>JAABUS010001459.1_pt1 | contig 51193 bp, 46 predicted proteins | sample 5560161 | NCBI WGS metagenome assembly JAABUS01 (sample SAMN10711885, study PRJNA513376) | rock metagenome | isolation source: Antarctica rocks | place: Antarctica: Victoria Land, Trio Nunatak nord | collected 2016-01-04 | reverse complement strand
GCAGACCTGTTCGCGGCTGTCCGCTCTGTCATCGGCACCGCCAAACGCCGCGGCATCGACGCCTACCAAGCCATACTCGCAACCCTACAAGGCCAAGCTGCGACCGCACCGGGTTGAGCAGTTACCTCTTCAGGGTACGGTTAGGACGATAAGCTTCTTGATGCCTGGATTGTTCTTGCCGTGTCCAAATCATGTCGGCGGTTGATCCTGTCGCAGGGCTGGTGCATCTGACGACAGATCTGCGACTCTTTTCGTGCTGTGCTGCCGGTGGTTCGTGCGTGGTCCATGGCGGCGGCACCGTTTAGCACGTCATGCAGGGAGAGTTGTCAAGGTGACGATGTCACGGCTGTGGGTTGCAGTTGAGAGGATGAAGTGCCCGTCATGACCCGAGCGTTCCACAATCCTCTCCCCCCTGCGTCAGGAACGACCATCATCGGCATCGCAACCGGGATTGGCGTGGTATCGAGCGTGGTGCTGCGGCATTTTGGGTGCGGTGCGGAGGCGGTTCTGGCGGTGTCGGGTGCGGAGGCGGCAATCTGGCTCGTCTGCCATCCGCAGGTGAACCGCAGCGTGCCGGTGAGCGAGGCGCCACCCAATCACACCTTGCCTGAGGCCATGGAATAATGGCTTCGGCGCGCCGGAGCTGATGCCAGCGGTTCTTGCCCGCGGAGGCAACTTGGCCGGACGCAGAACCGACAGGGCCTTGGTAGTGGGGAGCCAGACCGTGGCGATGGTCTGGCAGCAGGCGAGCCGATGCGCGTTCAGGGAGAGTTGAGCAGTGTGCGACCTCCTGCCAAGGGTTCCGTGATGTCCTGACACCAGAAGCCAGGATTGTTGACCCAAAGACAAGCAAGGCTGAGCTTTGCTTGGACTCGCTAAGTATTAAGAATCTTTAGACCCTCGGATCCAAGTAGAAAAGTCCAAGGGAAAGGTTTTTGGCGGATGAGGTAGAGCCTCAACCTTGCTCGCTTTGCCGGTTATGCCATGAAGTTGCTCGCATAAGTGTTTTGAAAGCCGGGACGTCGCGCATGGTGCGCAAAGACGGATAGCGGCTCCATGTGAGCCAGGAGAGTTCCATGCAGCCCACCGAGGCCTCGATCGTCACCCTGTGGGTGCTGGTCATGCTCGCACTTGCCGTGGCAGGCGCAGCTCTTGCGCTCGGCGTTCATCTGACGCGCGAGCACAGGGTGCTGGGTGCCGAGCACGGCGACACGCTTGCCACCGCGACCCACGCGCTCGGCATGGTGAAGACGACGCGCGAAGTGGTGATGCGGATGGCCGCCGCTGCCGTTTCGACACCGGAAGGCTCTGCAGCCGCCGCGGCTGTGACGGCGAAGGAGGGTGCGCCCCCGATCGAGGTCGTGCTCGCACCTGTCGTGCAGCCCTTGTCCCCGCCTGTCCCGGTCGTGGCGCCAGAGCCGGATGCACCGACCGCAGAACCGGCGTGGAACTCGCACTTCGCGGACATGCACAGGCGCCTGGACGCCTTGCTGACAGCACAGGAGCACCTGCTGGCGGTGCAACAGGCCAGCGCCTTGTCGGTCGTTGCCACGCCCGTGCCTGGTGGCGTGACGGCTGGTCCTGCTGCGTTCATTTCGCTGCCGTCTGCGCCGGCTGTGGTGGCAACTGCCGTGCCTGCGGTCTGAGGGTCTCACTTAGGCTCAGCCTGCCTGCACCACCCTGACGCGAGGCAACCATGATGCAATCGAGAATCCCGGTAGGATGGCTGTTGGCGTGCGCGCTCGGCGGGGCGTTCGTGGCGTGTCCGGCGCGAGGCGAGGCGCAGGTGGCTGCGACCCCGCCGATCGTGCGGCTGTATCCGAGCTACTCGATCGAGGATGCATCCGGCAACCAGTTCGGGCAGACGTCCGCCGGCACCGTCGTGACGCTGTGCCCGAGCCTGAGCGGCACGGAGCCGGTGGCGCAGGTGTGTCCTGGCACGAGCGCGAGCAATCCGCTGTATGTCTCGGGCGGCGGCACCGCAACCGGCACTGGCACCGTCATCGGGGTGACGACGACCCAGACCGTGGGTGCCACAAGTCCGGTCGGTGGCACCTACACCGTGGCGCTGCCTGCGGCCGGTCCGACGCTACGGCGCGGATGCACGATCCAGAATACCAGCGCCGGCACGGAATACGTGGTGTTCGGGGCAGGCAAGCCCTCGGTTCTGGAGGCGGGGCTGGCGATTGCCGCCGGTACCCCACTCGACTGCGCGCATGGCGGCATCGTCGTCGCGCAGGACACCGTCTGGATCGCCTCCGCAGGCGCCAGCGCCTCCTACGTGCTCCTCGCCCAGTAGGGTTTTTGCCTGGTAACAGCGGCCCTGAGTTTTGACCTGCAAGGCAAGAAAGGCTGGGCTCTGCCCAGACCCGCCAGGGGGGAAGCCCCCCCTGGACCGGCTTTACTTAAGTATTGGATTCCAAAGGCGAGCCTTTGGCGGATGAGGCGGAGCCTCAACCTTTCTTGCTTCCACCGGTCCTTACAAAGGACTGTTGGTACGACACTCCCATCACCAGGATTACTGACAATGAACATCACTCACAGCAGCCTGCTGCGTGCGGGCCTGGTCGTGGCTGGCTTCGGCCTGCTGGGCGCTCCGGCGCGTGCGCAGAGCCTGTCCGGCAACGGTTCGACCGGAACGCCGACCTCGGCGCCGACCGGCACGGCCGGCACGGCCGCTTCAGGGCCGAACGCGTCCCTGCCGATGTTCGATGCGGCGACGGGCAAGGGCCTGCTGACGGCTGGCACGCCGCTTCCCTCCGGTGCCAACGCCATCGGCACGGTGGGCGTCACGGCGCTTCCGGCGCTGCCGCCCGGGACGAACGCGATCGGCAACGTCGGCGTCACCGCGTTGCCGGCGCTGCCTGCCGGGACCAACGCCATCGGCACCGTGGGAGTCACGACGCTGCCTGCCCTGCCGGCCGGCACGAACAGCATCGGCACGGTGGTGACGCAGGCGCTTGGCGTCACCACCACCCAGGTCGGGGGCACGACCAGCGCCACGGCGGGGACGTTCATCTCGGCCCTGGCGGCGTCGGGCACGCGCAAGGGCTGCCTGGTGCAGAACACCAGCGGCAGCGTGATGTACGTCTACCTCGGGCTCACGGCGTCGGCCACGATCGCCAACTCGCTGCAGGTTTCGGCGGGCGGCTCGTTCGGGTGCACGCCGCCGGGCGGGATCGTGGTGCAGGACAACGTCGCCGTGGCCTCGGCCGGTGCCAGCGCCGCCTACGTCGTCGCCGCGCAGTAGTGCCGGACCGGCATACCGACCTGGCCCAGACCGCGGGGGAGTTTCCATGAACCGTGCGCACCGTCTTGCGGCGGCAGTGCTGCTGCTGTCGGCTCCGGCCCGGGGGCAGACCATCAGCGCGATGCCGGGCACGCTGCCGCTGTCGATCGCGCAGGGCAACGTCACCGCGAACCAGAGCCTGCCGGCCGCGGTGGCCGGCAGCGCGATCATCCTCGGCAACACCGGGGCGGGCACGCTGTCTGTCACGCTGGCCGGCCTGAGCGCCTCCGGAGCGATTGTCGCTTTCTCGGCCAGCGACAACGGCGGCGTGTCGTACTACCCCGTCGGCGGCCTGAGCGGAGCGGCAAACACCCGGACCACGACGGCAGCCGCGGACGGCAGCTACACTTTCTCCGTGGCCGGGCGCACGGCGATCCAGATCGCGGTCAGCGTCGCGGGCGTCGGGACGGTCGCCGCGAGCTATACCACGAGTGCGGGCGTGCGGGTCGTCACGGTGGACAGCTCGGCGGGAAGTCCGGTGTTCACCCAGGACAACGCCGCTGCCGTGGCGATCGCGCATCGCGTCACGCTGATGCAGGTGCAGGTGCCGGTGCCGGCGGCCGCAAGCACGCTGCTGCTGGCGGCCAATGCGAACCGCAGGTCGCTCAGGATCAGCGGCACCAACGCTGGCGACAGCTTCCGGCTGGGCTACGGGGCGGCGGCGACGGCGAGCAGCAGCGCGCTGTTCGGGTCGGGCGGCGTGTTCGCGGCAGAGCAGTACGGGCCGGGCGACGGGGTGCCGACAGGGGCGATCTACGCCTACAGCGCCACGGCCTTCACGGCCCAGGTCGGGGAGGGCAACTGATGCTGAGCCGACGCAGCCTGATGCTGTCCGCCGCCAGCCTGACGCTGCCCGGGGCCGAGGCGCTGGCGGCGCTGCCGCCCTCGCCGGCGAGGTCGCGCTCGCAGTTCGGCGCGCGGCAGGCGCTGGTGCCGATCGGGTTCCGGGGGCGGGGCGCCAACGGCTCGGCCGCCTACTACGACGCCATCTCGACGACGAGCATGGATCAGACCGCCTGGTGGGCGCCGCCGGTGGGGCAGGTCACGGCGATCCAGCTTGTCTATGCCGGGTGGGACATGCCGCAGTCCGGCGAGGTGGACCGCCAGGTCACGGCGAGCCTTGCCGCGGCGCTGAGCTTCCCCGCCGCCCCGGTGATCACCGTCACGTCCAGTGCGCCGCAGGCCAGCGGGGCAAGCGTGGAGACGTTCCAGGGCACGCTGCTGGGGGTCAACGGGATCGCCCAGGGCGCGGCGGTCAGCAGCTCGGGCGGCGGGATCGCGTCGGGCACCTACGTGATGTCGGCGCCGCTGGCCTCGACGGCCGGGCCGGGGAACAGCCCCGGGACCACCACGGTGAACCTGAGCACGCCGGTCGCCGCGGCGACCGTGGGCGGGCAGCCGTTCACCTTCACCGGCAGCATCGTGCCGGTGACGTTCAATGGCGCACGGACGCTGACGATCGCGCCAAAGCACGGAGACTATCGCTCCGACCTCATCGCGTGCACCCCGGCGCCGGGGTCGCAGTTCTTCGTGCGCAACTTCGCGAGCTTCACGGCGGCGGGATTGCAGCTCATGGACTACCCCGGCGTCCAGTCCGGGGCTGCCACGCGGCTGGCCGGGGAGTTCTCGGCCCGCGGCACGTCGCAGACGGATCAGACGCTCAATCCGTCGATCCTGGGCAACACGGGTGGCGGATATTTCTGTCCGGTCGCGGTTCTGGCGCTCGTCACGTATCCGGCGGGAATGTCGGTGGCCGGGGCACTGCTCGATCTGGGGGACAGCATCGACGCGGGAACCGGGGACAACTCGGACGGGGTGTACGGCTGCATGGGTTACATGCAGCGCAGCCTGGCGGCGAGGGGCGTCGCCTTCATCAGCGTGGCGCGGGGCTCGACCACGGCGTTCGCGGCGAGCGTCCAGGAGCGGGGGCAGGCGGCGCTCGCGGTGGACAGCGGCATCACCGACGTGGCGCTGGGGTTCGGGCGCAACGACATCCAGATCGGGCGGCTGTCGGCCACGGCGGTGATGAGCGCGCTTGCCACGGACGCCGCGCCGTTCCTGGCCGCGCGGCAGCGCGTGTGGCCGCGCACCGATCCGCCCACCACCTACAGCAACGACGGGTACCTGAGCGCGGCGAACCAGGGCTTCCCGGTGGCCACGGCCAGCACTGCGGCGGCGGCGGCGAGTGGCGGCACGACGGTGGCGATGGTCAGTGTGGCCAACCTCGCGGTGGGACAGCTCGTCTGTCCGTCGGGGAGCGGCACCGGGACGCTTTCGGCAGGCACCACGATCAGCAGCCTCGGTACGGCAAGCATCGTGCTGTCGCAGCCGCTTGCCGCTGCGCTGCCGGCGTCGAGCGTGCTGTGCTTCGGCACGGCGACGGCTTCGGCGTCCCCGGTGGAGGTGCAGCGGCTTGCGCGCAACGCCAGCCTGCTCGGGAGCTACGCAGCCTACGGGTACGCCGGAGTGATTGACCTGAACAGCGTGGCCTTCGACGCGACGGGGCGGTGGGTGACACCTTCCGTCAACGGCGCGGTGGTGGCGGGCACGATCGACGGCGTGCATCCCTCGCCTGCCGTGCATCAGCTCGCAGTCGCTGCAGGCATCGTGCCGGTGTCGAGCATCGTGTCGTGAGGGGAGTTGGTTATACCGACGGCGCTTTGTGATGACCGATGAAGAAAGCAAGGTTGAGGCTCTGCCTCAAACTCCGCCAAAGGCAGGCCTTTGGAATCCAATACTTAAATAAAGCCGGTCCAGGGGCGGCTCGCCCCTGGCGGGTCTGGGCAGAGCCCAGCCTTACTTGCCGACGGGTGGAACTTAGGACCGCTGGTATCAGAAAGTCTCAACTGCGTTTCGCTGCCGCTACACGTTTATTTCCCGGGAGGTGATCTCGTAGTGGAACTGTCCCGGGTCGAGACAATCCGGCTGGCCAGCAGGCGTGAAGGCACAAGGATACATCAGGAACGCGAAATTCGGGCGTCGGTCGCCAGCGTCGGGAAGTTCGATGTCGGTGGCGCTGTTGTAGCCGATCCAGTTCATTTCCCAATGGCCGAATAACTGCTCGCGGAGTGCCAGGACATCGTCGCTGTCCATGGAGAGCTTCTGTTCCAGGATCACCTTGCGCACGTCGGCAGGGTCCACGGGGAACCAGCCCTCCTCGTCGAGGAAGACCTCGGCGCGGCAGTGCTGGGCCTTGCTGACGTCGCCGTCGCGGCCGAGCGAAGGAGCCAGGCGCGATGGCGCGACCCGGACGCCGTAGACGTCGCGCGCAGGGAGGCCGATCGAGCGTGCCAGCCCGACCAGCAGGCCGTTGATGTCGGCGCATTTGCCGCCGAACGCGCCGGATTGCAGCATGGACGCGTAGTCGCCGGTGCCGCAGCCCGGGGTTTCGGCGCGGCGATAGGTGGTGTCGATGACCCAGTCGTAGAGCGCGCGTAGCCTTGCCCGGTCGCCGGTGTGGCCGGCGGTGATGCGCTGGCCGGTCTCACGGACCAGGCCGTCGGTGGGGGCGCTTGGGGTGGGCTCGGTCCAGAACCGGTGTTCGGCCACGGTCAGGGGCGCGAACGGCAGCGCGGCTCGGGTGCGCGTGGCGACCTGCTGCACCATGACGATGGTTTTGCCTGTGTCCGATCCGGCGTGTGCGGAGGCGGCTGTCGCCGACGGAGTGTCGGCCGTGCCGGCATCGCTTCCCGTGTCGCGGAGGGCAGGAGGGGCGTCGGCAGCGAAGTCCACGCGCAGGATCTGGGCTCCGTAGCGTTTGTCGTGCACGCGGCGCACGATGTCGGTGGTCTGTCCGGTGGTCCAGGACAGGGCTCCGGCCGACTGGTAGTCGGCCGTGGTCTGCGCCAGTGGAAGCCAGAGCTGGGCGGGCCCGGGTGCGTCGGGCAGGGTGACACGGGTCGTGATCTCGAACTGTCGCCAGCCGTCAGGCCCTGCTGCCGCTCCTGCAACGCTCCCTGCCGCACGGGACGGGCGAGCAAGCGGGAGGGCTGGCGCGGCCAGAACGGCCGCCATGAGATGGCGTCGGTGCATGCTCTGATCCTGTCGGGACGGGAAGGGCAGGGAGCATGAACTGGACCGCACGGGCCCGCGTCGCCTGCATCGCGGAACACAGGATGGCGCAAGATCGGGGGCGATGGAAGAGGTGGGCTGCCGGAGTGGCAGGTCCATGCGGGGCGGTCGGCTCAGGCTTGCGGGAGCCGTCCTGATCGCGGGTGCAGGCTGGCCAGCGTTGCTGGGCGGAAGCCGCGGACGTCGACGCCCACGTCGAACTGCCGTGTCATCGGCGTGAGCCGGCCGTGGCTGTGGCCGTGGAGGTTGAGGGCGCAGCGCGCCATGCCGTTCCAGGACCGCAGGGCGTAGTGGCACAGCACCAGCGCCGTGCCGTCCGCCTCGATCTCGGCATAGGGCTGTATGCTGTGCCAGCCGGGCCACGCACGCACATCGTCAGGGTCGTTGTTGCCGGTGACCAGGTGCTTGCGGCCGTGCAGGCGCTCCAGGCGGGTGGCAAGTCGGGCTGCGAACAACGCTGCGGGGCCGGGGGAGCGCGGTCCGACCGCCACGTCGCCGAGGTGCCAGACCTCGTCGTCCGGCGCCACCGTCTCGTTCCAGAGCCGTTCCATCGCCTCGTCCATGGCAGCGACGCTGTCGAACGGGCGGCGATACAGCCCGAGCGCGCCACCGTGGCCGAAATGGGTGTCGGCGGTGAAGAAGATCATGACGGCCTCTCAGGCTGGGGCACGTGCGCGAGGCGGGCGCACCTGCCCTGATCGAGGGGATGGGGGTTACGGACGGCGTCGGGGCTGCGGCCCTCATGGTTCAGCAATGTTTGCGGCCCATGATGCGTTCGATCCTGGCATCGCTGCATCCGGGCATATCACGCAAGGGGCACGCCGGGCATGAGCGGAGTGTTGCCGTTCAGGATTTCGCCCGGTGTCCCGGCGTCGGCGCTGCAAGAGGTGGCGTCGGGCCGCTGGTTGCACGGCGACATCCTGCGACGCTGGGTGCTGATGCTGCTGGTGTTGCAGGTCGCGGCGTTCGCGTTCCTGTTCTCGGGCGTCCATGGCTGGATCGTGCGGCTCGACCATCCGGTCTCGGTGGATTTCGTCAGCTTCTATGCGGCCGGCGTGCTGTCTGACCAGGGGCAGGCGGTGGCGGCGTACAGCAGGGCCGCGCATTTCGCGGCCGAGCAGGCGGTGCTGTCGCCCGGCATCGGCTACCAGTTCTTCCTGTATCCGCCGCCTTTCCTGCTGGTGTGCGCCGTGCTCGCCCGGCTGCCCTGGGCGTTGTCTTTCGTGGTGTTCGAGGCGGCAACGCTGCTTGGATGCCTGCTGGTGCTGCGCGCGGTGCTGGACCTGCCGTGGCGACGCTGCCTTGTAGGACTTCTGGCGTTTCCGGCGGTGCCCTGGGTGATTCTGCTGGGGCAGAACTCGTTCATGACCGCGGGGCTGTTCGGGCTGGCACTGCTGCTGCTGGAGCGGCGCCCGGTTCTGGCCGGACTGCTGGTCGCCGGGCTGGCCTGCAAGCCGCATTTCGCCCTGCTGGTGCCCCTGGCCTTTGCGGCGGGAGGCTGCTGGCGCGCCTTTGCCGCCGCCGCGACAGGTGTGCTGGGGGCGTGTGCGCTGGCGACGCTGCTGTTCGGCGTGGCGGTCTGGCCGGCCTATCTCGCGACCATGGCCGCAAGCCAGCCGGAGCTGCAGGCCGGGCTGGTGGGGCGTTTCGGGGCGATGGTCAGCCCGTACGGCGCCTTGCGTGCGGCGGGCGTGCCGCATGTGGCTGCGTTGCTGGGGCAGGGTGTCGCCGTCGTCGGGGCTGCGGCGGCGGTGGCGCTGCTCTGGCGGCGGCAGGCACCGCTGCCGATACGGGCGGCGGCACTGCTGGCGGCGGGGCTGGTGGCCGCGCCGATGGCGCTGTTCTACGACCTGATGCTGGTTCTGGTCGCGCTGTGCTGGCTGGTGCGCCAGGGTCGCGATACAGGTTTCCCGCCGTGGTCGAGGAGCGTCATGGTGGCGTGCTGGTTGTTGCCGGGGCTGATTCTGTTCCTGGGCGACAGGCACCTGCCGGTGGGGGGGCTCGTGGCGCCGGCGCTGCTGCTGCTGTGCTGGCGGTGGCAGGGCCAGCTTGCGGCAACCGTTGTGGAGAAATCCTGAGCCTTGTCGGAAAGCCGGGCACGGTATGAAGTGAGCAAGGTTGAGGCTCTGCCTCAAACTCCGCCAAAGGCTCGCCTTTGGAATCCACTACTTCAAGCAAGATCAGTCCAGGGTGGCTCGTCCTGGCTCCGCGCGTGCCAAGGTGGCGGCCGCCATGCACACCACGCGCTTCGCCCCAAGCCCGACCGGCGCCCTGCACCTCGGTCACGTCCATGCCGCCCTGTTCGCACAGGCTCTCGCGGGACCGGGGCGTTTCCTGCTGCGCATCGAGGACATCGATCCCGTGCGCTGCCGCGCGGAGTACGAGGTGACTATCGCGGCAGATCTGCGCTGGCTGGGATTGGATTGGCAGCATCCGGTGCGGCGCCAGTCGGAGCATCTCGGTGCATACCGTGCCGTGCTCGATACGCTCGCGGGGCACGGGCTGCTCTACCCGTGCTTCTGCAGCCGGGCGGAAATCGCCGCGGCGCAGGGTGAGAGCGCATCGCCGGTGTCAGGCGACAGCATCCTGCATGCGCCGCATGGGGCGGAGCCCGTCTATCCCGGCACCTGCCGCCGTCTTGATCCGGGTGTGCGCCGGGAGCGCCTGGCACGCGGCCTGGCGCATGTGCTGCGTCTCGACATGGCGGTGGCGCTGCGCGCCTTGCCGTGCCCGCTCGTCCGCAGCGAGCGCGGCGAGGGCAGGGTCGAGTGCCATCCGGCCCGGTTCGGCGATGTGGTGCTAGGGCGTCGCGACGTGCCGGCGTCTTATCATCTGTGCGTCACCCATGACGACGCGCTTCAGGGCATCGACCTGGTGACGCGCGCGCTCGACCTGCGCCCGGCCGCGGATCTGCATCGGCTGTTGCAGGTGCTGATGGGCTGGCCGGAACCGGAGTATGCGCACCACGCGTTGCTGTGCGATGTCACGGGCCGGCGGCTGTCGAAGCGCGGGGGGGCACCAACAGTCGCCTCGCTGCGGGACTCGGGTGTCACGCCGGACGCCGTGCGCGTCATAGCGGGGATGGAGGCGTCAGCGCGGAAGTGATGATGGGCGACACCAGTGGCTGGGGTTTGACCTACAGGCAAGCAAGGCTGGGCTCTCCCTCCGCTGCCCATTCCAATGGCCCAAGCGGGCCATCGGAACCTTTGGGCAGCTCTGCCCAGACCCGCCAAAGGCCAAAGCCTCTGGACACCGATTTACTAAGTATTGGTTTCCAAAGGCGAGCCTTTGGCGGAGTTTGAGGCAGAGCCTCAATCTTACTTGCTCTACTGATTACATTTGAGAGCTGTTGGCATCATACGCTTGATTCTATTGATTGACGTACGCGCGCTTGAGGGTCGGTAGCCTTGTTATATGTCAGCCAACTTGATCGTTAGTATTGGACCATAGGCTCTGCTGCCGGACTCCGCTTAAGGCTCACCTTGAGACTCTATCTGATCAAGGGAGGAGGCCCCGAAGGACTCGGATCCTTGGCGGGTCTGGGCGTAGCTGGACACAGGTTGCAGTGACCCGCCCGGGCTGGAGGAAGCAGGCCCTGTCTGCTTCGGGTCACGCTGTGTCGCGAGCCAGCCCAGCGGGATGCCCACGGAGCCGATTGCGGGCTGGAACAGATGGCGCGTGGTCTTGTAAGGCAGCAACGAGCCCGACCGTGCCCGCGAGAGCACGGCGGCAGGGCTCCAGACCTCGCCCTTGCGCCACGCCTGCAGCAGCACCCCGCTCTCCTCGTACGACAGCAGGACCACGGGCAGCACGGACAGCCGGAGCGCCTGCGCGGCCCGGAGGCGGTGGTGGCCATCCATGACCATCAGGCTGTCCCGCTCGATCACGAGCGGCGCCGTCCAGACCCCCACGCGCCCGATATGGCGTGCCAGACGCAGGGCGCGGCGCTCGTCGTGCTCCTCGTGCGGCACGAGTCGTCCGACCGGTACGGCAGAGACCACGCGCCCCGTGGACGTCGCGGGAAACGGGGCGTGCGTCTGATGCGTCATTCCGCGGCCGGACGGTCCGGCGCGGATAGCGCGTCGAAATGGTCCAGGACCAGCGCCAGCTTGGCGAACACCAGCGACAGCGCGGCGCCGCCGTCGTCCTCCTGAAGCTGCGCCGCATCGAGCGCCAGCCGGAGCCCGCCGAACGGTTCATCCGGATCGTGTCCAAGCCGGACCGGCTGGCCGATCCGGCAGCGCGACGCCGCGACATGCTTTCGGTGGGCGGTGCCGCTGGTCCACGACATCGCTGCGGGATGGAAGGCCTCGTCGAGGTCGCGGTCGAGCCAGAGGTGCACCAGGGCAAGCTCGTCCAGCCGCATCAGCCGTGCTGCGTGCGGCGCGCGCACGGTGAACGTGACGATGGAGCGCGCCGCGAGGCTGTCGGGGGCGCTGCCGCCCGCCGGCACAAGCGACAGGCGCGGGTCGGCGCGAATGTGCGTCGCGATCCTGCGGCCGTGCTCGCGCAGCCTGGCCTCGACCTTGGCGGCGTCGCAGCGGCGGAACGAGTCCATCTCGCGCAGCGACACGATCCAGCGCAGCAGCAGGCCCGCGTGCCATTCCGCCCGCTCCGGGTTGGACGGAAGCCCCGCCGCGTAGGCGCGCAGCCCCGGCATCAATGGCGTTCCGGCGGTGATCGCGCCGGCCTGTGCCGCGGGCAGCAGCAGCACGCCGCAGAACCCGGGGCCGCCGAAGAACTTCGACCCCGTCAGGATCACTGGCCAGCCCGCGTCCAAGCTCCGCCGCACCTCGTCCGCGACCAGGCGGGCCTGGCTGGCGTCCACGATGATCGTGAGCCTGTCGCCGAACCGCTCGCTCCAGCGCAGGCAGGCCTCGGTGCCGGGGACGCTCAGCCCGGTCTTGGAGCAGTCGGCCCGGTGCAGGATGACGTGCCCGACCGCGCAGCACCGCTCCAGCACCCGCTCGAATGCATCGTGCACCTGGTCTGGCGCCCGCGGCAGGCCCGAGGGCTCGCGGAGCGCCACGGTCTCGACCCCGATCCCCGCGGGACAGCCCGCCACCGGCTCGCCTCGCGTCACCGCTTCGCCGGCCGCCGTGATGGTGGCGAAGTGCTGCCCGCGTGCCGCCGCGGGCACGCCGCTGCCGGTCTCCCCGGGATCGACCAGCACGCTGGTGATCGTGGGCGCGTCCAGTCGTCCCGGATCAGAGACCGGCTCCGGCCGTGTCTGCAGCCGTGCGACCACGATCGCGGTGGCGAGCAGGGCGGCGTCGGTGCCGGACGGGACGATCAGAGCCGTGGCCAGGCCGCGGGCGCCGTAATGATCGAGGATGCGCGACGTCGCTGCTGCGAACCCCGCGTCCAGGGCGACGCGATGGCCTGCGTGCAGCGCGTCCTCGAGCAGGTCGCGCCGTGCCGCCTCCGCCGCGGCGAGCCCGGTCGCGGACACCGAGGATGCGGTGCAGGAGGAGAATGCCACCACGCCGGGGCGGGGATGCGGCGCGCAGCCGTAGCGGTTCAGGCCGGTGGCCGGGTCCAGGGACAGGCGCTCGTCGCCGCCCCCGGCAAGCAGGCTCTCGGCCGCTTCCGCCAGCTCCCAGCCCCGTGTCACGGCGGCCGTCTCCTGCGGACCTGGTGCCGCCCCGCACAGCGCCAGCGCGCAGCGGCCCAGGAGGTCGGGCGCGGGCAGCGTGCCGGTCAGCGCCGCGAACGGCCACAGCGCCGAGGGCAGGGCTGCGTCGAGCGGCAGGCCGGCTGCGGCCGTGGTCGCCATCGTGCCCGCATTCCGCGCGGCCAGGATCGCGGCGGCCGGAGCGGGAACGAGGCGTCGGATCAGGCGCTGCCGCTCGTCGCGGAAACGCTCCAGGATTCTTGTGGCCCGGTCCGGTCCGCAGGAGACTCCTGGAACCGGGGCCTGAACCGGATCGTGGAGCCTTTGCATCGCCTGGAACCCTTCAGTCACGCGACAGCTTGTGCCCCGGGCATCGGACGCTTTGCAAGCCGCGCCCGGCGAACCCGGTGCGGGGCTTCGGCAGGACAGAGCGCACTCCTGCGGCCATGTTCTGCAATCCTAGGATGTGCGCAGCCCCATGCGCGTCGCGGGTGCCCACCGCGCCTGACGGCCCAGCAGCGTGGCCCAGCCCAGCGCCGCCCCGAGATGGCGCAGGATCTGGAAGGTGAACGGCTCCACCACCGCCACGGCGATCGTCAGGGCCAGGCCGGGGCCGCGGTCGCCCGACCAGCGGCGGTAGATGTGCAGCGACCACAGGTTGAACGACAGGTCGATGGCGATCTTGGCCGCGACCACCTCGGCGATTGGCACCGCCACCGCGCGCCCGGTCGCCGCCCAGCCGAGCAGCAGCCCCACGCCGAGCAGGCCGTAGATCGGCTGGAACGTGTCCAGCGCTTTGACCGGCAGCATCATCAGGCCAAGCCGTCCGTGCCTGCGGCTGCCGACCATGTGGCGATACCAGAACTGTGTCTGCAGGAAGCCGCCGAACCAGCGGCGGCGCTGGCGCAGGAAGCTGCCCGGCGTGCCGGGCGCCTCCGTGCGGGCCAGCGCGCCGCCGATCACCGCGGTGTGGCAGGGCTGGCCGGTGCGCACGGCGTGGTCGCGCAGGCGGTGGGTCAGCTCGTAGTCCTCCACCAGGCAGTCCGGGTCGAAGCCGCCCACCGCGAGCAGCGCGTCGCGCCGGTAGCAGGCGAACGCCCCGGAGATCAGCAGCAGGCCGTCCGCCCGCGTCCAGGCGGCGCGGGAGAGGAAGTTGCGGACGTACTCGCAGCGCTGGAAGCCCTGCAGCGCCCGCGCCGCGGTGCCTGTGCCGCATTCCGGCGACAGCACGCCGGTGGCCGCGACCAGCGCCGGGTCGGCCGCGAAGGCACGCCGCATCGTCGCCAGTGCGTCGCGGTCGAGCAGCGTGTCCGCATCCACCGTGAGCACCAGCGCTGGCCGGGCCAGCAGCAGCGCCGCGTTGAGCGCCGCCGCCTTGCCGCCCGGCGGCAGGCGCAGCCAGCCCAGCCCGGGGTGGGTGGCGCTTTGCGTCATCCGGCCCGGCGCCGGCGTCGCCATGCCGTAGCGGCGCGCCAGCAGCTCCGCCGTGCCGTCGACCGACCCGTCGTCGGCGACGATGATCTGCGCGGGCGGCTCGCTCTGCCCCATCAGCGCGGCCAGCGTCGCCGGCAGCACGGCGGCCTCGTTGCGCGCCGCGACGATGACGCAGGCTGCCTCGGGACCGGGCGTGACCCCCTGCGGGGCCGGACCTGCGGTGCCCCGGTTCGCGGCGTCGCGCCCCAGCGTTCGGGTCTGCCAGAGCACGAAGCCGATCAGCACCGTGTCGTAGGCGACATAGGCCAGACCCGCTGACCAGGCGAACAGCCCGCCCCCGCCGAACGCGCGGGCGAACAGCACCAGCCACAGCGCCAGCACCCCGCCATGGATCGCGTGGCTGGCCCAGGGCGTGGGCGGCGGGTCGAAGCGGGGCGAGGCGGCGTGGCGTCGCAGCCGCAGGGTGTCGCTGGTCATGCAGGGCTCCCGGCCGGTGGTGCTGCGCCGACCGGTGGCGGCGGCACGCCTGGCCGAGGGCGCATATGAGTGGGACGGCGGCACAGATAAGTGTCGTGCCGCGTCGCGCGCTGAGGCAGACTCGTCGCATGAGCCTTCCTCTCCGCTACACGCGCCTGGCCATGGTGCTGCACTGGCTGGTGGCGGTGCTGATCGTGGCCAACGTGGCGCTGGGCCTGACCGCCGAGCTGTACCCCGAGACCTGGGTCCGGCCGGCGATCGATCTGCACAAGTCGATCGGCATCACCGTGCTCGGGCTGGCGCTCATGCGGGTGCTGTGGCGGCTGACCCATGCGCCGCCGCCGATGCCGGCGCGATATGGCCGGCTGGAGCGGCGCGGCGCCCATGCGGCGCATCTCGCGCTGTACGGCCTGATCCTGGCGCTGCCGCTGTCGGGGTGGGTCCACGACTCCGCCTTCGCCCAGGCCGCGCAGCACCCGCTCCGGCTGTACGGCCTGGTGCCCTGGCCGAGGATCGGGTTCATCCAGGCGATGGACCTCGAGGCGAAGCAGCGTCTCCACGCGCAGTGGTTCTCGATCCACGTGGCGCTGGCTTACGCCCTTTACGCGCTGTTCGCTCTGCACGTCGCCGGCGCCCTGAAGCACCAGCTCTGGGACCGCGAGCCGGAGCTGCGGCGGATGTGGTCCTAAGGGATCGGCCCGGTGCAAATCCGAAGCAAGAAAGGTTGAGGCTCTGCCTCAAACTCCGCCAAAGGCTGGGCCTTTGGAATGCCTTCCTGAAGTAAATTGGTGTCCAGAGGCCTTGGCCTTTGGCGGGTCTGGGCGGAGCTGCCCAAAGGTTCCGATGACCCGCTTGGGCCATTGGGATGGGCGGCGAAGGGAGAGCCCAGCCTTGCTTGCTGACCGGCCGGTTCAGGCCACGTCGGCCATCCGGCTGGTCAGCGTGCCGATCCCGTCGATCACCACGCTGACCTCCATGCCCGGGCGCATCGGCAGCACGCCGATCGAGGTGCCGCAGGCGATTAGGTCCCCCGCCTCCAGCGTCATCTCGCGCGACAGCAGGCTGACGATGCGCGCGGGCGGCAGGATCATGTCCGCGGCGGGGTAGCTCTGTCGCTCCCGCCCGTTCAGCAGTGTGCTTACCTGCAGCACCGACCAGTCCAGCCCGGTGGCGATCGTAGGGCCGCACGGGCAGAACGTGTCGCAGCCCTTGGCCCGCGCCCACTGCGCGAAGCTGGGGTCGGCGTCGAGCAGGCCGCTCGCGGTGACGTCGTTGACGCAGGTGTAGCCGAAGATCGCCGCCTCCGCGCCCGCCTCGTCCACGTTCGTGCAGCGGCGCCCCAGGACGATGCCCAGTTCGCCCTCGTAGACGATGCGGCCGTCGTAGCCGACAGGGGGACGGATGGTCCCGCCCGGCGCCAGCAGGCTGGTGGTGGCCTTGAGGAAGTACAATGGCGTGTCCGGGACCGCCGCGCCCAGCTTGGCCGCCAGCGCGTGGAAGTTGTTCCACAGCGCGACGATCTTGCCGGGGCGCACCGGGATCAGCAGGCGGAAATCGCCCGGCGCCAGGGTCTGCCCGGTGGGCTCGGGGACAGCGAACATGTCGCCCGCGTGCACCGCGACGCTGCCGCCGTCCAGCGTGCCGAAGCCCTCGACGCCGTCCTGCTCGAAACGAATCCAGAGTGCCATGCCGGTCTCCTGCTGGCCGGCACGCGTTGCGCGCCGGCGTCAAGGTGAACCACCACAGGCTGCTGGGTAATACCAGCGGCTCGATGCACTGACCTGTCAGAGAGCAAGGCTGGGCTCTGCCCAGACCCGCCAGGGGCGAGCCGCCCCTGGATCGGCTTTACTTAAGGAATGGATTCCAAAGGCGAGCCTTTGGCGGAGTTTGAGGCCCATGCTTGAAGGCGGGGCCTCAACCTTGCTTGCTTCACCGGTCACTTCGGGGGGCCACTGGTATGAGATACTTCGGAGGCGGGCCTTTGGCGGATGAGGCAGAGGCTCGACCTTGCCTGCTGTCGCGCGGCCTGGAGCCGTTGCTCCCACGGTTGGCGCAGGACTAGTGTGCGCGCCGCCCGACCTCACTTTCCGGCTGCGCCCCGATCGCGACGCTGCGGCCGCCCACAGGACTTTGCCATGAAGCTCACCGCCGAACGCCTTGACCGGGTCAGCCCCAGCCAGACCATCGCCATCTCCACCAAGGCGCGCGCGCTCAAGGCCGCCGGGCGCGACATCATCAGCCTGTCGGCCGGCGAGCCCGACTTCGACACCCCCGACAACGTCAAGCAGGCGGCGATGCGCGCCATCGAGGCGGGGCAGACCAAGTATACCGACGTCGCCGGCACCCTGGCGCTGCGCCAGGCGATCTCGGCGAAGTTCAGGCGGGACTCCGGCCTCGACTACAGGCCGGAGGAGATCATCGTCTCGACCGGCGGCAAGCAGGTGATCTTCAACTGCATGGTCGCCACGCTGAACGCCGGCGACGAGGTGATCATCCCGAGCCCGTGCTGGGTCAGCTATCCCGACATCGTGGCGCTGGCCGACGGCACGCCGGTGATCGTGCCGTGCGGTCAGAACAACGGCTTCAAGCTGCGCGCCGAGGACCTGGAGGCGGCGATCACGCCGCGCACCCGCTGGTTCATGCTGAACTCGCCGAACAACCCCACCGGGGCGGCCTACTCCGCCGAGGACCTGCGGCCGATCTGCGACGTGCTGCTGCGCCACCCCGACGTGTGGGTATTCACCGACGACATCTACGAGAAGCTCGTCTACGACGGGTTCAGGCCGGCGACGATCGTCGAGGTCGAGCCGCGGCTGCGCGAGCGCACCGTGACCATGAACGGCGTGTCCAAGGCGTACGCGATGACCGGCTGGCGCATCGGCTACGCGGGCGCGCCGGTCTCGATCATCAAGGCGATGGACAAGCTGCAGAGCCAGTCCACCTCGAACACCTCGTCGATCAGCCAGGCCGCCGCGGTCGAGGCGCTGAACGGGCCGCAGGAGTCGATCGCGGTGATGGCGGAGGCCTACCAGGGCCGGCGCGACCTCGTGGTGGAGATGCTGAACCAGGCGCCCGGCCTGCACTGCCACAAGCCGGAGGGCGCGTTCTACGTCTACCCCTCGATGCAGGGCTGCATCGGCAAGACCAGCCAGGGCGGCGCCGCGATCGCCGACGACGAGGGCTTCGTGACGGCGCTGCTCGACGAGGAGGGCGTCGCCGCGGTGCACGGGGCCGCGTTCATGTTCCCCGGGCACTTCCGCATCAGCTACGCCACCGACACCGACAGCCTGCGCGAGGCGTGCAGCCGCATCCAGCGCTTCTGCCGCGGGCTGCACTGAACGCCGGCTTGGCCAGGGAGCAAGCAAGGTTGAGGCTCTGCCTCAAACTCCGCCAAAGGCAGGCCTTTGGAATCCATTACTTAGAGAAAGCCGGTCCAGAAGGGGCTTCCCCCCTGGGGGGGCTGGGCGTAGCTGCCCAAAGGTTCCGGTGGCCCGCTTGGGCCATTGGAATAGGCAGCGGAGGGAGAGCCCAGCCTTGCTTGCTGCCTTTGGTGCAGCCCTGATGTCGCCCTTGTTGGCGCGGCGCCTGGCCGATGCGCCAGCGGCGGCCAGCGTGGCGCTCACGGTGCGGGCGCGCGAGATGCGTGCGCAGGGCCTCGACGTGATCTCGCTGACCATCGGCGAGCCGGACTTCGCGACCCCTGCGCACGTGGTCGAGGCGGCGCACCAGGCGGCGCTGGGCGGAGAGACCAGATACCCGCCCCAGGACGGCGCACCCGCGCTCAAGGCGGCGATCCGGCGCAAGCTCGCCCGCGACGGACTGCACTACGGGCTCGACGAGATCGTCGTGGGCAACGGCGGCAAGCAGGTGATCTTCGATGCGCTGATGGCCACGCTGGACCCCGGCTCCGAGGTAATTGTGCTCGCGCCGTACTGGAACGCCTATCCTCTGGTGGCGCAGTTGCTCGGCGGGGTGGCGGTGTCGGTGCCCTGCCTGGAGGCGCACGGGTTCCGGCCCCGCGTCGAGGCGATCGAGGCGGCGATCACGCCGCGCACACGATGGCTGGTGCTGAACTTCCCGAACAACCCCACCGGCGCCGTGTGCGGCCCCGAGGACCTCGCGGCGATCGGGGCGATGCTGCTGCGCCACCCGCAGGTCTGGGTGATGTCGGACGATCTGTACGAGTGTCTGCGCTTCGACGGCGCGCCGCACGCCACGATCGCGGCGGTGGTGCCGGCCCTGCGCGAGCGCGTCCTGACGCTGGGCGGGGTGTCGAAGACCTACGCGATGACCGGCTGGCGCGTCGGCTACGGCGCCGGGCCGCGGGTTCTGGTGCGGGCGATGGCGACGGTGCAGGGGCACGCCACCGCCGGCGTGTGCGCCCCCGCCCAGGCGGCGGCGGCGGCGGCCCTGGACGGACCCCAGGACGAGGTCGGAGTCATGCGCGACGCCTATCGCCGGCGGTGCGACCTTGTGGTGGATGCTCTTGCCGCGGCACCGGACCTGGGGTGCCATCGTCCGGACGGGGCGTTCTACGTCTATCCCTCGGTGGCCGGCCTGATCGGACGGCACAGCGGAGGCGGGCGAGGCCTGGCCACGGACGCGGACGTGTGCGCCGCCCTGCTGGAGGAGGGCCACGTCGCCACCGTGTTCGGCGCGGCGTTCGGCATGAGCCCGTATCTGCGGCTGTCCTGCGCGGCAAGCGATGCGGTTCTGGCGGAGGCATGCCGGCGCATCACCCGTTTCTGCGACGCTGTCGACTGACCAGGCTGTTTTTTCCAAACCCGCCCATGGCTGTCAGGAAGCAAGCAAGGCTGGGCTCTGCCCAGACCCGCCAGGGGCGAGCCGCCCCTGGACCGGCTTTACTTAGACAAATGGATTCCAAAGGCCTGCCTTTGGCGGAGTTTGAGGCAGAGCCTCAACCTTGCTTATCTCCTGCCTTCCTTTACCTGCGACGGCACTGAGCAAACTGACCCACTGCCGGCTGTTCGAGTGTCTGGCGGCGGTGGTGCCCAACCCTTCACGCGGTCCCTGGTACTGCGCCTGACAAACGTATGACGACATTGTCAGTTAGCAGAAACAAAGTCTTACACAGTTTTGTCAAGGTAGGGTGTAAGCTGACCTCGTAGAGTCTGGAGGCAAGATGTCCGCGAGCTTGAAGCAGAGACCCGCAGCGGCCAAACCTGACACCGCCGCAGAATTTCTGGCGCGGCAACAGCCTCACGCCGGGCCGTCCCGGCGTCGGCGACGTGCCAACGACAGGCTGGGCAACGTGGTCGCCCTGTGTGCGATGGGCGCCTGGGCTGTGGTCGGGTTGATGCCTGTGATTGCCGCGCTCTACGCGATCTATGGATACTGATGTCAACGGTCTCCGGGGGAACCGGTGAGGCAGGCAAGGTCGAGGTTTCACCTCAAGCTCCGCTAAAAGCCCCTGGCCTTTGGCGAGCCTGAGTATAGCCCAGCTTGATGTCTGATAGGTCGATATCAGAAGCTGTCGGCATGAGTCCGACTGTTGCGACGCTGATGAAGTCACACCGCAGCTGGTCATACGGCGAGGTCATGCTCTACTACATAAATGTAGGCAGAGCCAAAGACTCACGGGTTGACCCACTGTCAGATAATTGCAGCAGCCTATCCTGACAGTCCGAACAAGGATTCATTCAAAGAAGAAGGCCTGGAGACATACTCCAGGCCTTCAAGGCGTGACTTCAATCCGACGAGATGACCGGATCAGATTTTGGAAGCGGGGGTCTTTACCGTCTGGGTGGTCGTGACGGTCTCGCTGGGAAGGGTCTCGATCTCGACTTCCTGGCGACGAACGGTGTCCTTTACGGTCTCAACGCGGTCGTTCACCTCCTTGCGCAGCGCGATCTCCTCGACGACGCGCGCAGTCTTGGACACCACGGCCTGCTCCTCGGTCTCGGTCATCTCGATGGTGCGGTCGGTGAAATCCGCCGTGCCGGTCGCCACGGTGCCGGTGACGGGATGACGCTCGACCACAACCCGCTCGCTGTGCAGCGAGACCTCCTTTTCCACCGGCGTCGCGACCACGTAGCGGCGGATACGGGTGGTGCCGCCCACGACCGCACGCTTGCCGACCTGCAGGCTTTCCTCGGCCAACTGGATCACGCCGTCCTTCGTCGTGGCCGCCGTGGCACCCGTGACCGCACCCGTCGTCAGGCCGGTCGCGGCGCCGATGCTGCTGCCCGACATGCCCAGCGAGGAAGACACTCCGCTCGCCGAGCCGGACGCCAGGCCGTAGCTCTCCGCGCGCTCGTCGAGGTCGATCGGGTTGTGGCTTTCGAGGATGGCGGCGACGGACTCGTGGTGATCCTCGGGGACCCTCACGGAGACGACGGTGGAGCCGCCCGCCATGCTGCGGTCATAGACGGCGGTGTCGTGGTCCGGCTCGGAGCCGAACAGGCTGCTCCAGAAGCCTCGTTCCTCGCCCGCCGCAGGAACCGAGGTGGTGGTCGAGCCGCTCAGCGAGCCCTGCTGGCTGTGCCGGCTGATCGCGGAGGACGGCACATTGGCAGCCTCGAGCGCGCGCACGGCGGCCTCGGCGCTGGCTGCGGTATCATAGACTGCGACGATGGTATGATCGGCCATGAGATGTCTTCCTGATCTGTGTGTTGCGGGTCTGGGCACGAGGCGGCCGGGATATCCCGGCCGCCTCGTCATCAAAGATGCGAACCATATTGAGTTCACGATGGCATCACTCTAATGGAACGCCAATGCTTTTGTCAAAGTTTACCACGAACTTTTTGTATTTTACAGTATAAGCTGGCTACATCGCAGAACATAGTTCTGGGAGAGGCTGCTAACCTACTGGTCGGCTCCTTGTTGCGTCACACGCTCAGGAACGGAACGGCATTTACCGTCACCGGGATCGGCCTGAACTCCTTCCCGCCGAGCACCGCAAGGCCTTCAATCAGGTTTTGTGGCTATAGCTCCAGCGACGGATAAACACCCGGGGCCGATCATTTTGAACACCAAGAGCGGTGAACCCCGATCGAGACAGGCTGGTCCTCTGACACGAAGGCCGTGAGGACAACGCTTCAGGAACGGCGTTTCCCCTGTATGGTTTCAGCACCGTCCGGCATGGATGTAGATAATCATCACATCCGTTCCTTTCCGGGTAGCCTGACAGACGCGCTGCATCGTTTCCAGATTTCGCTCGCTTGTTCCCGCCCGCCGGCGCCCGCCTGCGCGGTAGGCGCAACACCACCCGGCGTGGAAAGACCGGAGCAGGCCGGCGTCTTTGTCCCGGCCGCGGCAAAGTGCAAGATCGGCGTCGCCTGCAATCCTGCGAAGCGGCATCACGAGGGTGCGCCCTGTCAGCACATAGTTCTCTGCGGACCAGCCCGTGGCCACCCGGTGCCCTGCACGCCAGAGGAGGCAGACGGAACCGGCGGCACCCGGTGGCGTGCCACGTGGCCCGCCGCGTTGCGGACGACCGGCCTCGGCTTCGCGCAGGGCCGTGTTGACGACGGGCAGCGCGACCACTGCGACGACCGGGTCGGCGGTGCTGATCGGGAGGGCGCCGCCAACGTCGGCCCGACCGTGGCCGCGCCACGTGTTGCCGATGGCGGACTGGCGCATCCTGGTGGACAGCCTGCGCCACGATCCGCTCGATCTTCTGGGGCTGTGGGCCGACACGTCGCACATCCATGCCCTGTTCCTGGCCGGCCAGGAACAGCCCCTGCTGGCCTCGGTCGCGGTGGAGGCGGGCGCATACCCGGCGCTCTCGCCGGTGCGCCCGGGCGCTGCCTGGTTCGAGCGCGCCATCGGCGACCTGTGGGGGCACGAGGCGACCGGCGGCGTGGACACGCGGCCCTGGCTCGATCACGGACGCTGGCCGCAGCGCCGGCCGATGAGCCTGCGCCCGGCTCCCGCCGAGGCACCGGAGCCGCCCGAGTTCCTGGCCGAAGCCACTGACGACACGCACCAGGTGCCGTTCGGACCAATCGGGGGCGCAGCAGCCGGCCTGGACGGCGCCGCGCATCTGCGCCTGACCGTGGCCGGGGATACCATCCTGCATGCCGAGGCCCTGGGTGGCTATGGGCATCGCGGGGTCATGGTGGCGATGCGCGGCCGGACGCCGCGTGCCGCGGCTCCGCTCGCGGCCCGTCTGGCGTCGGACTCGGCGGTGGCTCATGCCGCCGCCTTCGCCCGCGCGGCGGAGGCGGCGCTGGCGATGCAGGTGCCGCCGCGCGCCGAGGCGATCCGCGCCGCGGCCCTGGAGCTGGAGCGCGTGGCCGGGCTGCTCGGCGCGCTGGAGGCGATCGCCGACACCGTGGCGGCACCTTGCGCGTCCGGCTTCGGGGTGCTGCGCGAGCTGGTGCTGCGAGGCTGCGACGCCGCGTTCGGGCAGCGGCTGATGCTGGACACCGTGGTGCCCGGAGGCGTGTCGGCGGATCTCGCGCCTGACGGCATCGCGCTGCTGCGCCGGACGCTCGACCACGTGGCCGCCGCGTTGCCGGGGCTGGAGCGGCGCTGCGCGGGGCTGCTGCGCCGCGCGGAGGGCCTGGGGGTGGTTCCGGCTGGCTTGGCCGCGCTGCTCGGCGCGGGGGGGATCGCGGGCCGTGCCTCGGGGCGGGACTTCGACGCCCGGCGGCTGTTCGGGCCGGCGCCGGTGGCGACGCTGCTGCAGGCCGGGCTGCTGCAGGCCGGCGATGCGGCGGCACGCATCCGGCTGCGGCTGCACGAGCTGCCCGGCAGCCTCGACATCGCGGCGAGCCTGCTTGACGGGCTGTTGTCCGGGGAGGTGGCGGGCGCGCTGCCGCCGGGCAGCGGGGAGGGGGCTGGCGTCGCGGAGGGAGCGCGCGGCGATTGCTGGGCGTGGCTGGTGCTGGACGCGGGCACGGTGGCCAGCGTGTTCCTGCGCGACCCGGGCTGGGCGGTCTGGCCGCTGCTTGAGATGGCGCTGCGCGGGGAGCGGGTGGAGTCGGTGTCGCTGATCGCGCGCTCGCTGGGCTGCACGATGGCGGGGATGGATCTGTGAGACGTGCGAGCCCGGTCCGGCTCCGGAGAGCGGTGATGGGATGGTTTGCGGCATGGCGACAGGCAGCAAGCAAGGCTGGGCTCTGCCCAGACCCGCCAAAGGCCTGAGGCCTTTGGAAACCCCTTCCTTAAGTAGTGGATTCCAAAGGCGAGCCTTTGGCGGAGTTTGAGGCAGAGCCTCAACCTTGCTTGCTTTCTGTGACTATGGCTTTGCATTCCAGCCGAACCCCAGCCCCAAGGGTGTCATGTTCAGCGACCTGCTCCATGCCCTGCGCCAGGGCCTGCTCACCGAGCCTGCTGCGCCCGTCGCGCCGGAGCCGGCGCTGGCGTTGGCGGGGCGCCTGGAGGCGGCGTCGCAGCGCCGTCTCGGCCGCAGCCTGGCGCTGCTGCACGTCGAGACCGGCGGCTGCGGCGGCTGTGCCTCCGAGCTGCGGGCGCTGGAAGGGGTGCTGCACGACCTGCGCCGTTTCGGGCTGGAGTTCGTGTCCACGCCGCAACAGGCCGATGTGCTGGTCGTCACCGGCCCGCTCACGCGCAACGCCCGCGAGGCGCTGACCCTGGCCTGGCGCGGGATGACGGAGCCGAGGTGGGTGGTGGCGCTGGGAGCCTGCGCCGTGGATGGCGGGCCGTTCCGCGACACCTACGCCGTGGAGGGCGGCGCGGAGGCGGCGCTGCCGGTCGACCTCGTGGTCGGCGGGTGCCCGCCCACCCCGGAGGCGATGCTGTCGGGGCTGCGGGCGCTGCTGGAGGCGAACGCCGGTTGAAGCGGGGCCTGAACCGGGGGGCAGCAAGCAAGGCTGGGCTCTGCCCAGACCCGCTAGGGGCGAGCCGCCCCTGGACCGGCTTTACTTAGACAAGTGGATTCTCAAGGCAAGCCTTGAGCGGAGTTTGAGGCCCATGCTTGAAGGCGGGGCCTCAACCTTGCTTTCCGTCCCGTTCAGCGCCCCGGCATTGCACCCCGGGGCGCCAAGTCGTCCGGCATCGCCTCCGCCGGGGTCGCGTCGGCCGGCGCGAAATCCGGCATGTCGGGGTCGGCGTCCTGCCCGTCCGCCTCGAAGCCGCCCGGGTCCGGCGCTCCGTCCAGGCCTGCCTCCGGGCCTGCCACGTCGAAGGTCGGGAGGCCGTAGTGGTCGGTGGCGCTGTCGTGCACCGCCTCGATCCTGGCGCCTGGGAACGCCGCGAGGATCGCCTGCACCAGGGGGTGCCCAGCCGCGGTGCCGCGTCGTGCCAGATCCGCCGCGCTGCCCTGCTCGGACAGGGTCGGCTCGCCGGCCGAGGCGGACAGCGCGATGGTCCAGCGCGTGCCGGTCGCCTCAAGCAGCAGCGCGGCCAGCCTGGGCGCCAGGTCGCGGGGCGCCGTGGCGTCCGGCCGCAGCTCGATCACCGGCGGGGCGAAGCGCACCAGGTGCACCGAATGCAGCAGGTGGGCGTGCAGCATCGGGTCCTGGCGCTCGGCCACCAGCATGGCGACGTCGCGCAGGTCGCCAAGGGGGCGCGGCCGCAGCTCCGGCACGGGCGCGCTGGCGGGCGGATCGTCCGCCGGCTGCTGCGCCGCGGCGGCTTCGGCCACGACCGCGCGCACGACCTGCGCCAGGCCCGGCTCGACCGACAGGAACGTGGAGGATCGGGTGGCCGTGTCGAATCGTGCCGCCGCCGTCTCCAATCCGACGGTGCCGGACAGCGGAGATGCGGCCCCGCCGTACCCGGCGACGGGAAGAGCTTCAGGCGACGCCTGCGCCGCGACGGCTCGACCGGCCGGCGAGAGGGAGGGGACGTTTGCAGTCGCCTCGTCGCGCCGGGCCATGTCGGGCCGCTGAACGCCGGGCCAGGCTGCCTCGGCGTGCGTGGCTGCCGAGGAGACGACGGTGACCGGGGGCACCGGGAGACGCGCAGCAGACTGGACGACGACAGGCACCGCTGCGGCGTCCTGGGTGTTCGGCGAGGAGGCGACCCAGGGCGGGGGAGCGGCAGATGGGGACGTGGCGGCACGATCCCCGACCACGATCGGGCTGCCCACACCGTCGGGATCCCCTGTCCCGGAGGCGCCGTCGAGGCCGCCGACAGGTCCGGTGGCGGCCGGACGCGTATCTTCCAGGGCCACCATGGGTGATGTCACAGCCACTGTGGCCGACACGAGGCTGCCGCCGTGCGCAGGGCTCGGGCCGGCCGGAGCGGATCGGGGCTCGCCGGCGAGACGGCGCACCAGCTCGCCCGGCGTGGGCAGCTCGGCCACGTGGCACAGGCGGATCAGCACCATCTCCGCCGCAGCGCGCCGGTCGGGCGCCTGCTCCACCTCGGCCACGCCCTTCAGCAGCATCTGCCAGGCCCGCCCCAGCTCGGGGATCGACAGGCGCTCCGCCAGCGCGGCGCCGCGGGTGCGCTCCGCCTCCGCCAGCTCCGAGGAGTGGCACAGCCCGGGCACCGTGCGCAGCCGCGTCAGGGTGTGCGTCAGTTCCAGCAGGTCACCGAGCAGCAGGCCCAGGTCGGCGCCGCGCTCGTGGGCGCGCCCGGTGATCGCCAAGGCATCGGCGGCTCCGCCTTGCATCACCGCTTCCAGCAGGTCGAACACCAGGGTGCGGTCCGCCAGCCCCAGCATGTCCGCGACCACCGCCGCGGAGATCACGCCGGGCGCTCCGGCGGCCGGCGACGCACCCGGCTTGGGCGTCGCGTCGCTGTCCTGTCCGCCGCCCGCGTCCAGCGCCTCGTCCGCGCCGCGCGCGATCGCTTGGTCCAGCAGCGACAGCCCGTCGCGCACCGAGCCGTCCGCGGCGCGCGCCACCGCCTCCAGCGCGTCGGGCGCCACCGCCACGCCCTCGGCCGCTGCGATGCGGGCGAAGTGCGCGGCCAGCTCGGCGACCCTGACGCGGCGCAGGTCGAAGCGCTGGCAGCGGCTCAGCACCGTGACCGGGACCTTGCGCAGCTCCGTGGTCGCGAAGATGAAGGTGACGTGCGGCGGCGGCTCCTCCAGCGTCTTGAGCAGCGCGTTGAACGCGTTGCGCGACAGCATGTGGACCTCGTCGATGATGAACACCTTGGCGCGCGCCTGCATCGGGCGGAATCGCGTCGCCTCGATGATCTCGCGCACGTCGTCCACGCCGGTGCGCGAGGCCGCGTCCATCTCGACCACGTCGGGGTGGCGGTCGGCCAGGATCGCCGTGCAGTTCGCGCACACCCCGCACGGCTCTGCGGTCGGCCCGCCGGTGCCGTCCGGCCCCACGCAGCACAGGCAGCGGGCGATGATGCGCGCCGTGGTGGTCTTGCCCACGCCGCGCACGCCGGTGAGCATGAAGGCGTGCGCCACCCGGTCCAGAGCAAAGGCGCGGCGCAGGATGCGCACGGTGGCGTCCTGCCCGATCAGGTCGTCGAAGCTGGCGGGCCGGTACTTGCGCGCCAGCACCCGGTACGGCGCGGCAGGACCCGGCGCAGGCGTCACGGGCGCGGCGTCGCCGAACAGCCCGGGACCTTCGGGCGGCGGCAGGTCGTCGTCGACGCTGTCAGGAAAGTCGGACATCATTGGCGCGGCGCAGGCATCGGGCGGTGCCTCGGGCGTCCGGGCCGTCGTCGCAAAGGACGCGCGACGGCGCGGCGATAGGGTGGGAGGCCGAACGATCGACCCGAGCGGAAACTTGCTGCGGCTGCTTCCTTCCGGACCTGACCGGGTTGGCAAGGCGCCCGTCCGCCGCCGACCTCCCGTGCACAGGATAGGGCGGGCGGAGAGGAAAGGGAAGCGCCGGCCAGCAAGGCCAGGGCTCTGCCCCCTGCTTCAAGACGGCGACCCACCAGGGCGAGCCGCCCTGGACCGGCATCCGAAAGACGAGATGTCTGGAAGGCGGGATGTCGGGCGGGCGTCCTGCGCAGGCGATGGTGGAGTCGAGGGGAATCGAACCCCTGACCTCCTCATTGCGAACGAGGCGCTCTACCAACTGAGCTACGACCCCGCCTTGCAGGCGGCGGAAAATGCGCAGACCCCGGGAGCCTGTCAAGCGGACGACACACTGCGCCCATGTTGCACGCCATCTGGGCCGGCGATACGGTCCGCTTTCATCCCGCACGGCCGCGCCGCGCGCCCCGGAGACACCTGACCCTTGGTAACGGCGATCTACTCCATTTTGCAGACCATCCTGCATTTCTACATTTATGCCGTGATCGCCGCCGCGATCCTCAGCACGCTGGTCAGCTTCGGCGTGGTCGACTCGCGCAACCGCTTCGTCTGGACGGTTGGAGACTTCCTCTACCGCATCACCGAGCCGGCCCTGCGGCCAATCCGCAACCTCCTGCCGAACATGGGCGGGTTGGACCTCAGTCCCTGGGTGCTGATCCTGTTGCTCGGCGCCACTCAGAACTACCTGCTGCCCAAGATTTACGCCGCAATTGAATTTGGCGATTACCGTGGCCTGCTGCTCTGAGGTTCGTTGGATACGCCAAAAAGACTCCGATTGGACGGACTGGTAGGCACACCCCGGATAGAACGAAGGAGATTAATCCATGAGCGTCCAGATCCTCGACGGCAAGATGCTGGCCGCCACCGTGCGCGCCGAAGTCGCCGCCCGCGTCGCCACCCTGTCCTACAAGCCGGGCCTCACCGTGGTGCTCGTCGGCGACGACCCCGCCTCGCGCGTGTACGTCAAGTCCAAGGACAAGGCCGCCACCGAGGCGGGCCTGCACGCCCGCACCATCCGTCTCCCGGAGAGCACCACCGGGGCGGAGCTGCTGCGCGTGGTCTGCGGGCTGAACGACGACCCGGAGGTGGACGGCATCCTGGTGCAGCTTCCCCTGCCCGGCGCGCTCAGGGCCAGCGAGCAGGCGGTGATCGACGCCCTCGACCCCGCCAAGGACGTCGACGGCCTCACCGCCACCAACGCCGGGCGCCTGGCGAACAACATGCCCGGCCTGGTGCCGTGCACGCCGAAGGGCAGCATGAAGCTGCTCGCCCTGTCCGGCGTGGCGCTCAAGGGTGCGCGCGCGGTGGTGCTCGGGCGCTCCGTGCTGGTGGGGCGGCCGGTCGCGGCGCTGCTGACCTCGGCCGATGCCACCACCATGATCGCGCACTCCCGCACCCGCGACCTCGCCGAGGAGTGCCGCCGCGCCGACATCCTGGTCGCCGCGGTGGGCCGGCCGGAGATGGTGCCGGGCGAGTGGGTCAAGCCGGGTGCCGTGGTGATCGACGTGGGCATCAACCGCCTGCCCGACGGGCGGCTGGTGGGCGACGTCGCCTACGAGTCCTGCGCCGCGGTCGCCAGCGCCATCACGCCGGTGCCGGGCGGGGTAGGGCCGATGACCATCGCCTGCCTGCTGGAGAACACGGTCGAGGCGGCGGTGGCGCGGCGGAGGTGAGCAAGCAAGGCCAGAGGCTCTGCCCCTGGACTCCGCCAGGGCGAGCCGCCTTGGACTGGCGCACGATTTAGCCGCAGTGCTGCGCCGCGAGGTCCGGAGTCAGGCCGGCGTCGCTGAGCGGCGGCGTCCCACCAGGAACCGCACCCCGTCGGGGCCGACCGTCTCGCTGTGCTCGCGGCCGTCGGCCATCGTGAACACCTCGCCCGTCCGGTAGGTGGTCGCCGTGCCGCCGACCTCGATGGTCATGGCGCCGTCGAGCACCAGGGCGCGCAGGTCGAAGCCGTGCGCGTGGTCCGGCACGACCTGCCCGGCCGCCACGCTCTTGGTCTCCGTGTTGTCGTAGCCGTCGCGCGCCAGCCCGGCCGTGAAATCCGCCATGTCCATCGCCGTGTCCCTCCGATGACTTCGTGGCCCCAGCCTATGCCATGGGCCGAGGTCCCAGAAGCCGGGGCGGTGCCAGTTCCGGACCGGCAGCAAGCAAGGTTGAGGCTCTGCCTCAAACTCCGCCAAAGGCAGGCCTTTGGAATCCATTACTTAAGTAAATCGGTGTCTAGAGGCCTTGGCCTTCGGCGGGTCTGGGCAGAGCCCAGCCTTGCTTGCTCCTGCCCTACCCCGCCCGCAGCACCGCGACCGCTGCCGCCAGCAGCCCCGGGTCGCCGACCGCCAGCACCCGTCCGTCGCAGTCCGGCCGCAGCGTCTCGCCGTGCCAGTCGGTCATGCGCCCGCCAGCGCCCTCGACCACGGGCAGCAGCGCCGCCCAGTCCCAGACCTTGAGCGTGGCCTCCGCGATCACGTCGACCTGCCCGAGCGCCAGCAGGCCGTAGCCGTAGCAGTCGCCGCCCCAGGTGGTACGCGCGGTGGCGGCCTCAAGGCGGGCGAAGCCTGCCCTGTCGCCGGGCGCGAAGATCTCCGGCGCGGTGCAGGACAGCTCGGCGCCGGACAGCGCGGCGCAGCGTCGCGTCCCGGCCCGACCGCCGAGCGGGCCACGGAACCGGGTGCGGCCGCCGGCGCCGACCCAGCGCTCGCCGGTGATGGGCTGGTCGATGACGCCGAGGACCGCGACGTCGCCGTCGAGCAGGGCCACCAGGGTGCCGAACGTCGGGCGGCCGGTGAGGAAGGCGCGGGTGCCGTCGATCGGGTCCACGACCCAGCGCAGATGCGCCTCGCCACGCTGGAGGCCGAACTCCTCGCCGAGCACGCCGATCCAGGGGGTGCGCGCGTCGAGCACGGCGCGCATGGCCTGCTCGGCGGCACGATCGGCGGCTGTGACCGGGGACTGATCGCCCTTAAGGTCGGCGCCAAGGCCGGAGCGGAAGTACGGCCGCAGCACGTGGCCTGCCGCGTCGACGCACGCCTCCGCAATGGCGACCAGGGTGTCGAGGTCGTCCACGCCGAGAGCCGGCGGGCTACTTGCCCGGGGCGCCACCCATGGTGCCCTGGCTCTGGTCACGCTGCTGGACGGTGTCGCCGTCGGTCATGGCCTGCGGCGTCTGGGCGTTGGCATGGCCGTCCGGCACGCCGACCGGGGTGGTGGTCGAGGCGGGCGTGGGCGAGGCGACGGGGTGGCCGACCTGCTGCGACGCGGGCACGGTGTCCTGGGCGGGGCCGGCGGGGTGGGCGTACGGGCTCTGCTGGCTCTCGCTCTGCAGCGCCTGGGGGATGTTCTGGTTGGCGGAGGGCTGCGTCATCTGCTGCCCCGGCGCGTTGGCCTGGCCGGCGGCGCCGTTCACCGGGGCGGCCTGCGGCCTGGTCACGCCGCTCGTCGGCGCGTCCGGCACGACCGGCGCGTTCGCCCTGGTGCCGGGCGAGTCGCCCTTGGCGGGCGCGTCCGGCGTCTTGGCGGCGCCGCCGGCCGGCATGGTGGCGGCGGCCCGCGTGGCCGCGGCAGGGGCGGCATCGGCGGCCGGCAGCGGCTCCGGGCTGGCTGCGAGCGAGCGCAGGTAGGCGATGACGTTCGCCCGCTCGTGGTCGTTCTCGATGCCGGCGAACCCCATCTTGGTCCCGGGTGCGTAGCCGCGCGGGCTGTGCAGCCACTCGTTCAGCTCGGCGTAGGTCCACGGGCCCTGCTTGCCCTTCAGCGCCGCGGAGTAGTCGAACCCCTCGTGGCTGGCGACCTTGCGGCCGAGCACGCCGTACAGGTCCGGCCCGGTCTTGTTGGCGCCGCCCTCGTTGAAGTTGTGGCAGGACACGCAGAGCTTCTTGGTGGAACCCTCGCCGGCGCCGACATCGGCGCTGACCAGCAGCGGCGCGATCGGCGCCAGCGGCTTCGGCGCCTCGGGGGCCGCGCCGCCGGTCGGAGCGGTCTCCTTGATGTCGAGCACGGTCTTCTTCAGCTCGACCGGGTGCACGGCGTAGCCGCCAACGACGCCCGCGACGCTGAACGCGATGCCCGCCGTGAGGATGGCGGCGAGCGCCTTGTTGGACTCGAGGTCTGACATGCGACACGTGCTCCGGCCGGTTCCGCCAGCCGGAGCGTTGCACCGGTCCGGCCACTCTTCTAGGCTGGTGTCATCCTACGAAATCGCACCTGCTGCATCAAGCCGGCGCCCGCCGCGGCACGCCCGTCCGCGCAGGCCGGCGCCACCCGCCGGGCCGGGTTCCCCGGCCGTGCCCGCCCTCGGTTTCGCCCACCAGGCCCGGACGGTGTGCCATGAATCCCTTCGTCGTCATCCCCGCCCGCATGGCGTCGACCCGGCTGCCGGGCAAGCCGCTCGCCGCCATCGGGGGCGTGCCGATGGTGGTGCACGTGCTGCGCCGGGCGCTCGCCGCGGGGATCGGGCCGGTGGCGGTGGCCTGCGCCGAGCCGGAGATCGCCGAGGCGGTGGAGCGGGCAGGTGGGCGCGCCGTGCTCACCGACCCGGCGCTGCGTTCCGGCTCGGACCGGGTGCACGCCGCGCTGGCGCTGCTCGATCCCGCCGGCGAGCACGACGTCGTCGTCAACCTGCAGGGCGACCAGCCGGCGGTGCCGCCCGCGCACCTGCGCGCCGTGCTGCTGCCGCTGGCCGATCCCGGCGTGGACCTTGCGACCCTCGTGGCCCCGGTGGCGAGCGAGGCGGAGGCGGAGGCAGCCTCGGTGGTCAAGGCCGCCTGCGCCTTTGCCGAGGGTCAGGTTGTCGCGCCGGCGCTGTACTTCTCGCGCACTGCGGTGCCGTGGGGGGCGGGGCCGCTGTGGCACCACATCGGGTTGTATGCGTGGCGGCGCGCGGCGCTGGGCCGCTTCGTGGCGCTGCCGGAAAGCCCGCTGGAGCGGCGCGAGAGCCTGGAGCAGCTCAGAGCGCTGGAGGCCGGGATGCGCGTGGCCTGCGCGCGAGTGGAGCAGGCCTCGTTCGGGGTCGACACCGCGGCGGACCTGGAGCACGCCAGGGCGGTCCTGGGCACGCCTGGATGAAGCAAGCAAGGCTGGGCTTTGCCCAGACCCACCAAAGGGCCGAGCCCTTTGGAAACCTTTCCCTTAAGCAAGTGGATTCCAAAGGCGAGCCTTTGGCGGAGTCCAGAGGCAGAGCCTCTGGCCTTCTTTTCTCCGGAGTTCTCGCATGACCCCCACCGACCCCGGCCCGATCGCCTTCCAGGGCCAGCCCGGCGCCTATTCCGACCTGGCCTGCCGCACCGCGTTCCCCGGCCGCCCGACGCTGCCCTGCGAGACCTTCGCCCAGGCGATCGAGGCGGTGCGCTCCGGCGCCGCCGAGCTGGGGATGCTGGCCTGTGAGAACAGCCTGGCGGGCCGGGTGCCCGACATCCACGCGCTGCTGCCCGACAGCGGGCTGTTCATCGCCGGCGAGCACTTCCAGCGCGTCGAGCACTGCCTGCTGGCGCCGCGCGGGGCGAGCCTCGCGGGGCTGAGGCGCGTGCACAGCCACGCGGTGGCGCTGGGCCAGGTGCGCCGGCTGGTCGAGGAGCTGGGCGTGCGCGCGGTGGTGCAGGCCGACACCGCGGGTTCCGCGGAGCTGGTGGCGCGGCTGGGCGGCACCGAGGACGCGGCGATCGCCTCGCGGCTGGCCGCCGAGCTGCACGGGCTGGAGGTGCTGCGTGCCAACGTGGAGGACGCGAGCCACAACACCACGCGGTTCTACGTCACGGCGCGCGAGCCGCGCACGCCGCCGCCCCAGACGTCGGGGCTGATGACGACGTTCGTGTTCCGGGTGCGCAACGTGCCGGCGGCGCTGTTCAAGGCGCTGGGCGGGTTCGCGACCAACGGGGTGAACATGACGCGGCTGGAGAGCTATATGCTCGACGGGCAGTTCACCGCGACCCGGTTCCTGTGCGACGTGGACGGGCACCCGGAGCAGGCGGGGCTGCGGCTGGCGCTGGAGGAGCTGTCGTTCTTCTCGCGCGAGACGCGGGTGCTGGGGGTATACCCGAGGGCAACGTTCCGGGGCGCGGCGCTCCACGCTGTCGGCACCGACGCGTAGAACACGCGAACCCGGGGACACGCGAGCCCGGCGCGTGGCCGATCGCGTTCCTGCCGGGCTGCGTCCCGGCCAGGGCGACGCTTCCGGCGCGACAGGCGGATGCCACCCACGAGGAGTCCAGGATGACCGACGTGACCCGACGCGCCCTGGTGGGCGGCACGGCAGCAGGCCTGGCCGGGCTGGTGGGGCAGGCGCAGGCCGCCGAGCCGGCCGTCGCACCGTCCGCGCAGCAGCCGCCCGCGTTGTTCGGCGCCACCAAGGGCGACCAAGTCAGCCTGCCGCCGCTCCATAACGACACAGAGGTGCAGGGGCCGCCGCCAGAGGGGCAGCCGCCCGCCAGGCGGCTTGGCGTCGCGGTGGTCGGGCTGGGCCACCTGTCCCTGGAGCAGATCATCCCCGGCTTCGCGCAGAGCAAAAACGTGCGGCTGGCGGCGCTGGTGAGCGGGGAGCGCGACAAGGCGCGCGCGATCGCGGCGCAGCACGGCGTGGACGAGAGGAACCTCTACGACTACGCGGGGTTCGACGCGCTGAAGGACAACCCGGACGTCGACATCGTCTACATCGTGCTGCCGAACTCGATGCACGCCGAGTTCACGGTGCGCGCGGCGCAGGCCGGCAAGCACGTGCTGTGCGAGAAGCCGATGGCCACCTCGGTCGCCGACGCGCAGAGGATGGTCGACGCGTGCCGGCAGGCCGACCGCCGCCTGATGATCGCCTACCGCCTGCAGTACAACCCCGTGCACCGCCAGCTCATCGCCATGACCCGCAGCCGGGAGTTCGGGCCGGTGCGCGCGATCCAGGCGACCAACGGCCAGAACGACGCCGCCAACGGCCAGTGGCGGCAGATCAGGGCGTTGGCGGGTGGCGGCTCGCTGCCCGACGTCGGGCTGTACTGCCTCAGCGCGTTCCGCTACCTGACCGGCGAGGAACCCGTCGAGGTCACCGGGCAGATCACCCAGCCCAAGGACGACCCCCGGTTCCGCGAGATCGAGGACATCTGCGCCTTCACCCTGCGCTTTCCGTCCGGCATCCTCGCCACCGGGCTCAGCAACTACAGCGCCCACGAGAGCCGCGCGCTGCGCATCATGGCGGCGGATGCGTGGTACGGCGCGGACCCGGCGTTCGGCTACGACAACCTGATGCTGCAGGTCGGCCGCAAGCAGGGCCGCAGCAACGTGGTGGAACAGCGCCGGTATGCCTCTCACAACCAGTTCGCCACGGAGATGGACGCGTTCGCCGAGGCCATCCGGGCCGGGCGGGAGCCGCACACCCCGGGCGAGGAGGGGCTGGCCGACATGCGGCTGATCGAGGCGATCTACCAGGCGGCGGCGGGCGGGAGCGTGGTCAGGCTGCCGCGGGTGGACGGGCTGGACACGACACGCGGGCCGGTGCCGGCGCAGGAAGGGTAGCAAGGCTGGGCTCTCCCTCCGCCTGCCATTCCAATGGTAATAATATACTTGACTCAGTAAAGCAGCCGTGGCATACCATGGGGCATGAGCACCGAGCCCCAAACCCTGGTTGAAGCCATCCGCCACTTCGCGGACCCCGACGTGACGCTTGCCACGATGGTCGAACTTCGCTGGCCGACCGGGGTTCATTGCCCGACCTGCGGGCGCACGGATGTGCGCTTCATCGCGACGCGGCGGATGTGGGAGTGCAAGGAAAAGCACCCGAAGAAGCAGTTCTCTTGCAAGATCGGCACCGTCTTCGAGGATAGCCCCCTGTCGCTCGACAAGTGGTTCGTCGCCATTTGGATGATCGCCAACTGCAAGAACGGCGTCAGTTCCTACGAGGTCCACCGCGCCCTCGGCGTCACGCAAAAGACCGCATGGTTTATGCTGCATCGCATCCGCCTCGCCATGCAGACCGGCTCTTTCATCAAGAGCGGCGGCGAGTTTAAGGCTGACGAGACGTATGTGGGCGGCAAGGCTGCCAATATGCACAAGGATCGGAAAGCTAAGACAATCCAGGGCGGGCGCGGCACCGCCGGTAAGGAAGTCGTGATGGGCGTCCTGCGTCGTGGAAGCGAGATGGGGGCCAGCAAGGTCGTCGCGCACCATGTGCCTGACAATCGCAAGGAAACCGTCCAGGCGAGTGTTCGCGCGGTAGCAGAGCCGAAGTCGACCATCCACACAGATGCCTTGTCTTCGTATATCGGCCTTTCAAAGGACTTTACCCACGCGGTTGTTGACCACGCGGTCGAGTATGTCCGAGACAATGTCCACACCAACGGCTTGGAGAACTTCTGGAGCCTATTCAAGCGAGCCTTGAAGGGCACCTACGTATCCGTCGATCCCGTGCACTTGAATGCTTACACGGTCGAGCAGACCTTCCGGTTTAACGAGCGTAAGGACAGGGATGGAGGCCGCTTCCGCAAGGTGCTCGGCGCAGTTTCTGGCAAGCGCGTTACCTACAAGGAGCTGACCCGTGGCGGAGTCCCGGCCTGAAAGAATGGAAGACAAGGCAGAGGAAAGTCTGTCTCTCAAAGACCTTCCAGCAAGCCGCTTTAGGAGTCTAACACGCAGGCTACTGAAAGTTAGTCGCGACGAAGTCGCCGAGCAGGAGGAGTTGTATCAGATAAAGAAGGGAGAGGCTGAGGATAGCTGATAGTTATTCATCGCTCCTCAACGTCACCGCGTTTTCAGAACGTCTAATTCGGTCATCCATTTTGTCACGAGCGTCACGCTCAGCACATAACTGCGGGTGATCTAGTAGGTGGCTGATCTCCCATGCAGGAATCACAATCGTCATCGCGCTTGCAATCGTGAACTCAGTGCCGTTTCTGATTAGCCTCTCATCCTTTGATATAAGAACATGCGTCTTCTCTGGGAATTGGCCTCTATGGATGCCGGCGAAGCACAGAAAAGGCGGGGTTCTATTATAGATACTTCCACCTAATCGGTTAAATTTCCGACCGCCAGCATCGTAATCTGACAAATCAACCTCTTGCCCTCGCCAGACCCATACCGGCGATCCAGAGAAGCCTTGCCGCGACCTCATATCATTCAAGAATGCCGGTCGTTTATAAGGATCACCCGGCCCAGTAATAACTGGCACAAGAGGATGGGGCATTGCAGCAATATTACCAAATCTTGCGACTGGTAAGTTTCTAGTGCTGCCGTCGTGATCGGAATAGAGACCAAGCATGAAAACCTGATCACCTATCCCGACGTGATTGCCAATTACACGACTTGAGCTTAGAAACTCCCGGTGTTCTATGCAGGAATAATGGTCTGTCTCAAGATTTAGACATTCCGTGACATCAATTACCGCTAAGTCTTCCTTACCGTCGCTAACCCAATCCTCCGAAATGAACTCTAGCATCCTAGTGCTGCCATCACAGGTATTTAGACGGACCCAAGGTGTTTCATCAATCACATGCTTGTTGCTAACAATGTACTTGTGATATTGCCCTGGGAGTGTAGCGGATGGAGTCTCAATGATTACCCCCGTGCCGCCTGGCCCGGCAACTAGATCATCGCTCTCAGGATGCTGTCCGAACATGAAGACAACCGCGTTCTCAAACCTTTCTGGAACCCGGGGCAAGCCTACGCGGGTCCATCGTTGAACGATCCTGCCGCCCTCGGCGGCAAACGGCCGCATCTCTCTGTCAAACTCCAGATCCCCCAGGCCAAGTTGATGCCTAAGCATCGTTCTTACCGGAGCACTGAGGCAAGTATGTTGTTACCATTCCAATGGCCCAAGCGGGCCATCGGAACCTTTGGCAGGCTACGCCCAGACCCGCCAGGAGGAAGCCCCCCTGGACCGGCTTTACTTAAGTATTGGTTTCCAAAGGCTTGCCTTTGGCGGAGTTTGAGGCAGAGCCTCAACCTTGCTTTCTCCCGCCGCGACCCAGTCGTCGATCAGCCGCCGGGCGATGCTGTCCGGCGGCGGGATGTCGAAGCCCCCGCTGGCGCGGTCGCGGACCTGGGCGCGGGTGAACCAGCGCGCGTCGGTCAGCTCCTCGCCGTCGACGCGGATCGCCTCGTCGCTCGCCTCCGCGTAGAAGCCGAGCATGATGCTGCTCGGGAACGGCCAGGGCTGGCTGCTATGGTAGCGCGCGCGGGCGACGCGCACGCCGGCTTCCTCGAACACCTCGCGCGCCACGGCCTCCTCCAGGCTCTCGCCCGGCTCCACGAAGCCGGCCAGCGTCGAGTACATCGCCGTGTTGGCGAAGCGCTGCGCGTGGCCGAGCAGCGCGCGGTCGCGGTGCGTGACCAGCATGATGACGGCGGGGTCGGTGCGCGGGAAATGGTGGGTGCCGCAGCGCGTGCAGGCGAGCATCGTGCCGCCTTCCTGCGGCGCCGTGGGCGCGCCGCAGCCGGCGCAGAACAGGGTGCGCCCGCGCCACACCATCAGGCCGCGGGCGTGGGCGAGGATGGCGGCCTCGCCGGCGTCGAGGCCGGCGACGACGGTGCGCAGGTCCTCGAACCGGCCCAGTTCCGGCAGCGGCGCCACCTCGTGTTCCGGCCCGAGGTCGGCGGCGAACACGGCGACGCCGTCCTGGAGCCCGAGCAGCGCCCAGCGCTCCGCCTCGCGGCAGGCCTGCGCCTCGGCGCCCGACAGCAGGGCGGCCACCGGCGCGCCGCCTTGCCCGCGCAGCATCACCTTGCCCCGCCACATCGGCACGAAGCGGCTGGCGTCGTCGTGGCGGCACGCGGCCAGCCACTCCGCGTCGCGCCGGCGCTCGCTCGCACGGTCGAGCGGGCTGCCCGTGTAGGCGTTGGGGACGGGGGACGAGGGCGGGATCATGCTGTCCGTGTCGCATGCGTCCCGGGCCTCGGCAAGCAACACGGGCAGGCCTCGCAGGGCACGGGGACGGCAAGGGTCGGGACGATGCTGCCCGCAGGGTGTGCGGGCAAGAGGAGGCGCTGCAACGCGACTGTCGCACTCGTGACTGCCTTGGAGCACACGAGTGTGCCAGGAAGCTTGCCGGTTCGATGCGAGGCGCCACGGGTGGACGTTCTGCTGATCGACGACGACGAGCTGGTCCGCATCTGCCTGGTGGAAGCGCTGCACGAGGCAGGCCTCGCGACCGTCGAACAAAGCTGCGGCGAGGACGCCTTGCGCGCCATCATCGATCACGGGCCGCCTCGCGTGGTCGTGACCGACATCAATCTCGGGGCAGGCATGGACGGACGCGCCTTCGCGGCCGTGCTGCGCCGCTACCACCCCGAAGTCCCGATCATCTACATCAGCGGCCGCTATGCCGAGATCAAGCCGCTGACGTCGATCGAGCGCTTCCTGCCGAAGCCGTTCACCACGCGTACGCTGCTGCGTGCGATCGAGGAGCTGCGCGGCGAGGCCGCTGCCGCCGTCTGACCCTGGTGGGTCTTCCAACATCGACCTGTCGGGAAGAAAGCAAAGCTGGGCTCTGCCCAGACTCGCCAGGGGGAAAGCCTTTCCTGGACCGGCTTTACTTAAGTAAGGGATTCCAAAGGCGAGCCTTTGGCGAAGTTTGAGGCAGAGCCTCAACCTTGCTTGCTTGGCCTGTCGTACTCGAAGACAGCCCTGCCGCCCAGGGTTCGGGCTTTGAGTTCCAGGGCGCGCGGGCCATATCGGCCTGGGTGGTGAAGCAATGGCGATGATGGGCGGCAGGCTGCTGATAGCGGCGTCGGGTGCGGCGCTGATGCTGCAGGCGTGTCCGGTGCGTGCGCAGTTGCTGATCGACCGGCTGCGGCAGAAGGCCGATTGCGAGCTGGACCACATCGCCGACACGCGGTCGCGCTACGGCGTGTCGCTGATCCGCGATGCCTGCAGCTTCCTGGTCACGCCCACCAGCTCGTTCCATCCCGGCCGTGTCGGGTTCGCGCGCTGCGTCCTGCAGGTCGTGCCCGGCAGCCAGAGCGAGGCGGCCTCGGTCGAACTCGCCTCGGCGTGTCGGCAGCGCTTTCCGCCCGACTGACCCTGAGCCCTGGTCCGTGGTTCTTCATCACGAACAGGACAGTGTCGTCACAACCTGGACCACCACCGCACCGGAACCATCGTCCGCCCGCGAGTCGCGTCGAGGAGGCGCCACCCGCAGCCCTTGTAAGCTCTGCTTAAAACCTGCGTGCTTATACAGGGTGCCCGCTTGGCGGCCTGACACCCGGCAGTAGGCATGGACAGGACCACACCCTCCCACCCGCAAGCGGCGCTCGCTCTATGCTCCGGTGATCGGCGCCATGGTTCTCGTCTGGATGATGCTGGTCGGTCTCGCCGCCTAGCGGTCCTGGGACGACCGGGCCGCGTGGATCGAGCGGAACGACGCGGACACCGCGAACCTCGCCTGCTCGCTCGCCCAGCACGCGCACGATGCGATCCTGACGGTCGACACCGCCGTCGTCGACATGCGCGGGCTGATCGAGATCGAGGGAACGACGCCTCGAACGCTGAAGCAGCTCCACAGCCTGATGGCCACGCAGTTGACGGCCTCGCCGGTCATCGGCTCCTTTGTCGTCTTCGATGCGGCCGGGAACTGGATCGTCAACTCGGGGTCCACGCCGTCCTACAACGTCGCGGACCGCGCCTACTTCCAGTATCACCGCTCGCACACCGATCGCGGCGCCCACATCGCCGACCCGGTTCGCAGCAAGGTGAGCAACAGATGGGTCGTCCCCGTCACGCGGCGCATCGATGCGCCCGACGGCAGCTTCGCCGGGATCATGCTGGCGTCGGTGTCCGCCGAGATGTTCGTGAAGTTCTACGAGTCGTTCGATGTCGGCCGGCAGGGCGTGATCTCCCTGGTCACCGCCGACGGGATCATCGTTACACGCAACAGGCTCGGTACGGACGGCACGGGCCGAAGCGTCGCAAACAGCAACTTCTTCCAGCAAACCCTGTCCAGGCCCGCCTTGCCCACCCTGGACTATGTGTCCCACGGGATGGAGTTCACCGTATCGGCAGCTTCCGGCAGGTGGAAGGCTTCCTGCTCACCATCATAGTGGCGTAAGGCCTCGAAGAGTCGCTGTCCCGGTGGCGCGAGAATGCCCGCATCAATGGCGCCGTCAGCCTCGTCGCATCCTTCATCGTGCTTCTTCTCGGCATCCGCCTTGCCCGCCATGTCAGGCGCAGCGAGCAGGCGGAGAGTGCCCTGTGGCACAGCGAAAGCCACTACCGGCTGATCGCGGAGAACAGCACCGACGTCATCACCCGGCTCGATGCAAGCCTGCGGCGCACCTACGTCTCGCCGTCCAGCGAGACCCTGACCGGCTATAGGCCGCAGGAACTGCTTGGCGGGCATCCCAGCGAGTTCGTCCATCCCGAGGACTGGCCGACCTTGGCCGAAAGCCTCGCCCTTGCCGCCGCGCAGGGGGAGGCGGCGCCGGTCAGCTTCCGCTTCACGCGCAAAGACGGCGCCGAGGTCTGGCTGGAGTCCACTGGCCGGCGCATGGCGGACGGCCACGGCTACGTGATTGCGCTGCGCGACGTGACGCGCCGCAAGGAAGGCGAGAAGCAACTGCACAACGCCAACAACACGCTGCAGCGGCTGGTGATGCAGGACGCGCTGACCGGGATCGCCAACCGCCGGTGCTTCGACCTGACCCTGCAGAAGGAGCTGCGCCGCCAGGCCCGTTCCGACATGCCGCTGGCCCTGCTGCTGATCGACGTCGATCATTTCAAGAAGTTCAACGATGCCTATGGTCACAACGCGGGCGACACCTGCCTTCGCGCCATCGCGGGGACGATGGCGGTGCAGGTGAAGCGCCCGGCGGATCTCGTCGCGCGCTTCGGCGGCGAGGAATTCGCCATTATCCTGCCGGACACCGACCTCGCCGGCGCCATGGCGCTGGCCGAGCGCGTGCGCTGGGCGGTCCGGCTGCTCGACATCTCGCACCGTGACAATGCCTGCGGGGTCACGACCGTGAGCATCGGCGTCGCCGTCGGATGGCCCAGGCGTCACCCTCTCACCGCGGAGAACCTGATCGAGCGGGCGGACGAGGCACTCTATCAGGCCAAGGATGGCGGCAGGGACCAGGTCGTGCTCGCGTTCGGTTCATCCGAATCGACGGAAGTCGAGGAAACTCAGCCCTCAGACAACGTCGTGGCGCTGAGGGCTTCCTAGGCGGCAGGTGCAAACACGCAGGAAAGCGGCGGGGCGACGCACCCTCCCGCCCGAAGCGCCACCGGGCAGAGCATGTCGATCCGCGTGCCAGGCAGCATGTCTCGCCTGGCGGTTAATAGCGACGCCACCTTGAGGCTCGCGCTGGCGTCGCGTACCTCCTCGCCCGCATTCGCGCGGCGCAGGTAGATCGTCACCGTGGTGCCCTGACCCGGCGCGCTCTCGATCGCGACGTGTCCGTGCGACTGCCTGACGAAACCATAGATCCGGCTCAGCCCGAGTCCGCTGCTGCCGATCGGCTTGGTGGTGAAGAACGGTTCGAACGCCAGCTTGCGCACCTCGTCCGTCATGCCGATCCCGGTGTCGGTGACGCACAGGGCGACGTAGTCGCCGGGCGCTGCATCGCGCGCCGTCGTCGCGTCCAGCGACACGTTCGCCGTGCGGATCACCAGCGCACCCCCCTGCGGCATCGCGTCGCGCCCGTTGATCACCAGGTTCAGCAACGCGCTTTCCGACTGGCCTGGGTCGGCTTGCGTCACCCACAGGTCATCCGCCAGATCCAGGTGCAGCCTGACCGAGCCGCCCAGCATCGCCAGCCAGATCTCAGACAGGCTGCGGATGCGGTCGTTGAGCGAGAGCGCCACCGGGTTCAGCGGCTGGCGGCGGGCAAACGCCAGAAGCTGGCCGGTGAGGACACTGCCCTGGCTCACGCTCTGCAGGGCACGATCCACGTGCTTCTGCACCATCGGCTCGTGCGGCATCCGCACCCGGAGTATGTCGAGGTTGCCCTGCACCACCATCAGGAGGTTGTTGAAATCGTGCGCCATCCCTCCCGTGAGCTGCCCGATCGCCTCCATCTTCTGCGCCTGCCTGAGCATGTCCTGCGCGAGCTGGCGCTCCCCGGTCTCGCGGTGCAGCGCCTCCACCGCCGCTTCCTTCTGCGCGATCACCTCGCGGAGCCGGTCGTTCGCCTGCTGCAGCGCCGCCGGCGAGGGCAGCAGCAACGCCTTGGGGATCAGCGGCCAGAGCAGCGCCGCGGTCAGCAGGGACACCACCGCCGTGACGGCTTTCAGGACGCCCTGCAGCACGTAGTCCGCGTGCCACAGCGTCCAGATCTCCAGCAGGTGCGTGGTCCCGCACGCCAGGATGAACACGGCGAACAGTTGGAACACCCAACTGAAGGCCAGGTCCCGCCGGCGCAGCACGAAGTAGCCCAGCGCGACCGGTATCGAGTAGTAGGACGCCGCGATCACCGCGTCGGACACGACGTGCAGCCACAGCAATGCCGGGGTCCAGGCGAGGCAGAAGCCGTGCGGCGTCAGTTGCGGCATGAGCGACGGTCCTTCTTCGTGTCTGGTCGCCTACGCAATCCGCAGGGCTGTGAGCACGGCCGCCTGGAGTTCCTCGAAGCTGAAAGGCTTCTTCAGGAAGTGCACGCCGTCTCGCTCCGCCTGGAAATATCCCGATATCAGGATGACCGGGACGCCCGGGTGTCTTGCGCCGACCTGCGTCGCCAGCTCGAGCCCTGACATCCCCGGCATGCGCACGTCGCTGACGACCAGGTCGATGGCCGGGTTCGCCGCGAGCACCCGCAATGCCTCCGCGCCGCCCGACGCTGCGAGCACGTCGTGGTCGCTTAGTTCAAGCAGGGTGACGACCACGTCCCGGACGCCGGCGTCGTCGTCGACAACCAGGACAAGCCGCGTCGCCTGCACGGGTTCAGACATGCTAAACTCTCTGCACGGAGTCATGCTCTCTGCAACTCAGAATTGCAGATTCCTCCACATCGGCCGAAGTTCCAAGAGCCAGCAGAGACCCTCTGCCGTCCGCAAGATATCATGCCGGTACCGTCCAGGCGTCCGGTCCGATGCCTGGGGAACAGGTCATGCCAGCGGCCCCGCGCGGTGACCTGTCGGCAAGCAAGGCTGGGCTCTGCCCAGACCCGCCAGGGGCGAGCCGCCCCTGGACCGGCTTTACTTAAGGAGTGGATTCCAAAGGCCTGCCTTTGGCGGAGTTTGAGGCAGAGCCTCAACCTTGCTTCGCCGATCACCCCAGGAGGCAATTGGCATGAAGCCGGTCCACCGCAGGCAGGCAGCAGAAGGCCGGGCAGAGCCCGACGCCCCGCAGCCTTGCCCCCGCCCGACCGCGCCCTCTACACACACCTGATGCCTGCGCACCCCTGTTTCCGCCCCCAGACCCGGGCCTACCCGCTGTGAGCCCCCCGGCCCGCTGGCTGCGCAGCGCCCGTGTCGGCTTCGCGCGACTGCCCGGGCTGCGCATGGGCCGCATCCCGGACGCCCCGGCCATCCCGGTGCGCGACCCCTGGCCCGGCGACCCCGGCCGTGGCGCGCGGCTGATGAAGGGCGAGGTCGAGCTGTCGGGCGCGCGCTCCCCGCTGCGGCCGGGCGGCTGGGCGGAAGCCGGCGGGTCCGCGTCGCTGCGGGCGCAGGCGCACGGCTTCACCTGGCTGCGCGACCTGCGCGCGCTCGGCACCGACGGGGCGCGGCTGCGCGCCCGCGCGCTGGTCGCGGAGTGGATCGCGCAGGGAAGCGGGGACCCGGTGTCGCGCCGGCCGGACGTGGCGGGCGCGCGAATTGCCGCGTGGCTCGGGCACTACGACTTCTTCGCCGCCTCCGCCGAGGACGCGTTCCGGCAAAGGCTGATGGGCCGCCTCGTCACCGACGCGCGCTGGCTCGCGGCGATGCTGCCGGGCGAGGAGATCGACGGGCGGGCGCTCACCGCGCTCAAGGGCCTGATCGCGGCGGCGGTGGCGCTGCCGGACCACGCCGCGTTCCTGACGCGGGCGCTGCGCCAGCTTGCGCAGGAGATCGGCCGCCAGGTGCTGCCGGACGGCTGCCACGCGGAGCGCAGCCCGGCGGCGCAGCTCCAGGCGCTGCAGGACCTCACCGAGATCCGTGCCCTGCTGCACGCGGCGCAGGCCTCGCCGCCGGCGTCGCTCGGGGTGGCGATCGAGCGCATGGCGCCGGCGCTGCGCGCGCTGCGCCACGGCGACGGCGGGCTGGTGCTGTTCAACGGGGCGCGCGAGGAACCGGCCAGCCTGATCGACCTGGTGCTGGGCCAGGCGGGCCGGGGCGGGCGGGCGCCGGCGGGGCTGGCGGAGGGCGGCTTCCACCGCCTGCAGGCCGGGCGTTCCGTGGTGATCGTGGATGCCGGGGCGCCGCCGCAGCCGGGGCTGGATCGTCTGGCCCATGCCGGCACGCTGTCGATGGAGATGTCGGTGGGGCGCGACCGGCTCATCGTGAACTGCGGGGCGAGCCCCGCCGCGTCGGGGGAGTGGCGCGACGCCAGCCGCAGCACCGCGGCGCACTCCACGCTCGCCGTGGGCGACATGAACTCCTCGGAGCTGAAGCTGGTCGGGCTGGGGCGCAGGCCGGAGCGGGTCGAGGTGCAGCGCCAGGAGGCGAACGGCGCGCACTGGCTGGAGGCCAGCCACGACGGCTACCGCAAGCCGTTCGGGGTGGTGCATCGCCGTCGCCTGTACATGGCGGACAGCGGCGAGGACGTGCGCGGCGAGGACGCGCTGGAGGGTGATGTCGCGCGCGCCTACACGCTGCGCTTTCACCTGCACCCTGCGGTCGTGGCGGCGGTGCAGCAGGAGGGCGAGGCGGTGCTGCTGCGCGTGGCGTCCGGAAGCTGGCGGCTGCGGGCGGAGGGCGCGAAGCTATCGCTGGAGGAGAGCGTCTATCTCGGCGGTGCGGAGCCGAGGCGGGCCCAGCAGGTGGTGCTGAGCGGCAGCGCCGACGGGCCGCAGACGGTGAAGTGGGCGATCACCAAGGCGGGGTAGGAGGGGGGGGCCACGCGATTGTTGAGGACTGCTGGGCAGTTTGTTAGTAAAGCTGACATCTGGGAAGGCAAGCGCATGGCGAAGTCGGACGATGGTGGCGGGAACGGGTTTGAAGTGCCCTTCGTGTTCGTCAAGCATGGCGACCCGCTGCCGCGCGAGTGGATGGCGAGGCATCCCGATTGGGTGAAGTTCCCGGCCACGCTGGTTGTTAGAAGAGAGGAGCAGGCGAGTGCGAGGAGGAGCATCCCGCCGGACAAGCTGATACAAGGCGATAGGGTCGTAGACACGGAAACGCCGGATTGGATGCGCAAGCCGGCCGCGCTGGGCGCTCCTGTACGGCGCCGACGGGCCACGCCAATCAATCGTCTGCCGCCGTGGAACGACAGGGGTGCCGAGAACACTTCGGAGGTAACGACGGCTCGGGACGCGATCGAGGCTTATCGGCAGGCGACGCATATTACTGACCAGGCGGCTTCGACCTATCTGGCGAGCGTCGAAATTCTCAAGCCCGTCGATGGGGTGAGTGGAGACGCAAGAGAGCGTGCGTTCCTGCGGCTGTTGCGGTGGGCAGAAAACGGAGACGTTTCGGACAATGTGGCATACCATGCCCGATTTGGCGGTCATGATCCAATGAGTAATGCGGACATGCTCAACTATGAACCCAAGGAGGAAACATTCAGGCACAAAAATGGAACATCAGAACCTGTAACGGCTGCTGGAGCATATCAGATTACTAAGGAAACCTGGAATGATACCAACCGTTGTTTGTTCTGACTCAATTGTGAGCAGGTGCGGCTCGACGGGCTGCGGTTTGGTTTGCTTCCATGGTGGTGGGGTCGGGCATGACGGTTGGGATTACTCGGACGGAGCAGACGGCGGCGGACTTGCGACGGCTGGCGGCCGGGTTTGATGATGCGGCTGTGACCCGGCGCCTGCTGGCGCTGGCGGTGGTGCTGGACGGGCACAAGCGCGAGGACGCGGCGCGGCTGGCTGGCATGGATCGTCAGACCTTGCGCGACTGGGTGCATCGCACCAACGCGGGCGGCGTGGCGGGGCTTGCCGATCGTCACGGCGGCGGTGCCAGGGCGCGTCTGTCTGCGGCCCAGGAAGCCGAGGTTGCGGGCTGGATACGGACCGGGCCGAACCTGGAGGTGGACAAGGTGGTGCGCTGGCGCTGCGCGGACATCCAGGCGCGGATCGCAGCCCTGTTCGGGGTCGGCCTGCACGAGCGCAGTGTGGGCCGCCTGCTGCACCGGCTGCACTTCTCCCACGTCTCGGTGCGCCCGCAGCACCCCAGGGCAGACCTTGCGGCGCAAGCGTCTTTCGCAGCGGGTTCGACGCTTTTGTGAGCGCAGCCTTGCCCGGGGCCGTGCGGGCGGCGGGCACGTCCATCGAGGTCTGGTTCCAGGACGAGGCTCGTGTCGGCCAGCAAGGCACGCTGACCCAGGTGTGGGCAGAGACAGGAAGCCGACCCCGTGCGCCCAAGGACCTGCGCACCGAGTGGGCCACCCTGTTCGGGGCGGTGTGCGCCGAGCGCGGCGTGGGGGCCGCCCTGGTGATGCCGCACTGCGACGCCGAAGCCATGACGCTGCACCTGGCCGAGATCAGCCGGGCCGTGGTTGCGGGCGCGCACGCCGTGGTCGTGCTGGACGGTGCCGGATGGCATCAGGCGGGTGGGCGTCTGAAGGTGGGGACCAACATCAGCCTGCTGCACCTGCCGCCCTACAGCCCAGAGCTGAACCCGGTCGAGACCGTCTGGGAGTACCTGCGGGCCAACAAGCTCAGCAACAGCGCGTTCGACAGCTACGACAGGATCGTGGACCGATGCTGCGCCGCCTGGAACTGGCTCGCGGATGCTCCAGACCGCATCCGCTCCATCGCAGCCGCACCATGGACCAAAACGGTCACAGCATAGGACCGTTGGTATGAGATGGAGAAAATACTACATATTGAGGATTTTACGTCAATCTCACAGGATAAGATTGCCATGTTACTGATAGACAAGGCAAGAGCAACGAGTAATATTCATTCATGGTATCTTGATGAAGCATTCAAGAAGCTGAGACAGCAATGGTCATCTTTGCCGGGAGGTAGATATGCTCATCACACTCTTGCACAATTTAAAGAAAGATTTCGGGTATTCCTGCTGGAGGAATCGAAGTGAAACTGATAAATCCGTTTAGGCTTCTGGTCGTGTTGGTTTTGGTAATGTCTCTACATTCTTCTGCTCACGCACAATCTTACGTGAAGGTCAGGAAGAATCTGGATTGTGGCTCCTTTACTGCTTCTGCTGAGACGGTGTTGACAAAACCGCCCAGCCTGTTCAGCCACGGACTAAGCCAAAACATCAGAATTCAGAGATCAAATAGAAGCAACTCGGTAGAAATCAACCTAAATCAGCATAAATCTCGTGATACAGACTTACATAACAGACCAGGACTTGGCAGTCTAGCATTTATTTGGAGGTGTATTAGCTCTTCGCCCGGAGTAGATTTTCTTATCGTAGAGTTTGCATGCGTCAATGAGAGTGCCACCACGTGCATGACAGCGATGGATATACCTGGCGCCAACGAATGGAGTGCCATCTACGACTTGAAGGAACGCATGATCCTGACCACTCATCATGGCATATCGTTGATGGACGAAAGAAGAGTCCGCGCGCTTGGGATCGAGCCGGAGTTATGGAAATCCCGCGGTACTGATAAAACGTCCTTCGTCTACGAATGATGAGGTCCAGGGCAGGTCCTTGGTCAACACGCCTCGTCCCGTGTCGACCATGCCTGGCGTCAACGGCAACCCGACTCCAGTCGAGGCGGCCGTTGCGCGATCCTCGCCCGGCGAAAAGGCGCCTGTACTGTCCCAGTTCGGGCTGATCCCCATATCGCCTGATCCAGCCCTGCCCGGGAACCAGCGGTCCCCTGTGTCGTAGGAACAGGCAGTCCACGGAGGCTCCCATGACCCAAGGCCCGACCACCGAGAACGGACCGCTGCACGATCCCGCCGTCACCCTCGACGACCGGTCCATGACGGCCACCTTTCGCACCCGGGCCGAGGCGGAAGCCGCCCGTTCCACGTTGCTCGCTGCCGGGTTCGCCGAGGCCAGCATCGTCCTCGCGGGTCAGGGCGACGGCCTGCAGCACGCGGTGGAGGCGCCCGACCAGAGCCTGTTCGGGCGCCTGCGCGAGGCGGTCCTGCCGGATGACAGCACCACCGCGCTGCGCGACGCGGCCGCCCGCGACGAGACCGTGCTGACGCTGCGGCCCGCCGCCGGGCAGGTCGAGGCCGCGGTCCAGATCCTCCAGGCGGCGAACCCGCACCATTTCGACGCGGCCCTGGAGCGCTGGCGCAACGCCGGCTGACGCCGGGCAGCGTTCAGCCTGCTCAGGCATCCGGCGCTCCGCTGGCTTCCACTGCACGGCGCAGCCCGTCCAGGCCGAAAGGTTTCTGCAACCATATCCCGCCCGGGACGGACCCGGGGTGCCCCGACGCGATCACCACCCGCAGCCCGGGACTTTGCGCCCGCAACCGTTTGGCGAGTGTCAGACCGTCCAGGTCCGGCAGGCCAAGGTCGGTCACCAGAACGTCGGGGTTGGCCTCTGCCAGTCGCATCGCCTCGGCGGCATCGGCAGCCGCGCTCACCCTGTGGCCCAGCTCGGCCAGCATCATCTCCATGCTGAACCGGACCATGGCGTTGTCCTCCACCAGGAGAATCTCCAGGGGCGGCGTGGTCCCGACCGGCTGCGGCACCGGCGGCGCGTCGGGTGTGGCGCCTGGAGGCGGTGCCTCCGCGACGCCCGGGCACGACGATGCGTGTGCCAGGACCGGCGCGAGACTGCCGCCAGGTCGCACCGGCGGTGCTGACCCGCGTCGCCTCGCCGCAAGCATCAGGACAGGGGACAGGACCGCTCCGACCAGGGCCGCCGACACGAGCCGCCGTCGGTCAAGCGCTGCCTGTGCCAGGGGCACGGCGACGACCTCGCGGCGGTGATCCTCGGCTGCGTCGCGCAGCCGCCCAGCCAGCACGTCCAGCCTGTACCCGGAAGGACCCGTGGACCCGGCCGGGGAAGCGCCAGCGTCCTCGTCCGGTTCTGCAACGCCGTCCGCAGGCTTGGCGGTCGCGTCATCGGGTGTCCGGGCCGGGGTTCGGCTGCGCGACGAGGGGGCGGCATCCTTTCGCGCCCCGGGATGGCGCATTGCATCGTCTGCCGCCGCCATCCGCGCCAGCAATGCGTCGCGCAGGCCGACCAGGGGACGCGCCAGCCATTCCAGGCCAGGCTCGAGCGACAGCGCGCGCAGGCTGTCGAGCTGTCGCGTGGCATCCGCCTCTGCCCGCCAGTACTCGCCCAGCTCGCCGGTCCGGCCGGAGCTCGCGGCTGTGCCGCCATGGGAGGCCTGCGACGGCTCCGGCTCCGCTGCGCCCGCCGTGGATGCGGTGGCGTCCGACCCGGCTGCCGGAAGACCGCCCGCTGCATCCGCACGGTCGATGGAACGCTCCGTGATGGTGGGTCCTACGCAGCATTCCAGGGCGAGGCTCCGCGCCACGAAGCTGGCGCGTGCGACGCTGTCCTCCAGTGCGGCCGTCGCCGCATCCACGGCCCCGGCGAGGTCCCCGCTTCTTGCGACCAGGGCCGCCGCCTGCTCCAGCCGCCGCGACAGGCTCCAGCACGCCAGCATCGACGCCACCGCCACCGCGACAGCCAGCAGCCGGAGCGCACGCGGCGTCAGGGTGCGCTCCAGAGCGGCTCCGTCAGGCGGGCCAGGAAGGCGGCGTGGGCCGCGAGTTCGGCCTCGCTCGCGACGACGACGCGCGCCACCCTGGGGCCATCGTGGCGGTATGTCACCGATGGCGCCGCCCCGGCCGAGTCCACCAGGGCCAGGCCGCGCTGCCGCCCGCCGGTCAGCTCGACATACACCTCGGCCAGCAGCGTGCAGTCGAGCACCGCGTTGTGGGTGCCGCGCGCCGACAGGTCGATCCCGAAGCGCCGGCACAGCGCGTCCAGGCTGTTCGGCATCCCCGGGAACCGCACCTTGGCCATCGCCAGCGTGTCGACCATCCGCGTCCCGTCCAGCGACGGCCGCTTCACCCGCGCCAGCTCGGCGTTGACGAAGCCGAAGTCGAACGGCGCGTTGTGCGCGATCAGCCGGTCCTCGCCGCAGAACGCCAGGAATTCATCGACGACGTCGGCGAAGCGCGGCTTGCCGGCGAGGTCCGCGCGGGAGAAACCGTGCACGCGCGACGCCTCGGGCGGGATGTCGCGCTCCGGGTCGAGCAGGCAGTGGAAACTCTGTCCCGTGGGCAGGTCGCCGATCAGCTCGATCGCGGCGATCTCGATCACCCGGTCGCCGGTGAGCGGGTCGAGCCCGGTCGTCTCGGTGTCGAACAGCACGCTGCGGATCATGGCCGAAATCCTGCCTGGGTGGGGAGCGCCGGGAGCCGGAGAGTTCGGCACGGCGGCGGGGGAAGGGGCAAGGAGCAAGCAAGGCCAGAGGCTCTGCCTCTGGACTCCGCTCAAGGCTCGCCTTGAGAATCCACTTGTTTAAGGAAAGGGTTTGCAAGGCCGCAGGCGATGGGCGCCGGAGGGAGAGCCCGACCTTGCTTGCTGGCGCGTCAGTCTCCGGGGGCGTGCCAGCGTCTGGCGCAGTCTGGTCACCAGCCGTCGCAGCGTGCGGACCGCGTGCGCCCGCGACAGTCCGGTGCGCACGACCACGTCGGCCA
>JAABUS010001458.1_pt1 | contig 51233 bp, 9 predicted proteins | sample 5560161 | NCBI WGS metagenome assembly JAABUS01 (sample SAMN10711885, study PRJNA513376) | rock metagenome | isolation source: Antarctica rocks | place: Antarctica: Victoria Land, Trio Nunatak nord | collected 2016-01-04 | reverse complement strand
CGCATATTTATTATTTTCGCAATATTTTTTATAACTAATTTGATAAAAATTGCTTAATAATATTTAAAAACATTATTTTAGCAATAATTAAAAATTATTTTTTTGTTTTAATTAATAATTTTTTTTTTCAATAATATATTGTTTGCTTTTGCGACTCTTTTTAATTTTAATATAATAACAATATATATTAATATAAAGCAAACGAAAACTTAATAATATATATTATTAAATAAAGCTAATTTGCGCATTAACAAAGTTTAAACCTATTTTTTAAAAATTAAAATTTTTATTGAAGCAAATCTAATTTAAGCAAATTTAAAAAAAAGTAATTAAAGTTTTTTAAAAATAACAATTATTATTATAGATATAGCTTGTTTATTAAAAGAGATTATTAACTATATTTTTATTTTTTTTCTCTCTACATATGCAACTTTTAGCAAAAAAATTAAAAAAATTATTTTATCTTTATTTGCTAAACAAATAATAAACGTTAAAATCAATTCTTATCTTTATAATAAGAACAAAAGCTACAAATAAAATACAATTTTTCTTTTGTCTCTTCAATTAAAACTATAATAAATTGATTGCTTTAATTATTAATTGCAAATATTAACTTTATAATTAAAGTTTCAAAAATATTAAATATAACTTTATAAATATAATTAGTTTTTTAATTATATTATATTTTAATATAATATTTTTTATTATTTTTATATATTTGTTTAGCAACAACAATTTAAAAGCAACTTAATTTAAGATTTTAATTAAAAACTATTTTTACATTTTTGCAAATTGCTTTTTTTTTGTCTTTAACTAAGATAACAAGCTAAATATTGTTAATTTTTGTAACATTAATTTAGAAGTTTAACGTTCTTAAAAACAAATTTTATATATTGTTATTGTATTTTTTGTATTAATTGTAATAATAATGTATACTAGTTAAAATTTGTTTGTTAACAAGTTTCTAATTTCGCTAAATATATTTAAAGACTATTTAAGTTTTCTAAGTTCTTTCTTTGTTATTCTACTTTATTTAGATAAATATTAATAAATATTTTAATTTTGATTTAAATTTTAATAAATTAATGAAGTTTAATTTATAAAAATTATTTTTATTCTTATAGTTATTTATTCTTTAATATATATTTTTGACATTAATTACTTTAACTTTGTTGTAAATCTATTTATTATTTATTTTTTTCTTTTTGCGTTTTTTGTTAATTTAAAAATATTTAATCTTTTTGTCTTAGATAGTTATATTGTTTTTTTAAAAATAAAGAGAAGTATTTTATAAATTATATATATATATCTTTATATTTGCTCTTATTTTTATAAATTATTTTACTAGTTAATTTAGATTTCTATTAACGATTCGCTTAATATTAAAAGTTATAAAAAATAACTTTTTGTTTTTAGAAGCGTTTAGTATATTTTTATCTAAAATCTTTTTTTTAATTAAAATATTATTGATAAATTTAATATTTTTGTTTATAAATGCAAATAAATCGATTGTTTTAACAACAACAAAATTAAATTTTAAATTAGATTTTAATATACTTAATAATAGATTTAACTTCAAAATAGTTTAAATAAAAGAATAATTTGTGCAACTATTGTATTTTATTACAAGCAAATTAATTTTATTAAACGTTATGTTTGTTTATATATTAATAGAATTTATTTGTAACTTGTCGAAAAAGAATTTTGCATTTTGCGTTTATCTAATATAAAAGCTTAAATCGATTTTGTCTTGCTATGCAAAAGCATCTTATTATTAATTATTAATTTTAATTTTAATATTAAGTTTGTTGATCTTGATTTTTGCGTATAAATTGTTAAGATTTTGAGTAAATACTAGCATTTAAGATTTTGTCTTGTTATAAGTTTTATTGTACGAAGCATTTAATATTGTGTTATTTAACTCGTTTATTGTTACGTTTAAATTTAAAACATTAATATTTTATATAATGTTTGCGAATATTAAGTTAGCGCACTTTTGTATAAAAGATAAATATATTATTTACAACTTAAAGTCTTCTTAATTTGTGTATTATTATTAAAGTTAAAATTGTCGCGTAATAAATCGAATTTTACTTGTATAAATGTAATTGCTAAAGTTAAGAAATTTATTTTAAAGTCTACTATCGATTGCGCTATATTATTAAACTACTAATAAATTAGTGCGTTATTATTTAGAGATTTGCGATCTAAGCTATATATATTAAATAGATTGATTGTTCTAATTTTTTTTTGTCGTTATTAAAAAGAATTACGTTATTCATTTAGCGCAATTAATTTAACTTAAATATTAATATAATTCGAGTTCTAGCCTAATATATATTACGTTCGATTCGATTCTTTGCTATTTATTTTATTAATACTTTATTTAAGTATTAGTTAAAATATTAACTTTTATTGTATTTGTTTTATTTAGTATACTATATACGACGCTTTTATATTTAATAGCGATACAATTTGCAATTATAAGTATTGTCTTAGATTATATTAATAGCATATCTATAATTTAAGAAATTAATTTAATGTTATTTACTATCTATATTAACGTTGTATTTGAAATAAACTTTAACAAGATACTTGAAGATTAAAATTAAAATTAAAACTTTATTTTAAATAATTATTTTACTAATACTTTTCGCAATTTTGGTCAAATTTATATATTTATCTCTATAGTTTATCTTAGTAGTTGCATGCGCATAGTTGTTACAAATAGCTTAAATAATTATTTTACATCGAACAATAACTAGAGCAAGACAAAATAGTTTTTCTTATTTAGTTAAGATTTGTTATCTCGACTTGCGTCAAAATTGCAAAGCTAAATAATAGCAATTATTACAAATTTAACTAAAATATTTGTTAATATTTTCTAAGAATACTCTTGTATTAAAGAAATATATTTTTCGAGCTTCTTAAAGATAGCGTTTCTATAATTTAATATAACGTTAATAATAAGTAACAATATTTATTACAATAACTAGTTGCTATCGATATTAAAAACGCCTAATTTAAGCATTTTTACTAGATTGGGTTTACTACTAATTGCTAAGCTTCTATGCTAGATAATAGTACTATTAATAATTGTATTATTAATTCTTATAATTATTGTCTAAATTAGTTTAATTTGTACGATCAAATAATGTCTTAAAATTAAAATCTATTTGCAAATTATATTATTATATATTTTTGTCTTAGAATGTAGTAACTATTAGTAACAAAATGTTTAATATATATTTTTAATATTTGTTATTTTATTTAATTGTGTTTTTAAAGCTTCTAATTCTTTATTAAATTAAATATATTTGTTTTTTAAAATCTCTCTTTTTAATACAATATTAAAAACATTAATAAAAAACTTGTTCTTTCTTTTTTTCGATAAATTTAAATTTATTTGTAGATAAAAAACACAAATTATAAGTTTAAGTTTGTTAACAAACAAAGCGTTAAATTGTTTTGTTTGCTCTTTGTTTTTGCTATCTTTAATTAAGAAGTTTACAAATTGTTGTTATAATTAGATCTTCTTTTAAAGATCAACTTTAATTAATTATTATAATATTATTATTGTTAAATATATTTCTTAAAGATGCTAAAGTTAACAAGCAAGTCTCTTGTTATTTTAATTAAAATTATATACTTGTCTTTGCGTTCTTTTGTGCACAACTTCAAAATATTAACGTCTTAAACGTTTAAAATCAAAATAATATTATATGTTTTGTAGCTTTGTTTTGTTGCGTAAAAGTCTAACATAGCAAGTTGCTTTTATAGAACATTATTTACGCTTCAAAACAAACGCTATTTAAAAAAACTAAAAATTATTAGCTTCTATCGATCTTATAAAAGAAATTATACTATTTTTTTTAATAAAAGACAACGTACTTTACAAAAAAACAAAAAGTATTAAAATAGTTTTAAAATTTAAACTACGCAACAATCGAAATATCTTATAGAATATTTTTTTAACAATATATATAAGAGAAGAAGATAAACTAAACAATGCAAGAGCGTAATCGCTAAATTTGTAGCAATAAGCGAAAATCAAACTTAAAAAGTATTTAAGTCTAACTATTTTATAATATAATTGCTACTTGTATCTTTTAAGTATTATAACAATTTTATTTGCTTCTTACTAACGTAAATAAAATAAAATATTCGCATCTATATAGATTTAACTTTTCTTTCTTTTCTTGCACAACAACTAGTAGACAACGCGCGTTCAATACTTTTATTAACTCTAGTAACAATAATATAATCTAAAATCGAAACAAGATTTAAACAAATTTAATCGATATTATTAATATCTTAAGTCTTAAATATTATACTAAACAATTCTATCTATTATTTTAAATATATAAAAAATTATTAATCTAATATTGTATTCTTAAGTGCGTAAAACAAGAACAAAAAGATTTTAAAATTACGAACATCTATTATTTAGACAAACTAGCTTCTATTAACTTATTTTAATTTGTTCGTATCTTTATTTTTGATTTAACTTAATCAAAAATTTTTCTTTTAAATTTTAAAAGACTTGCAATATTTGCTATCAAATTAAAATATCTTTTGCAATTTTTTCTTTTACGTTTGTTCTAAAATTTTTTGACAAAAAAATTGAACAAATTTTGCAATATTTAACGCTCTCTTCTTAGACTTATACGTAATTGCAATTCAAATTAATAAATAATTTAATTATTGCGTCCTAGGCTCTCTAAGAACCAAAACGTCGATTGTACAACGATTGTTCTTCGATTGGGCACTAGTTGAATCACGATCCTAAATTAAGTATCGATTGAAAAATCGCTTTTCGATCGATAAAAAGTTCGTTGTGCAACGACGAGTAGATTGAATAGCGATTAATTAAGAAGAAGACTCGATTGAATAACGATTGATCAATCTACTATTTGTTGAATGACGATTGATTAACGAGGAGAGTCGATTGAATAACGATTAATCAACCTACTCCCTATTGAATGACGATTGATTAACGAGAAGAGTCGATCGAATAACGATTAATCAATCTACTCTTTGTTGAATGACGATTAATTAACGAAGAGAGTCGATTGGATAACGATTGATTAACGAGAAGAGTCAATTGAATAACGATTAATCAATCTACTTCTCGTTGAATGACAATTAATTAACGAGAAGAGTCAATTGAATAACGATTGATTAACGAGAAGATTCGATTAGATAACGATTAATCAACCTACTCCTTATTGAATAACGATTAATTAACGAAGAGAGTCGATTGAATAACGATCGATTAACGAAGAGAGTTGATTGAATAACGATTGATCAACGATTGATCAACCTACTTCTCGTTGCATAATAGTTGGTCAACGCGAAGAGTCAACTAGATAACAATTGATTGATCGAAGACAAATGTCTTTGCGAAAGACTTCGATAAAAGCTTAGTAAAGGGCAACGACGAAGAGCTTGATAAAAGGCAACGATAAAAGGCAACGACGAAAGGCAACAACGAAAAACAACGACGAAAGGCAACGACGAAAGACAACGACGAAAGTTCTTTAGAACGCTATATAAGATATAAATGTATATTTCTAAATTACATATATTGTGTTATTATCGCAATTAAAAATATAATGCGAAGCAAACAAAGTTATTGCTAAAGTCTTTCGCATAAAGAAATAGAGCGTCGTGTTATCTCATATAGTATTGTACCAAAAAATTGATAAAGCTCTCAAAATGCCTAGCTATGTGTTACATAATGTCGTGTATCTTGTGTAGAAAGTTACTATATGCATGTATTTGCGTTATTATTAATTCTTGTTATTTGTTACATCGTTATTAATCAAAAAGACATTCAAGTCGAAATTAAAATTTATAAGAATCTTTTTTTTGCTTCGAGTTTAATATAATGTTGTGCGCTTTAAATATTAATTTACATTTTGATCGCAAAAATTATTTTTGTTATGTAGACTATCGTAGATGTTAAGCAAATAATCTTTTGTATACTTTATAAAAACAAGATTTTTAAACGAAATCTCTAACAAATTTATTAAACGTTACAAAATTATCAACTAAATAAAGAAATCTACAAAAGAAGATTAGCTAATACTACAATAAAGTGTGTGCAATCTACAACAAAGAAATTTGCGTTCTCTTCAATTTATATCGTCGAAATCAACGATATATAATTCAAACAAAAACATCTCTTTTAATCAATTGTATTAAAATTGTTTAAACAATTTATTTTTAAGCTCTTTGTAAATATACAATTTCGACAACAAATCAATTTGTTTATCGAAGAGAATTCAAATTCGCGAAAATTTGATTGTTGTTTTTAAAGTATTAGTTTTTTATTACTTAAAGCTTTTCTCTACATTCTTTGTCGCTTTCACGTAAAGAAAATTGTTTATTTTAAGATTAAGAAAGATAATACGAACAAATTTGTTCTTGTCGTTTTTATCAAGATACGTAAGATAGTATCGACGAGCTATAGTATTAAGTCTATCGAAGACTTTACTTTTAAAAACAATAATTATGTTTATTTGTATTATCTTATTTTGTGACTTCTTATTGCTTTAACTCTAACTAATATTGTAACTATTAAACATCAAAATAAATATAAAAGTCGTTCGATTGCGAAATAAATTCTTCGTATTAAATATAATATTATTGTAAATGTTATTTAGCAATCGAACGATTATTGCGAAAGACTTTTGCGCAATATGCTTTACAATAATAAATTTTTGCGCAATATATTTTGCGATAACAAACTTTGCGATAACAAACTTTGCGATAACAAGTTTCTTAATAACGAACTTTGCGACTTTAGTTTTCGTTGTAAGTTGCTTTGCGTCATTAGCTTTTACAATAAACTTCGACGCATAAGATGTTGTTTCAAACATTAAGAAACGAAACGAGAAAAAAGGCTTCGAAATTTAGAAAGTTACAAAAGACTTTAATACTAGATTGAAGTATATCTTCTAAGATGTTTTCGCTTGCGTCTAACTATTTTTATTTTTACTAATATATATATATCTTATTATCGAGTTTTTCTTTTTTTTATTATTAATTTATTTATAGTTTTGCGTGAATTGAAGAATATTTAGCATTAAGAAAGTCTTTTTCAAGATTCTATTATTGTTGTTAACAATTTTCTAGATATCGTTAATAAAGACTTTGAGTGCTTTGAGTGCTTTAAAAACTTTAATTGCTTTAAAAATTTTAAAGACTTTAAAGACTTTAACTACTACAAAAGATTTTAAAATAATTTTCTTAATTAAAGATTAAGTGAAAGTCTTTAACGTTGCAATTTGTTCGTCAATAAAATTAAACAAAATTTCGTTATCTAAAGTCTCTCGCAATTGTGCGTCTTGTTTAATAGTAAATGTATTAATCTAATTTTATTGTTAGATAATCATTATTACAAAAATAAGTAAATTACTTACAATTCGTCTTTTTGAAGTCTTATAACTTGAAGACAAGTTCTTAGCGTCGTTATTAAAGTCTTTATTTTCTTTTTTTTCTCGTCGTTGCTCATAATCTAAAGTCGTTAATGTTAATTTATCTCTTAATAATCTTAAATTAGTCGTACTCGTATAATCAAATGTAATGCTACGTCGCTTTAATAACATCTAGAATAATTTTTAAGAAAAAACTTTTCGCGCAATGCTATTTTAACTCAATTAGCTATCTTTATTAACGCGAAAGCTATAGCATTTAGCATTACGTTCTATTTAAAATTTAAGTAACTTATTCAACGAACGACATTGTAGTCGACGATTCTACATCAAAACAATGTGAATAATCTATAAATAAGAGATTAATATTATTAAGATATTGACGAAAGCAATCTTATTTCAATTTCGCTCCTTTCAAGACCTTTAACAAGATTATCTTGAACTATTAATATTGTAAGAACAAGTTATTATATTCGATTTCTTTCTACTAACATAACAATTTTAGATTATAATTTAATTTACTCGTTCATTAACATCTTAAAAACGTCTCGTTGCTTTCATTTTTTCAACTTCGTTGTTATATTCGTTATCTCTCTCTTTTTGTTCTTAATTCTTTTCTTCAATTTCTTGATCTTTCTTCTTAGATTAGCTCTTTCTTTCTTATTATTAATGTAAGACAAAGTTAAAATAACAAACGCGACGCGACAAAAGAATAAAGAAAGATAAAGTCGCGTTAGACGAGATACGTCGACAATATTGTTCGCTTCGATTTGAGTCTCGACATCAAAGATATCTAATAATCTAGTATACAAAAATCTTTTGCGATGCAAGCCTTTCGCAATGCAAGTCTATTGCAATAAAAGTTTTTTACAACTTATCTTACTAAGCTCAAAACAAACGCAAGAGATACAAAAGAGCGCCAAAGCTATCTAAAGCTCTTAATAAGAGTAAAAGAAATATAGATATAAGATAAAAAAATTCTATTGACAAAAGAAAGACAAACAAACGTAATAAATTTTAATTTTCGACGTTTCGATGTGCAAATTTCTAGTGTCTAAAGAGAATTAAGAGAGCTTAAGAGAGAACGTTGAAATGCCATAACTAGAGATCTTAATACAATATAGATATTGTGTAAATATATCGTTCCAATTAAACTTGTTATATATAGGGAATACTTTAAATTATTTATAAATTAAAAGAGTAAAATAAACAAATAATACAATAAGACTTTTCAATAACTTCTTATTTAAAATTGATAAATTCACTTGTATTATTTACTACGATGCCAAGTTTCAATTTATTATTTTTACATTTATTATAGTCTCTTTACTCTTAACATTATAATTTTCTCAATTATTTATATTTTATTTTTTTAATAACAACTCGCTTTAAGTTCTTTATTATTAAATTAATATAAAAACTCTTAAAGTAAATAACTTAAAACTCGAGTTTCTTTACTTTAAATCTTAAACATACTAAGTTATCTTAACAATTTAGAGCGTTTTACAAAAGACTTTCTTATCTCTTGCATTAAGAAATTCTTATCTTTGTTCAACTATTATTTAAATTATTGTGCGAAAGACTTTACTTTTGATTTATAATAAATACAACAAAAGTCTTCTATAGAGCTTGTAGTATTAATAGTCTTTTGCAACGCAAACTTATATCTTATATATTCTTAAGTATCTCTAATATAATTTATTAATTAATTGATATTTGTAATCTAGTTATCGCATAACGTTATCTCAAGAAATTGCGAAAAACCTTAGACTTTGTCGATGTTAAAAAAATAAAAGTCTATATAATGGACTTTTACAAGCGCTTTCTTTTTTACTTTATAAAGTATATCAAAAAGTAAATTTGATTTACTTAGAAAGAAACGAACGACAAAAGCACTTTGCGTCAACGTAAAGTAAGTATTGATCTAATAAAAACTTGTCTTATTGTTAACAAATTATTAAGCAACGATAAATTCTTTAGAAACAAACATTTAAGAAATTAAAATAACTAGCAACAAGTAAATTATTTAATTTTGTTGCTCTACAAAATTCGAAAGAACAATACAAAAAACTGTAAAAATCTTTTCTTCGAAAAAGAATTAATAAATATAATTATCAACAATTAGCTTTAAGCTCTTGTTAAATACGCTAAATATTATTTAGCTCTTGTGCGTGCAACTAAAAAGTCAATATCGCAAAAGACTAAACTCTTCGAAAAATAATCTAAGTTATTTAATTTGTTCTTTTAAGTTTAATTTGCTATTGTATTGTCAAAGTTTAAGACAAATTTATCAAATCGCTTTGTAGTTATTTTCGAAACACGTAATTCAAACAAAATTATTATAAATTTATTTTTATCTAAAGATAGTTTGTAATCTTCTTAGAAGAATCTCGACGCAATTGTCGATAATGCTATAGTAATATTTGATAACAAAGAGTTTTTTATGCTATTTATTGTTAAAGACAACAATCTTAACTTAATTATTAAATTTTTTTAGCAATTTATTAACGCACAACAAATGTAATTGGAGTGCAATAATTATAAATTCAACATTAACTATTATTTTTAAATGTGTTAATTAATTAATATAGCTTTTGTAAAGATAATTAAATAATCGCAAATTAAGAAGCAAATTAAGTAAATAATATAAATTTTTTATTATGCTACTAATGTAAAGTCTTAATCTTGATTTAAAATAATAGCTACTAGAATAAATTAAAACTACTTTATTTTTTAACTTTTCGACAAAATTTATGCGATCAAGTTCGACAAATAGTAGCAATTCGTTAATAGTAAAAACTATTAAAGAGACAACTTAAAGACAAATTGTTTTTTACTACAAATTATATAACGCAAATTTGAAGCGACTATTTATTAAATTTTAGAAATAACATTAAGTTAAACTATATATTTCTAGCAACTCGTCGCAATTAAAACAATATATAAATTCTTATTAAATCTTACTATTTAAGATTATATTTTGGCAAATATAATAAGTTTTAGTAAGACTTAAGTTATCGTAATCTATTTACTATAAATAAGTTATTCTATTAAAGACTTTAATTTTGTTAAGAAAGTTCTCTTAATTTATTTCGTATTACAAGAGACTTCTATTAGAGAAGTCTTTCGCAACTATAATTTATTTTAAATCTTTTGCATTGTTAAACAAATAATAAAGTTTTTAACAATGCTAAATGTCGTCGCTATATTAGACTAACGTATACGCAAATAAAAAAGCAAAGATTTTTTAATATTATATAGCACGAATCTCGATTAATAACTCAATTAACTTTAATACTCGTATTTAAGACTCTTATTAATCAATAAATTAAGCAAATTTATTTGATTGCATCAAGTTAATTCGATATAAAAAAATATTACAAAAATACTTGATAACATAGATCAATAGCAAGTAAATTAATTATTAACAAGCACTTAACTAAGAATTATAAAATCTTCGACAATTGCAAGAAACGAACGAGCATTATTGTTATATTTAGTTTTACTATATAAGCACATTGTTACAAGTTTAAGACTTAACAAAAATAACAAATAAAAAACAATTAAACTTGTACAATTGCGAATTAAGTGTTTGTTAAGCTTGATATTAAGTAATTAAACAATTTGTTTTATTGCTTTAATATTGATGTTGTCGACAAGACGCAATTCTTAAAGTCTTTAACATTGTATAACAACTATGCTCTACAATAGCTTTCTACTTTGTTCAATATTTTAATTATTGAAATTCTAATATCTAACGATTTAAACAATATCAAAGATCTTTTATTGTTTATTAAGCATATTAATAGCGAATCTTAATAAACTTTTTAAATCTTAAAGAAAATAAAAATTAAATCAATTATTAATTTGTACTCTTTATCGAACAATTACTTTATTGCTTAATTACGTGTTATCTTTAGCGTTATTAATTACTAAATATACAACTTATGCTAAAGCAATATTTAGAAAGATTATTGTATTTATCAAATATAAAAGCGATGCATAATTTGTCGCACTTATTTATTGATGATTTCTTTCAAAATTGAGAAAGTAATCGATAATTATTTATTAAAGATTTAAGTTGTATTCGTTTATTGCAATTATTTATTAAATAAAAAGATCAAATATTAATAACTCGAAAATGCACTTATTGAAAAGTTGCTTACTTTCGTTTCCAAAAAATAAAAAAAAAGAACATTATATTCAATGTAATTTAAAAGTTGACTATACTTATATTGTAAAATTAATTGTTAACAATTAACAAGACAAACAAGCTTAAAATCAATAATGTTAAGATAGTCTCTATTAAGAACAACTACTATATAAAATAATTTAATAAATTGCGTTCGACAAAATTAATATTAAAGACTTAACTAATTATATTAAAGAAAATATTAAAAGATGCGCTAAAGATGCGAACACTATTGCGCAATCTTTATAGTCAAGTAAGTATTCTTTGTTGCGAAAGACTTTTAATATAAGAGATATTACAAAAGACTTTGACGTATCTTAATACTATATAAAGTCTTTAACAAAGTCGTATTTTAAAATCTTTAACAAATGCTTTATTAATTTTTTACTTTATAAATTGTTTGTAACTAAAAAAAGACAAGCGTCTTTTATTAATTTTCTAGAATTGTATTCTACGTATATATATTTCTTTAATTTGTTAATATTAAAGCTATTTTTCTCGCTTTGTATTAAACAAAAGTTGAGCAAAAACAAGTTATTTAAATCTTTACAAAAAATTTAATCGCAAAAATAATTCTAGTTTTTATATATAATTTTGGCTTAATTAAACTAAATTTGCAATCTTTGTATTAATAAATATATCTTCTAAAGTTATATTACAAAATCTTAATCGAAAATTAATACATTTATCGATTTCGACAAATAAATAATCTTGTAGCAATTATTTATATTTTTAAATATTATTTGTATAACGTCTTCTTAAATGCAAATTTTATCAAATTATAAACAAAGCTATTCTAAAGATAATAATTTTACTTAATTGCTTAATTTTTAAAAATTTAAAAATTAAAGATCTAAATACAACTATCGACATTAAAGATTAAATTTGGCGAAAATCGAAATTAATTTAATTAAAAGACGTTGTCTTTGCATCGAATAAAATCTCTAATATATTAAAAGTAAAAATAGTTATCAAAAGAATTATATTAGAAGTAAAGAAAGAATAAATATTTAATAAATAAGAGAGATCAAAGTAAATGTTTGCTATTGTTGTGTGCAATATAATAGCTACTAATTTAACTTAATTAATTTTTCGACTTAAGACTATAGAAGCCTTTTGCGACACATCTATTGCAAGCATTATATAAGAAGATATGCATAATATATAATAATAATTGAAGCTTTCGATAAAGTAAATTGAGCGTTAAAGAAAGAAAAAATAATTTAAGAAGATTGATCAATTATTATTTGCGATAATTATATAGACGAAGTTATTTATAGACGTTAATATAAGACTTCTAAAAGCTACAATTTAGATTATGTGTCTCAATTTAATTTAATTAATAAATTAATAACTTTTGCGATTTGATGCAATAAGAAGTAATTTCTAGTTATTGCGATTTTCTTTATTGAGTCGACATTCTTACTTGTTGTCTTCGTCAATTGCTAAAGTCCAAAGTTATTATTATAATGTCTCGAATACTACGTTGTCGCTATATTGATGCATTAACAAGACTTACATATATTATAGACAATCTTATTCTTATTATTAACACTTCTCAACCCAATTATTATTTGCTTTTTAACATTATTTTATCGATCAATTCTTTTACAACTTATAATTCTCTTTATTGATTCGACTCTTTTAATAAGATATCTACAATACGAAGCAATAAAAGAGAAGCTTGTTTTGCAAAAGAATTGATAGACAATTTAAAGAAAGATTATACGAAGAACTATACAAAAGATTTTACTTATTAAATATTTAAATCTTCTTATAGATCAAAAGTCTTTTGCAACAACAATCAAAATATTGATATAATTAAAAGAAAAGTCTTTAACAATAGCAATTTCAATAATAAAATAATCGAAAAGAAAGCTTTTTGCGATAATAATAAAGATAAAAGTATAACAAAACATAATAGCGCACGAGATTTAGAAATAATAGAAATCAACAATAATAAAGAGAATTTGATGCACATTAATAAAAATTTATTGACAAAGATAAAGCAAGAAGTATTATTAAAAATAAATGTACTATTAAAAATAAAGTATAAATTGAAAATTAAGATTAAAGCCAAATCGCTAGAACTTTTTCTAATAAATATAATTTTGTGTCTTAAACACTTGCTAATTAGCTTAAAATAATAATTACGATATTTTTTAAAAGATTCAAAGTCTTATTCTACGTCAATATATAAAAAATTTAAAAAGCAAAAACGAAAACAAAAAGAAGTCTTTTATAGCGTTCGTCTTTGTTGTAAATTCTTATTTTCGCTTCTTATTATATTATTTGTTTATTAAGACGATCTTATTTATATTGTCGAACAATTCAAAAAAAGAAATTGTAGAAAAACAAGAGAAAAAGAACATTATGTTATTATTACTTTATTTAGCGTTTAATTTATAATTCGAGAAGTTAAACAATTTTCAAGCTAATTATGCTAGACTTAGAGAGATTCTTCAAATATTAAAGTCTTTCGCAAAAGATAATACTTTTATCGAAATCAACAATTCTACATATACTCTCTCAAAGAAGTTCGATACATTAAAGCGTTAAATTCGATAATATATATCTCTTTTGCAATTGATGCAAAAAGCGATTAAGATTACAATAGAGAAATTATTTTCTCTTGTTAAAAAGCTAAAAAGTCGACAACAAAGAGAGCGAATTAAGCGTTTAATATAGCAATACTAATATAAGCTTCTTAATTTTATATAAACAATTCTATTTGCTATTAAATTGCGAGTTAAGATGCACTTCGATATAGTATATTAAGTCGACAAATTTACTAAACTTTAACATTTAAAATTTTGAAATTCTTCTATTAGATTTATCTTTAAAGATGTCTATTATATCTTAAAGCGCAAAATTATAATTTTTAAAAATATTTTAAAAATTAGATTAGATGCGAACTTTACGTATCAATATAGTTGCGTTATCTTTATTAACAAAGACTATAAAGAAAAAAGTATTAAATTTAAGAAACAAGATAAAATAGTTCTTAAGCTTTAAATTGTTATAGATAATATTTATTTTCTTTTAAAAAACTTTAATAAAGATTTTATTGTTAAGAACAACAAACTTTTTATTATTAAAAATTACAAACTTAGTATATTTTTTACTTCGATTAACAAGCATTTTTGCGTTTATATCGATAAAGATTTCGATAAAAAGAACAAAAATTCTACGTCTATTAAAGAAAACTATATTTAACGCGTTTTAAATATAAAATTTCTTACTATTTAATTTGTACGTTAACTTTATTAAACTTAAGATAAGCTTAAGATAAATTATTTTAATCGCAAAAGACTTCTTAAAGTCTTTAACAAATTTTATTTATTATTTTTTTATTTTTTCTTTATAAACGATTTTAAGATTTATCGAAACAATTATTGTTCTCTTAAGACATTTTATTTTATATTCGCTATTTTAACTTACAAGAAACAACGTAAAATAGCAAACATTTTTACTTTTACATTAAAATTTTACAAAGTTAATATTAAGAACACAATAAAATTTATTTTCAAGTTTATACGAAATTTAAATAAAGAGATCGATCTTATTATTAATAAGAAAATTATATTTGTTTGCGCTTTTAAGATAACGCTATTTGACAATATATTATAATAAACTTACAATAAAGAATTTTCTTATTACTTTGCGCAAATAAACTACTAAATCTACTATTGTCTTAAAGAGAAATAAAAAAATTTAAAATTCGACGTTATTAACAATAAAAAATATTATTAAAAAGCTATTAATTAAAGAAAGTACGCAAAAGACTTAATTAATAAGAACAAAACAATCTATTTACAAAAAATAAAAATTAAGATCGATACTCTAGTAATTTAGCGTTTAGTTCTCTTATTTAATCTAATATTGTTTCGAACTTACGACGCATTTTATTTTAAGTAATAAGAATTAAATAAAATTCTTTAAAGCTTGTTAATTATTACAATACTTAACAAGAAAAGAGATTAATTTTATATCAAAGCATTCTAGTATTTTTGCTTTTCTTTAAATTGATCTTGTATACAATCTTTTACGTTCTATATTTAATCTTAATCCTTGTCAAAGTTCGAACAAACTTCTTTGTTAATTTCTCTTATTTTGCGTTTTTATACTACGAGTATTTAATTTAGCATAAACTATATATAGAAGACTTTTAAACTTATATCTAGAAATAATATTAACGTGCGCAAGATTATTAAGACATTTAATACAATAGCAAAGATTAATATGTTAATAGAAAGTCAACGATACATTTATTTGGAAAATTTACATTATATAATAGTAACGAGTTAACAAATATATTAGATTCTTATTTAATATATTATAGATTTTATAAAAGACATTGCGAAAGACTTTAAAGAGATCTCTAAAAAAGTTTTTCGCAACAATAATAACAATATAAACAACGCTAACAAAGCAAATAAGAAGAATAAAATCTTGAAGAACGTGCTCTCTAAAGCTATTAATAGTAAATTCAAAAATTCTAAGAACAATATTTTATTATTTTAAGAACGTGCGCAATTATTAAAGTCTTTCGCAAATACTAAGAAAAAAAGAGATTATAAACTTAAAAATAATAAATTTTAAAAGCTTCTTGCATTGTCGAACGTATATATTAATCTTTATATTGTCAATATAATGCGCAAGTATATTACAATTATAAATGTAAACATTTTAATATACGAGATAAAATACATATAAGTAACATTTAAATAAATCTATATTAACTAATACGCTTTTTAGATTTTTCAAAACTATAATAAATTACGCAACATTATCGAATCTTATAAGTTATTTTGTTGTGCGTAATGTTATAAGTCAATTTATGCGTCTTAATTTTACTAAGTCTTAGAAAACATATTTGAAATTAATAAAGACTTTAATATTGCTTAAGAATTATTGTCTATTGTTAATAAGAAACCTTTTGCTATTAAGTAAGCAAATAATTGACAAAAATATAGACGAAGTTTATGCAATAATTTGTAATAATTTATATCGACAAACTTAATTATTTTTGATTAATTTTAGACTCTTCGACGCGTTTATTATAAACGCAAAATCGAATTTATCAAGACTTTTATCTTAGCACTTCTTTATTCAAAAATTACTAAATATCTATATACAAAACTACGATAAATAAATTGTCGATTTAAATTTTAAACGCTTTAAGTAATACAACAAGATTGCCTTTATTAATAAGTTAATATTCTAAATACGTTTCTTATAATTATAGTTGAACTAATACGTATTAGAAACAACAATCGACGCGTATACAATATAAAGAACTATATAATAATTGAAGCTAAAAAGAGTCGTCTAAGTCAATGCTTCTCGCATTTATATTGTCGCTTAAAGTACGTCTTCGTTGTAATAAACATTATACAATAGATATATAAAAATAAAAATTCTTTGCACAATTCTTTGTATAATCTCGTTCTAAATCTTCTTGTATATTGACAAATTCTCGCACAACATATTTACGAATTTCTCGTTTTTATCTTAAACAACATATACATTATCGACGCTCTCTACAAGTCAAACTAGCAAACAACAAAAAACACAAATTAATATTTGCTAGAATGTAATTAAAGTGTAACATATCTATAAGAGACAATATAACAAAAAACTTCAAATATTATACGAACAAATAAATAATAAGACTACAAATAATATAAAAGACTTTCGCAACAAATTAATGTATCTAAGAGAGACTATAAGTATGCGACAAAAAAAGCTCTCGCAATAATAATAAGAAATCTTTCGCAACAAGAGTTTAACGACAATAATGTTTATAGTTGTCAATTGTATATCAAATACGATTTTATTTTTCAATTGTTGCTTAATTAGTTTTTTATCTATTAATCTAGTCTTTAATTGTTAATCGTTGCAAAATCTTTTACGATTTCGTAGCAATTAGTAATTGTTAATGCTTTTAACAATTGTTCAATCGATAATTAAATCGCTTTTTAACTATTAATTTATCGCTTTTCAACAAATTGAGATCAAGTATTTTTCAAGACATTCGTAACACAATTGTTGTGCAATTGTGACTCAACAATGATTCAACGATAATTCAATCGTAATTCAATCGTTCAAAAACCACAATTACGAAAAGAAAACAATATAACAATCGTTGTTTAATCGATGTTTAATCAAAGAACGACTATGTTTTTATCGTTGTTCTATTGTAGTATAACTAGCGTCAAATCGTCGAAATATTCGAAGATCTAGCTATACAATGTTTCGAAAATAAATATTACAATTTTTTCTTTTAGCAACAATTAATTGTTTTTGTTACACAAACTATATATAATCAAAATATTATAATAGTAAATAATAATATATATGTCGAAGTTAATAAAATGCGTTAACTTGTTTGTCTTCTTAACAAAAGTGTCTTTTTATTTACGTTATAACTTTTGTTTCTTTTATAACAATTAAATTGTTATTAATAACAAAATATTTTATAAAGTTCTTATTTCGAAGTTTGTTACAATTCCAGGCTAGACAGGCTTTGCCCTCTAGTTATCCTTCGAGTCTTCGCTCTCTAGTCTCAAGTATACTACGAGTAACGCCTAGCGTCTTGGTATCTATAGTACTTATATCCATTTCCTATACATAGTTAGTTCTGCATAGCTAGTATTTTCGTCAATTAACTACATACTAGCTATTAAAGCTCTAACCCTAACATAATATTAGCTATCTCTTTAGACACGACTTTGCGAATCATATCCTAAAGATACTTATATTTGCTAACTTTTTTTCTTCGAAACGTACTTTAAATACAAAGCCACTAAAGTAGCTTTAAACACAAAGTTACTAAAGCAATTCTAAATACAAAGCTACTAGAATAGGCGCTTTGCGAAGCGTAATTAAGTCGCGACAATAAACATCTCTTAATTGACGTGTAACTTAACGATGTTTAATTTCATTAATTCTCTAGTAATTTTGCTAAAAGAAATGAACGACAAATTGTTTTAGCTACGACTCAATAAACTTGCTAGAATGAGATCAATAAATTTGCTAGAATGAAGAGATAACAAATTGTCTCAACTTCGACCTAATAAGCTTGCTAAAATGGAATCAATAAATTTGCTAGAATAAAATTAGTAAACTTGCTAGAATAAGATTAGCAAATCTATTAGAACGACAATTATAATACAATTTCGTCGTTGTTTTCGAACAACATTTTTGTCTTTATATATTAGAAAATTCGTTACGCAACAAAACAACACTTCAAGCAACATTTATTTTCGACATCGAAAATTTTGCTTTGCGAGTGACATAAATTATTTAACATTTATATAATCTTAAATATATTTAATTTTAAGCTTCTACTTTTGTTTACAAATATTTGTATCATTTGCATTTTATTTATATTTGCAACATAATTAACGAGAAATTAGTTTTAAAGAGCAAAGTCAAATTTAACTCTAACAAGAATCGCAAGTTGTTTAAGAAATTCTTAATAAATAAAGATTAATTAGATGTTAATGTTATTTTTTGTTACAATTACTATTTTGTAAATTCTTTATTAAATCAAAATGATCTTAAAGACGATTTAGAGCTTAAAAAGTACTTTAACTTACTTAAGCACAATGCATTCGAATTCTCGTTATTTGTTCGATTTAATTCTTACGAAACTATAATTGACAAACTAATTAAATCAAATTCGTTTAATGACATAAATTCGTCAAATACATTAATTCGATCTTTGATGTATTAGTCGCTAAATAGCAACTTTGCTCAATTTCGTAACAAACACATTAAGAAAAAAGACAAAAATAAATTAAATTGACGTCGCACTCTAGTTGATTAACTTAACAATTTTAACAAAAGTTAACAAGAAACGTCTTAATTTCTTTAAAAAGCAATTAAGAATAATCTAAAGAAATAGCTTCGACTACTTTATAAAAATAGTGTTATTATCGTCAAGCTTCGAATTAATAAAAAGATCAATTTTGACTTTGTTTATTAGCTAAAAATTTAAATTAACTCTTTATAAACTTATTTAAGTTAAACGAAATTAATAATAAGTATTCGCAACAAAACGATGCATCGTCTTTAACAAAAGCGCAACGACGCTTTAGCTTAATGCGATTCGTTTAAAGCTATTGTACGTTAACTAGAACAAAAGCTTTCTTTTTCTCGAAATAAAGAAATTGCATTTATTAAGTCTATTTACGTGATTTACAACTTTAATAACAACAACGAATGTGACTATTTTTATAGATTTAGCTTACAAACAAGAGATTAACTTAACGACGTCTATTTCGTTTGTAATTTTAAGTTGAAGCTACAAGACGTAAAAAACAATAAACACTTTTTCGATTTCTTTATCTTTATTAGGAATCTTAAAAAATTTAAACAATAAGTTATTGTATTAATTTTTAAGTTTAGTAGTGCTTTTTAACGTTTTGTCTTCAAGAAAATCAAATTTAATCTCGTTGTTATTAAGATTACTAACAATGTCTTTAAAGAAATTAAGTATTGCTTGCTTAATAAATTTATTAATTCTTATTTAACAATAGATAATTTGCTTGAAGATCTAAGTGCTTAATAAGACAATTTAAACAAGAAACGACGTAACTTTGTTAAGATTACGTCGTTTAAATTTGTTATAAAAAATATCGAAATCTTTAATTAATACGTCAATTGCTTTATATTTACGACAATTAAAGTCTTTATATTAAAAGTTAATAAAATGCATTGATTTGACAAAGATTTAAGCTATAGACTTTAAAGTCGCTATGTTACTTTAACAAACTACATTACTTTAAATTAATTTATTAGATTAATTCGTAAAATCGATTTAAAACTTTAATAAATAAAGAGATCTCGTTCGACTATTATTTAAACTTTTATTTATATATAAGCTACTAGTGGCATCAACAAACGCAATAATTGTATTAACATTTCTAAGCTTTTTAAACGTATTAATACAAATGCTTGCGACATTAATAACTTTAACACACGTATCTCTACTTGCAACTAAAAATAAAACATAGAAGTATAATTTTAAGCTTTTAAAAACAAGATTAAGTCTTTTAATCTTTGTCGAAAATGTCTTAAACTAAAATATAGATTACATTATAAGAACGTCTTTTGCAAAAACAAGTTAACTAAGATTAAAAATGAAGTTTTTTGTTAAACTTAAAACTTATAATGTTAGCGACTTCGAATTAGCAACACTTAGAGAAAATAATTTCTTTAATATCTTAAATAACAACTTAGATAACTCTAGCGAATTAAAAAACTAGACGTTCTTAATAAGAGTCGCAATTTAAGACAAAAGCTAACGTTTATACGAAAGATAATAAAAGAGCTTAAAGTTATATTTAACTTATAAGATAAAATCTTGCTTGTTAAAATTAAGCTTAATTCTAACGTTATTAACGACAAGTTGCTTAACAACTAGCAATTAGATTTTTACGTCAAAATTTGTTTAAATTAAATTTACTTATTTTTCAATAAACGCTATGTCAAAATTATGTTACTTATTAATATCGAAGTCTTTAATAAAGTCTTTGTAAATAAAAAGTTCGTTAAACTTTATAAACTTTCTATTATGTTATTTTAAAATTTTATCAAATTGCGTCTAGTTAATAACAAATTCGTCTTTAATATTATTTATATCGCTTAAGTTATTATTAATCTTAGCGAACACATTAATATCTTATAATGTTTAATAATTAAATTAGAACAATTTGCAATTATTTTTAGTATATTTTAGATTAAGAAGCATAACGTACAAATTAAAGATAACACACGATTTCTTAAGTTTAATTTCGATTATTGTATAAAGCACTACTTGTTAAATTAATAATTATTAGAGATCTTTAACGATTAACGCAAGCAATCGAAACGTTCGTCTTCGAAGTCTCTTAATAAAGTTGACGTCTATTAAATAAGTGTCTTTGCATTTTTAAAGTTCGTTAACAAAAAAAGCTACGAAATAGTTGTTATACTATTTAAGCATTTTCTCATGCTAAATTAATCGAAGAAAAACGATAAATATTTAGCTTGCATTATAGACAATAATGTTACAATAAACGTTGCAACTATTATTTTCAATAACTACGATAAATTCTATGCGAAGCTTAAGCGAAATTCTTCTAGTCTAAAACAATTAAAGAAACAAATACATTTAAAGTTTAAACACTAAATTAAGCTTTTTAGTTTATAGAAAGCTAACAAGTTGTCGTCAAATAAAAGCATTAATTATGCTATTAATCTTATTCTAGAAACAACTTCTTCGATCAAAAAAGTTTATAATGTTTTTCGTTAAAAAGAAGAGATTATTAAAGTCTATTTAGATAACATGAAAAGCAAAGATCAAATTCGCAATAACATTTTATAATATGTCGCTCTTACTTTTATAATTAAGAAGCTTAATAAAAGTTTATGCGTTTGCGTAAACTATAAAGATTTTAACGCTTTAATAATTAAGAATCGCAATATTTTATTGTTAATTTAAGAGACTTTGTAACGATTATGCAAAATTAAGTATTATAACAAGTTCGATATTATTGTCGCCTTTAACGAGATTCGAATGCGCTTTAATAACGAATATAAAACAATTTTTATTATTCGTTACGATTTGTTTAAGTATGTTGTTATGTCTTTTAAGTTATGTAATGTCTTAATTACGTTTTAATCTTTTATTAATAAGACTCTTAGTTTTTACTTGAACGATTTTTGCATTGTTTACATAAATAATATCTTAATCTACAATAACATTAAGACAAAATATAAAAATTATGTAAACAAAGTTCTTGCTAAGCTTTATAACGCAAATTTTTACTTAAATATTAATAAGTGTGTCTTCTTTATTAAGCAAGTTAAATATCTAAGTCTAATTATTATTATCGAGAAAATTTAAATAAATCTTAAGAAGATTAAATGTATTCTTAAGTAAAAAGCTTCTATTTGCGTGCGCAACGTGTAGATCTTTCTAAACTTCGTCAACTTTTATTGACGATTTATTTATAACTATTTAGGTTTAACTAAATCTTTGTTAACGCTTAGTAAGTTCAAGAACAAAAGTCTTAATTTTTTATAACAATTTAACGATTCTAAAGATCTTGCGTTTAAAGCTCTTAAAAAAGTCTTTATTAATTAATTTATTTTGTATTATTTTGATCTCGATCTAAAGATCTAGATCGAAAGCGATGTCTTTAATTTCGTAATTATCGTTGTGCTTTCGCAAATGAACTCGAATAAATTGTTTTACTTAATAATTTATATGTTTAAAATTATGTTGTTCGCAAAATGCAACTACGAGATCTACGACAAAAAATTGTTGATCATCGTTCGCGCTTTTAAGAAGTGGCATTCAAAGTGTATTAATACGTTTATCAAATAATTTATTAAGATTATTATTAATTATTGCAATTTAGAGCATTTTATAACTATTAAGCAACTCAATTGTTGTTAAGTTCGCTAAATCGAATTTTTGTTTAAATTTAATTTTAAGATTATTTATTAATTAAACGTGCTAAACGCAAAGTCAAATAACTTGATTAAACGATTGCAAGATTTGTTCTTTAACAAGAACAACTTTTGCAATTAATTTTAACGACAAACAATTCTTAAACGACACAGCTTAAAATTAGACATAATTAAAGTTGTCGCATTAATCTCGCTACTATTAAGTGTTATCTACAATTTAATGGCGAAATTAATTTATTTGTTTCGAAATTTCATCGAGTTTAAACTAATTGCTAACAAGAAAATTGCGAAAGCTTGCAAGAAGTTTACTTAAATCTCGCTAACAATTAACGAAAACGTAAAATTATTTACGTCTTTATTGTTTGCAATATTTGTACTACTTTAACAAGGCAAACTTCGTTTCGCTAGATCTTTACTCTTAATTTCTTTGTTCGTTATTGTCGCATTTACAATTTCTTAATTTATAATTTTATTATCTTTAATTGTCGATCTTGTTTTTCTCTTAAATATATTTATTTTGTTTATAACTTAATTATTTATATTCGCAATTTTTTTTACAATTTAACTCTCGTTTGTTGTCGCAATCAATTTAACAAAAAAGAAGAAATTTTAGACAAAACTTAATTTCGAAGTTTTTGCTTAACAAATATTAAAAATATATTTACATAATAAGAAAATGAAACAAATTATTCAAGTTAAAGAAGTTAATAAACGAAAGATTTTAATTATTTTTCGCAAAATAATTAAGTTAAAATTCGAAAACTATACGATAATTAAACACTTAACAATTAATGTCAAACATCTATTTGTTCGAGACAAAATATATGTGTCTTAAAGCACAAATAATATTCTTTAAGTCGAAGCAATTAAGTCTTAGCATAAATCGTTAAGCGTTAAACACCTAAATCGAACAACTATTCTCGAGAAAATATAACGTTACTACTATTGGCTCACACCATATTTAGACGTCAAGAAATACGTTAAAAGCTATTTAATTTGCAAATACGTCAAATTATATCGCAAATATAAATACGATCTACTAAAGTCTCTATTTATTTTAAATTATTATTAACAAAACATATCTTGCAACTTTATCATTTTTCTATTGTTATACTACTATAAAAGAAAAGTCTTCTAACATATCTTAATGATAATTAATAAACTATTCAAGAGTAAGAAGTTTATACTTATAAACTCTTTAAAAGTTAAAGTTGTGATTTAAGTCTTTATCGACTTCGTTTAACGCATTGAGAGCTTTCTAATTATCATTGTTTTCAATAGAGACACTTAATTTATCGTTCACTTTTAGTAACGTCTTTGCAAAAGATTAAAAATCAAACTTAAATTGTTAATCGCGTTTTACTTAAAAATCGACGATTAAATCAAAAATGTTAATGTCGCTTTTAAGCAATATTTTCGAATATACGTGCAATACAATTAAAATAACTAGATTAGTCATCTCGTTATTGTTGAATTCGTCGCAAACAATCACATCAACAAGTTTACTAATTTATTACTTTTCTTTGCTATTAAAGACTATTTGTTACAATTAGATCTAAAGTTATTCACAATTTTTCTTGACGACATTACGTTTAAAACTTGTCGCAACATAAAAAACGTTAACAAGATTATTAAAAAGATCAAAATCTTGCAAGACTTTTTTCGCCAAGAGCTTATTTAAATTTAAGTCAAATAAGTGGAATTCGCTAATTGCAAACGCGTTGCAATTCTAAAATTTAAAATTAATAATTAAGTTATGTTTAACACTTAAAATATTAAAACAACTTAATTATGCAAATCTCTAAAGCATAAAAATGCAAGCTTTTATAAAATTATTTAAGCAATTGACAATTACGTCTACGAACTAGAATTGCCTAAATTAATAAAGATTTATTTAATATTTTATTTATGACTTTTGCACTTTAACAAAAGCAAGTCTCTATTAAGTTAGCGAATTAAGCTCTTGTCGTTCGCTAATGTTGCTAACAACATCGACGACAATTTCGAATACTACGTCAAGGGCATCGAGACTTCACGATACGATATGCGCAAAAATGACAATAACGTAAATTCAAGTCTAATCGCTATTGGTCACAAACGCAAAATGCTACAATATTAAATTCTCTTCACGAATTACACAAACTACAACGATAGATTTAAATAATTAGACTACTTTATAACTAATGATTGCTTTAACTTTGTCGTCGACTTCTATTACGAATATCTAGACGCAATAGAGTCTCATTAGACATTCAAGACGCCTTCTAATTGAAAACCTAATAAATAGAATGATTCGCACTTATACGCCCCTGCGCTTTACTATCATTGACGCCAAAATGTCGCCCAACATGCATCTATAGTTCTCGTCGTCGCATCTAGAATCGATCTCGAAAACGCATTGCTAATATATCACTATTGTTAGAAGTTACTCGCCATGCATTCGCAATCGAAATTAAATGTTTTTTCAAATTAGACTAACCCAATATGTTACTTTGCCTCTTGCGTTAGTTAACAAGAATTTCGAAAACGCATTATTAATGCATCACTATCGTCAAGAGCTACTCGACATGCACTCGCAATTCTTGTCGTCGCCTCTATAGTGCTCTTGTTAGGCATTTTATGGACGTCACTTCTAAATGTCTTTCGAATGAGAGTTGACTTAACATTCCTAAATATACGCACGAATGCGTATAAATTGCTGTCAAGGCACTTTTATGTTATTTTCTCTCTTTGTGTGACAAGTTTAGACGAACGTGTCTAGACATAGTTAAAATTTGGCAAATTTCGACTTTTCGACGTCGCCACCCCCCCTCGTCGTCGTCGACCCCCCCCTTAGATCACGTGACTGGTCGACCCCTATCTCGCTGTCGACTCCTCGGTTTTCGCGTCACGTGACCTAGACCCCCCCCTTAGGGTTAGGGTTAGTGACCTTTTGTACCCTCTTCAATTTTTCCACATTTGATGTTTGCTTAAAATTTATTTATCCTCCTCCCCCCCTCGACCTCGTCGTCGCTCGACAAATCGCTCGAAACTCGATTTCTATTGTTCGACAATCGTTCGACGTTTATTTTCGAGCATTAGATCGTATTCGACAGGCGTGTTCGATACTAACTAGAGATAGTTGAGGGTTAACTAGAATATTATTCGCAACATGCACGCTCTTTGTTTGACATATTATTGTTTTTTGCACATTTTGTTTCAAAATTTTCGATTACTCTTCTTTATTCGACAAATTTATTCTCTCGTTCGACGCGCATCAAAAACTTTAGTTTTAATCGTCGAATAATATTCGACATGTATTCGACATCAATCGAAGCTTGTACTTAACAAACATTCGAGATCAACTAAAGTTAATTGGAAACGCTAATTGGGAGACTTAGTATCGCTTCGTCGAAGCTCGCGAGTAGAAGAGAAGGATAGTGTCACGATTCTAGATTAGGCAGGCTTCGCCTTTCGATTACTCTTCAAATCTTCGTTCTTTAGCCTTGAGTATACTACGAGTAACGTCTAGCGCCTTGGCATCTATAGTACTTATACTTATTTCCTGTACATAGTTAGTTCTGCATAGCTAGTATTCTCGTCAATCAACTACATACTAGTTATCAAAGCTTTAATTCTAACAAAGTTGTTAAATTTGTGCTTTAATTTGATATATCTTAACTAGTTTATATTGCAAAAAAAAAAATCTATTTAATTAGAAGAAAATCTTCAATTGATATATTCGATCTTAAACTCTTTTTTAATTATATTTATATCTAGATAAAATTACAATTGTTTTAAAAAATTTATTCTTGCTTTTCTAAATTAAATTTGTTATATCTTGCTATTTAAAGTTTTGATTTTTTTTAAAAATTTATCTACAATTCTCTACGCATTTCTATAAAATTAACACAAATTTATATAATTTTTGTAAATAACATCTTCGTTATTTTGACAATTATTAATTCTTTTCTTTAATTATTATAAATTATTAGTATTTATTAACTTCTTTTGCTTTGTTATTTTGTATATTTTGTTTTTTTATATTGTTATTATATTTTAAGATTATAATTACGTTTTAAACTATTACTTCGACTATTTTATTTTATTATTAATATATTTTTTGATCTCTTTAAAGTTACTACAATATTTAAGACACAATTTTGTATTAACATTCTTTTATTTATTAATTTGCTATTGTTTTATTTAAAAATTTACTTCGACTTTTTTGCTAATTTAGTTAATATTTTTATTAAATTCTTTTAAACAATTTACGTATTCTTTGATTTTATAACTACTTTTCTAAACAATATATATATAGCGCTAAGTATTATTAATTACGTTAATAGCAATTTGCAATTAATATGTCAAATTTGTAACTTAATTATAAATATTATTATTATAACAAAAACTTATATTAATATAGAGCAATTAAAAATTAATTTAATTATATTGTTAATCTTGTTATTAAACTTGTTTTGAAGACTTTTATACAATTTTTTTTTGTAATTATTAGACTCTTGTTGTAGCAATACTTTACTCTCTATAATAATATACAATAAATAACACAAATATTTCGCAATTATATATATACTCTTTTTTAAACACTTTTGTATCAATATTTGCGCTTAAGATTTATTACTATTTTTACAAAAATTTTGCGATAAATTAATTTTGTTTATAAACTCATTTAACAAAGATTAACAACGCAATTATAATTATATTATTTATATTTCGACTTTAAACTATAAAAGCAAATTAATATATTAATATCTAGATTTCGTTTATTAACTTCTAGCAAAACTATTTATTTATAATAGCTAAATAAACTAAAGAGCAAATGTTTAATCTTTTACTTATTATAAAGTCGCAAAAAAAGCTAACTAAAAAGCTAATATTATATGCGATTAATTTCGAATTAAAGTCTTTAATATTACAATATTAGTTTATATTCTTTTTTGATTTTTATAATTTATATATTTTTATAAAAAACTACAATAACGTTTTATTTATTGCTTTAAACTTTAACATTATTGCTTAAATCTCTTATATTAAAGAATTAATTTATAACTATTATTAATATAAAGTTTGCATACGTTATATTTATTTAATTTAGCAATTGCACAATTTTAGTAAATTTACATTTAAACAAAAAATTTATTTATAGCATGTTTACAATTATAGATAACAAGCTAGTTGTATTAGATTTTTTAAACAAAGTATTTTAAAAAAATGCAAGATAAAATACTTACGTGAGCTCTTTAAACAATAATCTATTTTGTTATCTTTAACAAAAGCAAATATTTTAAATATTTATTTTTTATAAATTAGGCACTACAAATTCGCATAACTTTCTTAAAATATATATTTAAGTCTTTATTACTAATAAAATAATTAATATTTAAGAAATTCTAAAGATAAAAATAGTTAACTCTTATATTAAATATATTAACAATAATATTAAATAATATACAAATAAAAAATAGAATTTAATGTTAATTGCGAATAAGTATATCGACAATAAAATATAATAATATATCTAAAAATTCTTTAATGTTAACTTCGAATAATTTTCGTAATAAAGTAAGAACTTAAGTTCGACAATTAATACGTATAGATTAAAGAATATAATATTTTGCGCATAACTATTAGTTATCTTGTTAAACAAAATTTTAAAATCTTATTTATTGTTGCATTTATAATAAATTATCGAGAAATATATATATATATAATTTCAATTAGATGTCTTCAATATTCGAATTCTTAAATTAGAAACTTCTATAATTAATTAATAATTACGCACGAGATTAAATTTCTATTAAATGAAAATTCTTTAAAAAGAATGTTTAAACAAAACTTGTTATAAAGTCTTTTTACAATAGAAGCGATAAAAGATCTTTATAATATTGTAGTATTTCGACATTAATATATTAACAAATATTTAGAGCTATAAGATAAATAAAGCGAGTTTAGTGCTACGATATTTTATTTAAAACTAAGTAGTTATGTTACGAGCCGCGTACTTAGTTCTATTGACTACGACGCAAAGCTCTTCACAGTATGCAGGGCACAGCTTGCCAAGGAAGTATCATGTGACTGGATCAATGAATCAGTGGAATCAACGACATCGATTCACTAAGGTCACTGATCTAGGGGATCAATGAATCATTGGGATCAAAAGCACTAATCCATCGATTCAATTGATTCATCATGTATATAACTCGTGAAACGCGATTCCCTTATGGATCGTGTTCAACTCAAGATAAGTTCTTACTTATTGTTATCGCTACATCTAGTTGCAACCCTTGTTACCAAATGATTGCTTGCATTGCCTAAAGACGCCTACAGATCTCTTCAATAGCACAATTCACCCTGATACCTTCGTAGGAAGTACTAGCGTAACAAGTTACTTTTATTGCAACTTTTTAATAATTGAAGTTTGTTCTATTGAATCTTCGATCGAATTAGCTATCTTAAGTTGTTTTTTCTTAATTAAGATTAACTTTGTTGCGATTAATTAATTTCTAAACATATTTATTTATATTATTGTTGTAAAACGTGTAACTATAATTATTTTTATTGTTGTCAATAATTACTTTACAAGTATAGTTAATTTGCTCAAATTTTTTAACAAGATTTCTAATATCAAAAGTTTTGTCAAAAATTAAAGTGTATATTTGTAAATCTTTATAATAGTAAACGTAATAAAATATAAAATTTAAATTAATCTTAAAATCTTTGTTGCTAAACAATTTCTTCGATTTTAATTTTATTTTTTAAGTTAACTAATAGATTATATCTTAAATGTTTAGAACAAATCTTATAATAAAATAAATCTTGTGCAAGTCTTTATAGTAAATATAAAACTATAAATATTTTAAAAAAAGATTCTTTTTAAACTTGCGTTGCTAGGCATAATTTATAAGTAAGATTTACTTAAAATACTTTAAAAACAACAATTATAGCAAACAATTATAAACAATACTTTCTATATTTGTTTTCAAAAATATAAAATTTTCTTAACATTAAATTGTAAATTTGTTAATTTAACTCAAATTCTAAAATATTGTGTTTTAAATTTTGTTATTTATTTTTATATTAAAATTGAATTAAAATTGTAAAATATAAAATATATATTTTGTTAAAAAATTTAAAAAATAACTTATTATTATATTTTAGATTTTTTAGAATTTCTTTTTCTTTAAATTATAAAAAATCGACGCACTTATTATGTTAATATATAAATATATTTTAGAAAATACTAACATTTAAAACTTTAAATCTTTGACAAAATTATTTGTTATAATAACAATAAATCTTAAACTTAAAAAAAAGAATAGCAACAAACTAGACTAGAAATCAAAAATTTAAACAATTGCTATACTATTTATAAATTTATTAATATTCTCGATTTTAAGAGTACATATACTTTGATAAGAATTGTCCAAATATATAATGTTTATTATATAGTCTATAATTCGATTATATATATCTTGATCGCATACTATAATTTATTCTAATACATTTTGTTAAATTAAAATTCGAAAAATTATAAACGTAGATTGTGCAAACAACAAAAATTTATTTTTTAAAATAACTACAAATATTAATTGGTTTTATAATTGTATTATAATTAAAATATGTATTTATTTGCGTTAATACGATCGCAATCTCTATATATTAATTGATTGCGCTTTTATATTTTTAGACTCTTAATAACAAGTTTAATATTTAAAATATACGTAAAAATATTACATTATATTTGTATCGCAATTTGTATTGTTACAAAAGTAAAATTAAACAAATATAAATTATTAAAATAATTGCTAAAATTGGTTTGCGCATTCTTAATAATTTAGCTTGTGCAATATAATTTATTGTTTGTAAAGAATTATTAATAACGTATTTATAATTGTTTAGATATTAATAAATTGTTTACAATTATAATTTGATTTTTAGAATTAATTCTTGTATTTTTGTTGCTAAAAACAATTGTAATTTTAAGTCTTTAAAAAGAGCAAAGTTTTTTTTCGATTATTTTTAAATTGTTTTAAGACATTTAGATTATAAATATTTTACTAAAAAAAATTAAATTTTAATAAAGAATAAAGTTGTTTGCGATTAACTTATTTTAATTTAATTCGTCAAATAAGTTTTTAATGTCGCAAAAATTTTGTTGCGTTAATAATTTTTTTTTTAAAACAACAACAAATAAAAGTTTTATTTAAGAAAGAATTAAAATATTGTTATATAACTTAAAGTAATAATAGTAATTATTATTTAATCGATGCAAAAAAAAATATTGTTGTTATTTTAATTAAGCAAAAACAAGTCGATACAATATAGTTTCAAAATATAAAGATTAATAAAAAGTTACTTTAGAGCAATAAAATATAGTTAACTATTATAACAATATTTGAAACGTACAATATAAATTAGATTGTATTAAAAAGTTATTAAGATAATATTAAAAATAATTACGCAAAACAAAAGAATTAAAGAAACAATAATTAAATAAATTATTTTTATTTATTTATTAATATTTAAGCTTTGTAATTAAGAGTTTGCAAAAGCTATTAATATATGCAAAATTTATAAAAACAAAGAACAATATACTTTATTGCATTTTTATTAACGTTATATAATATTTTGATTAAATGTTTTTAACTATTCGATCTATAACAAACGTTAATAACAATTATTTTATTAAGTTTATTATCTAAACAAATTAACTCGCATTAATAGAGAAAAACTGCAAAAAAAAATACAAAAAAAAATAATTACTTATTTTCGAAAAATTAATCGCAAATATTACAAATACGAAATCAAATTAATAATATATCTTATTTAGAATTTTAATTGCGCTAGATAAAAAAATATTATTAAAAATATTTATATAAACAAAGAAACAAAATAGAATTTTTAAATAATTTGTTCGATTATAGTTTAAATTAACAAATTTTAACATTAAACTAAAATTCGTATTACAATTAACAAAATTATAATAAATAATATTAGCATTAACTAGAACAAAATACTTTAAAATAAGTTAATTAAAACAACAAACAAACAAATAAAATCTTAAAATATTAATAAAATAATTGCAATATAAGTAATTTACAATAAGAAGTTAATAAAGACAATAAATACTAATTACGCTATATTAAAATACAAAATGCAATTGTCTATTATTAGCGATCGAAAATAGCGTATTTATCAACGTATAATAATGTTTTCTTAAATAAGTTTTTGCAAAATATTGATAGCGTAAGTTTTAAAATTTATTGAATAACTAGTTACAATTGTAGTTTGTTTAATTATAAATTATATTAACGCGAAACTAAATAAAAGAAATATTGTTGCTTTTTTTTAATTATTATTAATGCTAACGTTAAGACAAGTTAGCTTTTGTTAATAATACTTAATTGTATTAATCTTTTTGTTTATTTTAAAAATTAAAAGTATTTATAATTTAAACAACAAACAAAGATTAAAATACTTAATTATTACAAAATATTGTTGTTATATTAATATATTGTTATTTATATATTAATTTAGTCTTTTGTTATAATTGTGTTTTGAAGCTTTTAAGCAAAGTTATATAAATGTAGTCTTTGTTACTTTTAAAATTATTACAATATCTTTATATTATCGAATTTTATTAAGCAATTTGTGTGCATTTTTATTGATTCAAATTGTTAAAACGTTGTTAATTGCAAATTAATTATAAATTGCATAAAGCTTCTTAACTAATTGCAAATTTATAAAAATATTTGTTATTAAAATTGTTGTGCAAAATTTGTTCGCAAACAAAAATAATTTTAAATAATTTTAATATATACAAATATAAGCTTGTGTCTTTTTATAAATTTTTTAATAAAATATTGTAACAATAACAAGTAGTAAACAAAGTTAAATTTAATAGTATTAATTATAATTTAAAGAAACATTAATTTAATTAAATAAATTTAGACTTTTAACTTTATTGTTTGCATTTTTGCTATAAATAAAATTTAAAAAAAGAAATATAAAAAAAACGATAATTGTAAGACAAAAAAATGTACAAAGTATTAAATATAAATAATATAAAAAAAGCAATATATCTAAATTAAATATTTATAAAATATAAACATCTAGAGAGCGAAGCTATATTAACATATTATTTGCATAAAAAGCTAATATTGAAAAGCAACTATAGTTTGTTCTTAACAAATTATTGAGCAAATAATTTGCTTAAATCGATACTTACTATAAAAATAATAATCTTTTTTATAATAAAAAAAAGATTAATATCTTTATACAAAAAATGCTAATTAAAACAATTAATAAAACTAAGAAGATTTGCAACAATTTATTATATATATTTTAAATTATATCGAAGAATGTTCGCAACGTTAATTTAAAAAATAAAGCAATAGTTGTTGTTATATTTTTTAAAATAATTAATTTGTTAAAGATTTGTTCGAAGTATACTTTTTACAAACTTTTGTATTAGAATTGTAGATTCTTTAAATTTTAACAAGTTAAACTAAATAAAACATTAATAATATTACATGTTTGCAACAAAATTATAAATTTTAAACAAAAACGTCAAAAAATAAGTACTTAGACAAAGCGTCAAAACTATACAACATTTCTCTAGCTTTCTTTTTTAATTTTCTATAACATTATATTATCGATCGTTGATATATTAAATATTTATAATACTACAATTAAATCTTTGCTATATTTACTTATAAATCTAGTATTAAAGACAAAAACAATAATATTCTTTATTTAATTTATTTTAAGTCTCTTTGTTTGTAAACACATTTAAGAAATTATATTAAAACATAATTTAAATTATGCTTTAATAATAAATCGATGTAATTTTTTAATCTTTTTGAAGTTTTGTATTAATAATAACTTTTTGTCGCAAATTCTAAACTTAAAAGAAATGTATCGTAAAATATATAAAATTAATTCTAATAACAACAAAGTTTTAATTAAAATTGCGTTAAATTAAACAATAAAAACAACTACAAATATTACATAAACTTTTAATCAAAACATTATTACTTAATTCGAATATATATACAAACTTAATATTAATATATAATACAATATATTAAACGTTAACAACAAAAACTTGTAATCTTTCAAAAAGCATAATCTTTTCTTAATTAGCTTAAATTATAATTGCAAAAAGATAATTTACTTTCGAAATTACTTTATAGAACGCTCTCTTGTATTAACTTTTAAATATTATGTTCTTAACTTAACAATATATTTAAAAATTAAAGATTTAAAGAGTTTTTCATTTAGATTTTATTTAAAATTACTTTGCAACAAATTTGAATTATTATTATATTATATAGCTATATTAGTGTAATTATAAATATTTAAATATTAATTATATTAATTACTTTCGCAATTCTAACTACACGCTATTAAGTTATATTTAAATTAATTACGTTTATTATGTTTTTTTCATATTTTTTATTTTGATGTCTTCTAGTTTAAAGTGTATTTATTGTTGCTTCTTTTTATATAAATACTTTTAATTATATTATTTAACAAAATTTATATATAACAAAGACTCTATTATTAATACTCTTAACTACTAAAAAGAATTACTCTAAAAAATATTTCTTAAATTGCAAAAAATTGTTAACAAAAAAAAATTGACGTACTTTAAAATATATATATATATTTTTTTTCATATTTTGTGTTGCAAATTTAAGCAATACTAATAATAATTTTATTGCTATTAGAATCTCTATAATTGCTTTAATATTCTTTTTATTTAATATTTAGCAAAGTTAATTCACAATTATTTAAAAATTATTTCTAAAACTTTTAGAAATTAAGTATTAATTTTTAATATTAATTATTAATTTAATTGTTACTAAATATATTAAAGCCTTTTAATCTATAAGTTGTTTAGTATAATATATTAGTATATAGATATTATTTAATTTAAACAAGAAATTTTATAATTTTAACAATATATTTCTATTGTACATAATATTGTATTAAGTTAATTTAACAACTATAATAAATTTATTAATTACGAATCTTTAACAACTTTCTTTTGTTAAATTTTTAACTATATATATCAATTATTGCGTTCAATATATAATAAATCTTTCTACAATAAAATTTAATAATAAATCGATCTATTATGCAATTACGTTTAATATAGATAATACGTACTTTTTAAAACAACGCAACAAGTTTATAGTTTAATCTTCTACGTATATAAGCGAATCAAATAATAAAACTTTTATTATATTTTTATAAAAAGTTCAAATTAATGTTACAATATAAATTGCGAACAATTTGTTTACTTTTAACAATATATAATTAAATATTACAAAGAGTTAAAGTACGCAAAATCTATTAAATATAAAATTAAAATCGAAGTACTAAAAATTAAAAGTATTATTTTAATTATTTGATTCTAATATATACTTGTTTTGTTAGCTACGTTTATGCAAAATACTTTAAATAAAAAATATTAATACAATTATTAATAAACAATAAATTTTGACAAAATTTAAAGTTGTTAAAGTAAACAAGCAACTATAAGTGCTTTAATTTTATAATTTTATAATTTTTGTTTTTACAGGTTTTCGTTTTAATTAAGTTTAAATACGCAATTTGTATTTATCTCTATCTTTAACAATTCTATCTAATAAGTAGCGTAAAAAAATAATTATACAAAAGCATCTTTTGTAATATTTTTGCTCAATCTTAAGTTTAAGTTAACAAGAAAATTTCTTTGAAATTTGTAAATTTTAATAAAAGTTAACAATTAAATGCAACTTATAATTAACATCGCTTTAATATCGCTTTAGAAATTATTTAACATTTATTTTCTACATTTGTAAATTAAAATAAATTGACAATTTATACTCTTTTTACTATAGAAGAACTACAACAAACTTGTTCAAAAAACGCTTAAATTAATATATCGACAATAACACAAAATAATAAGCAATATTTGTTAAAAAAAATCAAAATTTGCGCAACTATTAATTAGAAGTACACAAACATATTTTTAATTATAATTTTATTATTATCTTTCTTATATTTAACGATATTAAAAAGAATGTAATTATTTAACTAAAATTGTTCTTATATAAATTATATAAATTTACGATATTTTTTGCGATACTTGTGTTGTTGCTATTCGATTTAATAGTCTCAAATAATAAGTAAGTCAAAAAGCGAAATTCTATATTTAACAATTTTGCGAAGAATCTTTGTAGTTAATATTTATTAACAAAGCATTGTGCGACAAATTTAATTATTTTCGAATTAATAACAAATATAATACAAGTTTATATTTTAAAGTTATTTTAATTAAGAGTTTATTGCAAGAGATTTTTTTAAATTCGAACAAACAATTTTTTTTTTAAATATAATTATCGCATATTGCGAATAACGTTACTTTAAGATTTAACTACTATCTAATTTGTAAATTAATAATATTGTATTGCATTTATGCAATTTAGCTTTTAAGACAATATTATGTTAATTAATATTTTTATATTTTATTAATATTAAAATTAACATATTTACAACTTTTGTATTAATTTTATTTTAAATCTAAATTAAGTAATTGCGCAATATAAAACAATTAGTGTTGCTTAAAGCAAATTTAAGAAAAGTTTACTAAATATAAAATTCTTGTTTTTTTCTTCTCTTTATTGCATAAGCACTTAAATATAGCTATTTTAATACAAATTCTAATTTAAAGCTTTCTTAATAATTTTGTTTTTTCAAAATAGATTTTGCTAAATAACAATAATTTCTAGCTTTTTTTTAAACTCTTTTGTGTTAATTTTGTCTTTAAATAGATTAGCTTTTAATTTAGCGAAACTTTTATAAAATTATTATTAATTAATTTGTTTCTTTTAACAAATACGTTTGTTTAACAAATGTTATTAATCTTGGAATTAATAAGTTTAAAAATATTATGCAAATCAATTAAGTTTTTAATTAATTATTGATTAAAGCTAAGACTTTCTTATTTATTGTTTTAAATTAAATTTCGAATTCGTCGCAAATAGAAATAGTTATTAACGAGTATATACGCAAAAAAGTTGTTGTTGCAAGTCTCTTAACAACATTATATAATTCGATTGTATTATTGAATTATTCTATTGACATTGCATTGTTTTTGTTAATTTTTATCAAACAATATGCGAATAAACTATAAGATATCTATATAAATATCAAAGCTTTATTTAACAATCAATTGTATAATGTTGTCGCAAATCTAATTTATTAAACAATCTTTCAAATTGTTAATTTTATTAAAGAGACAAATTATTAAACGATTATTGTATTAGATCTTATAAATAATACAAATATAAACAAGTATCTCGATAATAAATTGCAAAATTTTGCTATTTATAAATTGTTTTGCTTGATAAAGTTTATGTTAATTACTAAAAATTATAAATTAAAAGCTAAAAAAAATACTTTTAATACTTTTACTTATTTAAAAGATATTAATAATCGTAAATTGCAAAAGAAGATTATTGTATTCTTATTTTAATTTATTAATTTAACAAAGTTTTTAGCAAAATTGTCGAACATAATTGATTTAACATTAAAGATAAGTTAAAATACTAACTATATTACATAGCATTTAAACATTAGACAAAATCTTTGTTTACGCAATTATTTTTAACTCTTTATTTTGTCAATTAAAGTGTCAAGTCGCGACAAGATCGTAATATCTAGCAAGAGTGTCTCTTTCTTTTAAAAAGCTAAGACTATTTCGAATAATAATACGACAATTGAACAATATATTGTAACAAATCTAATATTGACGTTCCTACTTCAAATTTCTCTACTCTAGATTTTCTTATTATTTTCTAAGAAGACTAGTGAATGCAAACGCCTTATTGATAACAATTTACAAAAAACTAATAATGTTCTAGCGATAATTGCAAAGAAGCTAGAAAATAACGAAAACAAACTTATTTTAAAGAGAGACATAATAGCGAAATTTATAACTTTATCAAACTTTATAATTTAGAAGCTTATTAATATATCGCAAATTACAACTAGTTAACTCTTTATTAATGCGAGATATTTAAACAAAGTTTTAGTTGCAAAGTTATTAAACAAACTTAAAGCTATTTTATTATTAACAAAGAACAACTTTAAAAGCTATATTATTTACATAATACTATTAAACAATCAATTGCGATTACTCTTTTTTCTAGTATCTTTAATTTCGAAACGTAATCGCGCAACAAAAGTGCACGTTTCTAACAATATTATACTCTTCAATAGATAAAGATCTCGTAATATATTTTTTCGCAAAATTAAACAAGTTTTTCTAATTAATAATAGAAAATTTTATCGAAATTAATAAATCAATTGTAAAACTTAAATATAAACAATTTTATATAATAACTTTGCATACAATCTTATATTTAAATACTATATATTTCAAAATAATTAAATTATTTAATATGTTTGTTGTGTATTTAAAGAAAAGAAATAAATCAAATTTAAATTTATAATCTCTTCTTTATCTCTACTTTTTGCTAACTATTTTTATAGCGTTATATAAAAGTTAATGCTTACAACTTTTAATTTAACTTAATCTCGCAATCTTTAAATTAAGCTTATTATTAAAGAATTATAATTTAAAAAACAAATGCAAGAGAGAATATTAATTAAAAAGGAAATTAAGTTCAACTTTTGTAATTAAGCAAAACGAACAAAGCTAATTTAATATAAAACATAGTTATAATGCGAAACACAATTACAAACGTGCAAAGAAATTTTAAATTTAATTATTTTACGCTATATATTTTACAATAAAGCAAATAAAAGTAAAAGTAATTAATTTACAATTAACAATAAACGTCTTGCAAAAAAGTTATAACAATTAATAAACTAAGTTCGAAAAGCTTATTTTAAAATCTTTCGAAAATTACGTTTAAAAGTGTTAAAGTCTCGAGATCTTTATAATTAAAGAAATAAATAACATTTGTGCAACACAACTAGATTTAAATAACAAAATTAAAATTAGTTTGCTCTAGTTAACATATATTAATAAAGCTAACTAATTAAAGTCTCTCTTTTTAAACTTTTACAATTTCTTTTGTTTTAATTCTTTATATATAGTATCGATTTCTTAACAATATTTTTTATTGCATTGCTTAATAGCTAATTAAGTAAAAAAACGTAATTTAATGTTAAACTAAAATCTTCTAAAACAATATTATATTATTTAATTTATTTGTTTGTTCTTATTTTTTATAAAACAAGACTACTTTTTATTTATTATACGCATAAACATTTGCGAACTAGATTATTTATTATTGTTCAAACATGCTTTAATAATAAGCGAAACATATATTAAAAAAGAAGAATCGCTTGTTACAATAATAAACGCATCTATTGTTTTATAAATAATTATCAACGCTATTATATAAAAAATATCGAATAATTTTAGTTTTTCAATTGTAATACACTTTACGTTCTTAAGCTTCAACTAAAAAATTAACATAATTATCGTATTATTTATTGTTGTTGTTCTTAATTGCTATTTTAATATATTTTTGCTTAGAAATGTTATAAAGATGAAAATATTTATTTTAATTGTTAATTCTTCGAAAGTAAAACTTGCGATCGCATTTTATTTGTTATGTTTCTTAAATTTGTTAATAACATTTATAGATATACAATGCTTTATAAACAATTAAATTTATTTTGTTTACAAATCTAAAAAATTGTAATAAACAAAAGCTCAAATTATAATAATAAATAATATTATTATAACGCGAGCTATAAGAATTTGTTTATTAAGATAAGTCTCGAATTAATAATTGTTAAAACTTCGACTTATTATAGTAACTTGTACGACGCTTTAAATTTAATTTAAATTCTTAAAAATGTCTTATATTAAATTTAAATAAGTTTTTTTCTTATTTTGTAATAGTTAGAATCTAATAGTTTGTTTCAAAGCAATCAATTCGTCGTTCGTAAAACAATATAATAAGAATTTTCTATATTTTAAAATAATTTGAAAAATATTGCGAAATTAAGAAATCTTTATTATATAAGTTATTAATAGTATAAATGTATATTAGTATTGCAATATATTAATGAAAGCAATTGTTAAATTGCAACTTATCTTAATACTTAATTGCAATTAAATTAACAAGAAATCTTCTAAAAGTTAATTGTTGCAACAAAATTATATAGAATTTACAAACTTGTATTTGATTGCATTTGTAATTTTGAATTTATTTATTTTAAAAAACTCAAATGTAGCTAATAAATTATTTAAAAATAATTGAACAAATTCTAGATACTAGTGCAAAATAGTACGTAATAAGAGTGCGAAAAACGTATATATTTATTTAGATACTAAATTCTTAACAATTGTTTATATTGTTAAGTTAATATTTAACTATTGCTAGTAATATATAGAAGGCAAAATATAAAGTACAATCTAATAAATACAACAATTAATTCGAAAATCTTTAAAAGTATAGCAACAATAAAGAAGATAATTTATTATTTTATTTATTATTTTTGTTATCTTTTAAAGATTAAATATAATTGTAACTTTTACAATATTAAATTAATATAATAAGAAAAAAGAATTAATAAACAATAAACTATATTGCGAACTTAACTATTTAATTTTACAAAAATTGTTCTACTACGTTGTTTAAAATTGTAAAGATATTTTATCTATATAACGCTATAATTTTTTAATAATAATTTATCTAAATTTTGAAATAAAAGTAGCGTTATTAAACTTTTTCTCTTATATTTTAAAATGTAATAAAAATGTTTAAGTCTAAACTTAAGATTTTAACGTAAAATTATTTAGCAAATCTCTTAAAACAATACGTATTAAAATTTTGTATTGCTTTGTAACATTATTTTTTTATCTTTATATTTAAAAGTTAAAATACGATTAATATATAAATTGTACAATTATATTTTTAATTTAACATAAGTTTAAACGAAATTGCCAAATAATAAAAGAAAACTTAATAATTTTTTAATAAGATAAAGCTATTAAGTAAAGTTTTAAAACGCGAGTTTATTGCTAAAACTCTACGCAATACGTTGTTGTTTTAAATAATTAATATAACGCTAATAATTAAAGCTATATCTTAGTAGTCTCGTATCTTATAAAAAAAATTAAGCAATTTATTTTTAATTTTAATTAAATTCTTGTGCATAAGTTAACTTTTTATAATAATCTTTTTGTTTTTAACGTTGTCGCAATAACTTTAATAAACAAATAGAAAAAAAAAATTTAAAACTTTAAAATTTCGAAAAGATTTAACAAATTTGCTTTTTGCAATTTTTAATTTAATAATCGATATATACGATTTAAAAACTACTTATATGTTTAAGCAAATCTATTATTAATCGAACAAGATTACGTAGTTTATAAAGTTGCATATTCTAATATTAAATTATATTAAATTAGCATTATAAAATTCTAAATTAAATTATTGTTATATTATTTGTTTTATTTTGCAATCAATAGACAACAAAGTTTGCAACTAGTTTTTATAAACTTATATTTCGAAAAAATGCTACTTAATTAACAAGCATATTATTAACGTTTATCTTAGTGCTTCGATGTCGAACAATAAAATTGCGCTTATTACAATTAAATTAAACAATTTTTTAGAATTAAACGTTGTTATATAAAGATAAACGTTTTGCAACAATATAAAAGAGAAATCTAATTAATAATTTTTTATATTATAATAATTTAAGAAAGTCTAAACAAGTTTTGTTAGCAAAGTTAACATTTAAAATACTAGTTAAATCAAGATTTTGTTTCGAAAAATATAGCATTTTTAGATTGTAATTTAATAAACAAAGTCAAAAAATATAAATAAAAACTAAAATTAAAATTTGTAAAATATTTTGTTTGTTTAACAAACAAAAAAATAAATTGTATTTTTTCGAAATTTGTATTGCAATTATATGTTATTTGTTTACAATAAATCAAAAATTTATTTTTAAACAAATATTAATATTTTGAACAAATTTTTAATTAAATACAAAAAGAGCGTATTAATTTTTAAAAATTCGAAATTATTATTATTGTTTCTTTTGTTAAGTCTCTAAATGCTAAATATTTTAACAATAATAACAAAGTTTTGTCGACAATCTATTATAAAAAATAAAAATATTATATCTAATATAATCTTTTATTTATCTAAACATTTATGTTATTTTTTTAAAGTTTACTATTATTTCTAGTTTGCTTAATAATAAACTTAGCGTTTTAATTAACATACTATTATTCTTTTTTGTTAAAAAAATTCGTTAGATAAAAATAATAACGTTTTAGATATAAATTAAGTTGTTTTTAATTTTAAAATTATTTGTTTTAATTATTTAATATACGTAAAACAATAATATTTTTAACAAATAAACTTAAATAAAAATCTAAATATTAATTTAAATTTCTACGAAATTGCAAAATATTATAATAAACAAGGAAGTAAATATAATTGCAATACTAATCAAACGACAATAGTAAATAATAAAACAAAAATTTTAAAATATAAAATTAATTGCAACTCTTATTTATAGTCTAACGCAATTAATATTCGAAGACAAAGATAAAACGTTTAAAGTTTTATTTATTTAAAAATCTTTGTCGAATGTCAAGTTTAATTTTGTAGTTATATTTGAAAAGCTAAAGAATAATTTAAAATTCCAATTAAAAATTTGTAAATTAAATTTATTTGTTTGTATTAAAACAATTATGCAATTAAAAAATTTCAAATTAATAAAATTATATCTAAAGCGCATTAATCAAGTTAAGCTTTCAATAAAATATACTATTCTCGAATCTTATTTTTTGAGTAAGCATCGACGTTCTAAGTTTAAAATCTTCTATTAAAAGCTTTTTTATAAAGTATTTGCAATGCTAATTTTCGACAATATGGATTAAATACTTAAATATTCTTTTTAATTATATAGCTTTCTTAAATCTATTGTTAAATAGTTGAACAATTATACTTTTTAATTATAAGTATTTTATCTCAATATATAATCTTTATAAAAATAAGATCTTTAGCAATTGCATTGTTGTTCGCTTCTTTAATTGTAATCTTCTCTTTACTTTAAATAACACTATTTATTATAATCGTCGCAATCGAAACGTTATAATATATATAAAAGTTAACTAATCTTATATTTGTTATCTACGCATGTTTCGAAAATACAAATATTGTATTATTTATTTTATATTAACTAGAAAAGATTAATCTTAATTTTAAAAATAACTTTTAAAATATTTTTAAACAAAACTTTTGCGACAATTTTATTTAATAAATAAGTAACAACAACTAGAAAGTACTAAATAATAATTAGTGTTTTTGCGTTTAATATGCGAAGAACTTTAGCAATCTCTTTATAAAAAAGTTATACTATAAAATAAAAAAAGTTATTTACGAATTTTTTTTTTACAAATTTTAAGATATAGTAAACAATTAAATAAAATTATTTGTTAAATACTTTTGTTTATTTATTTTTAAATTAAATTAATTTAGCAACGCAATTAAAGAGATTTTTATTTAATTATAAATATGTTTTTAGCTTTTTGTTACAAAAGTAATTTAACTCTCTTAGAATCTACTTTGTTAACAATTTTACTTCAAAAATTATTGTCGCAATATAATTTATTTTCTCTCTAATTAAATCGACAAGTTTTAGCAAATAAAAATAACAAAATTTAACCAAAAACTCTTATTATTATTTGTTTTTTTTTGAAATTAAATATTTAATTCGACGTATATTTAAGTAATGTTATAAAAGATAAATAGTTAAAACAATATTGCATTTAAATGCTACAATTGCTTTAAAAACTCTTTTAAACTATTATAACAAAAAATAAGCTTAATTATTAATATTATTTACTCTTAGATAAGTTTATATTATTACAAAATATATATTTATATATAATAGCATTTTATAAAGTTATTTTTTTTGAAATTTTGCAATTCTTAAATAAAGTTAAAGTTTATAAAACTTTTTAAATCTTAAAATTAATAATAGAATTAAAAAAGATCAAGTCTTATATTAAGCAATTACAAAATATATTATTAATTTGTTTTTCGTATTTTGATTTTTCTATAACGTAAATTTAAAGGTTTCTTTTTAATATTTAAATAATTAATAAAAGTAAAGTATGTTTTACTTTAAATGCTTCTCGATTTCTTGTTAATTATTTAACAAAAAATTATTATATCTTTTTAAATATTCTTAAAATAACAAAGAAAATTATTAATATTTAATTAAAACTTAAATTTATATATAAATAATAATAAAATTTTAAACAAAGTTTTTAAAAAGATTTAAATTTATTAGTAAATCTTAACAATTAATATTAAATTTAAGAAATATATATATTTTTAAAAATAATTTAACAAATTTTGTTGCAAACATTTTTAACAAATTTTAATTATTGTTATAATAAAATTGCGAAGCATTCAAGCGAACGTTTATTAATGTTTTAATTAATTGTTTCGAGTTCGCAATATATAAACTAAATCGAAACAACTTTATTTTAATATTTTTATATAAAAAGCTAATTTATATTAAAGCAAAAATAAAAATTACAAAGTTATATAAATATATAAAGAAAAAATTTGCAAAAAATATTTATAAAATTGTTATAAAAAAGATTTTTATAAAAGAGTTATATTTTAAATTTAAAAAAACTTGTACTTTAAAAAACACTTAAAAATCTTAATTTTGTGCAAAAAAATAACAACTTTAATTTATATATATTAGTCTTAATAATAATATATAAAATAAAAATTATAAATTTTAACGCAAAAAGTTTTTGTTAAAAGATATATATTAAAATTGTTTTAATTATATATTATAAAAATTGTTGTTATATTAGTTGCTATTAAATTTTGAAACAAATTAATATTTAAAGAGACGCAATCAAATTTACGTACTTTTTATTTTAGAATATTAAGCAACTTTAAATATAATTAAAACAATATTTATCTAAAATATTAATCTTTGTTAACAAAAAAAGACAAACATATTTTAAGATTTTGTAATTATTATTATTAATTGCGCATAAAACAACATTATTTTGTATTATAAATATCTAGAATTTAAGATATTTGTCTTAATTACAATTTGTAATTAAAAGAGCTCTCGCAATTAGTTTTATACAATTTAATTATTATTAATCTTTTGTCTTTATATTTATATTAATATAAAATTAAAAATAGTGTTTTATTTTAAGTTAAAAAAAAATTAAATCAAAGTAAAATATTTATTGTTTTTCTAAATAAAGAGTAGAAAAGTATTGTTAACTTGTTACAAAGCTCTATCTTTTAAATTGTTAAAAAACGTTCAAATATTATTAAAATCAATTATTTTGATTGTTTGAAAAAGAGATTAAAGTATATTGCAAAATAAATAATTTAATATTGTATTTATTTTGTTTTTATTTGTTCCAAATTGTTTTATTAAAAGTTATAATATTAAATTAATTACAATATTAAACTTCAAAATTATTGTAAATTTTAAGAAACTTTTTATAACAAACAATTAATTCGACAAATACGTTTAATTTTAAGTAACTAATTTTGTATTAAAATTTCGTAGAATTTTGTTTATTAAATTTATTTAAACGTATATTAAAGCAAATCTTAATTGCTTGTTAAGCAATTGTAACTATAAATTAGTTTTTATAAAACAAAACTTCTAATTATTATTTAAAATATAAATTTTATTATATAGCACAAATGTAATTAGCAACACTTTTTAAATAAAAAACAATAGTATTTTTGTCTTAATTTAAAACTTAAATCTTCAATAAAATTTATATTATATATAAATTAAATTATCTTAATACTTGTTATTAATACTATTAACAAAGAAACTAATATAGATATTTTTTATATTATAAGTATCAACTATTAAATTTCAAATTATTCGAAAAGTCTTTAAATTTATTCGAATTATATCGAAATTACGCATTGCGATATCGTTGCTTCGCTAGCTTAAACGTAAAAATAATAAAAATTATATTTTAATTATAAAAAGAAAGTCTAAGCACTTAATAAAAGATTTAAAATTAAAATTTATAACTATTGTTATCAACTTAGTAAACAATTATTTCTAAATATATTTTTAAGCAATTTATGCTAAAAAATTCTCGATCAATGTTGATCAAATTCGAGCTAAAACAAAATAAACGAATTTTCTCTTATAATATCTACAATTCTAATATTTAGCAATAAAAAAAGCAATTATTAATATATTTGCAAATGTAATATTGTAATTATTGACAAAATTAATTCGCTTATAGTTTAAACAAAATTATTAATAACAAATTACAACAAAATACGATTTCTAAAATACATTAAATTTTTGTAAAATTATTATTCGAAACAACAATTAAAGCTTAACTAGATTATAAACAAAACAAACACTAAATATAAATTATTAGTCTCTATATATATACATTAATTCGTAATTAATTATTTAAACACTTAAGAACTTAATTAATTGTCGAAAACTTCTTGTACAAAAACTTGAATCAATTATTAGAAAATAGCAAAAATCTTACAAGTTTAATATTAACATTCTATTATTGTTGCAAATTATTAATATTGTTCGAGTTATTTAAATTTAAATAGTAACAAATAAATTTTATTTAAAACGTAGATAAACACTATATATATATATATTCTTTTTTGCTAACTAGATTAATATTGTTTAAATATCTCGCAAATCTCGTATATTACTTGTATAAATAAATTAACAAATATTTATCGCAATTTTGCATAACTCTTACAATTTTAATTTTTGTATTATTATTATATGCAAGTAACAAATGTTGTTAATATATATATTTTATGTAACGTATATTTTAGAATATAATTTAAAAATATAATATAACTAAAGTTTGTTATTAATATATAAACAAATATTAAGCGTTTTACTACGAAATTTCTTAATAATAACATTTTATTAAATTAATTATAATATAATTCTAAAAAATTTAAAGTCTAATAACATATACAAGTTATTATAATTAATATTTTTTATATTTATATATATTTTAGTCGCAAATATTATTTTTGCTATTAAATTAATCTTTAAGTAAATAACTTGCAATATATTATAATTACGTCGAAATACTTTTTATATTAAAATTAAAGTAAAAAGTAAAATACAAAACTATAAATGTTACTTAAAAAATATTGTTCTTTTAAAAAATAATAATAAAGCTTAATTGTATATATTGTAAATTATAGTATTGTTATATTACAAAGAGAAATTTATATTATATATTAACGCTTCAAAAATATATTGCGAAAACTAAGGCGAATAATAATATATTGTATTAATTATAAAAATAATTAGAGTTAAAATTTAAAAAAATTTGTTTATATATTTTTAGATTTTTATAAAATATTAATAAGACTATTTAAAAATATATTAAAAAAATTAAAAAATTAAGTTCTTTAATTGTACTTTATAAAGTAGTTTATTAAAGAATTTATATTATATATTAAGAAATCTAATGCATTAATTATCTAAAAAGTATACTAAATATAATTCGAATATTTTGAAGACAATATGTTTGTTTAGAAAGAGTAATTATCTTTTACTATTATAGTTGCAAATTAAATTAAATTAACAATAACTTTTGTTTAAATAAAGTAAATTTAATTCGTGCTTTTAAACGACAATAAAATTTAAAAATTTATATTAAAGAGTTAATAAATTATTAATATATTTAAATGCGAAAAAGCAAAATTGTAAAAGACATTTTTTGTTATATTATTTAGCAATTGATTTGCAATTACAATAATAAATATTTCGATTTTTTAATTTGCAATTTGATATTGTTTAAAGCGATTTTAACTTTAATATATATATTTTTTTTCTTGCTTAAAATAGTTTTTGCACAATAATATATATTTAAAATATTTAACTTTTTTATTTTTGTATTGCTTATAAATATTTTAAGCTCTTCTTAATTGTTATTTTTTTCGACTTTTTACTATTGTTGCCAAATATTAATATAAGAACGACGCAAATACTAGAAATATTAGAAATTGTCTCTTTTTTTGCTTTGCGAATCGTTTGTTCTTTTGTTTAACAAATCTCTTGTTCTTCTATTTCACAAATTATTTGTTCTTTCGTCTAGCATATTACTTGTTCTCTTAACTAGCGAATAATCTATTGTTTAGTTTAACGAATTACTTGTTTTTTTGCTTAAGTTATTGTCTATTTTTATATTTGAGAAACTATTTGTTTTTTTGCTTGTAATCGACAAAATTGTCGACTAATTATAGCTATTCGATCTTAGTTATATTTGTATAAGTAATTCTTTTACGTAATTATTTATAGACAAATATAATAATATATTTATTACGCAATAAGCAAGATTTAACAACTTTAAAAATTATAAAGTCTTATATAATTTAACTTGTATTTAATTTATTAAGTTTTTAATATTTTTTATAAATACTTTCTTTTGCTTTTAATCTTTATAATAATCGAAATATTTATTTTAATTTTAATAAAATTTATAAATATATTTTTATTGTTTTTTTAAATTTTTAAGATCTTTTAAGTAAAATGCGCAACGTATATTAACAAAAGTATTTAATAATTTAAGTTAACTAATTAATTTATAAACAAAATATATTTTTTATAACTTAAAAAATAATCTAATAAATTAATTATATTTTCGAATATATATTTAAGTTTTTTATAATATTTGTTAAGACAATTAAGTGTTAAGCTATTTTAATTAATAATATTTTTTAAAAGAATTAAATATTTATAAAGTTTCTAAATTGTAATTTTTAAATATTAAATATATTAATACGCTATTTTATAGATTTTTGCAATTGTTGCGTTTTTGAAAAAAAACTAATTAAATTTTTTTGCTATTTTAAAGTTTAATTTAGTTTTATTTGTATTAATTCTTAAGTTAAATATTAAATAACATAATAATAACAATTTGCGCAATTAAGAAAAAGCTTATTAATAATATGTTTAAAGCAACTTATACTATAAGAAGCTTATATCAATTATAAAAAAATACTCTAAAGCGTTTTAAAATCTTAATAATAATATTCTTTTAATTATAATTAATTAAAAGATAAAACAAAAACAAACAATCTTTTATTAATTATTATTATCAATTTATATTAACTATACAAAGACTTGTAAAGCTTAAATATTTTTGCAAAGCTTATAAAAGATTGTAAAAACAAAAAAAAAACAATTATTTTTTAAAGATATAATCGCAATATTAAGAGAAAAAAAGCGAAAAAAAATAGAGTTTAACAATACTATTTTGATTATCTTAATTGCTTAAACAACAAAAGCTATTTTAAATAATTTAGTTGTTCGCAATCTTAAAATGCAATTTTACGAAAACAAACGCAAATTGATGCAAGATCTTGTATATAATTTGTTGATTTTGCTTTAAAGAATAGCAAACACATTAGATAGTTTTTATATTTTATGCTATAAATTAACTCTTTTAATATTAATATATTGCTATTTAGTATAATTATTTTAATTAAATTTTAGCGCTTTAAAGCGTTTTTAGTCGCAAAAATTATTATATTTAAACAATATATATTTATTAAAGTTTCTAAATAAAGCAATATTAGAACGACGATTTAAAGTGCTTTGCGACAAACTACATTTGTCAAACTATATTGTAACAAAAATAATAATATAGCAAATTATTTAGCTATTTACAAAGAAAAAGTCAATTAAATTCTATATAAAAGAATCAAGTTTTTATAAGAAAATCGAAATAAAAAAATACAATTGTTTTTATAACTTTAATAGCTAACTATGCTCTAAACTCTTTTGACGCTAATTTTTTTATTGCAAAATAATACGATTAATCAATTCTTCTTTATATAGATTGCTCTTATTTTAGAGAACATATTAAGCAAAGATCTTTTATTACGAAACTAAAGCATTCTATAGAGAATTATAACGTTGTAGAAGTTACATTTAAAAGAAAGCGTATAGCAATAAAATGTTTCGAAATTTATTGCTTTTTAACTTGTTCTATTACTATAATATTTAAAATATATTATTATATATAGAAAGCACAATTAAAAACGCATTGTAATTACTTATTGCGTTTTACAAAATTATACTCTTAATTCTTGTCTTTATATTTATTTATTATAAAAATAAATTAAGTGCAATTAAACAATTATCGAACATAAAGTATTTAAAATTTGCTAAATATAATCTTGTTTATGTTTTTAGCTATTATTATATCTCTTGTTTTTAATCTAAGCTTACAACAATGTTCGCATAAAATATTCGAATTAATTAAACAAATTATATAAATAAACAATTATTCTTAAAGCAAGTTTAAGAATATAAATTGTCGTTCAAAAACGTATTAACGCTAGATTGCTTGCTTTCTTAAAATTTACTTGTAATTAAATATAATATCTAAATGTATTTGCGTAATAATTATAAAGTTTTATTGATCAATAGATATATAGTATTCGAACGCAAAAATAAGAATTCTCTTAATATATATTCTGATTGCTACATATATAAGTTAACGTCGATTTTGTATATAGTAAAATAAAAAGTTTCAAATTTATTCCTTTTTTTATATACAAATTTTTATTTTTTTAGTTGTCTAACATTGTTTAATTTTCTTAATAAACTTAAGATTTATTGCAATTTGCTAGAAATCTCGTATTTTATTCTTTTCTTAATTTGTTTTTTTTTAATTTGTCTCTAAAAAATAATTAATTATTAAAAGTTTTTTAAGAGAACTATAGTTTAATTAAACAAATTAATTATCAAATTATTTTTAAAAGCAATGCGAAAATAGAAGTTCTAAAAATTGTTAAAAACTAGAATCGAAAATTATTAAAAAAGAATTGCATTCTAATACAAACTTATAATAAACTTATTTATATTTGAATTTTTTCTTTAGTTGACAAAACATTAACTTAAACAATAATAATACGTTATTGTTATTAATTAGAATATCGTAGTATACAATGTTTACATAATTGTTACTTTAAATTCGCAAAACTAAATACTATTCTTTATAAAAAAATTCAAATAATATAGAAAATAATATTTTAACTTTATTTTAAGCT
>JAABUS010001457.1_pt1 | contig 51241 bp, 46 predicted proteins | sample 5560161 | NCBI WGS metagenome assembly JAABUS01 (sample SAMN10711885, study PRJNA513376) | rock metagenome | isolation source: Antarctica rocks | place: Antarctica: Victoria Land, Trio Nunatak nord | collected 2016-01-04 | reverse complement strand
GGCAGCCGTAGGGGGAGTTGAAGCATTCGGGGAGGACTATGAGGTTAGCGCCGGCGTGGGAGGCTTCGAGGACGCGGGAGCGGGCGCGGGCGAGGTTGGCGGTTTTGTCGACGCCTGGGAGGGGGTTAGAGATAGTCGTACAGTTTGGGGGAGGGGAGGGGGACCTGTTGCGAGCTGTACGAGGGCGAGCTTCAGGGGCTTCTTCAACAGGGATGCCATGATTCATGGGTCCTAGAGGGGCGACTGTTTGAGTATGGATTCCCAATGGGAGAAATGCTGCTCGTGCTCCAGAGTCTGGAGAGCCAATGCCATAGCGGAATGCTGCGCTCCAGGCTTGGCGCTTGTTGATGCAAGAGGCCGGCTCGGCCGGCCATTTTGGTAAGTTTGATAATCATTTTGTAGGCCTTTCGAAACACTTTGCTCACTTGGTTGGCATCAGGTCCTGACGTTTTCAAGTCATGCTATTCGCCTCTATGTCTATCATTTCAGAATCTAATATCTTCCATCAGGCCAGTTGATGCCGGTATGGATTTACCTCCGTGTCAACATCCTTTGCTTTCATGTCCCACACTACTCGGTGTCAGTATATGCTTTCCATCCAATCCGTGGCGAGCCCTCCACCACTAGATCACCCGGTCTGTTGCAGAAGGAAACCGCCCGCGTTGATCTGAGTCACCGCCTCACATGACTCTCCACCGAACAGCTTGTAACATTCCAATGAGAGGCTTGCAGCTGACAGGGCGGTATATGTCACACTACGGACTATGATCAGCAATTCATCCTTCTTGGATAATAATGTTGCAGTGTGTGCTTACTTCCCACAATCCACACCCGTCCGCTTCAATTCAATGGAGCCTCCAAGGTACTGAAATGACATGCCAAAGCCGGCACAGGGGTAGAAATTGCCGTCGTCCAAGGTTCCGTCTCCAGGTGCAATGCTTCGACTGCACAATGCTCGGTCATTGAAGTTCGGGTCACCGAAGTAGAAGGAGATGTGGGTAAAGTCGAATGCTGACGGGGCACCGGGGCTCGCTGTGGCTCCAAGAGGAAGAGTGAAGGTTTCAAATTGTTGGAGATTCCATTCTTGAGCTATGCACGATTGAACTTGACGCTTGGTGTTGAGGTTGAAGGGCGGGGCTGCAAGTGCCAATGAAGCGAGAGAGAGGATTTGCGAGAGATACAGCATGCCGAGCTACAAGATGCTTGGTGAATAGAAAACAGAATTGGGAAGTCGATTGTATCTGGATATGTTCCAAGATTTGAGGGGGAGAAATTCGCAAAGTCGAGGAACAAACAGCCTATGAGAATTTTCAGCTTTTGGAAGGTCAAACAACAGAGACTGACAACTCGAGTGAAGATTGAAACGCAAGAGTGAATACCAGGAGACATCTCCGTACTTGTATCTCAGTGCCCGATCGTCCAGCTCGGACTTTCCGTAAGGCTACCTTGCCTTGGTACCACGCAGGTAAGTGAATTGCAACGAGTACCCTGACCGCATGACCATATTACCGCGTCATGTCTTGCCCAGCCATGCTCCTATCTTGAAAGAGCTACCAATGACGGCTCACACTGTTGCAGTAACACTCGGAAGCCACTGCTAGTTGTCAGTGAGACCCTTCGGATGTCCAACACGAGCCAACAAATCATTTGCGCGAGGTGTCTCATGTGAATTTGACGTCCTTCCGTAATTGGAGCTCACAATCACTTCAGCGAATGATCGTTCGTTATTCAGCTCGTGTATGTCGAGAACTACTTGAAGGTCATACGAGCTGAGAATCCTGGATAAGTAAAGGTCGTAAGTGAGACGGACCGACTAAGGACGCTGCATTGGCTAGCGTGGAATCTCCTTCGCCTGCTAGACTGTCAACAGTTAGAGGCTTGGCATGAGCTCCTCCTTGCTCCTGCCAGTCATGCATCACTGCGTTTCCGACGTCAGCTCGCTGCTGCGTGAGGTAGGTCACGATTATCGCAGGTCCTACTGCTTGCATGAAATTCTCGCGATTGGTTACGATGGTACACAGCAATTCTTTTGCTGCGGTAATGTGTTGGCGAAAATAAGTTGGGATGCGAGAGATAGCTACAAGCTAGAGCACCTTGATACATTATTTACGGTCGTGCTTGAGTGGTTATCGTTCAGTGTTCTGATAAACTGTAAAAAGCTGTCTATGGCTGTCTGGGTCTCAATTTTGTGGTAGCGCAATGGGCTTTGGCGAGCATACTTCAACTTCATGAACGTTCCTTCCCTGTATGTGAGCCTGGAGCAAGAGTGCCACTTCATGATGATGTCAAGACAACTGCCATCTGTGTTTGTTGACTTGCCCTTCCTTCTTTTCACTTCTCTCCTCTGTTCCCGCACACACTCTTTTACCTACCCACATTCCTTGAAGTCATTAAGAGCAGCATTTTCTCGTACTAGTACTCGGTCTCGATGCCCACTCGCTACTTCAAGCTGGTCTCATGGAGGAGGTAGCTCGTCTGGACGACGCACCTCTGGTACCTGGACGTGGCTTCGCAACACCCCCAGCGATTGACGCAAACCTTCGACACCGAATACGTTCCTTACTCATCTCACGCAACCAGCGAAATCCTCCAAAAACACCCTACACATCCGCCGACTCCAATTATCTCCCTCACAAGCCGGACGAGGATCGCCTCAAATACTCTCCGATCAACACGGAGACCTACAGATTTAGTCCAACTCAGGCGATTGCGAAGCTTACTGAATTGAAGTACACAGACGCAGACATGGGAGCTATCAGATTCGATGGACCTAGTAGCCAAGCATCAGGCAACGACTCTCGAAGCTACCCCCGGCGTCCTAGCCAGCCAGCTACCCAGACAGACCGCGGCTCAACTTTCGATGGCAACTCGTCACATCCAAGGTCAGGTCTCGATCAACGAGCGCATGGAGATATGCTTGGCAGGGAGGCTTCTGGACCTGTCTCTCTAGGCCGAGCAAAATCTTCGGCTTCTGCTGGTTCTCGACTGCCACGTTTCCATCTCCGTACCGTAGCGCCTGCCACTGATGTGAACAAGATCGTGCGCCCAAGTCAACAGCATGTCCCTGGTAGCTATCGTTCTGAGATCTTTCCACCGACGGAACCCAAAGGAGTCCGCGACGAACATGCACAAAATACCATCGACCACAAAGCAATTGATGCCTTACATGAGGTCCTCAACCACAACCAGCAAATCAGCGTTCATCCAAATGCGGATTCGAGTGACACAGCGGCAGATGCAATGGTCGTCTCGACTACCTCGCTCAAGCAGCCCTACCATTTGCTTATCAAACCATCCGCTGATCATGCTACCACGGCTCCAGCGGCTCAGCCAGTACTAACATCTGATGTTGCTTATGACCATCCATGCAAGCAGGTCTCGGACGTGCCATTGTTCGTCATTGGAGACGACCAGGATGGAGAAGTCGTGGAAGTTCAAGCTGCGGGACTCACCACTGAACATCAAGAACGGGAGGCTGTACCTCCAGACGGCCCGAAAATCTCTGCTCTGCTAGCTGAGTTGCCTCCATTTAGGGAAAGCAGCGTAGATGATGTCTCTGAGCACCATTTGACTGCCAAACCATCAGCTGATCAGGAAAGACTCCCTTCGAATGTGTATCCGGACTCGCTGCATGGTGAACAATGTATACCTCTCGACACAGAAGAGAATGTTGATAGTCCATTGTCTCCTCTATTGCTGAACCCTACCTCGGCGAAGATCAGAGGCTCATCTACACAAGATCCCAAGCCATCGTCCAAGGTCTCTTCCAAGCTCTCACCAATTAGTAGGGCAATGTCAATGTTGTCCGAATTCAGTTCTCGCTCCGGCATCCAGACGCCTTCATTGCGGTCTTCCGGCAAACACAAGATGGGCAACTCTACCAACTATTCAAACTTAACCGCGAGGCCAAATCACCGTGTCGTCCATGCGGCACGAGCTGCCGAAGGTCAGCGAGCTAGTCAGATCTCGGTCAGGAAAGGCTACAAACCATTGGACCACAAGCATCATCAAGAAGTGTTTGAAGGCACGGAGAGTACAACGGGAACTACAGTTATGCAGCAACACCACAAACACGACGAGTCATTCGCAAAGGTCATCACAGATCTTGAATCCCTGCTGAAGGAGGCCTTGAACATTGCAGGCAACGCTGTGAGCCATGACGAATACTGTCGTGCCGAATCAAGCAGTCTATCGAGCAGCAGTGAAGACGTGTCCTTGATATCAGGACGAGATGACGAAGAGGACAATCACACTACCCTACCAGTGCACCATGCCGCTGCGAATCAAAAGCATGTCGCTATCAACGAGCCTGAGAAAGGTGCTTTGTACCAAGGAAACTTCAAGAGAGCTCGTGATGCAACCCCATACCCCGCCCAGACCAGGCATGCTTCGACCATACCAAACTTAGTCGATGGCCAGCCCGAGCTGAAGACTCAAGGCACCAACCGCGAATTCCTTGAACTTCCACGCACCTCTTCCAAAACAGGGACGCTGGTGCATAAGCCGCTATATCATCAGCCATTCAAAGCCACCGATTGGGCTCCGTTCAAGATCCCGAGGAGGCCATCTCGATTGTATCTAGATACCAGTCCACCGCCGCCTCCTCCCCAGGTGCCTCCTACAATTCGGGCTCCTGCAAAAGAGCAACGCTCATTTCATGTAAGAGAACGTGGGGCTTCTGATTGGTGGGTGGCGAGAGAATCAATTCGCGACTATGTCCATGCCAATGAGCGACCACCGATCGAGCCTCGCATGAGCTCCATCCGGAAAGCTGAGCATGTGCCAAATAAGAAGGATGACTTGCCGTACCTGCACCGTTCTGACGAGAGTGACTGCGAATGCGTTCCTTATATTGCAGACTTCACGACGTCGGGACTTCACTACCACCCAGTATACCAAGAAGCAATAGCTAGCGAACCGTCGCAACCACCAAGACATGGTCCATTCGGAATCCCGCCACGCCATGATACCATAGCTTCATTGCGTGCCTCCCAAATTGAGGATCCCGAAAAGTCTCGCCCTGCAGGAAAGTCCGCCAACAAGGACTATACTCTGGAAGGCCGTCACCATTTCAGCATTCGCGAGCCGCGTGGATTCAGTCTGAGCCGCTCTCACCGCCGATTACCGATAGCTCGGGACTGGAGTACTGTGCGCAAGCGATACGTCGCAACTGTTACCTGCATCACCACAGCTTTCATGGGCCTCATCATTGGTATTTATGCTGGAGAGGTACCTGCCATCCAATACACTCTTGCTGATCAGCATCACTTCGTGGTTTTGGGCAATGTGTTCTTCTTCTTAGGCTTAGCTATAACTACGGCTCTGTTCTACCCTTTGCCATTGCTACACGGCCGCAAGCCATACACGCTGGCCGCACTTGCCATTCTGCTGCCGTTGCAGTTCCCCCAGGCTCTTGCTATCAACGGCAACAGAAATCCATATGTCGCGACATATCGCGTTGGTCTTCTTCTTCCGAGAATGTTTGCAGGGATAGTGATGGGCTTTGCAAACATCAGTTTCATCACTACCTTGATGGATCTTTTCGGTGCATCCTTGCAAAGTGGCAATCCTCATCAAGAAACAGTCAATGCCAACGATGTCCGTAGACATGGAGGAGGAATGGGAGTATGGCTCAGTATCTGGGTGTGGAGTGCGATTGGCTCCATTGGAATTGGCTTCCTTATTGGGGCAGGAATTATTAGCAAGTTGGACGTCTCGTGGGGTTACTGGATCACGATCACCCTCAACGCCGCCGTGCTTGTGCTCAATGTTTTAACGCCAGAAGTTCGTAGGTCAGCTTACCGCAGATCGATGGCTGAGGTCCGTAATGGGTCTGAAGTATCGAGAAGAGTGGCTCGTGGTGAGATCAAGATGCATCTTCAGTCTACTGGGCCGATATGGTGGTGGGAAGAAGTCTTCGCGGGACATGTGCTCGCCATTCGCATGTTGAAGCAGCCAGGCTTTGTTATCCTCTCATTGTACCTTGGATGGATATATGGCCAAGTAGTCTTGGTGATAGTGGTAAGTCTCAGAACTCGACATTTCGCTCAGTGCTTACAACGATGGCAGCTACTGGGAGCTTTACTGTCGAAGTACTATCGATTCCACCCGCAGTATGTCGGTCTGGCTGTAGCGATCATTCCGCTCGGCGCTCTGCTTGCAATACCCTTTCAAAAGGCATCTCTGTTCAGTCGGTCTAGGCATCACTCTCAGAGGACGGACAGCATGACCTTCGAGAAGCGCGTCACCTGGACATCCCATCTCGTCAGGAGGGCCATCTTCATGATCTCTCTACCTTTCGCTGGCCTAGCATACACGTTATCCTCTGGAGGTTATCCCACCAACTTCATGGTCCCCATCATCTTCGCGGGGCTAATCGGCTTTCTTTCCAACCTCGCAATCGCCGAGTGTCATGGAATTATCATGGAAACGTACGACACTTCGGACTTACAGCCAGGCATGACAGGAAGACCTCGCCGTATCTTGCCAGAAGAGATCAGGAAGAAGAGAACGAACTTCTCTTGTTTCCCTCGCGTGACCGCAGGCTTCGCAATTGCGCAGACATTTGCTTTCATCATTGCGGCTCTTGTCACAGCATGGGGTGGAGTGGTGGAGAGGCATTTAGGTGCACAGACAGCCACAGCAGTCATGGCAGGCGTACTGCTAATCCTCACCCTGCTTCTGATTGCAGTACTTTGGCGGTTCAAGACGGTTCAGATCATTCCGTCTGAGAGATTTGGGACCAACATCCTTTCTGGTCCTGAGGATGAGTGGAAGCCGGTCATCATTGGCAACCCGAGTGGCACTACGCGGCGAATGAGTCTGTTGGAATTAGGTACCTTGAGCAGATGGAGCGAGATTAGGCGGAGGAACAAGCTCGCTCCGGATCAACGATGAGTGAGCGTGGGACCTGCGTCCGATTCCTATCAAGAGGCGACTTTGGATGCATCATAGCTGGTCTATGATGTTTGATACAGTGTCCCTTAGCGCTACTTAGTTACAAGCTGCGAATTGGCATAACAGTCCTCTCTTGCTCCCCACACTTAGACTTGATATTTTCGCCACTCGGGTAGGTCGATCAGGGCCACAAGTAAAGTCAGAAATGGACCTTAGAGTGTTGGACGATGCTCCTCCGTGTATGTCGAGCCGGTAATCATAATCCCGTTGAGATATTCCAGTAAAGGGATCAAGCTCATGTCGCTACCGTAGCAGCTTATCGTGGCCAAAGATTACAGTAGCAGCGTGGAGATGAAAGACCGCGGTCTAGAACATGTACCAAAGACGCGGTCTTCCAATATGCACCCTGGATCTCGGAAGGATTGCCGTCGTGTTGTTGGATGAACTCCTCCGGTGGCTTGGTAGGGACCTTCGCCCCTCTTAGCCCCAACAACTTTCATCACTGCGACCCACACCATCGACCCGGCCTCTTCCCGTTGAAGATCATTGATTCCTTTCGCTTCGGGCCCTCCGTTATTGATTGTATCCCCAGCGGCTCAAGGGCGATCAGAGCAGTCCGCCGCGTCCACCCCACGACCTAGCGCGAAATCTTTACTCATGCACAGGCTAGAGGGAGCCAAGCAGAGGCCAGCATCGCGGGAATTAATTCCAGCTAATCATGTTTTGAAGATCGTCCCCAAAATTCGGGCGGTTGGCTAAATCTTTCGATTGAGGTTCTGGAACAGTGAAGAACGCCTCAATGTGTGCCGCCAACACCAGCAGAACCTTCAGCAAAGCTATGGCCGAGTTGCCACGGTCCCGCTGCGATGCATCAACATCTGGCTGCGGATCCTGCGATGCTCTAGACCGACGTCGGCAGTTTGCCCTGCCCTATTTGTTCTGTTTTCTATCACAATTGCAGCTTCTCGCGTGGTTAGATTGCTGCACTGACTTTAGATCCATAATGATCATACGCTGTACCTGCCCTTGTGGATATTGGGTCTAGCTACGTCCAGCGTGCTGCATGCTACGTTACCGGTTACCGGTGCACTGGGACTAAATGCATGTGAGGAGTGCTGGGCAAACACTCACCTCATACACGGCACACGGCTTTGGTATTTGACGCCCTTTGTTTGCTATGTTTGAGAATTTTTCTTTCGCATCTGCTACGAGGCAGCGAGCCTTTTACGATCCCTTGCCTACGATGAATGACAGCGTTTCTCCCAGTTCTTCAAGGGAATCTACGCCTTGCTACGATGACGGCTACACCTTTTCTGGGGGACCGTACTCGATGTCAAATTCCATAGCGGAATTGTCGAGGGATTTCGACCAGCATACACTTACGCCTCGAACTCGAAGACCGAGCAAAAGTCGGGACGGATCTACTCCACCGGCACTAGAGCGCAACCAGCATCTACAGTCCCCAAACAGCTTCTCCAATCGAGTCTGCAGGAGAAGACAGAGCATCAATCGCCTCCAATGCTCCTCTACCCATCTCTCCCGCATCTCAGCGCTGGTAGAGAATATGGTGCAAACCGGCCAACCCCTATACGACTCCACTCATCCCAACGCCATGCTCGACGACTCCACATCACCCTCACTCTCGCCCGACGAGGCACCACCCAACAAAACCTCCTACTTTGGCTTCACCCCTCTCCCACATTATTCTGTCACGAGTGGGCCGGGCCTGGCGCAGCATTTCGTGCGACATTCGCAGTCGCGCAGAACCGACAAAGAGTTGAGACATAGTGCATCGAGAGATGGGTCTGTGACGATGGTGAAGAAGAAGATTAGGATGAGGAAGAGCTCGAAGGGTTTAGGGAAGGGGTTGGGAAAGAGGTGTGAGCGGGAGCGATGAGGGGGTTTGCTATGATTGTGAGCATGAGCAGGAGCATTGACTGGGAGATTTGTTGTACGAATATGTGTTATGGGTGCGACGTCTTGGGGTGCGTTCGCCCATTGAGCTGGCGTCGGAAAGCATTGGGGTTCAAGGCGCTGGCTATGAAGAATCATGATATTGCATAATACTAGACGCCGGCTGGAGAAGCCTCAATGGTTCATCATTTCGGCTAGAAAGCATGTGCGAGCTTCGATGATATGCTGGCGATACCCTGAAGAGCGTTTTGCGGAGCAGATGGATTACTAATTAGAGAAGTAATGCAAAGAGAACAGGCAATCAACTATGATGACTGCCTGATTTGACGTCTATTTCGATTTCGCTTTTCCAATTGGGCCAGGCATGATCAATCCTGACGCTGATACTGTCAAATCTGGCTCATACCCTAGCGCTAGTCTATTCCCAGAACCCAGAGAATGTCCATTGCATTCTCTCTCTGTGCAACAGCGATTGACAAGAATAGCCAGAAGATGGCAGCACCTAGAGTCGCCTTCGCTGGCCGAACCCTACCTGCTTATGCCAGGACAGTAGGCCGAGCCGTTCATATCAAGATCCACCCACGCCCAGGCAATCTTGCTGAGAGCAGCGAAGTCTTGCGAGTTCTGCAGCAATATGGGGAGGTCGTTATGTATAAGCATTTGAAGGTACCTCTCAATACGTTATGTTCTGCGAGTCTATCAGGCTAAGGCCATTTTAGAATAATGGCTGACGCGTTCTACTGGGCCAGCATGAACCTGGCCTCCATGCAGAGAACACCGCGTTGGCGATCTATCAGAACATAGAAGCCGCTCAGACGATCATGGATGCGAGTCCCCTCCGCTTCGAATTAGGAAGAGCAGATTCTAGCACGTCTGCCTCAGACTACGTTCCCTCAAGTCCCTCCGGGGCAGCCCAGCCGACCGCAGAAGAAGCCAAAGGGCAAACAGCTTCAATGATAGAAGACACATCCAGCGACCCCAAAGTACACTGGTCTTCTGCACAACAGTCCGCCCCAGGCGACCAAGAAGAGTTTAACGAAGCGGTCAAGCCTAGAAAGGAAAAAGTTAGTGCTGAAGACGGCTGGGCAGCTTTCAAAGGGCTCCAAGGAACCATATCCCAAGCCCCTGCCCCCGACACGCCTCAAGCTAATTCGATACCCACCACCACCCTTCGTCCTCCAAAACCTTTCACCGCAAACCCCACGCCCTCAACGTCCTCTCCCAGCGACCTCCCCTACACCGCCTCGTACAGTTCCTCCCAAGCCTCCCCCACCGACGAAAAAGAAAAGGATACCCGAGAATTCCACCTCACGATCACCCGCTCAACCCTAAACCATCAGGCTTATATCCAGCGTCAGCATTATTATGGTGGGTGGAGGCTGGATGAGAAGACGTTGATGGCGGATGATTTGCAGGGACGGGTGCCGGTGGACGGGTTTAGGGATTGTCAGTTGGGGAGGGGGGAGACGCCGTTGAGGGTCAGGTTGAGGAGGAGGGAGAGGGAGGATGGGGGAAACGAAGCCCTTGAGGGGGGACCAAGGAGGAGGAAGAGGTTGGGGGAATTGTGGGAGGAGGGCCGGATAATGAGGGAGGCGGGGGTGGAGGGGGTGGAGAGGGAGCTGGGTGTGAGAGATGTGTGAAAGTTGGTAAGCCGTCGAAAGAGGAGTATTTGGGGCGGCTACAAAGCCGAACAGTAGGACAATACAGGCCATCAGGAGCACAGACATGGTCCATCAAGCATTGAGCGTTGCAAGCCGGGTGGGAGTTGGGATGGCTACAAGTTACCGAATTTATGGGCAAAGTACCAAAGCTAGGGACTGTTCGGTGGGGTATCGAGTCTGAACATCGTAAAACACATATGGAGAGAAGTGAAGGGATGGTCTCAAAAAGCTCTAATTGAGTCGCGGTCATGTATTTGGTGGCTCTGAAATGGGTTTCGGAATCTCTGGTACACAACTCCATGGCGTCTACAAGCAGGACTGGATCTTATTCTGCTCCTGGCCGGCACAGCTCGTGAACGCAATAAGAATAATCTGGCGAAGGTAGCTCAGACCCGTCAACGCCGGGTGCCCAGCTCGAATCGGACCAAAAACAACCTTTTCAACGCCTCTCAACTCTCAACTCTTGATACCTTCGTTCACGACCTATTCAACGACTATTTCTACCTCCTCCTTATACAGACGACGACTTGTTCGAGCACCCAATCGCCGCTCTAATGCTGACACAATGATGAAATCTCCGCTCTGATCAACCACCAAGAAAGCCAATCAATTCCCTACTCGCATCATTCGTTACAACCCCAGCGACTCTCGAATGGCACTGCTGGCTTCAAGAAGCCCACTAGCAGCTCCGAAAGTGGCGCGCGTTCCTACTCCAGTAGCGCAACCATTGTGACTGCGAAGAAGTCACCAGAGCATAGTTGAAAACGTATCTAGTACTACAGGAGGCCATTGACACTGAAAGGGAATATATAGGACGCTTGATATTTGACATTTAGGACGGGCCAAGCCCGAACAGTGCGAACACAAACACGCAGAACAGCAAAGACTTGGTCTGTTAAGGGCTCAGCTTTAGATTACCAAGTTGGAATCGGAAAAGCTACGGAGCCTGAAACACTTCGAGAGTACGTGCATGAGAGCGAAGCAGGAGCCTGGAGGGTACGCTGTAGAGCTTCTATGTCGCAGAACAAGTGTGCGGAGAAGCGAATATGGTAGTTACGAAAAAGAATGCGAAGTCCAGAGTTCGCAGAGTACAAATTTAAAGGAGCAATGATGGTAGCTATCGGGTAGGCTAGAGAGCCTGAATATCGCAAACGCATCTCAAGCGGAGCTAAAGACTCGGGGTATTGAGCCAAAACAAAATCCCCTTTGTCCACTATGTTTTGAGAGTCGGGGTTTAACGACCACTATTATCCACTATTAGAAACAAGTGGTGGTATTACCTGACCTTTCTTGGAGTCAATCGAGGTATTCTGGGGACTCCACTTTTCAACATTGATGCCATAAAGCGGGCTCACGCAAGGCGATTACGTAGGATATGCAGGCTTCCAGAACAGTCAAAACCACCCCTTTTGTATTACCAGCACTTGCTAATGCACTTTGATAGACAATTGGACACTGGGTGTTTAATCATGTGTTTTCTATGCTCAGCTTGTCCGGTCGGAAACTTCTTAAAAATGTATTTATACGCAATCTCTCCGGTCGGAAACCTGGATTTCAGGCCAGACTATCGTGCGTAAGAGCGTCAAAAGTGCGAATCATAGGTAAAGAAGCCACTGTGGCCTAGACAAGATTTTGTATTGCTGAGCTGAATAGGTGCACTATTTCGAGCAAGCAATGCGATTCTGCTACACTATCGATCAACACGATGCTGCTACATAATCCTCACTGCCATACCCTCACTCTTGGTGTGCCATTGCCGTCAGAGCAATATGGTAAGAAGTCAGGCATCTAGTGCACCCCTTGGCTAGCCCCCTTTAAAGCACTCTCTGCAATTAGAGCCAGCTGGTCTGTGTGAGTCCCACCATGGCCGGTAGCCCCAGTGGCCCCAAATTCTTGAGCGCGTGTGTCAAGCCTGATCAGCATCTTGGGGTCAGCAAATCCTCTTGTGGACGAGGATATAGTCACAATATATGATTAAAAGCGCAGGAAGGGTAAAGAAACCATCTTCAATCCCGGAAAACCTCTCGGGACTCCGAGGAAAGTAAGAATAGGTGGTAACAACCAAAAGGACGTACCTATGCTTGATGTGGTGAAAATGTACAGCACGCGCTTTCTTGAAAGCTTTCTTGCAATACACGCAATGGAACGGGGTTTTCGCTGTTGGATCGGGATCCATCATGTAGGATGCGCCATGCACGCTCTCATAGTGATCGTAAATGTCTTGCGTGCGCGAGAATTGGCTGCTGCAAGTAGGGTGGGGGCATTCTTCAGAGCTGTTCGAGGCTTTGCCTTTTGTGAAGTTCAGGCGGTTTCTCTTCTTGATGAAGGATTGGAAAAGCGTGGGTTGGCTGGATGTGGCTGTGTAGGATCTGGTGTTAGCATACTATTTTGCTGAAAACAATGAGAAGTAGCTGTGACTGAGATAGCTCATGGTATCTAGCATGATACCGTGGATGAAGTGTCACCTGGGAGGCAGCAGTTTTGGAATGGACGTACCTGTAATTATTGTTGAAGCTGTATTGACCACACTCACATCTAGTTGCGCTTCTTCTATGTCGCTGTCGCTATCGCTTATGTAAATCGCTTGCTGCTTGGAGTATAATTCAGGATATGCATGCTCCCTGAGTTGACGCATGAACTCAAGCGGGGTTGTCATTTTGGAGTATAAGGTTGAGGAGTGCGAGGGGAGGGAGATCTCTAGCCTCGCGTGGGTGAATTCAAGGATCAACTCAACAAACGCTAGCGAGGCTACCTAAGCAACGTCATTGGTCTCTACTCTGCGTGAATTAAGGTAGGGAAGAAATGCATTACGAGCTATTCAAATTGTCGTAACATAGTAATTTTTTCCAAATGTTCGGTCAATTTGCACCACTAACGGTGACCGACGCTCCCAATCACCGAGCCCTTCGGCGTCTATCCTCATTCTGTCCTTCTCTTGCGCCCTCGTCGTACAGCAGCCTCGCGAAACAAGGCTTCTTGATGATCTCCATCAGCACGCCCGCCATCGACCCGACGCGCAGCTTCACCCACTCCACCCCACCGATTCGACCTATGCTCCTTCCTCTGATGACCTCTCATAGTATGCGTCTGTGAGCTCTTATAACCTTTGCCACAAAACGGACATCGGAGTGGATCTTTGGCTCCGGGCTGGACGATACAAGTCGGATGCGTGTTTGCGTAATGGACGAACAACTCGTCGCGATCGTCGAAGGTCTCATCGCAGTATGGGTACGGGCAGGGCCAGGTCCAGGCGACTCTGGGGAGGCACCTCCGTTCTTGCGCAATCTCTTTCGCTTTCGATTTCCATGCCCGCCAGACTTTGTCCGCAGTTGGAGGTGAGAAGAGGTCGGATTCAGACTCTGATTTTGGGGTGTCGGGCTCTACCTCTGCAGTCTCGTCTATTGGCTTTGCGGGCTCCTCCGCGAGGTCCTCATCTGATACCTCTTCATCCTCGTCTCCAGTGACCCGGTTAATCACTTTGTCGCTAGTCTTGCCTGAGGATGAACTGACGGCTCTTTGACGATGCAAGGATGAAGAAGGCTTGACTTCACTACTTGTTAGATCCGTTTGTGGTGACATGAGTGATAGCTTCACGTCACTAGTGGAAGACGATAAGAAACGATTTACTCCCTCTACTTGCCCTAGATTTCCTAAGTGCTCCACGGTTGGGTTGTGGTAGATTCTTATACCTTCAGTTCCTTTGCAGTCTTATTTAGCAGTGGTTTCTTCTGGAAACAACAAGACGCCCCGCTTAGCACAAAGGACAATGTCTCACGTAAGTACATCATTGCGGAAACTTGCATGATGCAAAGAATTCAAGACTTCAATGAAGCAGGATGATACAATACCATGCGCATTTGTATCTCCTGCGGGATCGTTATCAAGCGGAACTTGCCCAAGGTGGGCGGGAAGGGTAAGATACCATTGTTTGGGTGTCGCAAGGCTGTACCTGAGTAGAATGGATGGTTGGGCGAAGGGGCATCTTACCTGAATGGGATTTTACTTTTGCTCAATACCCCAACTCTTTGGCTCCACTGCAATAGATTTTTGCAACATTCAGGCTCAATAGCCTACCCAATAGTCACTATTTTTGCTCTTTTGCATGGGTATTTTATGAATTATGGGCTCCCTCGCATCTTTCACAGGCACCTTTTTTGCTCCGCTGCAGAAACTCTTTGTTTGAGATAATTTTCCGTCACTGGAGTTAGAAAACAGCATCCAAGAGCTTTCCAGATACCTCTAACCCCCAGAAGGCTGCAAAGGCCAGGTATGTTAGGGGCTGCAATATCCCAGAGCATTGGTTGGAAAGCTTACTCTCGGTTATATACATTAAACCAATGATGACTAGCAAGCTAATTCTCAAGCGTTGACCTTCGCTTCTCGACACCAGTCAAAGTTTCTGACTCTAACGAGGACCTCAATTCACTTAGCTTGAAAGACGATTAATTTTGGCTTCGGCGAAATCGGTTTTGTCCCAAAGCCTTTCCCATTCATGACCAGTCGCCCCTTCGTCATGGCTCCACCAAACAATATCGACGTTCACATGGACTGCAGCGGCTATGAATCCGAAGAACGAGTTAAGAATGGCGATTCTGATGACGATGATTCCGAAGAACACTCCCTGGGTAGAAGTCTAGCATACCTTCTGCATCTCTTAGCGATAGCACTCATGCGTCAAACCCAGAAGCTCAAGCAAGAGTCTACACACTCCCCAACCCCAACCCCCTAACAAATCTAACCTCATTCGCCTGCTTCTCCAACGCCATTCTCATCATCCTCGCATAGTCCCTCTCCTCAACCTCTACCCCATCAACCCCATCCGATCCTGAAACGTCATCCTCCCCACCATCCACAAACGCAAATCTCGGCGTCTTCCTAAATCCTAGCACCCCAATCTTCTCGCCCGTCCAAAGCAGCACTTCGCTTCTCTCCTTCTTACTCATTGGCAATAACTTCCGCGCTACATCTCCCTCGTTCAGATCATTATTGAAGATGCCCTGTGTAGCAGCGAGGATGTCCGGTGCTGTGGAATAGGTATTGATATTCCAACGTCGAACTAGAGTCGAGCCATCACGCTCTACCCATTTGAGCTGGCCGTCGCTGTCAGAGAAGAGGAGACGGGTGCCGTGGGGTGTGAGGGAGAGCAGCTTGGAGCGAGAAGCGGAGGCACGATTGCGGGTAGGTTCGTTGCCGTTTTCTGACGGTGCGATAGGTGAAGATGTCGGGAGGGGGTAAAGCTCGAGAGAGCCTTTGCCATTGTATTCGCCTGCTGCTGCCAGTGTGGGGTTGTTAGGAGTTGGAAGGGAGATGAGAGAGCAGAGACGAGCACCGGAGTGGATTGCGGAGGTCAGCTTGGGGAAGAAACGCCTGTCGTAGGACAGAATGCTGGGGAAGCGGCCGGCGACGTAGATGGTGGAAGATGGGTTGTGGTGGAGGATTGAGAGTGGTGACGGGTGGAATAGAGTTGCATAATCCGTGTGTGAGGAGTCGCCGGACGCAATGCGATAGAAATCACTGCTACTTGGAGGTTTTGGTTCGGTGTCAACCCTATCTGTGAGATAGGAGCATGAAGGAGATCGAGCATTGTTGCTAAGGCGAGGGTCGTGAAGATGAAGAGATAGTGTGGTGCCCACGGTCAGCGGTACAGGGTATGGGGATTCTGAGAGAGCGGATATAGAGAATGGGTAACGATCGTAGCCTGATATCTGCAGCGTCGACAGGTCCACCTCATTCAAGCCAGACTGTACTGCGAAGTAAGCCTTGTTCCGTGTCTGGTCCACACTGACACACTCCACGATGCCGGTGCTTGTCATTTTCGCTCTGGTATTTGTCGGAATTGTACTGCCATCTGGACCGTTGACAGAAAGCAAGCCTGCTCTGCTGCGAGCTATGATTCGGCCGTCGTTGACTTGAGGCACTGCGTCGTCCTGGCCTAAGTCCCACAGGCAGACACTTCCATCGTCCAAGGGCGCAATGGCAAGTCCGTCTCCTTCATGTTCCAGCAAGCCGAGGCCTCGAGTCTCAAGTCTCTCTCTCGACCCATTGGCGATGTGGTGAGGCTGTTGAAGCCAACTCACCGACAAAGGTGCATGTCGTGCGATATATTCATTGTACCAGTCAATCTTCTCCCCAGGGTATGTGGGATCCCAGCTTGCCATAGCCCGCCCCGCTATCGTCTTCGACGTGAGAGAGACATTCCGTAGCGTGGACTCAATATGGCCATTGCTATTGGTGGTGCGCGCAACAGCTCTCTGCAACTCGAAAACCCGAGGCTCCTGGATTGGTATTGGGCCGCCGAAGAGGAAGTCTCTACGCTTTCGTGCAGCTTCGGAGTGAGAGTCTTCAAGACAAAGCTCTTTCCACAAGCCGTTGTCACGAGTGATCTTCAGGAAGTGCTTGGAGACGAGTTGAAGGGAAACAATGTCTCGTGCGTGGAGGACTGCTCATCATCAGCTCGGTTCAATGGGGAAGAAGTGGCGGGCTCTCACAGAGACTGACGTGGAGTATGAGCTCTGCAGGAAGCTTCTCCATAATCAATTGATATCGAGAAAGGCAGGTGTGGCAAGCGTCGAGAGCAGTTAAAGATGCCTCGGCTCTCCACCTCGGAAGTTCACCGTTCAACAAAGAGTAGCAGAAACCGCTGAATTTCACTCTCTCAAATCATAATCCGAATGTTTCCTCAAACCTCACTAAGAAAATGAAAGCCATCGAAGTAAAAGCGTACGTCGCCGGGCCCCAAGACCTCACGGTCACTACCCTCCCCGACCCCACACCCTCCGCAGACCAATACCTCATCCGGATCCACGCAACGGCCACAAACTTCTTCGACCTGCTCCAAATCCGCGGTAAATACCAACATCAACCTCCTCTACCTTGGATCAGCGGATCGGAATTCTCAGGCACAATCCTTTCCACGCCCTCCTCGAAACAGAATGCAGCCTTCAAGAAAGGCGACCGAGTCTTTGGCGCAGCACAAGGAGGATACGCTACACATGTCTGCGCAAAAGAGGAAGCATTACGACCCGTGCCGCAAGGCTGGGGCTTCGTAGACGCAGCAGGATTGATGGTCACAGCGCCGACGAGTTACGGAGCCCTGGTAACAAGAGCGGGCGTCAAGAATGGAGATTATGTCCTCGTTCATGCAGCTGCCGGAGGAGTGGGACTAGCTGCTGTGCAGATCGCCAAAGCGTTCGGAGCAACGGTAATAGCGACTGCCGGGTCTGCAAGAAAGCTCGAGGTTACAAAGGCTTTTGGGGCGGATTTTGTTATTGATTACAACAAGAAGGGGTGGGAGGATGAGGTTAAGAAGTTGACGCCAAAGGGGAGGGGTGTGGATATTGTTTATGATCCTGTGGGCATGGTCAATACGAGTCTGAAGTGCACGGCGTGGAATGGGAGGATATTGGTGATTGGGTTCGCGGCGGGCAATATTGAAAAGGTGGCTATGAATAGAGTATTGTTGAAGAATGTTAGTCTTGTTGGGCTGCACTGGGGAATGTATGCCAAAGAACAGCCGGAGGTCGTTGAGGAGGTTTGGAAGGGGCTGTTTCAATTGATGGAGGAGGGGAAGTTCAGAGGGACAGTGTATTCGGATAGGAATTTCAGTGGGTTGGAGAGTGTAGGTGAGGCTTTGGGTATGCTTGGTCGAAGGGAAACGTGGGGAAAGGTGGTGGTTTCTGTGCCTCAAGAAGGACAGAGCAAGTTGTAGATATATGTGAAATGTTAGATGTACTATACTACTTGCACCATTCGTGACAATAGAAATTCATAATTGCAGCCGCTGGACTGCGTTGGGCATTCGTACTCCAACATCCCTCTGTGCCACGATTAGATCGCTCAGAGACTCGACTTCCCTCTTGTCTCAATCGGGAAGCAGCACATTGCTAGGAAAGCCGCAATGATGAGTGCCCCTGAAGCATACACTGGTGCGTTCGGATTGACACTTCCAGCGTGGACTGCCACGATTGGCGCGCAGAGACCCGCAATCCGGTTAAAGCAGGACGCTATTCCTGTACCTGTGCCTCGATTGGGGGCTGGGAAGACCTCCGGCGTATACGCATACAGCACGCCATACATGATGTCTACGCGACGTCAGCCGAAACTCACCTACCAATACAATGACTGGGAGACTTACTTTGGAAGAATGCTTCGAGGCTAGTGAACGTAAGCTGGAAGTTCGAGTCCGAGCTGATAGTGAAGCAGAACAGAAGGATGCCGGTGATCAGAGTGGAAATTGCAATCGTGCCCTTGCGTCCTATGTACTTGAGATCGACAGTATAGGCAGCGATGAATGAGCCTGGGACACCGACAATGGAGGTGATGGCGTAGTTCCGATACACAATGCTATTTGGCGTAGGGGCCTGGTTCTTGCCAGCATTCTGAAGATATTGTGGGAGAAACGCGTTGAACAAAGGGTAGCCCATTCCTATGGTAGCCCAGCAGAACCAGACGAGAGATGCTGGGAGCTCGTATTAGTCTTATTTTTTACTCGGTCTAAAGTAATAGTAGAGGAAGGACTAAGGTAGGGACCATTGATATCCGCCTGAAAGGAAGAAAGACGCCAACTTACTCATGAGTCCTAGCCGTCGGGTCGCAAACAAAGGCGCGACTCTTCCTTTAGAGAATTTGCTGAAGAATCGCTGAATAATCTCTCCTGTGGAAAGCTTGACGTGGTCTACTATCTCAGGGTCACCACCCACAGCGTTAAGAACTTCTTCTGACAGCCAGGTCTTGCGCCCATTCTTGTAGGCTAGCCTTGATCAGTCGTGGCTTTTCGATGAAGGATGGCAACTTACCTATTCCGTGTACAGTTGCGACTGCCTCTGCTTGCCGGCCTCTTGATAGAAGAAACTTTGGAGATTCGAAGAGGTGGAAGAAGAAGAATCGAGCGACAAACATCAGGAACACTATAGCGCCCATTGTGATATTGAGATATCTCCAGCCCTTATTCTGATCTTTGTGGCAGCAGGGTTTACCGGGAGCCGAAACATTGCAAGATAGAAGGTCCGGATCACATGCATATTTTGTCAAGAATCCCCATGCAACTATACCACCATTAATTACTAGTAGAAGGCCAGGGGAGATAATTCCTCACTGAGCGAGCCGATCAGCTGGCCAAGGGGCCACCAAACAGACAATAGGGTGAGTAAACTCTGAGAAGCACTTGGTAAGAATTCGAGGAAAAGTGCCTATCCTAATGTTAACAATGGCGAGATGTCCAGTGTGGACAAAATGGACGTACCCCGTCTACGGGTAGATTGCCACCGACTCCAACTCCCAACGCTGCGTAGAGCCCACAAACACCAATCCAACTGGAGCCGCCTCCTACGGCAAGACCGAAGACTCCAGCGAGGAAGAGAGTTGCGTTGAAAGCTAGGCGCCGTCCAATAATGTCCGAAGCGACACCCCAGAAGGAAGCACCGATGCATAATCCTACGAATAAAGAGCAAGTGGTATAACGAACTTCGGTGGACGTAGGCCCGAATTCGGAAGTCAACGATGGTAGGGTGAGGGCAACGACTTGAAGTATCAGGTTGTCCGCTAGCCAGCCGAAACCGCACAAAACGAACAGCTGCCATTGGTACCATCCCATCCCGATATCCATGATTGCTTTGTTAATCACCTTTGACTTTCGGTCATACGCTGTATCAATTCCAGAGGCGGCAACATCTAAATCAATTTCCGCCTTGAGGCCTTCGATTGTAAATGCGCTGTAGTCACTGCTGGGGCTGCGGGCCTCTTCGTAATCAAGCTCCTTTTTAGTCGACACTCCGAGTTTCGCATCATGGTCCGCAACAACAGATGGATTTCGGTCTGCATGGGCTAGTGGTACGTATGTATCTGGGAAGTCAGACACATCGTGCTTCTGAAACGGGTTCATGAAGACAGGCATGATTGCGATATCTTCCTACTTGTAGGATGACTGGATGCCTCAAAAAATCCAAGTATACTAAACTTGTGAGATTGCTGATGCCAAGGGAAAGTCTGCTGAAGTGTGGGCCCTTGAAGATGTGTCGCACATTCAAATGTTCATATACAAGAAGGTTTTGGGTTGTAATAGTTCACGTTTGGTTCAGGAGTAGAGCATCACACAGCTGAATGTACGTTTCTCGAGCTGCATTGGTTGCGAAAAAAGGAGTATCACGTGGGGAAAGTGTCGCCGTTGCCGATGAAAGCTCTCACGAGTGACAACGATGCAAGATATGTATTCGTCCACGGTCGATCGTAGCAGTAACTCGACGAGAATTGTACAAAACCAATGAATTGTAAAGGCGGGAGACGCAGGGTTCTTTTAAACCCATTTTCAGACCCCCAAAGATGTGTCGGCCAACCTAGCTGGTCATTTCTCCGCTAATCCGGTCGAGGCTTCGGCCCGCCAAGGACCTTCTAGGCTCATTTATCTGAGTCAGGGTTAAAGTAGGTCCTGTTATTGGTGACCCATAATCGTAGCACCTAATTAAGCCAAGCTTATAGCCCTAGGGCTACCCCCGGCCGGTTTTGATAAGGGCGTGACACACAGAAGCGAGGGCTGTGTCGGTGATCGTCACACAATGGCAAGGCATTCTCGAGCTCTTCTAAGCTGTGCTCTGATAATGAAGATTAGCATTCGAACTTGTTGATGACTCCTTCAGTATATGTCTGGCTTGGCCGTCTTACGTGACACCTGATTGGTCTCATTAAGGTGCTGCGCTGGCCTCCAAAACTTCATCAATGGCAACAGCAGTATCGCAAGGCCTAAAATTCGCTCATCTCTTGAGAAGATCAAGCATCGAAATGCGCGTCTTCAATCCTATACCTAAATTCTTACTTACATTGAGCGCCTCGGTCTGTGCTCTACCTTCTTCGCCAATCCACCAATTGTCAACGAAGGATCTAAATCCTCGCTCCCCTCTCAAGTATAGTGGATGACCTAACACTGACCTCATTACTATCCACCAACTCAAGCACCCAGGTTTCGAACGACGTATGGCCAATCCTCTGTTACCATGATCCTGGCCAGGTACGTCTTCCAGGGCTAGTGCTGCCTGTACAAACCGACTAGAGGAGCAGGTAAAGATGCGCAATCCGCCTTGAACGTGTTCCCAGAGCACATCTCATGACCCAATTCTCGTCCACGGAAGGAGGTGCTGACTTCAAATTGTTGGACAGCCCGTCGTCACCTTCAACATATGCAACCCACTCATTAGAATCCTCTCGAGCGAGCCCGACTTCCGGAGGGGCAGAATCTATCAGCCTGGTATCGGGACACTCAAATGGCCGATTTCGGGTTGTGCAATCTTCATCCAGCCTGGAAGCACTGATTCTCTATTTTCCATGTTCGATGTGGTTTTGGAGGCGCTGAGGGTCCTCGACAATTGCCAATCAAGGAGAGATCCTTTCTACACGGGCACTGGGGTGCAGGCACCCATCAATTCGCCTCCGTGACTTTCGGCTCAGGCTTTTATCGCTCAATTGAGGGCAGCGCGTAGGGTGAGGAGCAAATCGACACTTGAAAACGTGAGTATCGGCCGGCTTGCGTACGTCCTATCGGCGAGGAGAGTACCTGCATCTACATGCTCAGATATCATACACATGAACGAATGCCAGAAATCCCTGCCATTTCAATCTACGCACAGAAACCAACAAGTATCGCCAAGGCCATAATCCTAAAATATGCCCACGCACTTTGGTTTGTCGCTCTAGGCCATGTTCCATGCCTACAGGCCTTTACCTATTCACGGTCTTTCTGTCATGGTCATCTTTCCACGGCTATTTCCTAGCTTACCTGCACCTAAAGTCCCTGCATAATGTCTTCCTACGCACTTTCCTAATCGATCAGCCAAGACCAGCCTAATGAAAGCCTCGGCTGAACGATGCAAGTACCCCGCTTGATGCAATAGTCTCTGTTCTCGTAGTCTTGTACCCACAAATCATTCAACTTGTTTGTGTGAAAGAAAACAATATCTTATTCATATCAAGCCTACAGACTGCTCTGGCCTTGGCACTTTGTGCCCATTCGGCGTTAGGTTTCACTGTGCCGCTCTCGTCCAAGAAGCGTAGAACCAATGCTACCACACAGTATGAGGAGAACGACAAGCTAGGTGCTGTTGCTTCAGAGAGCTCGGTATGCAGCCGTGTAGGGGTTGATTTGATCAAGGCTGGTGGTAATGCGGCTGATGCGTTGGTGGGAACGGTCTTTTGCGTTGGAGTGATTGGTACATCGACTCTATACCTTCAAGTCCAGGAAACCTAAGCAACGGAACAGGAATGTACCACAGTGGTATTGGAGGCGGTGGCTTTATGATTGGTAGGACTCAGTACTATCCATCTTCATCCTTTTTGTAAACATTCAACTGACCAAAAAACTTCCCAGTCCGAGGCTCCAATGGCTCCTACGAGTTCATCGACTTCCGCGAAACCGCTCCAGCCGCAGCCTTCGAAGACATGTACGTCCAAAACGAGAACCTATCCCTCTACGGCGGTCTCGCAAGGTACTTCTTCCCCGATTCCAAGCTTCCCTGGCCCCCCACTCACCTTGCAATATAGCGGTGTACCCGGCGAACTCCGCGGACTCGAACACCTCCACAAAGGTTGTGGCAAACTCCCTTGGTCCACCGTCCTATGCCCCGCCATCAACCTCGCCCGCAACGGGTTTCTCGTAACCCAAGATCTCGTCAACCAAGAGAAAGCCGCCACAGCCGGCGGCCCCAATTTCCTCATTGACGATCCGAGTTTCGCGATCGATTTCGCGCCTAATGGGACCCTTCTCGGTCTCAATGAGACAATCACGCGAAAACGCTATGCTGACACGTTAGATACTATTGCGGAATATGGACCTGATGCGTTTTACACAGGAGCGATTGCAAATGCTACTATTCAGGCGCTACGGGCAACGGGGGGAACGATGACCCTGCAGGATTTGGCGAACTATACTGTGGTGATTAGGAAGCCGGCGCAGGTTGATTACAGGGGATTTAAGTTGACGGCTTGTTCGGCGCCGAGTTCGGGGACTGTTGCACTAGCTGTCATGAAGACCGTGGAGGGGTATAGGGATTTTGGACAGCAGAGTGCGACTAACATCAGTACGCATAGGCTTGATGAGGCTATCAGGTTTGCTTATGGGGAGGTGAGTGATTCTTTCTTGTTGGCAAAGAAGTATTGAATTTTGATGTTGTGTAGCGAGCGAATTTTGGGGATCCATCTTTTGTGCCTGGTCTAGATGTATATCAAGATGAGATGCTCAACGAAACGACTGCTGAGAGCGTGAGAAGCCGAATCTCGGATTTCCATACGCTCAATGCGTCGGCATATGATCCAACAGGCCTCGAATCACTCGAGACGTAAGTCCTTGCCCATTTTCCATGAGCTGGCTTCGATCGTTGCTGACTTCCCTCAGGCCTGGAACTTCTCATGTTGTCACTGCAGATGCTTCAGGAATGGCTATCTCTTTAACGACGACTGTTAATCTCTTATTTGGGTACGATGCTTCGTTTCCGATGACAATTATTTTGTACTCTTAATGATACCTACCAGGTCTCAACTCTGCATCCCAGAAACCGGCGTCATCATGAACGACGAAATGAGCGATTTCTCCACCCCCGGCGAATCCAACGCATTCGGCTACATCCCCTCCCCATCCAACTTCATTAAGCCCGGCAAACGCCCCCTCTCCTCCATCTCGCCCACAATCGTCGAATTCCTCTCCAACAACACGCTGTACTACGTAATTGGCTCCGCAGGCGGCAGCCGCATCATCACCGCCACGATTCAAAACCTCTGGCACGTACTAGACCAAGGTGCTACTGTAGAAGGGTCGCTGGCGGAACCAAGATTTCATGATCAGTTGAGTCCTAATCAGATTCGCTTTGAGTATGCGTATGATAATCAGACGGTGGCTTTCATGAAGGGGAGGGGACATAATGTTACGTGGGTTGCTCCTGGGCAGAGCACGGCGCAGGGGCTGAGGAGGATGCCGAATGGGACTTTTGAGGCCGGAGGTGAGCCTAGACAACATGCTTCTGGGGGTTTTGCTGTGTAAGGTTTTCACCGGAAGGCTGTGGTTGTCAACCAAGGAGAGATAGTTCTCGCATAACCCTCATGGTTGAGTCATCGAGATATCAATCCTCGGGAACGGCCCACTCAGTTTTGAGATGCAACGGATCATGCAAGGCGTAAACAAGCATCAATAGAGATCGGGCTGACGGGGAACAATTTGTCCATGCAATGTCCCCGCATAGAGTCAAATATGCCATGTTACAGAAAGAGGAAGTCTCGGATGACGCTATTCATGATATTGAGGTTTCATACCCATAAGCCAAGCTTGCTGTAAACTTCCCTTCGTCTTCCTAAAACAATTTGGTACGGTAATCACGAGACGCAGGGGACGTGCTCATTGTGCCGGGTATCCTGCCCAAGCTTCCTTACCCCACCGGACTCAGGCACCAGGAGAGATATTGATGCTTCTAGAAGGTCACGTAGAAAGGGCGGAATGCTGGGCATGATGGCAGTGAAGGAAACAAGACTTTCAATATGCGCAGTGGGAACTTTGCTGGAGTAGGGTCTCGCTTATATGATTGATCAGTAACTTACCTTACCCAGCATCCAGCCGAGGTAGCCTAAGCTCAGCCTTGTAAGGTCGATCGGGCGGCCGCAGTGATGCGCGAAAGGCAGTGCAATGACGGTGAAAGACATTTATTGAGTCGTACTCGCGCTTCACCACTTGATGATCAGTCACCCTCACCGATTTGTGCCACGAGAGATATACTTATCAACGTGAGTTGATGCATTGCTCCGTTCTCTTCCATACGCCACCTGACGATATTCCTCAGACAAACAACTACCTAAATCTCCGATAGTACCATCCGCAGAGAACAACAGTTACCAGAATACTATTCTTGAATACCGAAGAACAAGCATGAAGCTCATTGAATTAATCACACTCTTGTTGGCGACAGCATCGCTCGCCGCACCCTTCTCAATACGGTCTACCCGATACAGTAGAGATGCCATCTCCCGCCGAGAAGCAGAGCCAGAGGCCGACGTACTGTCTGGCTCTCTCAACGAACGATTCGATGAAGAACTCATGAGCTACCTAGAGAAGAGAAGAGGAGGCGGTGGATCAGGCGGCGGAGGAGGTGGTCGCGGCGGCTCGTCCTCAGGTTCATCGTCATCCGGCAGCTCATCCAGCGGTGGTGCAGCCGGAGGATCTCGGAATACAGGCAACGCGGCGTAAGTGCAAGAGTCCATTGACCCTAGAAGCTTCATCAGTACTAACCAAACCCCCAGCTCTTCATCCTCAACCGCGCGAGGATACGGCGGCGGAGCATACTACGGCGGCGGCTCCACGTCAGCATACAGATCCGGCGGCCGCTCACCCCTCGGCGTAACGCCCTTCATCCTCGGAGGCGCCGCCCTCGGATTTTTCCCTGGCCTCTGGCTCTATGGAGCCTATGCATACCCCTACAGCCATCCCTATGGTTTCCGTAACAATACCAACAACCAGAACGAGACACTTCCCATTCAATGTCTGTGCGCGCAATACAGTGCCTGTGGTTGCGATGATAACAATAATTCGACCTATCTGGATTCGCTTATTGGGAATGGGAGTGCGAGTGATGAGGATAGCACGTTGGTGCATGTTGGGAACGTGAATGGAACGAAGACTATCATTATCAATGGAACATTGCCGAATGGGACGGATTCGAGTAATAGCACGACTAGTGAATCTACTCCGAGTTCGAGTGCTGCTACAAGGCAGATTGTGGAGAATTCGGGATTTTGGGTTGTGGGCGCTATTGTTGGGGCTACGGTGTGGCTGCTATGAAACACCTATGGATTGCTAGACCAAAGACAGTTTCCATACTCTCGCTTGTGTTAACAGGGAGGAAAGACTTCACTGCCCATATTGGGGAGAGTCTGTATCAATGCGTTTCTCGGTGTTATCGCAGGGATGACAGTCAGGCGGCCGTGAACAATTGATTGGCAAGACGGTTTGGAAGTTGATACCCAATAGGGTCTGAGTTGGATTGGGACAGTTGCTTCTCATGGAGTTCTTTCAGTTGGCGTGCAAGGCGTTAGAGACTTGGAACCCAAATCCGCTCGCTCATGTTCCTATAGACCGTTCAATATCAAAACCATTATGCCCGCCTCCCAAAGTTCCACTGTTTGCGACTGCTTTCAGTAGGTGATTTTGAATTCATGGATATGTTGGCTTATTCTCCCGAGCCAAGGTAAACAAGTCAACATGATGAGATACCCTTTCGATCGTAGAATACGAGCTGTCCTTGAAGAATGCTCGACGACGATTTACGGTGTGAGGGCCTCTTCAGGTAAGTCGTTGAGAGCGATGATTCCGCAGTAAGTGAGAAGGCTGTGGTGGACCATAAGCGACGTCTACCAGGTGATTCGGTCAGCATGCAAAACACCGGGTCAGGATGTGGGGCCCCGATGGCAGACACATTTTGTCCATGTACTTTCTTCCTTGGAAATGTGAGAGAAAATCTCCAATGACTTCCCGAATCTCACTACGCGGGCTCCGATGGCAGACACATTTTGTCCATGTACTTTCTTCCTTTGGAAATGTGAGAGAAAATCTCCAATGACTTCCCGAATCTCACTATCGCGTAGTCCATACAGATCGATTTATAGATCAGTTGAGAGAATCTAGCACGATCTCTAGAGCCAAGAATGAGACTTGTGCACTGAAGAGCAAGACAATGCTTCTTTGTCAGTAGATCTCTAAGTGTAGAGAAGAGCTGTCATTTGGCTGCCATTAGATCGTTGTGTGCAAGAGCTTCTCATAACATCTTTTCATAAATGTGGGTTAGGCTGGGTCATGCACCAGGTGAAATCGGTCAGAATGCAGGGCGCCGCTCACAAACTCCATTAGTTCATGAGCGTCCATGTTAGGAAAAGTACGGAATCGCCTCGAATGATTTTTCAAAGCCAATTACTCCGTAGTCCACACAAAACTATCGAACTTACTATCCATCTTTGTAACATCGTATTTCGGTTCTCATGAGAAAGTGCAATTACGTCGTGATTGCGTGGAAATGAGACTTTTGGGTGGCAATCCTGTTTCGTCCTCTGCCAAGCAAACTAAGCTGGAGGAAGCTGGTTTTAGAGGCAGTCGCATAAATTACTTAGAGACCTAAGAATTCAATATTTAAACAACTGCGGGATGCAATTGTTATATACGGGGCTTGACATGTGGGACGACAAAGCTGACTTTCGTCTTACCCCACTTGACGCCTGCAGGTGAGCAAAATTCCTTGCATTGAGTGATGATGTCGCGTCATGTCACACCCGTTTCAGAATCTGTAGTGGCCTCGTATCGCTTAGCGAAATTCATGGTGGATGGGGAAAAATGAGAGGCTTAAAGTTGATGGGTTGACGATTGCCGATAGATTCCGTCTTTGAGCTAAAAAAGAAGCGGTTGGGAAGATCAGCCTCCTCGAGCACGCCATGACCTTCCCTTCCTACGAGAGATAATGGAGTTTCGAGTCGGGATGAGCTTTGACTGGGTGATTTCCTGCCTCGCGGACCGTGGTTTCGGCGATAGAAACGAAGCTGTAAATTCATAGAAACGTAAAGTAGGCATCGTCCGATGTAGAACGGATCATCCTCCGCCGCAGTAAAACTGCACCGTGTGACGAGGCGAGGGGATGCGAGCTGTAGATCTGAACGCCGGGGCTAATCTACAAATCACCATAAGCAACAAGCTTGTGACCTATCAGAAAGCTTGAAAAGTTGGAAAAGTGGGCAATATCCGTGTTGGCCCCAGCCCCAGGACAAAATGCACCACAAGGCTAGGCCGAGCCAGGGATAGCCAGCTTTCTTTCTAACGTTGCCAGGCTAGACTCACTTAAAAGTGTCTTTTTCTTACCCATACTTGCCCCATAAGGGAATAGTACCGAGTATGTGGTGGGTGGTCTTTGGGGGGAACAGGGTGTGAGACCGAGGCGCTAATTCACTCGTTCCGCCTTTGAGATTGGTCGGCTGGGAGATCCTGCCCCCTCCTACCAAGTTACTGTCGCCCAATTATTATAAACACCCTTTTCGCCCGCTTTCCTCCTCTTTCCTTCCTCTAACATCACTTCACTACAAACAAACACAAAATTTCACATTAGCCTTTCTACAGCTACCACCCACAGTCGCTTCGGATCACACATCGATCAAGACACTCGCTTCAGCAACATAATAATCAAAACCTCCTCTACATACCACCCTTAATACCAACACATTCCGCAGAAATGCCTTCCATCCAGAAGATCATCGTTTCTTTGGCTTTCGCCACCGCTGTTGTTGCACAGGGCGCCTCCCAGATCGGTGACGGTCAGGTTCAGGCTGTCACTGCTACCCCACTCAAGCAGATCTCCGACGGCCAGGTCCAAGCACCTACCAAAATTGCTTCCCCAGTCGTCAGCCAGATCACCGACGGCCAGGTCCAGGCTCCAACAAAGATTGCCACTGTCACTCCAGTCAAGCAGATCTCCGATGGCCAGGTTCAGGCGCCCACCAAAGCTGCTGCCCCAGTCGTCAGCCAGATCACCGACGGTCAGGTCCAGGCTCCAACAAAGATTGCCACTGTCACTCCAGTCAAGCAGATCTCCGACGGCCAGGTTCAGGCACCCACCAAAGCTGCTGCCCCAGTCGTCAGCCAGATCACCGACGGTCAGGTCCAGGCTCCAACAAAGATTGCCACCGTTACCTCAGTCAAGCAGATCTCCGACGGCCAGATCCAAGTCCCAACCCTCGCTTCAACTGGCGCCAAAGCACCAACCTCCAACGGCACCTTCACCTCCCCAGCTCCCACCGCCGCCTTCACCGGTGCCGCCAACCTCCTCAGCTGGAACAAGGAGGCCGTCGTGGCCGCCATCGGTGCCGCAGCTGGTTTCGCAATGCTGTAAAAAGCTGTCTCGCCATACACACATCCATCAAAATCATCAACATACCACGACCATCCTGACATGTTTGCGCGGCGAGGGGAGTGCTGGGAAATGGCTTGCAATTCTTCATACTTGATGTATACTGGCGGAAGAAGTTATGAGGACAATTAATATGGAGGATGGGGAGGTCAATGCATTACTTCTTGTATCTAAGCATAACAGGGCATATCATCGGCATGAGCACTCGTCCCGCAGTTCTATTTGCGAAAGTTCTTGTGACCGAACACACTCAGCATTGGAACAATCGACCAGGATACTTCAATAGCATAGCAATAGACTTACTTATTCACACGCATTTATGTTCCACTTTTCAATGGGTTCAATGGCGTGATCATGCCCTCAATAATAAACCTATAGATCCCGATATGTAGCTGTACATTCCTTCGAATCCCAGTGCCTCGCATCACCTTACCATGGTCGGTCCTCCAAGGTCCCCAGGGCGACCCCCGATAGCGGCTGGAGTCTGTTCACCACGTGCACCCCACCTTTTGTCATTACGCTATAAAGAATTCGCTTTCATACTAGAACATACCAGCGCACAATGGCTCCACTTTCTCTTTCCTACATAGTCCTGCTGCATGTAGAGGCTCCATCTATAAGACAGGCGAGTGGGCAATTGTGTGGTCAGTTACAGCAAGAGTCTGGGTAAGAACACTGACTGCCATTGTCTTTACTGAAGGCATATGCACCGAGAGCACAACTATGGAGAAGACAAGCCTCCTATAAAACTTTCGAACGATACCATCGATAACGAGCCGACGTTGGAGTCAGGCCACCCGGACTTGTCAACCCCAGATATCGCGGACTGCATCCCAGCAGCCACCAATAAGGCCTCCAACTACGATGACTCTAGGGCGCTCGGGTGCTCATTGGGCGATGAGAACACAGCCAGCCTGAAGCATGGAGATGCTCATGAGCAAGCCTACTCGCAGGATATCTCGAAAGAGAGCAACACTACAGACACTCTCGAGAGCGAGAGCAAGACGCCATCAGAGCAACCGTCTTCTGATATAGAGAAGCATACTACAGCCCATCCCATTTGCAGCAACGATCTCCCTGCCATCAACGATGGAGCCCTTTCACGGACCCACTCAACAGTCCCAAACCAAGCGAATGGCGAGGACGATACTTACCCTGAAGGCGGTCTCCGTGCCTACTCCGTTGTCCTTGGCTCATTCTGCGGCATGACAGCTTCCTTCGGCATACTTAACAGCGTGGGTACCTTCCAAGCCTACCTGAGCACGAATCAGCTCAAGAATGAGACACCCCCTGCCATTGGCTGGATCTTTAGTCTGTATGCCTTCCTTACATTCTTCTGTGGGGTGCAGATTGGGCCAATCTTCGATGCAAAGGGCCCTCGATGGCTGGTCTTCCCAGGGAGTGTGTGTGTCTTTGCTGGCTTGATGGGAGTGGCAGAAAGTACTAGTATGTGTACCATTCTACAGATATCGACGACTAGTGCACTGACAATGCCACAGAATTATGGCACTTCCTCCTCACGTACGCCATCCTATGCGGCATAGGCACCTCCCTTATCTTCACGCCAGCGATTGGCGCCATCGCCCACTTCTTCTCCCGCCGCCGTGCAGCAATGGTCGGGCTAGCCACAACAGGTGGTTCAGTTTCCGGAATCATTATACCACTTATGCTTCAACGCCTTTTCCCCGAGGTGGGCTTCCGTTGGGCGACACGAGTCCTAGCCTTTGTGTTCCTGTCCCTCTTGGTCATTGCCAACCTGCTCATACGCAGCAATCCCAAGATCCGACCCGCGAAGAACATCAAACAGAACCTCTGGCCGGACTTTCGGATTTACAAGCACAAAGTCTTCGCCCTGACGACTGCAGGCGTCTTCATGATTGAGTGGGCGTTGTTTATCCCACTCTCCTATATCTCTAGCTACGCACTCGCGCACGACGTATCTCCAGCCTTCAGCTACCAGCTCCTGTCTATTGTCAATGCTGGCTCCTTCTTCGGCCGTTGGGCACCTGGGTACATGGCCGATAAATTTGGAAGATTCAATACTATGATCGCCACCGTCTTCCTCTGTATGCTGTCCGTGCTCTGCGTCTGGCTGACCTGCTCGCCCGAAAGCGGCAGTGGAGGAATCGCACAATTGATCATATTCGCACTATTGTTTGGCTTTGCGTCTGGCAGTAATATCAGTCTGACGCCTGTCTGCGTGGGGCAGTTGTGTGGGACTGAGGTGTTTGGACGATACTATGCTAGTCTTTATACTGTGGTTAGCTTTGGATGTTTGACTGGCATTCCCATCGCTGGGGAGGTGCTGAGTGGTGATGATGGGAGCTATACGGGGCTTATTGGCTTTGTTGGGGCTTGCTATGGGCTTGGGTTGGTGTTCTTTGTCTGGGCGAGGGTGTTGAGTGTGGGGTGGAGTTGGAAGAACATTTATTAGGGGTGTTGTGCAGGAGAGAGGAAGAAAAGGTGGAAGTCGAGGTTGGATATGTGAGTGAAAGTTTCGGAGTTCCATCGAAGGATTGATCTACTTCTGTGTTCATGTACTGCAAATCTGCGATATTTCTGGCTTATGGCCATTCAGCATGGTTTTTTCTTCGCTCAGATCTCACTCCTCTGTACCCCCTGCGTTCTTTTTCTTCCCATCTGCGAGCCATGTTTATCTCCAAGTCATGTTCTTTTCCCTATGCGGCATAGCATTCAATGATCAACAAGAAGGTCTGATGGACATATGCTACAAGAGAGCAACGCACAGCAAGACCACACAACCAGCAGTTCTGTTAGGCTTAGGACTAATAAGCATTTTCGACAAGAGGCTCCTTCGCTACCAACTGCTCGCTCATATCAGGTCCCATCCCCCATATACCTAGCTCTTCTAACACATCTTTCTAACCCTTACTAGCTTCAATTTTCACTAATCTGCTAGGTACTTAGCTCTTGCATCACCTTTTTCGGACCGATACCAACTCTAACAGATATCAATCTGCCAGCTACCCAGCTCCTCTAACACTTCTATCTGACACTTCCCAGGTCCGACACATACTAATCCACTAGGCATCCAAACTATAACAACTACCAACTGTCAAGTCCCCAATTCTGTTGATACTCGTCATCAACCACAGCATGAGCTTGGACGCATACTCAGTCTTCAAACACCCAAATTATTGGCTGCCATTAACGCCAATCTCATCGCCGGAAGCTGTGTCCATCAGCAAGTCCCTTGGAAGTGTCACGTTACTGAACCTATCGTTTCAGTATTCTGGTCTTGAGTTGCAGTAATTGGTGGCCAACCGCGGACCAAAGCTGCCTTTCGAGCCAGACGGCGATGTTTTCACCTCTGCAGATGCGTTGGTGAAGAGCCTGTATCTTTATTTGGGATTGCTCCAATAGCGAATGATATTTTCCTTTGTTTGCAGGTGTGGGAGGATTTCTTAAGGTAATACTGACAGTAGTAGAGATTTGTTTGAAGGTAAGCTGAGGTTAGTAGAGGTCTTAGAAGGCGCGAGACTAACTGTCCGAGACTGACATGCGAGTGAGCTGGTACCGAGGGCGGTGGACTTTCAGGGACTTACCCGCTTAAAGGATTATCAGAGGATCAAAGGCCTGGACTTGTGTCTTGGACTTGCGGATATGGTAGAGAATATGAGTGTAAATCAGATGCCGAAATTGCACGGTACTCTACATGTTTCTTTATACTCCGCACGCATCCATCTATTCGGCTTTTACTATAAGCTTCTTTAATGATAAATCCTGTTTTGTGTGTAGGTTCTGCTTTGAACGACGAAAAGAGGGTTAAATACACCATTTAGATTGATACCATCGCTCACCCAAGGTTTTCAGCTATCACCATACTCACCTCCCTTCCTCAATTCGGCCATCGAGTCGAAAAGGTTGACCAAAATTTCTAAAGTGCCACGCGGGGGTGTTGTGCTGGATGAGGATGGCGGAGCGGTTGTGGTAGATGATGATTGTACGGTGAACTGAAGCTGACGCTCTGGATTCTGGACGAGTAGGGGCTCTACTGACTGGATGGTAGATCATGTAATGGGACACGAACTTGATCGATGATATAAGGGATGGCTTAGTATCATGAGAATGTATGTCATCACGTGCTCAAAGAAGTGTGTTTGTGCGGGGGATTTGGTCGTAGAGTCGAAATTGATATTAGGACTGTAGGTCTTCTCGTTAGAGAATGGAGCAGGGAACGATTGAGCATATGTTTTTATCTCGGTAGGCTCTGCAAGGTAGTTAGTAAGGGGGTTCAGAACGTATACGGATGCAGTGCCGTTCTCAGTCACAGGTTCACGAAGACTCGATAATTACGAGAATCCGATGCTCTTTCTGGCATATGGATAAGTACACGAAGTCTTTTGTGAATATATCCACCCTCTCGAAGTTCCGCATTTTAGCGCGTCTGAGTGGTGATTTCCCTCCCCTTCCTTCTCGCCTTTCAGATGGAGGACAATAGGTAGGGATTGGAGATATACTGGCATTGACTGAGGCTTTGGTCTCGACGGCGTATTAAGGATTAAAAGACCGAGATCGTAAAGTGTATGAGGTTGTCATTCAGACGTCTACCGCCGTCCAGGCGTGTGATGTCCGCCTTTAGAGCCAGGGATATTCGATTGAAACAGATTGACTTGGGTGTATATATGGGTGATCCGGATATCCGCAATCTCCACTCGTCGTACTGGGAGATCTTGGTGGGTTGAGGTCGTTAGTTGCACGTCGTAAAGAGCTTGATCCCATTGGCTTTTCCTGAGGAGGCCCTCTATCGGTATGCTCAGCGTTAAGCGCAGATTTATTTCTTTTTTTTGTGGTTGAGGTTTGGCTTCGACCTCTTCGTAGTTTTTTTCGTCGTCTGTTTTATCCTCTCTAGCCACAAGCCAGTCGCTGAGATTACTATCTGTGTAAACAGTGCCCCACGTGATAGCATAGTCGTCCGGCCACGTATGAACGACTACGGACAAGGACAGATCATCAGATTCCATGTGTACCCACAACAAAGACCAACATTTTGAATTGACCCAATCGCCATCTTGATTGCGGAGATTGAGTTAGAGTAAGGCTTCGAGAATCTCTTTGTCAAGTGAAGACACTCATTAGTAATGCTAGATCAACTACGCGGTGATTCTTGTTGTTCGCAACTTAGAAGCAAGGAAAAGATCATTGCCCGCACTTCGACTGTATGAGTGTGGGCGTAATAGTAGAAGTACATGACGGACAAAGTGGTGAGTCTGTCCGCTACACTCGTCTTGCTCCGAGCTTCTGATGCAGTCAAGGTCTTAAATGCTGCTATCACTGTCAAATGTAGCTGTTTTGCCTCTTCGCTTCGCTGGTGCTTTGTTTCCTGGTACAGCGATGCTAATGATGAGCTCGCAAATGGCGCCTCGGATGTGTTGTAGTAATGTACGCTGTGCAATGTAATCCACTGGTGGAAGCAATTTAAACGAGCAGTACGAGCTGAGCGTCTGCTGATCCAATTCGATATTTGGAGGAACGCTGCTTGCTTTTCCTAATGTCGTACTCTCAGTCTGTTGTTCTTGATTTGTGGTCGCTCACCATAACATCCGACCCACTTTGAGTCCTGATACTAGGTGCTGGTGGCCCACCGTAACTGATCACTCCTGCAATCACACCACCTGATGGAAATGCTTGGAGATGTACACCTTTCGATATGACCTGCTTTGCAGGTGAGGTTTCAAGCGATGGGAAAGAGGAGTGAGCTGTGTTCCGTGGATCAGACTAATTTGAGTCCTTGGACCCTGTGCTTGAGTCTGAAACGATGCGAGGACCCTCTCGCACTCTGTAGAGACAATTGAAGTTTAGCAATATGTCTAAGTGATGGTACGTGAAAAGAGTCCACGGTGATCTCTTTGAGCTTCGATTTGACCTTGACTATAGTCTTAGATCGCTTGAACTTCTTGACGATCTTGCCGTCTTGAAGTTTGATCGAGATTTTCATAATGGTGGAGACGTGTAGGATGCCTTGCCTTACAGACTAATCGTTAAGCGGCGTCCATTCTGTCCCTGGTCCACCAGCCAGCTCAAACTCGAAATCGAAAACTAGCTCTGGGATCAATTTGCACAGCTCTAGGAAGCTGACCATTGTACCCATGCACGTACGCCAGCCTCTACTGAATTAAGAGGTTTCTATTTCATTTGTCCTTTATCAGAGATCTGCTTCCATGTTCTACTACTTGTGCACTCTTCTTAGTACGTATATAAGTCACCGACCTGGAACTAGGTATCAAAGCTCACAATCGGAGCTTGAAATCAACCAGTGGCCCGTCATGGGTACTGAAAAATCCGTCAAAGGTCTGAAATTCGTCTTTCCGACTCCTATTCTCGCCTAAGCGCGGACTTCCTTCACCCAATGTAGAGCCCGACTGCAAACGTAGATCATAGAGCCAGATCATACGTGCCAGTATAATGGACATCTCTGTGTAAGCCAGTGTTTTGCCCACGCAACTAGTCCTCCCCACTCCAAAGGCACTGAATGCTGATTGCGCCAGAGACACGGCCGCCCCTGGAACGCCGAGATCAGAGGGTTCGCTGCTCGCAATCCAACGCTCCGGTCTGAAAGAGAAAGGTTCGGGATAGTATGTCTCGTTGTGGTGAATAGCGTAGTGTGGCACGCCGATATCTACACCTGCAGGAATCCTCTCTCCGTCCACAATCAAGCCACCAGGTAATACTTCGCGCTGCAGTAAACCTCCTATAGGTGGTGAAAGACGTAAAGCTTCATCTATGCAGGCACGGAGATATCTGCAGGAACTCAATTGTTTTCCGATCCGTATTTCTTCAACTTCAGCGAACGTAGTACGAATTTCGTCTTGGAGCGTGCAGAGAGTTGCTGGATAGTGCAGAAAGTAGAAAAGGGCCGCCGCCAACGCGGTAGCTTGTGTGTCTGAGCCAGCCAGCAAGAGCGATCCCGTCTCGGCAACGATCTGGTCTTCGTTGAGGCCGTTTCCGGTCTCTGGATCTTTGGCTTCCATGAGACTCGCGAAAAGGTCCTTGGTTTCAATGCTATGCTCGTGTGCTAAACGCCAGTCTGTCTGGGCTTTGCTTAGTGCTTGAAAATCTTTGACGCCGTTGATCAATTTCCTAAAGATGATCTTGTCAAGCTTCAGACTGAGTAATTCGGGCATGTGTCCGGACTAGCTTTTCATTAGTCACTTTTCCCCTATGTAGGACTGCTTCAATCTTACAAGGTTGAGGCCGGCAACACCTTGAGATATAATCGTGATCATATGCCGGTTCTCTTTTTTCTTCATCATGTTCCAATTGCGGTTAAATGTTATCTTTCCCATGATATCAGAAGTGACAAATGCAGTCCAATCCGTCATGTTTCTAGCGTTGCTCCAACCTGTTGATGATTGGTCTTCCAACAGATATTGGCAAAAGTCTCGAGTGCTGGTAAGTATTGGTTCCTCCATAGCATCGATGGCAGTACTTGTGAGTGCTTGGGAGAGAATGCGTCTTTTGAAAGCATGCTCTTTTCGATCAATTGTAGTCACAATCATAGGAACTTTGAAAAAATAACCGAAGATAGTGTAGAAGCGTGCTTTCTGCACATTTGCTCTGGGTCCGTAGATATCCCGCAATGCTGTGTTTGTATTGATTGATATTCGGTTTGGGCCAAATCGTACCACGTTCCCTGTATCAGTGTCAGCTTGCGGTAGCAGAGAATAATTTGAAATATGCTTTAACCGTATTCGCAGTGCAGGCTGTAAAACTTGAGATGATTGTCACCAAGCCAGCAATGGTAGACAGAATACAGATCTGTGATTCGTGCCAACACTGGACCGGGGTATTTCGCAAGCGGATGAAATTTCAGTCTATAGATCGCCAAAAATAAGAGCTAGAGGATAAGATCAATGAGGTGGCCAAAGATTCCCGAGCCCTGGAATATGAAGATGCTCACAAAAAGGATGACTTCAGTAAATATCAACGTCAACAACCTAGCTGCTCCTCTCAACATGCTTTTCACCTCACACATTTCATGATACCCGTACGAAAATGCAACACCATTCCCTAGCACGAAAGCCAACGAAGCAGCACAATTCATCAATCTTTCCATGGCCTATGTCAAGGGCGTAGGACATGTCACAAAGCCTGGGCATATCCGTCTTACGGAGGAACATTTTAATGTTTGCTTAATACTTTGCACCCTCATGTGAGATAATTTCAGCAAGACAACGCTAAGCATTGTGTGGCATTGAGCGCGACTGTCAGAGAACCCGGTGACCAGGATATCGTGGAAATGGGGGGGCCGAAGTACCCCTACAACGCCGCTCGTAGCGCCGCCCCCTAATCGCTGGATCTGCACTAACAACTTGCAGGCACACGTATATACATATCCACCACCCATTTACTACTACCCAGCGATAAAAGGGTATTCCTTCCAACTCAGTCGGATGCACACGATGAGGTTGATTTATCGAGTGGTAATGGTAGGATAGAGCGCGTGGGATAGTGGTGTAAGTGGAAGGATTTCAGAGGTGCCCTAGGGGCTCGTTCAGAGGCTCGCTTATAGGGCGCGATAGGGGCTACGACACGGACCCGGCCCGCCAATCCCGGCAACCCACTGCATCGCTAAAGTATGCATGACTTGCTTATAAGAGATATATGACCGACATTTATGGTGTCCTCAATTGCAGGGGAGGCCAACCCTGTACACCGTCGTGTGGGATATGCCTCCACGCAGTGACCTCCAAGGCACATTTTTCGCTAGAATCTTTGGCAGTCGCGTCGGCAACGTGGGGCATTGTTTGTGGTATTGAGGTACCATGTCCGCTTAGTTCACTGTCTTCTATTGGTTAAGAGCTGCCTCTATAGCCGGCTCAGCAGGCCAGTGATATAAGGCACAGCTAGCACGGAGTCTCCTTCTGCACTCATACTGATATCGAAATCCAGTCCCGATTTGTCTCACATCCGATGTAGAAGGCCCATAGAGCTCGCTCTGCCGATCGTGGCTATCGATGGGAGTGTATCCAGATCTGCAGGTCCGCACAGTGTAGGAATATAGGATAACGGTCTAATGTGTCTCGGATTGGTCAGATACGCCGCGGCAATATGAGTGCACGGAATCCTCCAGATGCATGAATTGCTTCGGATGCATGGAATCCTTGAGAAGTTTCGCCTCACCGCTTCATCTACATGGTAGCGATAGAAACGCAGACGTACACTACGGCAACATATTGACTTCAATCAACTCCGCTCTGCATGCAATATTTCTGAGCCTTTCTCGGAGAAGGGTGGCTCGCTTTGGCTCTACACACCACCACCTTTTGCTCGGCCCTAGTAGAGGTACAGGTTCGCAAAGTGGGTGGGCATCAAACCTGGGACGCATACTAAGCAGACATGGCAAGAAACGTTGTCACGTCATTGCATTATACAGAGGAAGGTTGATGCCTGACTTATCCTCGGCTATCTGGAGTCGATCCTATTTCTACTACTCCGAACCCTTCATGAATCTGATGATTGAAGCTAAGTTCCAGTTCAATTCTCGAGTCCTATGATGCCCAAGTCTGCTCTCTGTTGTAATCTCAAATTCAAAGAAATGCAAAAGTCCTTGTCCGTGGCCAATTATCCCTGAGATGTTGATCATGAGGAGTTCGTTGAAAGAATAGAGCCGCAAGTCTGTCTCAACTGACCCCCACCGAAATGAAATCCAATTACTGAGATCTACGTAGAACAAATCCGTCTTGTTTCATGCCTACACCATCTGGCTTTTCACGTCCAGTGATATCAAATCCGTCATTATTCCAGAGACTCTTCTAGGATTATCCAGCGCACTATCCGGGAGTCTACTCACCACTAACAGTGCACCAAATCTTCTCAATATACTCGCAAGAACTCCTCAAATTGTCATATGGAACTGGCTGAACCTTTTCCTTTTTGATGTCAACAATCAATCCCAGCCAGACTCCGTGCTCGAAGATTCCGTCAACAAACCCTGGCGCGCAATACCATCTCAGCGATTGACCGCCCCCCAAGCACGCCGTCTCCTCCTCGTGATCATCCCAACGGTTTATGCAGTGACGCTTTACCTAGGTGGTGTCCGTGAGTCAGTGACTCTGATGGTCATGACGTGGATGTACAACGACCTCGGCGGCGCCGACGAGAATTTCATCACCCGAAATCTACTCAATGCTCTTGGTTACATGTGCTATAGCTCCGGTTCAATGCAGGTAGCCACAGGTCATGGGCAACATGAGCTCAATGAACGAGCAACGTGGTGGCTTGCAATCGTTGGCGCCATCATTTTCACGACTCTCCAGATGCAAGATATGCCTGATGTGGAGGGTGATGCGGCGCGGAACAGGAAGACCATTCCATTGATATACGGCGATCATGTTGCCAGGATCTCGATCGCTGTGCCTGTCATGGCTTGGTCATTCATTTGTCCTGCATTCTGGCGGCTGGCGATACTCGGTTATATCGCACCTTTGGCTACCGGTGGTTTTTTCACGCTCAGGTTGTTGACGCTGAGGAATGTAGCTGCAGACGGTGTGACCTGGAAGCTGTGGTGCGTGTGGATGGCGACTATTTATCTTCTCCCGCTCTGCAAAGAACACGGTGCCTTGTTTATGTAGGCCGCTGGCTTAAACAATGACACAAGGAACGACTTCCACCCTCGGACATTATGCTGGATTACTCATTCGACTCGACCACTGTGTCTCGCATGGAGAACTAGCTATTGGGTTGTAAATAAGACGGTAAAATGAAACTAGACTATCGGCCTATCCTGCTGCAACCAAATAGACAATGCACCTACATTCTTTAACCTTGAATACATCAAAAATTACACGTGTCGAGCTTTAGGCATGATCACTGAGCAAACTTAGACTTATGTCGAATCCAAAACATCACAATCGATCCAAAACCAGCCTTTAATTTTGTACTAAGTAATTTGAATCTCTACCTTTCGTTCATTACAATGTTCCAATCACGCTTATAACCCTCCGTTCCTTCATCAATCCCAACCGCATCATTACTAACCTCTACTTCCAAAGTTCTTCTGATCTGATGTTCATCATAAGATGCTATAATGCGTTCCTCAGATGCCGTTTTCGAAGGGAAATAGAGACTGGAATTGCTAATCGGCGGGACTTTTGGGATGACTTTAGGCGGAACCTCGGGGCGTCTGTGTTCGAGCGAAGAAAGCTTGATTGAGGATTTGTATTTGTGATAGCCGCCTTGATCTGTTTCCGGCATTTTGCTTCCTGACATAAAGAGAGGCCGCAAGGTGGGGATTGAGCCGCATATCGTCCCCACACATAGTTCCATACTGTGTGGATTCTGTCAGCAACAACGTATGCCGCGAACGGAGAGCTTTTGAACGTACGGCGCCCATAGGCAAAGTTGAGCCTCGACCCCTATTACAAAGAAATTGTGTCAGGGGTACTGTATCAAACGGTGTATACGGGGACTCAAACGGGGTTACACTAACAGGTTTTGTCAGGGTCTGTGGTGAAGAGATTTTGAAGCAGTACCGTCTTTACAATGGCGCAAACACAGGTGCTGTTTGGTCTGGTTCAGCCCAAGTCGAGGAATAGAAGCGTCTGGACAACTCACAAGATACCGAGACAACAGATGAAGATCAAAGCCAATTTCGTGCGCAGTCTCACCTGCAATCTCCAAAAGAGGCAGATTGGTATAACCAGCAGGATGATATCAGCAATTATCGAGACAGCTACAAAAGTATCAGCTAATCTTCAGCGCGTGGAGCCTCGGCCAACATAGGTGTGACCTAGCTCACCTTGATACAGCCAAGTAGCCGATGTGGTGACCCCTTGGCTAAAGCAAGTTCCAGGAGTCTCGGGTTCCCAGACCTTTCTGATTGGTCGGCATTCAAAGAAGTAATTGACCGAGATGAAGATGTCAGAGACTGTCAGGGCGGCGATTGTGCCCCAGATGACCCATAAATAGAGTTTGTTCGGTGGTACAAGGCGCAGGAAGAAGAGGCTGATCGAAAGTCGTACGAGGAAAACTGCGAAGAGGTTGGTGGGTTCAGCTGCCCATAGCCACATGAAGGTGTGTGAGATTTGGGTTGGATTCAAATAATAAATATGTCTTCCTAATCCGTAATGGTAGGCATTCATCAGGAAAGCGTTGGTGACGATTGTTATTAACTATTGATCTTTCAGCTCTATTCCATCGGCATAAGACCGAATAGCAAGAAGAAAAGAGCACAGCTATCTTACCGAGGCAGCAAACATGGTCCAGTCATCCCAGCCTGTATTACGACTCACGGAAACTCGAGTGTACATTCTTAACCATGCAATTAGGACAGCAACTACTGTCATAACCGCTATCGCAGCTATATAATGGTTGCTCAAGATGACGTCTCCCCCTGGAGGAGGGTCCAACGTAGCAGGACTCGTTGTGATTTTCAGTAATGCAATTGACTGATATATGATCAAGACAACGCGCTGGGAAGGTTAGAATGTTCATGTAAGCTGGTATCAATCATTGAAAACGGTCGTCCTTGGTCGCGCGTGGAACAAGCAGAGCGTTGCATTCATGTCACATGACACGACTTCAATAAAAGTTGCCAAAGATTCCTATCTCCACACTACATTTTGGTCAGCGGCGTAGAAGGTGCCATTATTCCTGAAATTTACAATCTAAAAGACAATCGGAGCCGATGGTGCATTGGGAGTTCTACAGCCCCCTGCTTGCAGTAGCTGAAAATCTGTATTGGTGTGCGTTGTGCCACCAAGTTGAGTTTTCGGTCTTCCAGCGTCTGATTGGCCTTGTTACCTCAACTTCGTAGATCCGAAGAGGCAAGAGCTGTGCCTCACAATTATCCGGCCAATGAGGCCTCACATAGTGTTATATGATCGATAAGGATCCTGCAGGACATTTGCAATCATGTTATGCAACAAGCTGGCGGTCGCATTTAAAGTAATCCCATTGCAATTCTTTTGATTGACGCCTTGATAAAATATAGTTTGGGCCTTATCGGTGGTGAGGCACGAGCCGTTCCATTGGTATCTGTGATCAGAAGTTCACAGTCGCTGAGCCGTTGCTGACATGCATATTGGATGCATGTTGTTATTGGCACGGCGCTCCCGATAGCACATCTAGGAGTGCAGATCCGTCGAGACTTAGTCGTTTACCAAACTGCGGGGTTCAGCCGTCACGTCATCCCTGGGAGTGCTGACTCGCCATTCACCAAACTTTGGAGGCTATGCTACTGAGTCTACTTCACACCCCCACATGATTCGCAGCTTAAGAAAACAGCAGCTTTCTGATGCCACGACCTCTCCCACCCCCAACACCTTGAGATTCTGTTTCAGGCAACTACCCCTCCCTGTTTAGAACGCATGACCTGAGACGCTGAGCAGACAAGTGGGGTGCCGCACTGCTTAGACCTCATTCGACCACAAAGCATACCACTTGAGAGGCATAGTCCACATCTTGCTCTATGCATCTGTCATTCCACCAAATTCTTTCCACTTTCTTGCTGTGTATTTAACGGCAATGCTCACCAACCCACAGCTCAGAATTGCCTACTACCAATCAATCCATCTCGAAATAGCATTGACCTAAAATGCTAAGAGCGGACATGGATCTCGATTCGAGAACTTCTTCAAACAATGTAACCCCGGGCACTGGACCAGTGGAGCCGCCTTATGGATCTCGACTTTTACCAAACGTAGTCGATGAGCTCGCTCAATCCAATCCAGAAAGGATCTATGCAACAATTCCTCTTTCCCCCGATGTTTCGCAAGGTTTTCGCGATGTCACCATGCTCGAAGTCGCACAAAGTGTCAATCACTTTGCCTTTTGGCTTGAACAATCCTTTGGCCGAAGTTCGTCGTTCGAGACGCTCGCGTACATGGGCGTGCCAGATCTTCGTTACGCAATTGTGTTTCTCGCTGCTGTGAAGTGTGGCTACAAGGTGAGTAGAGGTACAACCATGTGAAGTCCTTATGGAAGAAGCTGATCAATTCAGCTCCTTGTGCCCTCTATGCGGAATTCTACTTGGATGAACCTCTCACTCTTGGAGCAAACCAGATGTACCAAATTCTTGCTCACGACAGAAATGTCCCAGAAGGTCCATGACTTACAGGCAGAAAAGAAGGACCTCCGTACTCTTGTTGTTCCATCTTTGGCTGAAATGACTCATCAACGTAGCAAAAAGTATCCATATGAAGCATCGTTTGGAAACAACCGTTGGGATCCTGTCCTTATCCTTCACTCCTCTGGCTCAACAGGTAAATTGCCTTCATGTGGAAGAACAAGGCAGTATATAGACTGATGCAAACTCCCAGGGCCACCTAAACCTATCGAGACCAATCATGCTACTTGGGCGGTTGCGGACAATGATCGAAATTTGCCCATAGTCAAAGGCCGCAAAAATCAGAGTTACGCGCTATTTAACTTCGATGGCGATGGTGGCCGGTATTTTGCTGCCTTTCCGCCTTTTCATGTAAGCTTCCAATTCCCGCATCTGTAGAACGTGCTGAATCAAGGCGTTTTAGCTGGGAGGCTTCATGGCTCTGGTTGTTCTGCCTATATATTCCACTACAGCGACCGTTGTTTTGGGCCCTGCGGACAAGCCTCCAACTGGGCACTTAGCCGGTCAGATCATGCAGCAGTATCAGCTGCGAGCTCTCTTCTGTCCTCCAACCATATTCGAGCAGCTGGTGCAGGAGTCCGAAGGTCTTGAACAAGCAAAGAGATTGGACTTCCTTTTATACGCTGGAGGACCTCTTTCCACTAACACGGGAAATCTTCTCAGCCAAGTAACTGACGTCTGCCAGTTCTATGGCTCAACTGAGACCGGTGCCGTCCCAGCACTAGTTCCTCAGCGCAAGGATTGGGCGAGCTTGGAATGGCATCCAAGTTACGGCGTCGACATGCAGCCGTCCGAGGACGATGCCTTTGAATTGGTGCTTCACAGGACTCCGAAGCTGGAAGGTATTCGCAGTCTTTCATGCAACTTTCCAGACGTCGAAGAATGGCACACGAGAGATCTTTTTCGGCCTCAGCCGGGCAAGCCTAACTTGTGGCGATTCCACGGTCGGAAAGACGACATTATCGTTTTATCAAACGGCGAGAAGTTCAATCCTGTTCCGAGTGAAGCCATCATAGCAGGACATCATTTGCTTTCGGCGGCTTTGATTGTGGGATTAGGAAGATTCCAAGCAGCACTCTTACTTGAACCTAAAGCTGAAACTGGGATAGATAGAGACTCTCTGATCGAGTCTGTCTGGCCGACCATCGAGCAGGCGAACGCTCAGGCCCCAGGGCATGCCAGAATCACTCGTTCGATGATAGTAGTTGCGGACACTAGCAAGCGCTTTGAACGGGCTGGTAAGGGTACTGTTATACGGAAGATGACCGCAGAGAAGTTTGCACCAGAGGTTGAGGCACTGTATTCGAAGGATGATTCTGGAGTCTCTGGCCCGCGTCTGGGTGCAACGGACAATGTGGGAGCTATTCAAGATTATGTACGTGCGTGCATAGGCTCCTCGTTCTCTGTACCCAGCTTTGGTGAAGAAGAAGATCTATATGTCCTCGGTCTTGATTCTCTCAAGACTGTGGAGATTGCGGGTATGCTCAAATCTGGCCTGGGGGATCCAGACAAATCTTGGCTCTCAGTTCAGACGATGTATGCAAACCCGACGATTCGGAGCTTGTCCGAAGTCATCCAGAAGCGGTTGAATCGGAAGGCGAGCTCTTCGGATGAAGAGCATGATCTAGACAAATTACGCATCACGAAAATGGCTTCTCTCGTCCACAAATATACGCAAGACCTCCCTATAGCACCATCAAAGAAGAGCCAGCTCCTGCAAAGCTCCAAGCTGAATATAGCACTTACTGGGTCCACGGGATCGTTCGGTACATATCTTCTGCGATCACTCCTGGACGATCCCAAGATCTCAAAGATCTATTGTTTGAACCGTTCCGCAAATGCTCGGGAAAAACAAGAGGAAGGTTTCGAACGTCTTGGCCTACCACACGATCTGAGTTCTCCCAGAGTGGAATTTATACGAGTCGAATACATTCAAAGCAACCTGGGACTCACGGAACCGCAATGCAAAGAGCTGACTTCTAACGTGGACATCATCATCCACAACGCATGGAAGGTTGACTTCAATCACTCCCTTGAATCTTTCGAACCGGTCCACATTCGAGGCATACGCAATTTCATTGACTGGAGTGTATCCAGCAGCCGCCATCCGCAAATCATCTTTATATCGTCAATATCCTCCGTCGGAAACCGCAACAGTGTCCACTCGGGCGAGCCAGTAGCGGAAACGCCCATTTCCAACCATTATAGCGCGCAGAAAATGGGATACGGAGAATCGAAGAACGTCGCCGAATGCATCCTGGACATCGCGAACAAGAAGTCCGGAGTGCCAGTAAGTATTCTCCGGGTAGGCCAAATCGCGGGACCAGTAACGGTAGCGGGTGTTTGGAATAGAGACGAGTGGTTTCCCTCACTGATAAAGACTTCGCAATCGCTCGGGTGTCTACCCAGCTATCTTCCCAATGCAGACTGGATCCCTGTTGACATTCTGGCTGCTGTAGTGCTAGACATCGCCCACTTCACTCTAAAAACAGACCATGCATGGGTATACAACATCGTTAATCCAACATCCACTCCGTGGACATCACTCAATGACACCGTTCTCAAGCGTCTTGGTCCCCAGATCAAAGTCGTGGAACTAAGTGCATGGATCCGCATGTTAGCACAAGTCAGCCAGAGCGATGCCGGCGAACTCGCCGCCAAGCCTGCCGCCAAAATCCTTGACTTCTATCGAGAGTTCGAAGGGGAGGAGGTGGCGGGCAGTTTGAAGTATAGCACGGCACATGGGATCGCTGCAAGCACGACTATGGCCAAGCTTGAGCCGGTTAGCGCTCGTTGGATGAATATTTGGCTGGATCAGTGGGGTTATTAGGGACCGTCTGTCGCAGTGGTATCTTTACTGAATGCCCATTAGGGAGTGATAACACTGTTTTAACTTTAGAGTGGTTTAGTCCTTTGGCCAGGTCAGTGGCAGATACGAGGATAGGCGGATTTTCTGCTGCCTAGGAAGCTTGCAAAAGCGTTGCTGCACTTGTGCTTTCCTTGAAGGATATACCAGCTATTGATTCGATCAAAGTATCAGGCGAAAATCAGCTATTCTTCAATTGTGCAACCGCGAAGTCAAATTGCTGTACTCTTGCACGCTGCAGTAGTCCAATAACTGCAACCAGGTAAGCCTGCAGAATATTCGATTACGATGTAGATTTCTGAATCAGAAATACGCATTCAATACTTACTTAAACTATCAACAAATTTACTGCGCACCGACGTTGCATATCGTCTCTATCTTTTGATTCTCAACGACCACGGGAGTATATAATTTTTTTGCTACCTCTCTTGGCTTTCCAATTAGAGCGATATGTAAGCCTATCAGTATCACTATTGTCGTATGTATTTTGGATCATAATGCTATCATCCAGAATCATCAGCGAGGGAGACTTTTTGCAGTACCTTGCTCCCCTAGGGAGGCATCGTGACTTCTCTTTAGCAGAAATGCTTGCTGGCTCGACGATATCAACATAGATGGTCTCAAGAGTACGACGCGGTATACCACTCCAGATTGAGTGCATAGATTGATGATGGATCCTTCTGTCTAAATGGCCAGCGATATAAGCCCCTGTCCCGTGTAAAATTTCACGCTTTGCACAGCGAGCAAGGCTGCGTGGCTGCTACGAAGCAAGTCGACCTTGCCCGGTGCGTGAGTCAGGTGGCACGCTGCAATGAACAACCAATGCATCATTTTATGCCTCAAAGCACGTTACGCGTAAATACGATTCCATCTCAACCCCGGAAGACCACCTCAATAGTCTGCAGCTCACTCTGCTTGGACCGAGCTAGACCCACAAAGTGGAATCGCTCATCAGCTTCAGTGGAAAATTCCCGCCAATCTCTCTCCGTCTGTTTTTTACTGTTCCAGCACGTCATCATCATGAGTATATCGAGCTGTCTGTTCCTTATCAGCATTTCCTATCGCCTCTCTAGTTCTATGATGATACAGCATATGACACAACATACCGATTCATCCTCTAAGAGGTCTCCGCCTTATCCGGCAAGACATATTTATATAGCAAATTCGGAAACCATTGGCTGAAGCGCTAAACGAATAGCCCGCGCACCAACATTTATATAGGGTAATCACCAACGTTAAGTAGAAGCGGATGTGGACCCTGTGCTGGTGAACGGCCTGAGATGCAAGGTCGCGATGTTTCCAGTAGACCGCATATTTCTTTGGATCACGTGAACTGCCAAGGGCATGATGGGCCCGCACCACATCCCAATAGTCGTCTTGCTTGGCGGTTCGCTTTGAGTATCGAAGCATTCCAAATTGGCTGCTGTGGTCTTCAATGTGAATGCCGCCTACCCTCTGTTGATAGAGAGGCACCGCGATGTTTGAATGTTGTCCAGGATGAGGACAATTGTCCGTTTGATCGAGCCAGTTACTAAGATGCTTTTCTTGGAGGGTCTGAAACAATAGACACTCCCATGTTTCTAATACATTCAGACGAAGATCCTGATCCCGAATCTTTGTGGGGACAGCGTCCGCTAGAACCGCATAAGGGCTATCCATTGTCAAAGGATCGAACATCGAGTAATGTAGACATGGATCGGTGGCTCTGAAGGTAGGGTCTTCGTGTTGATCAACCCGAGCCTTTAGGTCCCCAGCCTGACCAACTTACATCCAGTATCTTTCGGGTCTGCTTTCAGCCAGAAGACATGCATGTATACTGCGTTCGATCTATTCTCAAGATCGCCTCCTATAGTCAACAAGTGTAAGGATCGGTACAAGAACCACCGACACTGTGGGGTTGAGCGTACCTCTCATGTGACCACGGAGCATTCGTGCAGACATCCCAAACCTATTTGCGGAGACATCTGGCGAGTCGGCTCTGCACATCTTCAATATTGCTATCGTGGAGCAATCCAGAGTATTTGGGAAATCTGGCGGACTCCTTGCATAGCTTACGGTGCATATGCCCTAGAACATGATTCGGGTCGACTGATCTGGGAGCAGCTGTGCCTGCGGTGTGAATCGTGGCTGCCGACATCTGTCGGACAGCAGATTTGAACTGCAGATGATTGAAAGTCTTCCGATCACGGTCTACTAGTCTATCAACCATCTGCTTTAGAGCAGTATTCAGGTCATCAATTGACAACGCAGCTGCACCTTCGGTGTCTCCCTAATCCTCTGACCCTAATTGTGCAGATTGTTTTGACCGAATGTCTGACAAAGTCTCTTGATCTGGGGCTGAAAGCTTGGGGCGCATCTGCTCTAGTGAAGATAACATTGTCAAAGGATTGGTCCCAGTGTTGTTTTTGTCGCTTGGCTTTGATATCGAGGAAGCCTCTCCATCCCGGTTCGAGTTGGGGACATCATCGATCGCTTTCGAGTCCAATACTTCTTCGTCCTCAAAAGTTAGGGCGCATGGATTTAAATCATCTGGTCTGACAGGCATTAATCCCCCACTAGTGTCAGTGTGATACCCGTATGGATATGGCCGCCGCCGTTCTTCATCTGCCATGATCACTGTCCGTGTCCCGAGTAGATGGTAAGCACGTACTGTGAGCTGGCATGAAAGATTGTCGGTCCCAAGTCTCTCCCGTCTCATCCACCGGCGCGCTCTGGACAATGCCACGAATGGTTCTCGAGCACGTGAAGAAGACGAGAGGAGTTATGGATTTCAGGCCGAGGGGGTTGCCGGATGGTTGATACAAAGAGATGGGTACTGCTGGATTGAGCGTCGATTATCTGGTGACATAGCTTCAATCATGATATGTTGCGTCGCGTTGCAAGTTCCTGATGTCGCTGGAGGGGGCTGAAACTCTCTGGCTGGCTTATGGCGTTTGTTTGTTGATTGGTGGATTGATTGCTTACGATGCCCTGTACGAGTAACGCTGGTGGGATCTCGAAAGCTTATGGCTGTCAGAGCTCTTTCGGTTTAATGAGTCGGTTGATTATTGTGTTCGACAGTTGGGCTCTGATTGCGCTAGGCTCAACTAGAAGTTGGTCAAATGAACCCGCTAGTCTCGGCATTGCTGAAGATGTCATAAACGAGCCGGAGAACAAGCAGCAATACCATGTATATTAGTAATGGGTTTCCGAACCCTTCAACCGACAGCGTCACTCAAATGGCAATCGGGTTTGGCCCACTCCATCTCTAAGAGAGATCCCCAAGTCCATTACGACGTTAGGATGGTTGAGTAGGCTCATGGGAAGCACACTCTGCCACCGGGAAAATCCATGTGATCTTGCCTACCTCATATCTCTATTGAGTTGCATCCTATCAGACGATCCATTGCTTGACCAAGATAGGATATGAAGGCTGAGACATCCCAAGTGTGGGTAGATGTGTTTCGTATGCAACTCAAAAAGCCTACTTGTAAAGACGTTTCATGTACGCTGTGCTCTCACATCCGACCAACGCCGACGCTCCTTTCTGTCCTCCGGGAGAATCGCACTATTACGCTCCGCCAAAATGTGCTCTGCAATGAAAGACGTCTGTCTTGCTAGAGCCCGCAACAAGGAGTAATACTACCAAGCTAACCTAATTCTAAAAGCTGAACCAGCTTCAACGCTGCTAAGAGTTGAAGGCCAGTAGTATGAGCAATATCATACTTAGGCATAGTATCAGACCATTCGAAGACGGGGGATCAGGGAGGCTCTAAGCCGTTTGCTCCAGCTAGAGGCTCAGGCTACACTGTATTCCGCTGTTGCTTTAGCGGCCGGAGTAATGGTCTGTCCTGACACAAGGCGCATGTGAAGTGATCCTGTGTAGCAGAACGAATCGATAATGCAGCTGGGGCATGCTGACAGTACTTTCCACTGGTAGTGGTGGCAGGCCAGGCATCGAAACAGTGATACCAGTAAATAGCGGCATCATGCATAATTGAAACTTCCAATGACTTCATCATTCGTCTCGGTGATACAGGCCTCATTAGCAAAAGCTCGCTGAGATGGCAGCACTAACAAAACGTCAGAGGGACCGACATTATGATCAAAAATTGCAGTAATGGCAGAAAGGAGGACATGAGGGCTGCAGCTGCTGAATTTCTCCGTCATCCTGTATTTGTGGTGGTGGTGCTTACCACTTTCTCTTGAGGCTAAGCGGAATGGGAGGTCTCCAGCGGGCACAGTTTGCTTTGAGGTCTTGACTAGTTGCAAATATTATAGCAAATAGGGACCCCTATCCGTCGTCTATTGGGGATGTGGTCTAGTGGTATGACGGATCTTTAGCACAGACGAAAGTCTACAGCATAGATCAGGTAAGGGATGGGTTATATTTCGCAATCATCGGTCCCCAATTAATCGCCTTCTGTTTACTAGGTCCGGGGTTCAATTCCCCGCATCTCCACTTACTTTTTAACATTTTTTGAGCCCTGTATTGAACTATTCTATGGTAAAGCTGCCGAAACCTAGTATTCTAGCTAAGGGTTGGTTGGTTAGTTGGTTTATTCATACACTGACCCGCCTTTCGGTATGTAGGGGAGTTTTGGCCCTAGGACTACCCTAGAGCCTGGCTCGAAGCTAGATCTAATAGGTTTAGCCCGAACCCCTAGAGCTAAATCGAACCCTTAGGATAAACCCCTAAGGTACTAGTCTAAAGATACGGCCCCGGAAAATAACGCGTCCGGCGCTAAAATTAAAATATAAATAAATATTAAAATATAAATAAATATTAAAATATAAATAAATATTAAAATATAAATAAATATTAAAATATAAATAAATATTAAAATATAAATAAATATTAAAATATAAATAAATATTAAAATATAAATAAATATTAAAATATAAATAAATATTAAAATATAAATAAATA
>JAABUS010001456.1_pt1 | contig 51251 bp, 47 predicted proteins | sample 5560161 | NCBI WGS metagenome assembly JAABUS01 (sample SAMN10711885, study PRJNA513376) | rock metagenome | isolation source: Antarctica rocks | place: Antarctica: Victoria Land, Trio Nunatak nord | collected 2016-01-04 | reverse complement strand
ATGGACACCCCGATGACCGGACACCGGCTCCGTACGTTGAGTCGGACTAAACCTCATATCATATAGATGGCGGTACCTTGCTGGCTAGCTGAAGACGCGAGGGTTTTCGAAAGCTGTCGACGTTAGTTGGTAGCCCAAGCTGTTTTCGCGCATGGCTATGCTTCTTCCGGGGTTATTATGGCGAATCCGGCTTTGCGCCAGCGAGTATCAATAATCAAACGTCCGTGCTGGTAGCCGGTGGGTAGAGTTTCTGACCGAGTCGACCCAGGGCGCCGTTCACCAAGTTGGTCGCCTGGGACGATTTCAGGTTGTGATGACGGGCAAGCTCGTGGATAGCAAGGGGTTCACTGCCATCCAGGCCGAAGTACGCGGTCAGGGCATCCTGGTCGAGACGGCCCATCTCCGCTATCTGGGTGCGAACGGATGCCAGGTAGCCGGCGTTGGTCAGGTAGACTTCATCGACTGGTTCACCAAACTGGGCACCATGACGCGCAACCCTGGCGAGCTCCTCCAGGTAAGTCCTCGTCATCACGGCGACGACCGAGGGCGTTTCCACGGTAGCTTGTTCTTCGGGTATCGTGTTGCCGGGATCGCCGGGCCGGTCAGTAATTCCCATCAGTAGTCCTCAGTTAATCAGCTTCGTATCTTAATTCGGTCGTCACCAGGCGTCAAGAAGGTTCCCCGGAGGCTTACTCTAGCGGTAGCTTAAACCTCCCGCCAACCGACCTTCCGGATAGTGCCATCATAAGAGTTGGCAAGGTGGGTTCTACGGTTGATCATCAGCGACGGCGAAGATCTGCCAGTCAAGCTTGGCGTCTTTAGGAGCGTCGTCCTTGAACTTCACCGTGAAGCCGGTCTTGTCCTTGTCGACGATCATGCGGTCGGTGAACCAGGAAGTTTCCACGTTCACGGTGTAGCGGTCATCAGCCCGCGCGTCGGCGAATTCGACGCGGTACTCTTTGTCTCCCTTCTTCACTTCCACGTTGGCACCGGCTCGGTTCTTGGAAAGCTTCACCTCCCCCTCCACGCTCAGGTCCCCCTTGACGGTGGCATCCCCGGTGACGGTCAGGGAGGCGATCTCGGCCCGTTTCGTGACCTTGAGGGTGGCCAGGGTGCGGTCGGCACCGGCGGCAGCCATCGCGGCGGGGTCTGCTTGCAGGAGGTTGCCCTGCGTCCGGACGAACTGGGTGAAGAAGACGGAGATCTTCTTGTGCTTGGTGCCGTTTACCGTCTCAGTGACGGTCGACCAGTCGACGGGCTCGGCCGCTTTGGCGATGACGTAGGACTCGGGGTAGGCACCGGTGTCGGCCATGGCGTGGCCTTTGGTGCCTGAGCTGATCAAAAAGGAGCTTAGATCGAGGTTCTTACCGTTATCTGCCACCCAGAGCTCCCCGTTACCGACCGCAGAGACTAAGGCGGGGTTGGCCTCACTGGCGGGCTGGCTCGAGTCCTTGAGGCCGGCATAGGAGCCCAGCGCGGCCGGGTCGTTGGGGGTGCTTGCAGGCTTGAGGTCATAGACGGGCTCTTTGGTACCGTTGGGATAGGCGGCACTGCCGGTCTGGCTTGCCAGCATCCCGGGTTCCATGGGCTCGACGGCCCGGCCGTAGTGGGAACCCGTAAAGGCGTTGTAGGAGACGGTGCCGGAGGCGACCGTGATGGAGCCAATGCTTGTGCCGTCTCGTTGGAAGTCGATCAGGGTGCCGTCATTGGTAGTACGGTTGACGGTGACGGGGGTGGCTGACGTACCGTTGAAGGTAGCCGTACCGTTACCGGTCAGGGCACCTTGGACAACCAAAGCGTCATCCGTCTTAAGGGTGTCAGCTGCCGAGCGGTAAAGGTTGGTATCTACAGGATTGGTGCCGTCGCCCCACTGTAAGGTACCGCCGGTTGTCAAAGTTAATCTCTGTTGACTTTCGCCGTTAATTTGGACTCCTAAAGCTGTACTACCCGCCCCAGCCCTCAGCACAAATAAACCTGATGAAGAAAGCTGTGCAAAGTCTGTGCTAGAGCCTGCCCTTAAAGTGTCGTCTGTTTTGAGCAAGTCGGCTGCCGCCCGGTAGAGGTTGGTGTCCCCAGTGGAGCCAAACTTAATACCGCTGGCGGCTGTGCCGGCATCAGAGCCGAGTTGCAGTAATGAACTTGGAGACGTCGTCCCGATGCCGACGTTGCCCGAGGTGTCTATCCTGAGCCGTTCAACGTTGTTAGTTTCCAGAGCCAGGCTATTGAGATCATTGGTGCCAAGTGTTGCTAAAGCGCCAAAACTATTGCCGTTTTGGATGAAAGCACCCGTACTGCCAGTACCCCCGGTAACCGCATCTAGCTGGGATTTGGTAGTAAACTCATTGGAGTTAACGGCGTTACCACCGATCACCCGGCCACTGAACTGGCCAACTATGCCGGTGCCGCCGGAAACGTCAAGTTTGTACGCCGGTGCGGTCGTCCCGATGCCGACGTTGGCCCCGTTGCCCAGGATCAGGGAGTTGCTGGCGGTAACCTGGGTGTTGTAGCCGACCGCCGTGGCGTTGGTCAGCCCGTCGGTAGTGCCGGTATAGCCGGCGTTGGTGCCGAGGAAGGTGTTGTAGCTGCCGGTGGTGTTGGTGCGCCCGGCGCTTATGCCCAGCGCCGCGTTGTTGGTACCGGTGGTGTTGGAGTAGAGGGATTGGAAACCGTTGGCAGTGTTGTTGTAACCAGTGGTGTTGGTGTTGAGTGCGTTGTAGCCAGTGGCGGTGTTCTGGACGCCGGTGGTGTTGGAAACGAGGGCGTAAGAGCCATTGACGGTATTGTAGCTTCCGGTGGTGTTGGCGCGGAGGGCTTGGCTGCCGTTAGCGGTGTTATAGGAGCCGGTAGTGTTGTTGAGAAGGGCATTCGTGCCATTGCCGGTGTTGTTTTGCCCGGTAGTATTGGCGGCGAGAGCAAGGTAACCGTTGGCGGTATTATTGTAGCCGGTGGTGTTTGCATAGCCTGCGCGATAGCCCTGGAAGGTGTTGTTGAGGCCTTCGGCCCCTACACCGGTGACGGTGTTGGCTTGGCCGGCTCCCACGCCCAGGAAGGTGTTGAAGTCGGTCTGGGAGTCGGTCTTGACGTCGCCAAACACCCGGATGCCGCCGGTGTCTACGTCGAGGCGAGCCTGGGGGTTGGTGGTGCCGATGCCGACGTTGCCCGAGGTGTCTATCCTGAGCCGTTCTACGTTGTTAGTTTCCAGAGCTAGCGCATTCGCATCATTCGTACCGAGTGTAGCTAAAGCGCCAAAGCTGTTGCCACCTTGGACAAAAGCTCCAGTAGAACCGGTGCCGCCGGTAACAGCGTCCAGTTGGGATTTGGTAGTAAACTCATTGCTGTTAACGGCATTGCCGCCGATTACCCGGCCGCTGAACTGAGCCACAATACCGGTGCCGCCGGAAACATCAAGTTTATAAGCCGGAGCCGTTGTCCCGATGCCGACGTTGGCCCCGTTGCCTAAGATCAGCGAGTTGCTGGCGGTTACTTGGGTGTTGTAGCCGATGGCGGTGGCGTTGGTCAGGTTGGCGGTGGTACCGGTGTAGCCGGCAGCCCTGCCAATGAAGGTGTTGAAACTGCCGGTGGTGTTAGCCTGCCCGGCGCTTAAGCCCAGCGCGGTGTTGCCCGAGCCGGTAGTGTTGGCGTAGAGGGCGGCAAAGCCGGTAGCGGTATTGTTGCCACCGGTGGTGTTAAGGTAGAGGGCAGTATCGCCGTTAGCGGTGTTTAAACCGCCGGTGGTGTTGAAGGTGAGGGCGCTGGCGCCGCTAGCGGTGTTGCCCGAGCCGGTAGTGTTGGCTTGAAGAGTGTTGAGCCCATTGGCGGTATTGCGGCTGCCGGTGGTGTTGGATTGGAGGGTAATCCGGCCGGTGGCGGTGTTCTGGCTTCCGGTGGTGTTGGCATAGCCAGAATGGTAACCCAGGAAAGTGTTATAGAGGCCTTCTTGACCGGTGCCGGTGACGGTATTTGCTTCGCCTGCACCAATGCCCAGGAAGGTATTTACGTCCGTCTGGGAGTCGGTCTTGATATCGCCAAACACCCGGATGCCGCCGGTGTCTACGTCGAGGCGGGCTTGGGGGTTGTTCGTCCCGATGCCCAGGTTCCCGAGCAGGCTGCCGTTCCCGCTGATCCTGAAGTTAGCGGCCTGGTCGGTAGCGCTCTGGTTCTGGATGTAGCTGTTGCTCCCGCTACCGGCGGCAAACCCGCAGTTGTTGGAGGCGTCGCAGACGTTGCTGCCACCCTGGGTGATCTGCCCGGTCACGGCCAAGGTAGAGCCGAGGGTGGTGGCTCCCGTCACGCCGAGGGTACCGCCGACGGTGGTATTGCCGGAGACGGCGGCGCTGGATCCGGAGATGGCCCCGCCGGAGATTGCGCCAGAGCCGGCGTTGATGCTGGCGTTATTGGTGACGATGCCGCCGTTCGCATTCAGTTGGCCAGTGAAGGTACCGCTGCCCCCGGCGCTCAGGTTACCCGAGATTGTAGCATTTCCCGCAGTCACCGCCAGGTCCCCGCTCGTGATCGCGACTGGCTGGTTGAACTCGAAGCGATCTAAGGTGGCGTTCCAGGTCAGGAGGCCGTCTGCGGGTGCGCCGGCTCCCCGGAAGAAGACCAAGGAGCTGGATTCGGTATCACCTGGCGGGGCGTCCGAGTTAATCGTGAAGGCAGACGCCGTGGTGCCGGATATCGTGGTATTGGATGCCACTAAGTTGAGGGCGTAGACGTCGCGGAACTGGTTGGTGGGGCTGCCCAGGTCGTAGGTGCCGTTGGTGGTGGGGATGATGTGGGAGCCGACCCGACCCCCAAAGGTGACGGTGTCTGCGGGAGCATCACCCAAGGTGACGTTGCCGTTTGCTGCCAGTGCCCCACTTAAGTTGGTCGCCCCCGTGACGGCGAAGGTGCCCCCGACGCTCGTGTTGCCAGAGAGGGTGGACGTGCCCGCCACACTGAGGTTGGTGCCGATTGAGGCGGCCGCCGTGGTGGCCAGGCTTGACAGGGTGGTGGCCCCCGTCACGTTCAAGGTGCCGCCGATGGCGGTGTTGCCGGTGGCGGCCGTGATGACTACTTTGTTGTCGCCGACGACCAGGTCCCCCGTGACGCCAAGGGTGCCCCCGACGACGGTGTTGCCGGTGGCAGCAGAGACCGAGAACTTGTTCGTATTGATGCTGAAGTCGCCGGCCACCGCTAGGGTGTTACCCAGCGAGGCAGGACCAGCCACGGCGAGGGAGCCATTTAAGGTGGTCGCACCCCCGACGCTTAAGGCGTCCCCAATGAAGGCATCATCGACGACGACCAGATCATCGGTGGTGGTGGTACCGGTGGTGGTAGTGTTGCCATTCGTGACGGTATCGCCGGTGGTGGTGGTGCCTCCCCGAAAGGCCGTGGGCCCCGACACGTTGAGGGAGGCCAGGGTGGTGGCCCCGGCAGCTAAGCTTCCTTGCAAGACGGTGTCGCCGCCGACGTTTAAGTTGTTGCCGACGCGTAGATCGTTACCAATGCTGCCGTTACGGGCAGCGGTAAGGTCGCGGCCAGCGGTGACATCACGCCCGGCCTTGACGTCTTGACCGGCGGTGACGTCGCTACCGGCTGCCACGTGACCCGGCACGTCGACATTGGCAGCCGGGGGTCCGGCGACCGTGAAGGAGTCCCGGGCTGCGGCACCCCCGTCGGCGGTGGCTGCCAAGGTGTAGGTACCGGATGCTTTGAAGGCTGCGGCCACCACCTCGCCGTGGACTTCACCCCGTTCGTCTGTCTGTTTGGTGAAGGTGAGGACTGCTGGTGCGCCACTCGGCGCCTGGGGGGCCGGAGAAGTGTTCGGACTGGCAGGGCCACTCAGGGTGAACGTGACGATGGTGCCGACGCGGATAGTGCCGGTGGCATCCTTGAGCGGCGTCGTGGCAAAGGGGGCAGGCAGGCCGTGGGCCACGTCTCTGACGTCTACTTGCAGGGAGGCGGCCGCAGGGGTGGGGGTAGCAGCCGGAGCGTGCACTGGGGCGCTCTGGGGTGGGTGGTCTGCTTGCATGACCGCCCAGGCGACCCCAACGCCTGCCAGCACGACGGCTGCGGCAAGGGCTGCCAGCGAGCGGCGGGGGTGGCGGCGGATGCGGGCGCCGAACGATCTAAGGGCAGAGGTATTCATTGACAAGCTTTGTGTTTTTGGCTTCGCTCCCGGCCCATGAGCCGGAGACGAAATTAGGTAACTCTAGCAGAACCTAGCGGTTTTGTCAAGGGTGATAGGATAGAATCATGGATACTCTGCACATAATCGGTCTGAAGGTGGCGGTGGAAGGGGTGCCGATCTTGCGCGGCGTCGACTTGACGGTCGAGGCCGGCAAGGTTCACGCCTTGATGGGCCCGAACGGCTCCGGCAAGTCGACCTTGTCGTACACGCTGCTGGGCCACCCGAAGTATACGGTCACCGGCGGCGAGGTGATTTGGCGTGGTCAGAATATCCTCGAACTGTCTCCGGATCAGCGTGCCCAGGCGGGTTTGTTCCTTGCCTTCCAATACCCGCAGGAGATTCCCGGCGTGTCGCTGGCGTCGTTCTTGCGGTCGGCCGTCAACGCCGTGCGGGTGGCGAACGGCGGCCAGGCCTTATCCGTCCTCGAGTTCCGGCGGCTGCTCAAAGAAAAGATGGTCCTCCTGAAGATGGATGAAACCTTCGCCGAACGCTACCTGAACGAAGGTTTTTCCGGCGGCGAGAAGAAGCGCGCCGAGACGCTCCAGATGGCGCTGCTTAATCCGGCGATGGGAATCCTTGATGAGACCGATTCGGGGCTCGATATCGACGCGCTGCGGCAGGTCTCGGCCGGCATTAACGCCCTTAAGAAGACCAACCCTCAATTGGGACTGCTCCTGATCACCCACTATCAGCGGATCCTTGACTACATCAAGCCCGACTATGTCCATGTGATGGTCGCCGGCCGGATCGCCGAGTCTGGCGGCCCCGAGCTGGTCGAGAAGCTTGAGCGCGAAGGCTATGATTGGTTGAAGGAAGGGGCGGTGGCATGAGCGAGCTGGAGACCGGAGTGCGGGTATTCTCTTTTTACCCTAGCCCCGAGCAAGCACCGTATGAGATAGGCAATATCATGGCTCTCCACCTGCTTCTTGAAGGCCGACGAACGACATCTGCGGAGGCATTGCGAGACCTGAGCGACCGTGATGGACTACTTGAGATGGTAAGCACTAACGGCCTTGAACAGGTTGCCAGGATGTCCCTGGCCGTTCCGGACGCCGGATTTGAAGAGGAACTACGGAACCTCGCTGCAAGACGTTCTCAGCTGCGGGAATCGGAGGATACATGAGTTTTAAACGTCGTTTCGGAAAACGAATTTTGCGCTGGGCCGGCCTGTTCGTCTTCTGGTTGATTCGCCACCGCGTCCGGCGGCACCTGGCGGAACGCGGCGGCGGACGCGGTAAGAAGCGGCACTATGACTATGAGGTGAAAAAGTGAACGAGCGTCCGGAACGGAGTGTCCGAATGTTCGCTCTCTTCCCTAATGTGAAAAGAGAATTAGAGTACCGCGTGGACGAGTTAGTATTTCTCCACGAACGTCTTGATGGCGGTGATACTACACCCTTAGACGCGCTAAGAGCCCTAAACGGCCCGGATGAACTCTCCGAAAGTTTACTAGAAGAGGGCGGTGACCCCGCGACAAGGATTCTTTTCCCGGCGGCGAACGATCAATCCAAGCAGGAGCTACAGGACCTCATTGAAGCGGGTGTTTACTTGGTAGAAACGGCTGACGGTGAGGACGTGGCGACTAACCGGCACCTATCCGTGTGGTTAGCAGATGGCGCCCATGACGGGGATATCTCGAGATTGAGGCATGTATTGTCTCATGCGTACGCCGGTACGGAAATACTCACCGGCGACGAAATCCTCATACCGGGCGATCCCTTGGGTATCGCCGGACCGGATGGCGAGCCACTGCCGGGTCGAGGTATCTCACTCCAAATCGTTCCTCAGGAGGATTTACCGGGGGTTTACCAAGCAGAATCGGAAGGGTTTACCGATGACTACCTGACGAACGCGGGCGACGAAAAGGAAATCGCCGACACGCCCTCCGAGGGTCGAGTGATCAGTTCGGTCGAAGAACAGCGTCGCGAAAACCTGCCAGGTCCGCGTTATCCGCGTCTTACGCGACGACCGGACTGGCACGATCTTCGGGCCAACAAAAGAAGTGGCTGTAGTGAGTGAGCGGTTGCTACCAACTGGTAGCGCCGGCGACTTGATTGCGTCACCGAGCGCGACGGCGTATGAACGACAAGCGATGAAGATAATAGCAGCAGCCTATGAGACGGGCAGGATTAGCCTGAGCGGCGATGGTGTTCGGACCGACCGTGCGGCCTCGGCGTCAAAGCTGAAGGCGATGTACCGGTTGGCACAGCGAAACCATGAGTGACGCCGTCGTCCGCGATGTCTCCGCCGGTCTCGATCGCTTCCGGCATATCGATCCGGAACAGCACGCCTATCGTGCCAAACCGGGCCTGACGCGGGCGCTCATTGAGGACATGTCGGCGCAGAAGAATGAGCCGGACTGGATGCGGCGGTTCCGCCTGAAGTCGTTCGAGACATTCTTGAAAAAGCCGCTCCCGACCTGGGGGCCGGACCTTTCCGGCATCGACTTCGATGCTTTGACTTACTACCTCCGTCCCACCGACCAGGTCGCCACCAAATGGGAAGACCTGCCGGCCGACATCAAGGCAACCTTCGATAAGCTGCAGATTCCCGAGGCGGAACGGGACATGCTTTCCGGCGTGGTGGCGATGTACGACTCGGAAACGGTCTATCGTAGTTTGCAGCGGCCGTGGGAGGAACAAGGCGTGATTTTTTGCGACATGGATAGTGCCGTACAACAGTACCCCGATCTCGTGAAGCAGTACTTCATGACCAAGTGCGTCCCGCCGGCGGACAACAAATTCTCGGCGCTACACGGCGCGGTCTGGTCCGGCGGTTCGTTCATCTACGTGCCGGCCGGCGTAAAGGTGACGATGCCCCTACAAACCTACTTTCGCATGAACGCCTCCGGCCAGGGACAGTTCGAACACACCTTGATCATCGTCGAAGAGGGGGCCGAGGTGCACTACATCGAAGGCTGCACGGCACCGCTCTACTCCAAGGCCTCGCTGCATTCGGCCGTGGTGGAGATTTTCGTCGCCAAGGGCGCGCGCTCTCGCTATACGACGGTCCAAAATTGGTCGAAGAACGTCTACAACCTGAATACCAAGCGGGCGATCGTCCAAGAGGACGCCCACCACGAGTGGGTCGGGGGCTCGTTGGGATCCGGCGTGACGATGCTTTACCCCGCCAGCTGGTTGGTCGGCAAAGGGGCGAGTTGCGAGCACCTGAACGTCGCCCTGGCGGTCGGCAAGGTCGACAAGGACACCGGTGCCAAGGTGATTCACGGCGCGCCGTATACCAAATCTCGCGTCGTGGCGAAGTCGATCTCCAAAGATGGCGGACGGGGGGCGTACCGGGGTTTATTGAAGGTCGTCAAAGGCGCGCACGGCTCGATTGCCAATATCCAGTGCGACGCGCTGATCCTGGACCCGCAGTCGGTCTCGGACACTTTGCCGCACATCGAAGTTGGTGAGGACAAGGTGACGATCGCGCATGAGGCGACGGTGGGTCGGATCGGCCAGGAACAGCTCTTCTACCTGATGAGTCGTGGTTTGACGGAGCAGGAAGCGATCAATATGATCGTCTCCGGTTTTCTGGAGCCGGTAGTGAAAGAGCTGCCGCTCGAATACGCGGTGGAACTGAACCGATTGATTGCGATGGAGATGGAGGGCAGCGTTGGCTGACGAGCAAGATTACGAAGTCGCTCGCGAAGCTCTGGCCAATGACTTCATGTCGATCGCTAGCTCCACTCCTGACGGAAACCCTTGGGTGGTCGCCGTCCGGAACCGCGGATTCCTGGACGGACGACTTCGCTGGTCTTCGCAGCCGGATCGGTATCACTCCGAACTGATTAAAGATAACGCGCAGGTCGCGTTTTTGCTCTACGCTCCCTCTCCGCGAGTAGATGATGAAGCCACGCTCGCGCTTTATGGCAGGGCGGTCGTGGATTCGATCGAACAGGATGCTATCGAGGGTGAAACGTACTTCGCCACAGTGACTGAAGCGTGGTCGCTGATCAGCGAGAAGGTCGACGGTCAATGGCGTCAGAAGGTGCAGGTAGACCCGTCCAAAATAGGCGACGTACGAAAGGCGAAATGAAGGTTCATGTCGATTAAGATCGCCCAGACCGGCTTTCGCCCGAAGGTGCCGCGGTACCTGCCGGTCGAAGCACCGGAGTTTGCGAAGAAGCGCGCTACGGCGCGCAAAGCCTTGGCGGCGATGGATGCCCCGAGTGACAAGAAGTACTCCAACTGGCAACGCTGGCAGCTCGACGATATCTTCGATCTGCCGATCGGGGGTATGGCCCCGACGTTTGCGATTGACCAGCCGGATTTCGCCACAGGATACAAGACGATTGCGGCGCCTCTTAGTGCTACGATTCCCACATGGCCCGACCACGTCCGCGGCTACCTGATGGGGGAAGCCCTGCCGCCGGACTATCATTACTTTTCGGCGCTTTCCGGCGCTTTGTACGCCGACGGCGCGGTGATTGTGGTGCCGGACGGGGTGATGGCGGAAATCACGGTCGACTTCACTGCCGAGCCCGGCAAACTGAATGCCTTCCGGAGCATCATCATCGTCGGCAAGGGTGCGCAGGCGACGGTGATCGAGCGAATGACTTGTGCTCAAGGACAGTCCTTGAGCACGACCTCTGGCGCCGCGTCCTCTCGGGTGGCTTCAGATACCGCCCCTACCCCGGTGCCATTCCGGGACGCTTCAGACGCCATGCCTCCCCCCATGTCATCCCGAGCGCAGTCGAGGGATCCCTTTCCCAGAATGAGGGATTCCTCCGCTTCCCCTGGCCCAAGTCCAGGGTCCGGTCGGAATGACAAACAGGAAGAAACAATCGTCGTGCATGGCATCGAGGCCTACGTGTCGGAAGGAGGCTCGCTAAAGTACTATGCCGCCCAGGAGCTCGACCAAGACTCGCGGCACTTCGCGATTTACCGATCACGGCAGGATCGCGATGCCACACTCGACTGGCTGATCGGCTCATTCGGTGCCAAGCACGTGCAAGTCCACGTCGAGTCCGGTCTGGCAGCGGAAGGGGCGGAGTCGAACGTCCAGGCGCTCTATGCCGGAGGGGCCGGCCAGCACTTCGACCAGCATCTGGAGGCGAATCATCTGGTCGGCCATACTACGTCGAATACGTATGCGCGTGGTATCGTCCGCGGCGGGGCCAAGGCGGTCTACCGCGGCATGATTACGATCAAACCTGGCGCCCATGGCTCGAGTGCCGACCAGAACGGCCACGCGATGCTTCTCGACAACGCCTCCCACGTCGACGCGATTCCGGGCTTGCAGATCGATGCCGACGACGTCGTCGCTGGCCATGGCGCGACGGTCGGCCAGATCGACGACGAGCAGCTCTTTTACTTGCAGGCCCGCGGCTTGCCGGAAGACGAGGCGCGCCAGCTGTTGATCAAAGGTTTTTTCGAAGATATCCTCAAGCAAATCGAGAATCGAAACGTGCGTGACCAGTTCTGGCGCGCGGTGAAGGAGAAGCTTCAAGTATGAGCATGTTGATCGAAGCGACGGCTTCCTACATGAAGAAAATCCAAGAAGGTGAGGCTACCGGCCATGATTGGTTTCACACGGAACGAGTCTGGCGAAACGCCAAGCTGATCGCCCAAGGCGAGGAGGTCGACGCCGAACTAGTCGAACTCGCCGCGTTGTTGCATGACCTTGGTGATGCCAAGCTGCATGGTGGTGATGACGAGGTTGCCCCACGACTGATTAGCGCTTGGCTCACATCACAAGGGGTATCCAGTAGCCGTATCGCGACAATTTTGGAGACGGTCAGAAACGTTTCGTTTAAGAATACGGTCGAAGGCGATCATCAGGAGCTGAATCTGGAGACTAAGGTCGTCCAAGATGCCGATCGCCTCGATGCCCTCGGTGCGATTGGCATCGCTCGAGCGTTTGCCTTCGGCGGAATGCAAAATCGGCCAATTTACGATCCGAATATCGCCGCGAAGAAACCTCGGAATAAAGAGGAGTATGCTGCGGGACGCACGACCACGATTAACCATTTTTACGATAAACTGTTACTTCTTAAGGATCGGTTCAATACGGAAACCGGTCGCCACCTAGCGAAAAGGCGGCACCAATTTTTAGAAACGTTCTTAGAAGAGTTCTATCGCGAGTGGAACGGCGATCACCGACCGGGCTGCTAGACTGGAATCGTGTTTAACTCTATTGGTGTAAGAACCGATTTCCCGATCCTGTCGCGGGAAGTAAACGGAAAGCCGTTGACCTATTTAGATAGCGCCGCGACGTCCCAGAAACCCGAAGCGGTGCTCCAGGCGATGGATGATTTTTACCGGCAGCACAACGCCAATCCGCACCGCGGTCTCCACACGCTGGGCGAAGAAGCGACGGCGGCCTACGAAGAAGCAAGAAAATCAGTGGCCGAATTCATCAGTGCCGAACCGAAGCAGTTGATTTTCACGCGCAGCGCCACCGAAGCGCTCAACCTGTTCGTGGGGGGCTGGGCGTCACATAACGTAAAGAAAGGTGACGTGATCGTGCTGACGGAAATGGAGCACCACGCCAACCTGGTGCCCTGGTACATCTTGTCGGAGGAATACGAACTGGAATTTCGTTTCGTCGGTCTGACCAAGGAGGGGCACCTCGACCTAGAGGATTTACGCGAAAAGGTGAAAGGAGCCAAAGCCGTCGGCGTGACGGCGGTTTCCAACGTGCTCGGGACTGTCAATCCAATCAGGGAAATCGGTGTGATCGCCCATGAAGCCGGGGCTGCCGTGTTGGTGGATGCCGCCCAAGCCGCCCCGCATCTGCCCCTCGATGTCGCTACTTGGGGAGCCGATGCGGTGGCGTTGACCGGCCACAAGATGCTCGGCCCGACCGGCATCGGCGCGCTGTGGGTGGCCGCGGATCGATTGACGGAAATGAGTCCGGTTTATGGCGGCGGCGAGATGATCAAGACGGTCGGCTTTGGCCAGTACGAGCCGGCGGAGCCGCCGCATAAGTTCGAGGCTGGGACGATGCCGGTGGCGGAAGCGGTCGGGTGGGCTGCAGCGGTGAGGTATCTGGACAAGCTCGGGATGGCCGAGGTGCGTGAGCACGAAATTAGTCTGAATCGGTACGCGCTGGAAACGTTAGCGGGAATCAACGGCTTGAAAATGTATGGTCCCTCGGATTCCGAAGCGCGCGGCGGCCTGGTTGCCTTTACCATCGACGGCGTCCATGCCCACGACCTGGCAACGATTCTTGACCAAGAAGGAATCGCCATTCGCTCCGGCCATCATTGCGCCGAACCGTTGCACCGGAAGCTCGGCATTCCGGCGAGTGCCCGGGCCAGCTGGTCGGTCTATACGACAGAAGCCGACATCGATCGGCTGGTCGCGGGCATCAAAAAAGCCCAAAAGGTTTTCGCGTGAAGAAGGGCGACGCCCCGTGAAGGTGTCGCCCTCAAACATCACCCCCCTTCGCCCTCCTGATCGAAGACGAGTCAGCGAGTCAGAGCGGCGGAATCCGTTTGCCCGGTAATCCCGCCGCCGGTACCACCCCTCGTCTTTGTCATCCCGACCAGCAGTGACGCCCTACTTTCTCTTGTCATCCCAATCGCAGGCGAGCGTGAGCCGGAGCGAAGGGATCCCTCGACAGGGTTTATCTGAACCGAGTTCAGCATTAAGCTTCGTGCCCGGAGGATCTGGTCGCCCATTCACCGAGTAGCTAGATCCTTCGCGTTCGCTCAGAATGACAGGGATGAAACTTTTCTTAGCGTCCCAAATTGATGGTTCCGTCGAGAAACTAGTACCCTTGTTGCCTCGGCCCCCGCAGGACCTGCGCGACGATCAAGCGATCGTCGTCGAAGATGATCAGTGGCGGATCGTCTGATGGATCCCTACCGCGAACACATCCTCGATCATTACCAGAATCCGCGGAATCGGGGGAGCCTGCGTGACCCGACCTTCTCGGTCGATGAAGACAATCCGGTGTGCGGCGACCGGTTGCACCTCGATGTGATCCTCCGTGACGGAACGATCGGAGAAATCGCTTTCAGCGGCGAAGGGTGTGCGATTTCCCTGGCCGCGGCCTCGATCCTGACGGAGGAGACCAAGGGTAAGGCAATCGCGGCGGTAAAACGGTTTTCTGACAACGACATGTTGCAAGCCTTGGGTATCGAGCTTTCCCCGACGCGACTCAAGTGCGGCTTGTTGGCGGTGTCGGGTTTACGCCGCGGACTTCAATAAAGTGACAATAGAGGGGTATACTTAGGACATGGCAGTAGACACGGAAATACCGACGGAACACCTCGAAATGGACTTGCACCCCGATCAAACGGATGATTTGCTGGCGACTCTGGCCGAACATGACCCGGTGATGGCGGCGGAAGTCATCCTGTCTTTCGGAGAATCCGCCCGGGATGAACATTTGCAGCTGGCAACCCAGTTAATCGGCGAGTTCCCCTCGGAGAAAGGGGAGTATGTGCAGGTGAGCCTCAACATGAGCGATCTGCGCCCCGGTCCGGGGCTCAGATGGCAAGGGCAGCGCGAAGAATTCGTGAGCCGTCTGGTGGCCGAGTGGCGGCGGCGGGATAACGATGAGTGGGCGACGCTGGCCGGACAAATCGGCGAGCGTCTGAAAGATGAGGCCAGCTCGAACCGTCGCCGTTGGCTGTGGGCGGAACTGATGCAGCTCGGCTACCAGCGCGGTGTCAGCACCCGATCCGCCGAAAAACTGACACGGGAAGTGGTCAAGAAGAGCTGATGCAGGTCACTAAAGATACCAACTTAGGCGAGGTCGCCCTGTCCTACCCCCAAGCGGCACAGATCATGCTCGATTACGGGCTGCACTGCGTCGGCTGCCACTTCAACGCGTACGATACCGTGGCGATGGGCGCGAAGATCCACGGCATGACCGACGACGAGGTCGAGGAAATGGTCGGCCGCATCAACGAGGCCATCGTGCAGGCTTGATTTTCATACAATAAAGTGTTATAGTTGACGAATTTAATCGTCTAACCGCGTGAAAAAAGAAATCTCAAAACCGGTTATCGGCATTACGTTGGACCACAACGATGATCTGGCTCGTGCGCGTTTCCAGACTTCGCGGCGCTATCCCGACAGTGTCCGGGCCGCCGGAGGGCTGTCGATGACCCTGCCGCCATTTTCACGCGAGGAAATCGGCCAAGTGGCGAGCCTTTTGGACGGCCTCGTCCTGACCGGCGGTTACGATGTCCCCGCCACGTTTTACGGCGGTCGTCAGCATCCGAAAGCCTCCGTGGCGCAAGACGAGCGGATAGTTTCCGAGCTGGCGTTGATCCGGGAGATGGTACGGCAAGGCAAGCCGATGCTCGGTATCTGCTTCGGCCACCAGATGCTCAACCTGGCGTTCGGCGGGGCGCTGCTGCAACATATCCCCGACCATTTTCCGAAGCGCGTCACCCACATGGGCCGGGGGAAGCGCGTCCGCCCCCACCGCGTGCACGTCGAACCGGACAGTCACTTGGCCAAGGTGATGGGCGTCACGCGCGGCATGGTCCTCAGCTCTCACCATCAGGCCGTCGAGCGTCCCGGAGCCGGCGTCAGGGTGGTCGCTCGCACGCGGGACGGCGTCATCGAGGCCACTGAGTTCTCCAGCGACACCTTCATCCTTTCCGTGCAGTGGCACCCCGAGGGTCACGACGTACCTCATTCCCGCCGCCTGTTCGAGGCGCTGGTCGCCGCCGCCCAGCTGGAACGGGTGTACGAGCGGGCTCACCGGCCGCTGGCCAGCTTCCGCGCTTCGGCTTAAGCTGAAGCCATGACGAAAATCAGCAAAGTCGTCGTCGACAAAGATATCTGTATTGGGGCGGCCAGCTGCGTGGCGATCGCGCCAGAGGTTTTTGATTTGGACGAGGATGGCAAGGCCTACGTCAAAGCTGGCGCGAGCCTCTCCGACGTCGAGATGGTGCTCGACGCTGCCCGCTCCTGTCCGGTCAGCGCGATTACCGTCTTTGACGAAGACGGCACCCAACTCTACCCCGAGGTATCCGATGGCGTTACCACCTGAAATCCCCGAAGAATACCCGGGATTGTCAGAGGAGAGGCTCTCGCCACGCAGCCGATGATTCTCAAAGGGCTCGGCAAAGGATTCCTGGTCGGTCTGGTGCTCGGCGCCGGGATCTTGCTCGTCGCCGGCTATCTGGTGATCCACTCGCTGACGAGCAAGGTAGACCGAGCGGAGTCGGGCGCGCAGGACGCGGTCGATAAGGCACGACAGAAAGTCGAAGACGTCCGGTCCGACAAGCAGGTCGACGACGCGCAGCGGAAGCTCGACGAGGCCAAACGGAAAGCGGAACAGCAACTTCCGAAATGACGAAGGATATAATCAGATTTCTGATCAACCAGGGTGATTTACCAGGTGCGACCTCGTTAGGGGCGGTATGGTAATCGCCGCCCCAGCCATTCGAGGGCTTCCGGGTCGAGCTGGAGCTTCTGGAGCGTTTTGTCGTCGGGAAACCACTGGTATCGGTCGAGGTCGACCGTCCAGTCGCCCGTGATTTCGATTCCCTCTTCTTGCAAGGCGGCGGCATGGCCCGCTCGTCCCCCGGGGTAACCGGCCGCTAACCTGCCGAAACGGTTGACGACACGCTGCCAGGGCACTTTGAGGTCGCCCCAGCGGGCCGTCCAGCCGACGGCGCGGGCGGCGCGTGGAAGGCCGACCAAGGCGGCTACTTGGCCGTACGTGACGACCCGGCCGCGCGGAATCAGACGGACGATTTCAGTGACCTTGGCTTGGAACGCCTGGTCAGGCATCGACCTGCGCCTTTAACTCTCCGGAAGTAGTCGTAAAAACGTAAATCATCAGATACTTATCGCGTCAGGTAGGCGAGCAGCAGCCGTACGCCGAAACCGGTACCGCCGGCCTTCAGGTAGCCACGGTCTTTGTCCGACGAGGCCGTCGAGCCGATATCGAGGTGTACCCAGGGGGTCTTCTTGGTGACGAAGTTGCGGAGGAAGACGGCGCCGTTGATCGTGTAGCCGCGGTCGGTACTGGTGTTGCGCAGTTCGGCGATGCGCCCTTTGACCGTTTCCTGGTAGTCATCCGGCAGCGGGAACGGCCAGATTTTCTCCCCGGCTTCCTCGCCGGCTTTACGCAGCTCTTCGGTCAGGGCTTCGTCGCCGAACACCGCCGCGAAGTCGAGCCCCAGGCTAAGCTCGGTCGCGGTCAGGGTCGCTAGGTCGATCATCGTATCGGGCTTGTCCCGCTTCTCGGCGTAGCTAAGGACGTCCGCCAGCGTCAAGCGACCTTCGGCGTCGGTATTGAGGACCTCGATCGTCTTGCCGTTGTAGGCGCGCAACACGTCGCCAGGTTTCATCGCACTGCCGCCTAGCAAATTCTCGGTCGCGGCCACGTAGGCCGTCACTTTGTGCTTCACGCCGAGCGCCTTGAGGGCCGACATCACCGCGATCACCGCCGCGCCCCCGGCCATGTCCATCTTCATGTCTTCCAAGCTGCCGCCACGCGATGGCTTCAGGTTGATGCCGCCGGCGTCGAAGGTGATGCCCTTGCCGACCAAGACGACATGCTTTCGCTTAGAACCCGCACGATTCGGCGTGCCGGTCGGCACGTACTCGAGCCGGATGAACTTCGGTGGTTGATCGGAGCCGGTGGCGACGGCGAGGAAGGCCTCCATACCCTGACGAGCGGCCCAGGCTTTGTCGTACACCTGGACCTTTACCCCACTCCCCGTGAGCTTCTTGGCCCGTCTGGCCAGTTCGGTCGGAGTGAGCCGGGAAGGCGGTTCGTTGACCAAATCGCGTGCCATCATGGCGGCTTCCGCGGCCACCCGTCCGCGCTTGATGCCGGCCTGCAGACCCCGTACTTCTTTTGGCGACGATCCGACGAGGTAGTAACTCAGTTCCGTTTTCGGCTTGTCTTTTTTCCGATAGGTATCGAACGAGTAGTCGGCGAGCAGCGCCCCCTCGACGTTGAACTGGCCGATTTGTTCGTGCGATAGGCGGCCGCCGGTGGCCGTACCGAGTTTCTCCAGGTTTACTTCGCGCGCTTTGCGAACGGCGGCAGCGACGGCGCGACGCGATGATTCCGGGGTACATTCCGCCCCCATGCCAACCACGATCACGCCTTTGGTCTTGGCACCCAGGGGTACGCGTGAGTAGTGTACGGCACCGAGTTTGCCCTTAAAGTCGGCTTTCTTAAGCTCTGCCGTGAGGCGTTTGACAACCTCGCCCGGTAGCTCGGAAAATTCCGGTTTCTGTCCGTCCAGCAAACGGACGATGACGGCGTCTAAATCTTCGGGAAACTTTTGAACGACCTGGAATTTCATAAAACCTCCTTGCCCATCAACCGTACCATACCCAGGAGCAGATAACGGCCGGTCGCCTTGGCAGACGAAAAACCGTATCATGGGACGGTATATCGAGGCGTGGCACGGCGTGTCTTTAACAATTCTCCGCAAAGTCGGGGCGTAGCGCAGCCTGGTAGCGCGCATCGTTCGGGACGATGAGGTCGTGGGTTCAAATCCCGCCGCCCCGACTTTGCGGAGAAGACGCCAGCTTCCGAGAAAAGTAGATGATATCCGATTCGGGACGATGAGGTCATGGGTTCAAATCCCGGTGAAACAAACCAATACCTGTCTTGGCCGCAGGCGAGGGAACGAGGCCAGTATGACCGACGGGGTTTAGAGTTCGAATCCGAACTTCGGAGACACCAGATTTGACAAGTCTTTTAACCATAGTAAAATCACTAGCTATGACTAACTCGGAAAATCATGAAGGGTCTGTCCCCGATTTTGGTGAAGAGAGTGGGGTGGATCTTCAAGCTAGCTGGGATGCTGAATTAGCTGCAGCTGGCTTCAGCTTCGTCAGCGGGCAGTTGCGCAATGCCAGCTACCTGGCTGAAGAGTTTCCCCGTGCGGTTGATCTGGACGAGGTTGCTGAGTCAGTCATCTTTACCAGTCCCATAAGTGGCAGAATCGATGCGGTCCGCAACTTTATGGTTAGAGAAGGTATTACACCAGCGAGCCCACAACACGCCCCAGCTTCTGCTCGCATCCTTCGAGGCCATGCCAGCGTATTTATTCCTCAGGAGGCTGTCTCGGAGGATGGTTACGGCCGTCGACAAATGGCAATGCTGTCGCGAGGGGATGAGGGTTGTATGTTCGGTATTGATAGATATTTTGCTGGCAAGGAATGGAATGTAGGGAACAAGTTTCTGGGTGTTCGAAAGCGTACATAGCGCTTGCTAAGGCGAGGCTTCAGACTACATACGCTAACGGTTTTGGTTCGAACCCCGGGCCAAGCCCGGGGCAGGCTCCGTCCGGCTTGGGGAGCATGGCAGGCCAGATTGATATCGTTTTGGTACTATAGCAACAGGGTAAATAGGGGGAGAAAAGAGATCTATGGTAGACAGCCTTCTTCCAGATAATCCTGACTCCGAGAAAGCAGACGGCTCGGTGGATTTCAGACTTGAGTGCTCAAATGAAAGACTTCGTGGCTTCCTTGCGAGGGTTGGCGATTCTCAGATCTGGATGGAACTATACTTGCCGAAGGAAGGTAAAAAATCACGTTATAGTGTTAGTTGGCCGGCCCGGCTGGATGGTAGTCAGGTAGGTGAATTGTTCGGAGGTATGGCAGGCGAAACACCACCCGAAAACGTCGTCGTAGGATTCGGGGAAGATGGAGAAATTAGACATCATGAAAGCCGTTCGTTCGATACGGCGATGGATGACGTTGATCCAAGTGCTCTAGGTTTCCTCCGTCTTGACTATTCTTCCCATTTTTTTCAATGGGTAACTGAGGGCGAAGCGGAATTCCCTGGTCGAGTCAGTGTTCTTGTTGACGTTGAAGTATCACCCGAGGAGATCTGGCTCGAAGCTTTTTTGAGTAGTTCCGCTACGGAGGAAATCCAAAGGGCTGCACCCGGCATATCCCGGGCGTGGGAGCGAGTTTTAGAGGGTGAGCGCAAGGATTAAGTCTGAGGCAGACTCCGAGAAAAGTAGGCGACGTTCGATTCGGGACGATGAGGTCGTGGGTTCAAATCCCGCCGCCCCGGTGAAACAAGTTTGATTTCGGTCGGACCCAGGTGATTGAAGAATGTACTTGTAAAAATACCTTTTTCATGGTATTTTTACTGAATATATTTTTTATGTATGACTACTATGCCGCCCTCCGAACCTAGAGAACCTACCGACCCGACATTGCCGGTCGAATCACTGGGCGACGGTGAGACGTCAGCCGAGAATCCTGTAGTCGATCAGTTGGAAATGGCGGTTGAGCAACTGCCCGATTGGCTAGAGCCGGAATCCCGAAAGCAAGCCACCGAAAAGCTGGCGGTGATGTTGCTCGCTCACCACGAAGCGTTCAATGCCGCGATGGCAGGAGAGCTGGATACGATTGGTAATTATGGTCAGGATTCACAATTGGGGTTTACGCTGACAGACCTTCCCGACCGAGTCCAAAGCGACAAAGAGGCTCTACAAGATTGGATCGATGGACGGGTTGAAGCACACCAGATTGATGTATCACCAGCCGATATCCCACGTAATGCCGCTCTAGCTGATTTTCCCGGGGTCGAGACTATCATAGAGATAGCAATTAAAAATCGACGAGTACATGAAGTTAATCCGAGTCATGGTGCGGAAGCGTTAGAAAAATTAGCAGCAGAAGGGTGGCAGGTTCCTGTGGATGCGGAGCGGGATCAATCCTTCTATGTTTTCGTGGTACCAAAGAAGTATATTCACATGGGCGGTAAGTCCCTCGCCGAGCTAGCTGAATTACACGAGCTGGTAACAGAAGCCGGCTTTAGGTTAGCTGATCTGCCCGACCTCTTCGGCGTGGCACTGGGGACCGAACTACAAGGTGATGACCAGGCGCTTCCAGGCTCCCTCAAAGCCCTGAGGATTCCGGAGAGTCCGCATGATACTAAGTCGGTAGTCGCCACGTATGAGTTTTACGGGGAGCAGAAAATCGACATAACAACCGAAACCCTTAATGACAATGGTGAAGTGAATATGCAGGATTGCTTACTCGTCCGAGGACCAGCCAATCTCTCTCCTGAGCAGTTGAGTAAGCTTGAACGGGTGCGTGGCACAAGTAAATTAATTCGCGTAGGCGGAATGAGCCTGAGTCGTCAGACTGACTATAGCCAAGCTTGATCCTAACCTATTTTTGCAAGATTTGTTTACGCTCGGCTCGTTCGTCGGGCCTTTAGAAGAACCCGCTAAAAAACTATCTCCGCTGGCACCGATGCTTGTATGTTTATCCCTACTCGTTTCAGGCGTAATCGGCTACCATATACGGGCTAACGCTTCAGGGAGCCGCACGTGCGGCTCGAACAGCCGGGACGGTAGCGTCTGTCTGAGATACTTTTAAACACCAACATACACCTCGATCGTCATGGGCATCAAAGTCAAATTAGCGGCGATCTTCCTGATTATTTCGCTCTTGCCGACCTTGTTCGTCGGGGTTTTGGTCTACCTGCAGTCGCGGGACGTCCTGACCAAGAGTACCAACACGAACCTGGAGGCGCTGGCCTCGGAGCAAAAAGCGCGCTTGGTCGACGTCGCCAACATCTACCAAGAACGGCTCAACTTGATTCCGGCCGGCTCGTCCCTGATCCAGCGGAGCGATGAGTACCAGCGAACCAGGTCCGCCGGCGCGCGCCAAGAAATCCTCAGCCTGCTGACATTTGCCAAGCAGACCACGGCGGATTCGCAAGAGATCGCCGTCCTGGATCCGGGCGGGACCGTGCTGGTATCGACCGAACCGGCCAGTGTCGGAAAGAGCCTCGCTACTGAGCGGTCGTTCCGCGGGGCGCAGCAAGGCTTGCTCCGTCCTGATATCTCGAAGGATGCCGACGGCAAGCTTTCCGTTCGCTTGGTCGGACCCTTGAAACTGGATGGTCAGCCGGTGGCGATGCTGGCGGTGACCTCTCCAGCTACATACCTAACGAATCTCTCGACTGACTATTCCGGCTTGGGCCAAACCGGCGAATATGTCGTGGTGCAGCGGGAGCCGAACGGTGACGCCGTGGTGATTACGCCGCTCCGTTTAGACAAGGACGCCGCCCTGAAGGTTCGCCTGAGCGCGGGTGACATGTCGCGTCCCAGCCAACGGGCCTTGGCCGGCCAGGAACAGCTCTTCGGTGACGCGACCGATTACCGGGGGCAGAAAGTGCTCGCCGCCACCCGGTACGTCCCCCAGCTCGACTGGGGTCTGGTCGTCAAGATCGACAAAGCCGAAGCCTATCAGCCGATTAATTCGCTCCGTAACATCCTCTTGATCTTCGGTCTCCTCTTCACCTTCCTGATCGTCGTCTTGACCCTAGAGATCACGCGCTCGATTACGCGGCCGCTCCTACGCTTGACCCAGGTGACGGAGCGAATCAGCGGGGGTGACTTGTCGCAGCGGGTCGGGGTGGGCTCCGATGACGAAATCGGTCGTCTCGGTGCCTCGGTCAATACGATGGCGGAGAACTTGGAGCTGGCTCACCAGGACCTGGAACGGAAAGTCCGTGACCGTACCCAGGCGCTGACGGATGCCCAGCACGCGGCGCGGTTAGGAAGCTGGCGGTGGCACCGGGAAGGTGACCGCCTGGAATGGTCTGAGGAGATGTATCGGATCTACGGCTACCGAAAAGGCCGGTCATTATCTCGCGACCAAGCCCTCGAACGCATCCATCCGGACGATCAGGAAGCGGTGCAGCAGACGATCACGCTCGCCATGAAGAAAGGCCGGTCGTATTCTCACGAGTATCGGATCGTGCTGCCGGACGACACGGTGAAGACCGTCTACAGCAAGGTCGAGATTACGCGTGACCGCACCGGTCAGCCCGAGGTGGTGAGCGGCGTCGTGCTCGACATCACGGATCGCAAGCAGGCGGAACTGCGCGCCGGACAGTTGGCCGCGATCGTCGAGTCGAGCGACGAAGCAATTATCTCCAAAGACCTGACGGGCCGCGTCCTGAGCTGGAACCGCGGTGCCGAGACGATGTACGGGTATACGGCCCGGCAGGCGATCGGCCAATTCGTCAGCCTGGTGGTCCCGGCCGGACACGAAGGGGAAATCGAACACATCTTGAAGGAGGTCAAAGAAGGCCGGTCGATCGAGCAATTCGAGACGGAGCGGGTCACCAAGGCCGGAGAGGTCTTCCGCGTCTCGATTACGGTCTCGCCGATGCGGGATACCAACGGCAAGGTAATCGGCGCCGCGATGATTACCCGGGACATCAGCCGTCAGCACGAATTCATCCGCCGCCAGCGCGACTTCGTCTCGATCGCCTCGCACGAACTACGGACGCCGTTGACCGCCCTGATGGGGTACCTCTCGATGGCGCTCCAAGCGAAGCCGGATCAGGAACAATTGCCCCAGTTCCTCAACCGGGCGAACGCGGCGGCCAAGCGCTTGTCCGCGTTGGTCGAGGATCTTCTGAGCGTGGCGCGCATCGACGAGGATCGCGTCGTGTACAACACCGAGACGATCGAGCCGAGCAGCGTCCTCGAGGAAATCATCGATAACTTCCGACACGCGGCTCGCGAACGGCAGATTCGCCTGTCGTTCACGAGCCGTCTGAAAACCGGAGTCCGGGTCGGCGTCGACCGCGGCAAGTTCGACCAGGTGATGATCAACCTGATCGATAACGCCATCAAGTACACGCCTGACGGCGGGTCGGTGACCGTGTCGATCAGGACGATGGCGAAGGACGTGACGGTTATCGTCAAGGACACCGGCATCGGGATCCATCCGGATAACATGGAGCGCATCTACGAGAAGTTCTACCGGGAGTACACCGAGCGATCGGTGCCTGCCGGCGGTACCGGGCTGGGCCTCTTCATCACCAAGGAGTTGGTGGAACGACAGGGCGGCACCCTGGCAATCAGCTCGGATCACGGCAAGGGCACCGTCGCCACGGTCACGCTACCGCGACGTAAGGAGTAGAGATATCTCAAAATTCCTCGTCCCCAGCGTCAGAACAAGGTGATTTTTTCAGGGCGTCGCCCTTTGCTCCGACCGTAACCGACAAACGCTATTTTGGGGATCGGCTGTAGGAACCGTCACCAAACCGATTCTCCGACTGACCCGAAGTCAGGCTGCGACTAGGTCCTCGGAGGACTGATCTTAGCTGGCGAGGTACAATAAGGACATGTCCAGAGCCGTCGATAAAACCTACGTTCACGCCCCGAACCTGATTGGCGGCACCGGCCTCACCTCACCGGCGGAAGGAATCATCGTCAGTCTTCCGGCGTCTAGCGGCTGGCCGCAGCGCGAAAGTGCCGTGCTGGAAATCGGACCAGAGTGCTAATGAGTTCCCCGACGCAGACCATCACGTCTCCGATTGACGGCCACGAGGTCGGTCGTGTGCCAGTGATGGCTGAGAATCAACTGACCGCGGCGATCGAGGCGGCGGCGGTCGCCCAACCGGCTTGGGCGGCGCGGCCGCTGGCCGACCGCCAAGCGCTCCTAAAAGCGGGGGCGCAGGCTATGCGCGACCATGCTGAAGAACTGACCGATCTGTTGATACGGGAAATCGGCAAGACGACCAAAGAGGCCGCCGACGAGGTCAGTCGTTCCGCTGACCTGATCGACGCGACGGCCGACGAGGCGAGCCAATTGCGCGAGTATCAGATCAAGGCCTCCGACTTTCCGGGCAATGATTCGGACCGCGTGCAGACGGTGCGTCGGCAACCGCGTGGCGTGGTTGCGGCGATCGCGCCGTTCAACTATCCGATTAACCTGGCGGTTTCGAAGATCGCCCCGGCGCTGGTGATGGGCAATGCCGTCGCTTTCAAGCCGCCGACCCAAGGCTCGGTCAGTGGCTCGCGACTCGCCGAACTGCTGATTTCGGCCGGCCTACCGGCTGACCTGCTGCCGACCCTGACCGGAACGGCTTCGGAAATCGGCGACGTCCTCACCGCGCATCCGTCGGTCGCGATGATCGCCCTGACTGGCTCGACGGACGTCGGCGAGCGACTGGCCAAGCAAGCCGGCCTGATTCCCTTACTCTTCGAGCTCGGCGGTAACGACCCGGCGATCGTCTTGGCCGATGCCGACCTGGCCCGGACGGCGCAGATCGTCGCGGCGGGAGCTTTCAAGTACGCCGGGCAGCGGTGCACCGCGATCAAGCGGGTGTATGTCGTCGCGTCGGTCGCTGATGCCTTCGTCGCACAGCTGGCGGCGGCGACAAGGGAAGCGTTCGGCTCGGCCGGCGACCCGCGCCAACACCCGGTCGGCCCGGTAATCAGCGACCAGCAAGCCGACTATCTGCAAGAGCTATTCGATGATGCGACTCAAGTGGGTGGTCGGGTGATCAGCGGCGGGCAGCGTAATGGTCGGTACTGGGAGGCGACGATCATCGACGGACTCGCGCATCGGACGCGCTTGGTCACCGAAGAACAGTTCGGGCCGATCCTGCCAATCGTCCGCGTGGCCGATGCCGCTGAGGCGATCGCGCACGCCAACGACTCCGCCTACGGCTTGCAGGCCTGTCTGTTTACGGCTGATGTGACGGCGGCCGACGACCTGGCGACGCGATTGGCGGGCGGCGGTATCCACATCAATGATCCCGACCAACGCGGGCCGGACAATTTTCTCTTCGTCGGGCATAAGAAATCGGGCCTCGGCTCCCAAGGAATCCGTTTCTCGCTTGAGGCGATGAGCCTCGAGCAGGGCATCGTCCGTGGAAAATGAGACACCGGATCGCCGTGGTCGGTGCTGGGCCTACCGGCAAAGGGGCCGCCCGGGTATTGAGCGAAGCCGGGCAGGCGGTGGTCGTTTTCGATCGCGAGCCTGAAGGCGGTGGCATGCTTCGCTACGGCTACCCCGCCGAACGGATGCCCGACCAGATTTCCCAGCGGGATACGGAGCGCCTACGTGGGCGAGGCGTCCGGTTCGAATTCGGACGCGAATTGGGGCGGAACCTTACTCTCGACGAACTGGCCGAGTACGACGCCGTCCTCCTCGCCGTCGGCGCGGTCGTCCCGAGACGACTCGGCGTCTTGGGTGAGGACCTGCCGGAGGTGCATACCGCCTTGGAATTTCTGAAAGCGTCACGCTCGACGCGGCCGATCAGTCCTGGTCGCCGGGCTTTGATTGTCGGCGGCGGGGACACCTCGGTCGACGCCGCTACGACCGCCCTGTCGCTCGATGCGACGGAGGCGGCGATTCTGTACCGCGGCCTTGAAGACGCGATACCGGCCCAGGAACGGGAATTGGAGACGGCTCACAAGAATGGGGTGATGATCCGGCCCCACAGTGTCGTCACCAAGATCGAGTCCGGGCTGCGCGTCCACCTGGCCTCAAGCTCGCCCGCAACCGTGACGATCGAGGAATGGGATACCTTGATTGTGGCGATCGGACAAGCGGTCGACTCCGGTCTTTTCCGTAAACTCGGTCTGACCGTCCATCCTGACGGTACCACCGACCGCCCGAAGATTTTCGTGGCGGGCGAGAGCCGGTACGGCGCCGGTCGCCTAGCCTCCGCCGTCAAGGATGCTCAGCGGGCAGGTTCCCGCATCCTGGACGCCCTCGCCTGAGAAATCCCACCATCCCCGACCTGTTAGTTCGTTTCACCCCCGGCTGTGGTCGTGAGGAGACTCCGGTATTGGAAGCAAGTCTTCCGTCTAAGCGTTGACAAAAACAGTTAGTTGTGCTTTACTGACATAATTTCTCGTTCCTCGAAACAGGCCTCTCGGCGCCTGTCCAGGCCGCGAAAAAAACAAACATACATGAAGAAACGACTACTCTCTTTCCTGTTCATGCTCGGGTTGGTTCTGACGCCGCTCGCGGCGCTGGCTGAGGAGCCGGCCTCATCGGCGGCCTCGGCCAGTTTAAAGGCGGATCAGGCGAAGCTCGAGAAGACGGAAGACGAGACGCTGTCGATCCAGCAGCAGGTCACCGCCGTACAAGCCTCGCTGAAGACGATTGCCGACAAGCAGGTCGAACTAAACGCGCAGACGAAAGCCTTGGCGGAGCAGTCGGTTGGGCTGATGCCGGAACTTCAAGCGAAGGCGGCCGAACACCAAAAGAAGCAAAAAGCCTTGATGGACCTGATGGCGAGTGACTATAAGACGCCGGCCCAGAACGGCTTCTTCATCGCCGTCTCGACGCACACCATCAGCGATTCGCTTGATCAGGCGGAGTACACTTCAGCCTTCGCGCAAAAGATGAACTCCTTGGCGCAGGCTGCCGCGTCGGCCAAGGATGACCTGGCCGGTCGCAAGCAAGAGATCGATGCCAAACGGAGCCAGCTCGAACTGTCCCAACGGGAACAAGGCGTCCTCAAGGCCGGTACCGATCAGCAAAACGCCAAGTTGGCGGAGCTGCTTGCCAACAAAAATAACGAAGCGGCCTACCTGGCGGCCAAAATCGCCAAGGAAAAACTCGCCCAAGACACCTTATTGAGTGCGCTGGCCGATGGTGCTTCCGGCGCCACCTGGGGTACCTACACCGACGGCGCACGCGTCAAGCAGGGCGAGGCAATCGGCTTTGAGGGCTCGACCGGCAACTCGACCGGCTGCCATACCCACTTCTCGCTGATCGAGGGCAACAAGTGGATTAACCCGCAACCGTTCTTCGACACCGCGATCATTCGTCACCCCGACGGGGGTCTGACCCAGGCCTTCGGGATGACCGACTATGCCAGAAGCGGCGCCTACGGCGGCAATATCCATAATGGTATCGACTTCGTCCAGGGGTGCAGCAAACCGGTACGCGCCGCGGCCGATGGGATGATCATTCGCGACAACCGAACTGACGGCTCCGGTTTCGGGCACTACATCATGATTCGCCACGCGAACGGTTTGATCACCCTCTACGGCCATCTGATCTAGAGCCTGTCTCGACGCTCCCTTCTTAGGCGTGCTTACGACACAGCCTGTCTTGGGGTTTCTACCGTAGGCCTTCTCGAAGTCCTCGCAAAGGCTATTCTGGCAAGGGAGTCGCAGTGCGGCCGCGATGTTTTGCTATGCTTCCTCTATGCGCTCGCGAAAGCACCTTGATCACCAGCGTTTTTCTGTCGGGGCAGCGTTCGCCCTTAGTTTTCTGGCGGTGGTCGCGACGGTCGTGATTCCGGGCGATTCGTTCGCGTCAGTCAATCTCACGGCCACGGAGTGGGTCTATCAGGTGCGGTCACCCTTTCTCACCGCCCCACTCGTCGCGCTGACGTACCTCGGGTATCTTTTTTGGCCGATTGCGCTCAGCGTAGCCTTCGTCTGTTACCGGCGTGGCCAGGCACGGCTGGCCACGTTCGGGCTGCTATTGACGGCATTCGAGGCGATCAGCAACCTGGTCGCGAAACGGTTGGTGAATGCCGACCGCCCGGCGTTGGTCATGCCGCCTGCGCCGCTGCACCAGCTCTATCACTATGGCTTCCCGAGCGGTCACGCGTCGGGTGCCGTGGTGGTGTTGGGGGTGGCTTTTTTTGCCCTGGCGAAACTGACCCGGTTGCCGCGTTTTGCTCTTGGGGCGACCTATTTCTTGCTCGTCTTCGGTATCGGTTTCAGTCGCGTGTATCTCGGGGTGCATTGGTTCGGCGACGTGATCGGCGGCTACCTCTATGGAGCGGCTATCCTGGGAATCGGTTGGGTGGCCTGGCAGCAGACCCAAGCTCAGCGGTCTCCTGACTGACGAGAAGGGCCTGTCGGACGCACCGAAACATCCGTGTCCGATTGGCTACGTGCCGCTCGAGGGTGGATTCACGCTAAACGCCGTACTTCGGCCGGAGGTCTTTGTATACTTCGGAAATCAACAGGAGCTGGGCGCCGGAACCGACGATAAGCACCAGCAGGCTAACAATCGGGCCCAGCACCGGTATCGCCATCAGGACGTAGAGGAACACCAAGCCGAGCACGCCGGCACCAAGGCTGACCCAGAACGAGGCGGACTCACGCTGGATCAGGACGCGGCCGAGCAGCAGGGCCACGAAAATCTTGGCGGTGTAGAGCACCAAGACGTAGGCGCCGGCGCCGAAGATGGCTAGCGGCAGCCCGATTACCAGGACAGCTAAGATCAACAAGACGAGCGGTGCGAAGACGACGAAGACGAGGCCTCCCAGCAAGGAGCGCCAGGGATGCTTGGTGAGCTTACTGGCGGTGATCCAGGCAGCGCGACGGGCGTACAGCAGGATGGCGATCAAAAAGGCCACGGCGGCCATGAACCAGAGGATTTGGCCCTGCAGGCGGTTGATGAAGGTATGATGTTTTTCGGACGGGAGGTGGTGCGAGACGGCCCCCGAGACGACGGCTCCCGCCTCCTGCTTCAGTTCATCAGGAGCGGTGTACTGCAGACTGCCCCGGATGTTCGCGCCCGGGCCGAGGACAAGCTGGTCTTGGCCGCGGTCGTTGGAAATACGGGCATCGACGTTTCCACCGACGCTGCTGTCGAGCCGCAGCGTCTCGACCTTCGCGTGCACGTTCCGGCCGATAGGGGCTGAAACGTCGGCCTGCCCGGCGGCGGCCCAGAAGTCGCGGCCGATGGTGCCGCCCGGCACCGTCACCTTGCCGGCGAAGGCAATCAAATCCCCACCGATCGCGCCGTCGCTGGTCAATTCGGAAGCGGCGACGCGGACCGTGCCGCTTACCGTGCCGTGCACCTCGACGGTTCGCGCCGCCACCCAAAGATTACCTTGGATTATGCCAGTTACCGTCACGGTCTCGGCGACGACCATGACGTCGCCGGTGACCGTTCCGTCGATCGTCACATTGCTACCGGCCAGGTAGAGGTCGTCATTGATGAGCCGGTCTTTGGCGATCGTTACTCCTTCGCCGCTTTCCACCGTGGCCGCCCGGACGCCTGCCGGCCAAGCAAGCGCCATGAGCAGCGCGACAAACAGGAGGAACCAGCGTTTCATACCAGTATCATACGTAAAGTTGGTGCGTAGAGGAACCAGGGCTCGCGGGTGACCCGCGGACCGGTCTGTTCGCGGGACTTCTTCATGTCGAGAAAAAGGCAAATTCCACCAATGGGTACTAGCAAGCGGCCGACCAAGGGGGTAAGCCGGTCCGCCTGCGTAGCGCTTTCCTCACAGAAAGCCTCTTAATGTAGCAAAAAAAGATTCAATAGTCAAGTACCTGGATCGTCATGAGCTAACGCGAAGGGACTGAGCGTCACGTTTGAGCCAGCGAAAAAAAGAATCGCGACCGGAAAAACGCCCGTCATGGGCGTCCAAGGTAACCAGTCCCAGGGCGATTCACGGAACGGGCGTCTCGGTAGGCTGTGGTGCCAATCGTTCGATCAAGCGATGGTTTTCGCGGTCGAGCTGGTTCAGGAGCTGCCTGATCTGCTTATCGTCCTTCAACGATATTCCCTCCATCGACCCCAACATATAGTCGATATCCTGATACTCCTCCAGGAGAACTGAGAGCAGGCGTTGGATGTAGAGAGGGTTCATAAATAGAAGACCGAAATTTTTTCCGGCTCTTTCCTCTTACGGAATTACATTATAATCCCTCAACCCGCCTCACTATTTAAAAGCACTGTTGTCATTTAAAAAAGCCGCGTCTGACAACCTGTGGAAAAGTGGTGGAAAAAATATTTGGGCCGATCTCACCAGTCAGGTCTGGAACCTACGAATCTAGGCTCCACATAGTGAGCCTTGTCATCGGTTCCGAAAAAGCGAGTTTCGATTGAATCTACATCAATGTTTGCAGCTCGAAGTAAGCGAAGCGTCTTCTGCTCGGATTCCTCATACTTCCTCGGAAGAACATTAATCAGTCGAGGCGTCGTAGAGTATTCATAGGGGGTAAAGACCCTTGTGCTCGGCTCTATCTTCCCTAAACGGATTGCGTACCAAATAGCAGTGAGAAGGGAGCACGGACTATGACCTTCTTGAGTATACCGCTCGTAACTTTTGCGTACCTTCCTCTCTGTGACTAACTTTAGAAATTCCCTGCAGTGTGCGGCTAAAGTCGATTCATAGGCCCAGTAGTTTGGGCGTAGTCCCTCACGATCCAGCTCGTCAATATAATCGCTACCTGCAAGACTCTGTGTTTTGGGATTGTAGTCGTAGATCAAAACATAGGTGCCATAGGTTCTTTGATTCTTCTGAAGTTCCTGGACTACCTCGCGAGCCAGGGAAATACTTCCCCGTTGCTCATCACCGAACTCTTGGTCAGTGAAGATGCGCGCGAATTCAATGCTGTAATCAGTTTGCTTCATATAGAGGGACCGGTCACCCAAAACCTAGTTAATTGGCTCACCAGTCGGGCCTGGAACCTTTTGGGCAATCTGGAGGCATTTTCTAGTGCCCCACAAATTCGGGGTCTCAGGCATAAAACGTAACAACGGAACACAATAAAAAGGCTGGGTGGATTCAATCCGCTAGCGCAACAGTGACTTGGTAAACTCCTCCCGCTCGAGAAGCGACAGACGGGTGTATGACATGGGCAATTCCTTTCTCGGCTAATGGTAGGTGTTGCACTAGCGATGTGAATCCGAGCTGTCTCACGCTCTGACCGACATTGACAGAAGCAAGAAATTACGTTATGGTTGACTACTCTTTAAACCAAACGGAGCAAATGCCGTCCCACGCAGAAATACCCACAAATCCGGAGCCACAGCAGCATCTTGAAAAAGCCAATGAGTTTTTTGAGGAAGCACTCCTCTTGTACAATCCCGAAAATCCGGAGAGCCCTAGTGTCGAGCTCATTGAAGTCGCCCTGCTTCTTGGCAAGGGAGACACGGCTCAGCGCATTGTCGGCAAGGAGGGGTATGGCCTGCGGGTTCTCGAGACCGCGATAGCGCAGGGACACCTTGATTTTGCCAAGAGGCAAATTGAAGCCGCCGTGGCCAAACTACCGGAGGTGTGTCCCGTCGACGAGACCACGCAACCCGTTTATTTGGATACTAGGTGCGGGACCCCTCGGCATAATCGGATACAGGATTACCGCCTACTTGTGCGAGCGGGCGACCCGGATGCCCTCGCGCGCTGCTATGAAATCGCCGGTTTCGGGACGCCGATGTTCAACCAAGACGCCGGCGTGGCACTTGCCGGCGCGGTCGCCGACACAGGTGATTACGACAAGGCTTGGGAAATCGCGGATAAGGCATGGGTATCCGGTCGGCCAAACCGAGATCGGGCTTTCGAGAGCATAGCTTCAGCCGCAGCTCGCAATGGCGCATACGAAATCGCCACCGAAACGATGAGAGGTATCGAGGATCCCGAAATCCGCGCGCAGGCCACGATAGCGATCGCTTCTGAGACTAGGTCGGAGGAAGATTTCCAAGCGGCCCGGGACGATATTGACGCGGTTTTTCCTGCGAAACCCAAATCTTTCTGGGACAAGCTAAACAAACCACCCGACGAGGCAGATTCTTATACCAATAAGCGAATAGATCTCTTGTGTGCCCTATACTGGGCGGGCGACGGCCTGGCTCTTGAAGTTGCCCTGGACGAAGCGAACAGCCTAAAACATAGGAGCCACAGACACGCAAGGCTCATTTCGATATATGAAAAGGCTTCCGGGGAGCGCGCCAACGAGCTCCTGGACAGGGTCCGAGACTCTGCTCCGAAAAGTCTTAGGCGGAAGGCAGCCGCAGTACCTATCCTCCGAAAGGCCCAGGATACCCTTACTCTGTTCTCCTCTTCTGACTTCCTGGAATCCAGGACGGTAAGGGCAGCTGCGGCCAAGGGAGAAACCATGGTCGCGTGGAACCTCGTAGACGAGCAGGGTTTTGTTGATGATATGAAGTTAGAAAAGCTTATTGAGATAGCCGAAGCGGGGCACCCCCATGCTCTCGACGCGGCGCTGATTCGCGCCGAAACAGTTATCGCAGACGAAGAACAAACCGCAAAGGAGAATACTCGACAGTACGGATGGGAAAAGCGGTTCAACTTTGGCGTCCAGCTAGATATCCAAAGCCTAGCCAGAGTAGTTGCTCGAGATCGAGGCTACGATGAGGCCCGGAAGTTGGTGCAGCGATTACCGGGTAAGGCGGCGGAGGTAAGGCTTCTAGCGGAATGCGCAAGAATGGAAATCGAGAAACAAGTCACAAAAAAGGGCGTCCCTGACCTTCATTAATGGGCTGGGTATACCGTCCTCGGTCGGCGAATAGGGGGCGGGTCTCCCAGAACCCAGCTAATTGGCTCAGGGAATGGTTTTCGAACTGGCGGGATCGGATTCTCCGAGCGAAGGTCGTGCCTGGCGCGGAGGGGGTAGCCTGCCCAGATGAACCGTTCGGGCGGGCGGCGCTACTTCGATGAGTTAGGCACGGGCGGTCGCTCCAGAGCCGGGGCGCTGGTCGAAGTCGTGTTTTTTTGAGATGAATCCTAGGCAGGGTTGAGGACGGTCCGGATCTTGCCGACGATGTCGTCCGGCAGGTGGAACGTCTTGACCAAGAACTCTTGGGCTCCGAGGGAGAGCGCCAGCTTCTTGTCGGTATCGGCCTTTTCGCCGCCGAGGTTGGTCAGGACGATTACCGGCACCTTGGCGGTTTCCTTGGTCTTCTTAAGGATCTTGAGCACTTCGAAGCCGTTCAGCTTGGGTAGCATGATATCAAGGAGGACCAGGTGCGGCACCACATTCTTCGCCGCGCTTACTCCTTGCTCGCCATCGGTGGCGACCGTGACTTTGTAGCCCTCCATTTCCAGCTTCGTCTGGTAGAGTTCGGTCAGCATCGGGTCATCTTCGATCAGCAGGATGTGGGTTTGTGCCATGAACGTATTTATACGATGCGGTATTTATGAAGTCAATTGAGCATCTTACAACTCAGGCTAGAAGTCATCTCATAAATGGCTTTCGTAGCGAAGGGGCCGGAGAGTCGAGCGAGGGCGGCGCTTGGTGAGGAAGGAGTAGCAGCGCTACTTCGACGAGCCAGGCGTAGACCGCAGCCGCTCTCCGGTTCCTGCAGCCGGAATCGTGTGTATGGGATGGCTTCTAGAACCTGTTGGAAAACCTGATTCTGATCCGCCGGCCCGGATGAGCATCCGTTCGTCGGCCCGGGCCGGTATGGACGGGGCATTGGGAGGCGGCCCACGGCTCGACCTTTCTGAAAGCCATGCTGTCCGCCTGATCGGTCATTCGATCGGCGCTGCCGCGTATTTTTCGCCCGGAACGGTACTCGCCTTCCGACGTGAGGCACGTCTTACCTGTCACGAGGCACCCATACGAGCCCAGTACGCGCTCCGCCAAGAGAAGCCGGGTCTTTGTAGGGAGTTTCGGTCAGGCGGCTAGGGCGAAGCGGACGGTGGCCGTGGTTCCCCGCCCGGTTTGCGAAGTCAGCTCCAGGACGCCGTCCTGTCGCTCCACCAGCTCCTTGGTGATAAACAGACCGAGTCCCGTGCCCCCGGCGGCGATCGACAGGTCGGTATACTCGCGGAAGAACTTCTCGAAAACGCGCTCCAGGTTCGCTTCCGAGATGCCGATGCCGGTATCGGTCACCGTAATGACCGCTTGGCCGCCACCTCCTGCTACCGTGACGGTCACGCGGCCGCCGTCCGGCGTGTATTTGATGGCGTTGTCGACGAGGTTGGAAAAGACCTGTTGGAGCTTGGAGCGGTCCGCATCGATACACTGTGCTTCCGGCAAGCTGTTTTCGTAGTACATCTCGATGTTTTTGCGTGCCGCGACGTGCCGCAGGTTGTCGACGGTCTCGCTCATGATGTCATGGGGGTGCAGCTCGACCGGCGTCAGGCTCAGGCGGTTTTCTTCGATGCGCGCGACGCTCAAGAGGTCCTCGACCAACTCAGCGAGCCGGGAGGCCGCCCCCTCGGCACGGTCGAGGAAGTGCCGCTGCTGCTCGGCCGTGGTGTCCGGGGTCTTGGTCAGGGCGAGAAACCCGAGCAACGCCGTGATCGGGGTCCGCAGCTCATGTGAAGCAATCGAGACGAACTCCGTCTGCCGCCGCATGAACTCGTACTGGTCGGTAATATCACGGAAGACGAAGACGGTGTGGCCTTCACCCCCCTTCACCCCGGCGGGAGCGGCGCTGACGTCTACCCAGCGGCTCGTATCCTCGCGCGTGGCGATGGAAATCGTCAATTTATCATGCCGCTGCTCGTCCTGTAGCTGGGAAAAATCGAACGGCTGGTCTTGCTCGGTCCGCGGTTTGAAGATGTCCTGGGCGCGCTGTCCGCGTACCGCGCTTGACCGGTACCCGGTGATGCGCCCCATCGCCGGGTTGAACATTTCGATACGGCCGCGCTGATCCAGGGTAATGATGCCCTCGGCGGTGCCGGCGACGACCGCGGCCAGCTGGCGGCGCTCATCGGCTAGTTGCTGGCTGTCACGACGGAAGGAATCGGCCAGTTTGCTGACGTGGGACGCGGTGGTCAGGGCGTAGCTCGTCTGCCGAGCCGCGGCCGCGGCCGCCTCCTGCCAGTCCGCGGTGAATGGCTCGGGCCGGGAGACGATCAGGACACCCAGTTTGCGGAGGCCCGTCACCAGCGGCAAGACCAGGGTATGGTGGTCAAGGAACGGCTTAAGCTGGTTATCGCCAAGCATTTCCGTCGGCCGGCGTATTCTTAGCGCTTCCTCAATGGAGGCTTCGTGTACCGGCAGGCTATGCAAGTCGAGGTTTCCGGCGCTGTACCCCAGCGAGAGCGAGACCCGATCCTCGTTCAAAAACCACAGGCTGGCGGTCTTGGCCTGGAGCAAGGCGGTGATTTCGTGGCCGATTACTTCGATCAAGGCCGGGAAGTCCGGCGCCAAGGAGACGGTCCAGGAAAAATTAGCTACTCCCATCGCCAAATCGTGCGGTAGGTCGTAGCGGGGCTGCGAGGTACCGAAGGTGGGGAATTTGGATTGTTTCTTGGCTGGCATAGAATTATGAGAGTGTATGATAGTCCTACTGTGAATGCGATGAACAATTTCGTGCTGACGCCCCACTTCGCGCGTACCGTCATCACCCAGGTGATGAGTTTGCTCGGCCGCGATGTCTCCTTGGCGGACGCTGGCGGGGTGCTCGTTGCCTCTTATGACCCTAACATGGTTGGCAAACAGCTTTCCGGGGTGGAGGCGGTCCTGCAGGCCAAGGACGCGGCTGTCTTGGCGGGGGGCGAGGCCGTCGGTTTCCCGATTAGCCAGGATGGCAACATGGTCGGTGTCCTGATCATCCACGCTGATCCGAAGACGGTGCAGGAGTTCGTGCCGATCACCCGCAGCCTGGTGGACCTCTTGGTGACCCAGGAGGCGGAGCAGGCTTTGGCCGGTAATCTCGACCAGGTCCTCTGGCAGTTCTTCCACGCCTTATCGGATGCGGAGCGTGATAAACTTGTCAATGAGGCCAAACTTCTTGGTGTGGATGTGACCAAGCCGCGCTTCGTGGCACTGGTGACCGTGCCCGGGTTCTCGGAACAACTGGCGGAAGAGACGGACAAGTCCGAACCGATCAATCGTTTTAAGGAAAGGTTGGGGCGCGAAGTTGGCGCGATGTTCCCGACTTCGAGCGATAATACCATAACTTTCTTCGGTCAGGAAACGTTTCTGGTTCTAAAAGATGCCGCCAAGGGAGATGAAACTCTGGATATCTACCGCCAAAAATCCGACCAAATGCTGTCAAACCTCGGCAAAGGCCTGTCGGCGGGTATCGGCGGCCTCTATTTGGGCGTCGAAGGGCTGATGACCTCCTTTCGGGAAGCGGAAACCGCCCTCCGGCTCGGTACCAAGCTGAACGAACCAGGAAAGACCTACTTCATCGATGACCTCGGGCTCTACATCATCTTCGGCGGGGTCAGCGCCGACAAGCAGATCCACGCCGCCAAAAAAATCCTGGCCTCGCTCCTCAACGACCCCGATCTCCTAAAGACGATCCGTGGTTATTTCTCCGAGAACCTGAACCTGACTAAAGCCGCCGAGCGGCTCCACATCCACCGGAATACCTTGATTTATCGGCTCGGCAAGATCAAGGAACTCCTTCAGCTTGATCCGGAAATTTTCGAGGACGCCGTCCAGATTAAGCTGGCGTTGACCCTGCTCGAACTCGAATAGAAGTCCTCTACTGCGAGGGTGAAAAAAGGGGCTGGAGAACGGGGTCCGCTCCGTGGGGAATGAGCAGCCGGTCGGATGAATTGGTCGCCCGCCCGGGCCAGTACGGACGGGGACGTGCAGTGCGCTTTCGTTAACCTCGGCTGGACCGTAGCCACGATCCGACCCCTGTGTGATTTGGTTTCTGAGACGGCTTTCAGTCACGAAGGGTACCTGGTCGCGAATCCTGGCTTCATCGTATCCCCCAGACCCGTTCCGGCGCCTTCTCTGATGTTTGGATATTTATCTAGTGTAGTCGCCTGCCTGGTTCGCTACGCTGGTGACACCAGAGACGGCACGGGGGAGTTACGGAAAGTGCTCGCTTGCCACAACCCGTCATGCTATGGTAAACTAGGTTGCTAAAAGTAAGCTCAACAAAAGGAGGATTAGATGAGTACGTCCCGTAGAGGATTCGCTTCGATGACCAAAGATCGTGTCCGTGAAGTCGCCAGCAAAGGCGGCAAGAAAACGGCCCGCTCACACGACATGGCCTTGATTGGTAAGGCCGGTGGCCAGGTGACCCGGAAACGCGGTAGCTCGTATTTCGCGGCAATCGGCAGGCTCGGCGGCAAAGCTGGCCGGCGCGGCAAGGCGGCCTAGGCCGCCTTGCGTATAACTTTCAGCAGAAGTTCCATGTCCCGACGGAAGCCGGGGCATGATTTTTCGTAGGACTATCTATCGTCCGTCCCTCCGGCCCGGCTTATAGTGGCTAGTGGATCAACCACTGATCCTCGTTCACAATAGGTCTACGGCGCGCAACTCCAACACGTACCACCAACACCGGACGGTGACTCCCGTCGGCTCGCGGGTCGGCTGGGCGCCCTCCACTTTGTCGCACTAGGGGTTTGAGTGCTCCCTAGACCTATGGCCTCATCCATCCGCAACGGCTCCTTCGGGAGCCGTTTGTGTAGTGAGTAGGTTTTAGATGCCCCTGGGACGGGTCCGGGTTTTCGCCCGATGCTTGGGCAGACAGGTTCGTCGTCATTACCGCGTCTGCCTGGCCAGGGCCGTTCGGATGGTTAGACAGGAACCTGGATACAAGATTGGCGAGGGATGCGAAAGAGCTTGCCGGACTCGCTCCGGGAAGTACCGGCCACGCATGTGCTGGTGGAGCCCATACCCTCGCAGGCTTACGCCGGTGGAGCTTCGAGGACAGGCTTAGGTGTGGGCTCGATGGTGTGGTGGGCGGAAAAAAGCATTCGTTCAGCACCCTCGGTCTCGCTCGCGATATGTAGGGCGAGCGGTACGGCGTGGGGCTTTCGCTCGACCAGTTCCGGCGTGTAAAATTTAATTGGAGGGCCAATCAAGGCATTGGTGAGGATTGCCTGCGCAATCAGGACGCTTTCCTTGACGAGCAGCCGCTTGCCGGTGTGGATCGTGATGCGATACATCCCAATCGGGTCGCGGTGCCAGTTCCATGTCGTCTGGCCGCGGGTGTGGATGCCGCGTTGGCGGGGGACTGCCAGGACGACGTGCTCGAAGACGTGGCCCAGCTCGGTGTCGCGCACCTCTTCGGCAAACGGCAGGCCGCTGCGGTTGTGGCAAATGTGATCGGACAGTGACGGCAGCATGTTGATCAGGGCTTGCCCGAACCCCTCGATTTGCGAGGAGTAGAGACGGTTACGGAACTTCACCGTTACCTTGGTGTGGCGTGGGAAAAACAGGATGTTGGTGATTTCCATCGGTGCATCGTTCTCTTGTCGAGCATCATAGCAAGCCTGAAAAAAACGTCAATGAGGCGATATCCCCAAACTGTGGACAGCCGGTGTGGGAGTGACTGGGTAACGACACCTTGCGATGGGACGGTTTGGCCGTCGCCGACCTGGCGCGGTATTTGCCTGGATTTTCCGGGCGAGTTCGCCGAATCAGGTATAGTGGACGGTATGGCCGTACCCCGCGCTAGTTCGCAAAACCGTCTCCGGAACGTTTTCATCGCCGGCATCGTGATTGGCGTCTTCGCGACCTTGATTCTGAGCGCACTGTTCGGTAGTAAGGGCAGTGTTAGCAAGGCCGACCTGGATCAGGTGGGTGACCGCCTGAGCGCGATCGAACAGAAGCTGACGACGCCGACGCCGGCCCCTGTCCCGAGCGGCGCCCCGGGCAGCGTCACCGTCTCTTCGATCAACAAGGAGCCCAAGGAACAGACCGGCAAGGAAGTGACGGTGACCGGGAAAGTATCTAATGCGCACCAGGGTGTCGGCTTCACGCTGGTCGACGCGGACGGCAGCTTTCTCTGGATCCACACTCGCGACAAGATCCCTGGTGAGACGGCGACCGTGAAGGGCACCGTCACCGAGCTCAAGGACCAGCTCGCCCAGTGGAAGAACGAGTCCGGTTGGCCAGCCGATGATGCGGCGCTGACCACCAAGCTGCGCAACGAAAAAATCTTTGTCGAGGGTTCCAGTCTCAGCTAACGGGTTGGACGAACTCCGGCGTCGGGTCTAGACTAATCGATCAGTCCTCGATTTCCCAGATAGATTTCTCGAATCGGGTAAGTAACGTGCGCATGCGTTCTTGCACTTCCTTGAATTCAGCAAACTCACCCAAAAGGCTGGCGTCTTGCTTGCGTGCTTCCATAGAAGGATACTCGCATTCCCAAATCACGGACGCTGCAGCATCCCCCTTTACCTTTTTTAACACCCTGCCTTTAGGAAGGCCGAGTTTAGCCCTCACTTCTGATGCCAGGAGTCGCTGCTGATACACTTCCTTTTCCCTACCGGGTTTTGGGAAGTAGTGGTTTTGGACAAGGATGCGTTTCATGTCTCGAGCACTTCCTCGCCCTCATTTGCGGGTTCCTCGAAGCGATCGATAAAAGTTCGAAGCAGTTCTTGCGTAACGGGCAACTGATTAGCATCTTCGTATCCCCGTTCGTTCCGCCGGGTGAGTCGTCTTTGAAGAAGGTCGTCCTCTGCCTTGAAGAATATAAGTTTTCCTGACATCGATTGTATTGTATCCCTGCTGAGATAGAGGGTACGGTCATCAGAACCAGCATAGAGCCTGCCATTGAAGCGTCTTCAGGGTGGGCCCGCTTGGATTTGAACCAAGGACCGTCCGGATATAAGCCGGATGCTCTAACCAGACTGAGCTACGGGCCCCTGGTCAGTGTACCGCCAAGGTATACTGAAAGGCGATGGCGCGTCGCATTCTTTCCAGTCCCGCATTCGGCCGGCGTACGGTCAATATCTTGGCGTTGATCGTGATCGCCTATCTGGCAATCGGTTCGGTCAAGCTGATCATCAACAATTACCAGACAAACCAGTCCTCCGTGCGCTTGCAGCAGGAGCTAGGGGACCTGGAGCAGCGCAACGCCGAACTGAAGAACCTGCTCGCCTACTACCAGACGGATTCGTTCAAGGAAAAGGAGGCGCGCGCCCGGCTGAACTACCAGAAACCCGGCGAACGCGTGGTCGTCGTCGCTATCCCGCCGGACGAGGACGTCACCAGCATCACCCAGCCGAGCATCGAGACGCAGGCCGCCACGCCGCCCTCCAATCCGCAGCAGTGGTGGGACTACTTCTTCGGCAAGAAGGCGTAAGTCTAAGAAGTGTTTTGAGAAGGGAGAGGGGCTGGCCTTGACCCTGCGGGCGAGACTTCTTAGACTTAAGCCTTGAGCACCGCTCGAAAACGATGCGGGGTGGAGCAGTGGCAGCTCGCGTGGCTCATAACCACGAGGTCGTAGGTTCGAATCCTACCCCCGCTACTAAGAAGATTGAGTACAAGATGGAAGCAAGCCGTGATGCCTGTACTTTATGATATGCCGAGTGTACATGCCGCTCGCTAAATCGGTTAGGTAAAAGAAGATAAGACAACTGTTGCTTGCAAGTAGTCGGTGTGACTGGTGAGCAGCTCGGGTGGATTGGTGAGCTGCCCCCAGCATACCAATGCATCGGCGTGGCGAGGTGGTTTGAATCGGGCGAACTCAGAGGTATAACTAGGGCATGGCACCGCGCGAATCGATTGAGGAACACCTGCGCAAAGAGAAATTGCTCGCCAACAAGTTGGTAGAGTTCGAGGGTTGGTGGGTGGCTGTCAGAAAGCATGAAATCGTCGCTAGTGGCGAGGATCTCAGAGAACTTCTGGAGGAGATTGAACGCTTAGAGGAAACCGAGAGAATCGAGGTAGAGGGTATTTTCCAGGTATCGAGCGGAAGCTTTATGTAGCTGGCTTCGCCGGTGCGTGGAGTCAGTCCGTGGCGCTTGCTACAATGGCTAAAGCCTGGCAGTGTAGCTCAGCGGTAGAGCAGCAGACTCATAAGCTGTTGGTCGGTGGTTCGATTCCACCCACTGCCACAATTTGTTTTAAACCGCTTCCTTACTTGACTTTTGCTGCTGTTTGCGGTACGATTATCCGATAATTTCGGATGGGCATGGAGCGGTTTCAAACACACAAAAAAATCATCACCGGATCACTGAATTTTATGATCGTCGTCGCCATTGGTGTGGCGTTTTTGCTCTACCAGCCCACCTCATCGAGCAATAATCCGTCCAAGTTGTTCGACCGCACGCTGAAGGCCGTGGCCGATGCCCACCGGACGCCGGCACCCTCCTCTTCACCCTCGGCCTCCCCGAGTGCTGCGGCGACGCCGGAGCCTGAGGTGGCCCAGGCTGGCGCCCAGGCCGACGCACAAGCCAACTCCCCGGTGGTCGCTGGTGAGCGTAGCGATACCGGTCGCGTCGCGCCGCCGCAGGCTCCGCGCAGCCAGGCTGGCAGCGGCGGGACCGGTGCTGCCTCCGTGATTCCGCAAGCTCCCCCAGCGCCAACCGGCGGTCTGGCCGCCACCGTCACCAAGGCGGTACAGCCGCTGGTGCCAACGGCTAACCAGGCGGTTTCGCCCCTCCTCCAGGGTGCCACCTCGTTGATCGGGCGTTAAGCCAAGCCTTCCCGCCGTTATCCCTGACCCCTACACTAGGACTGACTTACCCAAAGGAACACCATGTCGTTCATCTTCCGCCGCCAGGCACGCCTGATTCCACTTGTAATTATCTCCACCTTCGCGGTAGCGGCCGCTGTGTATTTTCTGACTTTCGCGCGACCGCAGCCCGCCAAGACGGCGATCAAGAGCCATGATATCTCCTCGGCGCTGGCGGCTGGCCGCGTGACGGAGGGCGCCAACGTCGGCGGGGCCGAGGTGCTCCAGACCGATACCCACTTGCGGTATGAGTCGGCGGAAATTACCACCGGCTTGCCGAAGGCCAACGCCGTCTCGCTGCAATGGCAACAAGAAGGTGGCGAAGACGTGCTGACCGAAGTACGCACCTTCGACGGCAAGCGGTGGACGGCCTGGGCGACGCTCGGTGATTCGGACGACCGCAAGGACGGTACTTCGGAAGCCCTGCATTCGACGATCCTCTTGACCGAAAAGGCCGCCAAGGCGCAGTACCGTTTCACGTTGGCCGACGGCCAGACGCGGATCAGCCAGCCGCGGCTGACGGCGATCGACGCGACGGAAGGGCCGAATCCGACCAAGCCGTCGCTCGCCTCGAAGATCGGATCGTTCTTGACGGGCAAAGCCAAAGCGGCTCGGCCGGAAGGACCGCGCGTGATTTCCCGCACGGAGTGGGGTTGTCCCGAGGGTGAGAGCTCGCCGCGCTGGGGACCGGAGTATCGTCCGCTGACGCGGGTGATCGTCCATCACACGGCGGCCGCCGCGAATCCCAGTAACAGCGCCGCCGCGGTGCGCGCCGTCTGGTATCAACATGCCAATACCAATGACTGGGGAGACATCGGCTATAACTATCTGGTCGATACTAACGGAGCGATTTTTCAGGGGCGGGCATACGACAAGGCCTATGCCGAGGCGAATAACCAGGAGGTCGTCGGCGGTCATGCCCTCGGCAATAATTACGGCACCACCGGCATCGCCGCGCTTGGAGAGTTCGGTACGCAAGGCGTCACGCAGGCGCTGCAGTCCTCGATCGGCCTGATGGCTGGCTACAAGGCGATGACACATAGTTTTAATCCTGGCGCCGGTGCCAACCTGGTGGGCCACCGCGACGTCTACGCGACGGCGTGTCCGGGAGTCTATTTATATAATGCGCTGCCGGGGGTCCGCGGGATAGCCTCGAATTACTATACTTACTATGCCGGTCTCTACCATTACGATTATTCCTACCAGGGCCAAGGGGTCAACGGGACGCCCGGCAATACGGTCAATCTGAACGCGTTCCAGACGGCCCAACTCTACGTCGACCTGAAGAACGAAGGCAACGACGCCTGGTCGAACGGTGGCGGCAGCCCGGTGCGACTCGGCACCAGTCGGCCGCTGGGTGGCGCCAGCAGCTTCTACCATTCGAGCTGGCTCTTTCAGGGTCGGCCGACCACTTTTGGCGGGCGGGTAACGAACGGGGTGCTGGATACCTCGGCGACGACGATCGCGCCAAGTGAGACGGCGCGGTTCAGCTTCACGATCCAGGCACCGAACATCAACGGCAGCCTGCAGGCATACTACCAACCGTTGGCGGAGAACTATACTTGGATGCGTGACCTCGGGATTTTCTGGACGGTCAACGTTACCCCGGAGACGTGGGCGTACCAATGGGTCACCCAGACCTATGCCGTACCGACCCAGCCGGACACGGACGGCAGCGTTTCGTTGACGGTCAAGAATACCGGCAACGTCACCTGGACGAACAACGGTGATGCCAACACGGTGCGTATCGCGCCGTCACGGCCGAACGACCGGACCAGCCGGCTGTACCACGCGAGTTGGCAAAGCCCGACCCGGGTTGGCTCATTCGACGCCAAGGTGGTGAACGGCGTGCCGATTACCACCGCTACGCAAATCGCCCCGGGCGAGACGGCTCGCTTCACCGTCCCGGTCCATACCCCGGGCTCTCCGGCGGTCAGTAACGAGTACTTCAATCTGGTCGCCGAAGGCAAGACCTGGCTGAACGACGTCGGCGTCTTCTGGCCGCTCAACCAACCGGCGCAAGCCAGCGCCGGGCAGGGCTACCACGTCCAGTGGGCGGGTCAAAGCGTCAGCCCGACGATCAACAAGTCGTCGAATCCGGTCGGCAGCCTCTCCTTCGACTATACGAACACCGGCTCCTATGCCTGGACGAAGAACGTGCTGCGCCTCGGCACGGCCAACCCGCTTGACCGCACCTCGATTTATCGGAACGGAGCGCCAATCGGTGCCAGCTTCGCGACCTTCGGCTTGACCTCGTCGTCGACGCCGGCGCTTCCGTCGAACGCCGCCAACTGGTTATCCGCCAACCGGGCCGCTACCTTCGCCGGCAGGGTCAACGTGGACGGGTCGCTGGACACTTCCGCGACGACGATCGCCCCGACCCAGAAGGGACGCTTCATCGTCGCCCTGGACGCCCGGAACGTCCCGCCTGGTACCTACCGTGAATACTTCCGTCCGGTGGCCGACGGCTGGGCCTGGCTGGAAGACTTCGGCGTCTACCTCGACGTGACGGTCCAGTGACGTGACGGTCCAGCGGTAGCGCGCTAAACTCAGGCCATGCTGCTAATCGACCTTGCCATCGTGGCGATGCTGGCGACGTATGGGTACTTCGGGTATCGTCGCGGTGTCATCCTGCAAATCGTCGAGCTGCTTCAGCTCCTCCTCAGTTTCGGGCTGGCCTTCGCCGTCAACACCCCGCTGACGAATGCGCTGGCGCCCCACATCCGGGCCGGCAAGGGACTGGTCGCTTTGGGCATTTTCTTGATTACCTGGCTGCTCCTTGAATTATTGCTCGGGGTGGCCTGGCGCCTCGGCAGGAAACGACTGCCGAAGTTACCGGAGAATCAGGCGACGCATCTGGCGGGAATCGCGCCGGCGCTCCTGAAGGGCGGTATCCTGATTGCGATCCTCCTCGGAATCGTCCAGACCGCCAACTTGCCACAGTCGTTCACGGACCGGATCTTGAACGCTCGGCTGGCCCAGCCGTTCCTGGCCGCCGACGATGCCTGGAAAAAGCAGTTCGAGTCGATCTTCGGCCAAGCTTTCCATGACTTGCTAGCCGCCAAGACAATCCGCACCGGTGACGATACCAGCGTCCCGCTTGGGTTCGCCAAGGCCGGTGCCAAGCCGTGCGCGAACGACGAGGCGAAGATGATCGAACTGGTCAATCGCGAGCGGACCTCGCGCGGCCTGAAGCCGGTGCGCCCGGATGATGACCTGCGCGGGGTGGCGCGGGCGCACAGCGACGACATGCTGCGCCGCGGCTACTTCGCCCACTCCTCGCCGGAAGGCATCGATCCCTTCCAGCGGATGGCGAGCGCTGGCATCACCTATGAATATGCCGGTGAAAACCTGGCCTTCGGACCCAACGTCGATACGGCGATGAACGGGCTGATGAACTCGCCCGGCCACCGCGCCAACATCCTGAAGCCGGAGTACGGCAAGCTCGGCGTCGGCTGCCTGGACGCCGGCATCCGCGGCGAGATGTACTCGCAGGAATTTACCGGGTAATCATGGTGTCATGAAACCTTTCGTCATCGGGATCGCTGGCGGCAGCGGGGCCGGTAAATCGACCCTGGTCAGCGGTCTGCAGGAGGCACTGTCCGGCGAAGCGGTCCTGATCCAGCAGGAGGACTACCTCAACCCGGAGGAGGCGATTCCGGAGTTGAACGGCTTCGATAACTACGAGCATCCTGATGCCTGGAACGGACCGCAAGCCGCCCGCGACGTCGCGGAATTGAAGCGAGGACACCCGGTCCGGGTATTCGCCAAAGACCATACGAAGGGGGTGGCTTACGGTGAAAGAAACGGTCAGTGGGTCAGCCGCGAACCGAAGCCGATTATCCTAGTGGAAGGCTTCTTGATTTACTGCTACCCGGAACTTCGCGAGGAAATCGACTTGAAGATCTACCTCGACGCGCCGTTCGAGACGCATATTCGCCGCCGCACCCACTTCATCTTCGATGAGTATCGGGAGCGGGTGCTCCTGCCGATGCACCGGGAATACGTCGAACCGAGCAAAGCGTCTGCAGACGCTGTCATTGATGTCACCGATAAAACGAAAGAAACGGTGCTGGAAGAAGTACTGGCCCTGATCCGACAGCGAACCGATTCGCCGGAGTGAAGATTTTCGACCAAGTCCGGGAAATGCTCACGCCCTACCGGGGTAAGAAACTGGTCATCGCCGTCTCCGGCGGGCTTGATTCGGTAGCGCTGCTTGATCTCTTGCTGCGGTTGCGGGAGGAGCTCGGTCTGCGCTTGGTCGTGGCGCACGCTAACCACGGCCGGCGGCGCTCGACGAAAGACGCCGTGTTCGTGGAGAAGCTGGCGCGCGGTTACGGCCTGGATTTCGTCACGACGGAGCTGTCGCCGGAGACGGGGAGGGGCGCCGCCGCCCGGATCGGGGAAGCGCGGTATCGCTGGCTGGAACAGGTGCGGAAACGTCAGCAAGCGGATCATATCGTCACGGCGCACCAGGCCGACGACCAGGTGGAAGCCCTATTTCTTAATTTGGCGACCGGCAGTGATCTGGCCGGCCTGACTGACATGCAGGTCGAAACCGGCTACGTGATGCGGCCACTGCTGCGCATCCCACGCCGTCGCCTCAGCCGCTACGTCCGTCGTCGCGGGCTGGCCTACCGGAGCGAAGCTACTAACCGCAGCGTCCGCTTGGCTCGGAAACGGGTTCGTCACCAGCTCATCACGTCATTACAAAGGATCAACCCACAACTCGTCGAAACGGTCAGTCAAAGCATGCGTGTGTTCGACGAGGAGTATGAAGTCCTGCGCCACCTGGCCGAGCAGGAGCTGGATCGGGTGACGGAGCGTCGCGCTAAAAAATCGTGGACGTTTTCGATCAAGCGGCTGGCTGGTTTGAAAAAAAGCGTGCGTCACCTGGTCTGGCGGGAGGCGATCCGGCGTTTTCACGGCGACCTGCACGGCTTTCGCTTGCCACACTTCGAAAACCTCGACGACCTGCTTAAGAAAAAGGCGGTTACGCGGATTCATCTGCCGCACGGGCTGGTGGCGAGTCGCGACGATCTGGTTATCCGGCTCGTCTACGGCGCGGCGAGCGAACCACCGAAACCGGTCACGCTTCCGGTGCCTGGGCGCGTGACGTTCGGCGACATCGTGGTCGAAGCCCGCGGTGGCCGGGCCAAAGGCGATGTGACGGTTGCGGCACGGGTCGGGAACGAACTGGTCGTCCGCCCGCCGAAGGCGCGGGATCGTTTCAAGCCGGTCGGTTTGCGGGGTACGAAGCTCGTGTCTGATTTTCTCCTCGAGGCCAAGGTGCCGCGCGACGAGCGGCCGTGGGTACCGGTAGTGACAACGCCGGAGGGCGAGATTGTCTGGGTCGCCGGTCACCGCGCCGACCGCCGCTTCGTGCCGGAGAAAGGTGAAAGGGTTGTGCGTCTCTCGCTTAAATAAGAAGAAAGAACCGCTAGGGACCGGATGGGGTCGGGAGGGTTCGGGGCGCCGGGAGCAGGGTCTAGAATGCTCGGGATTCGGCGGGGTCAGGGTCTAGAATGACGGACTCAGGGGTCTATGGGCGCGGGGAGAGTAGCGTACGTGATGTGGTTTGACCAGATGATGCTGTAATAGCCCCTCTCACGCTCTTCGACAAACCCATCGCTAAGGATTTCCACTACCTCCAATCTGCGGGTACTTGAGTCGGAGTAGGTGACGTTCAGCTCAAGGGCTCGGTCTTTGTGCCTGGGGCGCGGGTCGAGCAGGAACTCCGCGATGGAGCGGGGTGGTTCGGAACTGGCCATGGTCTTCCTTCCGATCGGGGACCTGGATGTGAACAGCTCATTAGCGGAGTGCCAAAAAGCTTTTTACTATACCAGTCAGCCCACGTCACTGTCAAAAGCCTCGTTGTGCCGCGCATCACAGTATCCCTTCTCCTCATTCCCGCACTGAACCGAGATGCTGAATCGAGTCCAGCACTAAAGGTTCAGCATAAACTTTGGCGGGAATCCGATTCTGCCATACGGTTTGGACGAGCCTTGGTTCGAAAGAAAGGTTTCTCAGTCACGATAACCAGGCGCTGGTAATCCTGGCTTCCAAAAAGCCTCCAAACTCATTTCAAAACCTCATTCCGGCCTACGTCCCTCCGTGACGGGTTGCTCATCGACCCAAAACTCCTCGAAGTAGCGCTGCTACTCCTTCGTTGTTTTGTGTCGCGGCAGCGAAGTCACGGATCGGCTCGTCATGAAAGCAGGTTTTGAAATGAGTTCTTGCCTCCTGAGGTCTGCTTCTGTACCGCGCTAGCCTGACCCTTTATACTTACTGAGTACATTTATGCGTGGACTACGAAATCTTCTTTACTTGATCGGCGCCGTCTTGGTGGTCGCGATTATCTATTCGGCGACGGCGACGAACACGTCCGAGGCTGCCCCGGCGCCGATTTCCAAAATCGTCGACGACATCAAGAACGGCCAGGTGCAAAAAGTTAAGACGGCCGGCCGGGACTTGATCGTCGAAGAAAGCGATGGCAAGAAACTAAAAAGCCAGTATACCGGCGAGTCGCTGCCGAAGTATCTGAAGGACCTCGGTGTCTCCGACCAGCAGCTGGCCAAGATCGAAATCACCGAAGGCTCGGCCAAGGATTATTCTATCTGGGTCAACCTGGCCTCGTTCCTGATCCCGATGCTTTTGATCGGTGCCTTCCTCATCTTCATGCTGCGGCAGGCCCAGGGCTCGAACAACCAGGCGATGAGCTTCGGTCGCTCGAAAGCACGCCTGTTCAACGCCGAGTCGAAGCGCGTCAACTTCGGTGATGTCGCCGGCGCTCACGAAGCCAAGGAAGAACTGAAAGAAGTCGTCGAATTTCTGAAGTACCCGGCCAAGTTTTCCCAGCTTGGGGCGCGGATTCCCTCCGGCGTCTTGTTGGTCGGTCCGCCCGGGACCGGCAAGACCTTGCTCGCCCGCGCCGTCGCCGGCGAGGCCGACGTGCCGTTCTTCTCGATTTCCGGTTCCGAGTTCGTCGAGATGTTCGTCGGCGTCGGTGCCTCCCGCGTGCGAGATCTCTTCGCCAAGGCGAAGCGGAACGCGCCCTGCATTATCTTCATCGATGAAATCGACGCCGTCGGCCGCCAACGCGGTGCCGGCCTCGGCGGCTCGCACGACGAACGCGAGCAGACCCTCAACCAGATCCTCACCGAGATGGACGGCTTCGAGCAAGACACCAACGTCATCGTGATGGCGGCGACCAACCGGCCCGACGTGCTCGATCCGGCCCTCCTGCGCCCCGGCCGTTTCGACCGTCGTGTGATCATCGACCGGCCGGACATCAAAGAGCGCGAGGCGATCCTAGTCGTCCACTCCAAAGGCAAGCCGCTCGCCAAGGACGTGGACCTCCACGAGATCGCCCGGGCGACCCCGGGCTTTGCCGGCGCCGACCTCGCCAACCTTTTCAACGAGGCGGCGATCCTGACGGCGCGTCGCACCAAGCGGAAGGTCGGTCAGGCGGAACTGACCGCCTCGATCGAAAAGGTGATGCTCGGTCCGGAACGCCGTTCGCGGGTGATGAACGACAAGGAAAAGAAAATCACCGCCTACCACGAGGCCGGTCACGCGCTGGTGGCGACGCTGTCGCCGCGCTGCGATCCGGTGCACAAGGTTTCGATCGTTTCTCGCGGCATGGCGGGTGGCTACACCTGGTACCTGCCGGGTGAGGATAAGCACTACCACGCCAAGCCGGATTTCGAAGACGAGTTGGCGGCGATGCTAGCCGGCCACGCGACGGAAAAAGCCGTCTTCAAAGAGGTGACGACGGGGGCTTCCAGCGATATCCAAAAGGCGACGGAGCTGGCCCGCCGCATGGTGGTCGATTATGGAATGAGCGAAAAGCTCGGTCCGATCGCCTACCGTGAAAAGGACGAGATGATTTTCCTCGGCCGCGAACTCGGTGAGCAGAAACACTATTCCGAGCGTGTCGCCTCGGAAATCGACACCGAGGTGAAGGGGTTGATCGACCGGGCCTACAAGCAGGCGGAAACGCTCATCGCCAAGAACCGGAAGAAGCTGACGGAAATCGCCGAGAAGCTCTTGAAGGAGGAGACGATCGAAGGAGCGGATTTCGACAAGATGTTCCCCAAGGTCAAGAAGCTACGGAAGCCCAGCGTAGCGTAGGGCTCGCTTTCCCTAACACGCCTCCCGACCAATCCGCTTACGCGCCCCCCCCATTTTTTCGAGGTCGCCGGACGAGAATTTTACAGAGAGCAGGAAACGCTTGTTTTATTCTTCGAGGCCGCCGGCCGAGAAGTTCGGCATAATCAGGGAACTTCTCACACGCTCGAAGCATTAGTAGCTTTACAAAGCGCTATCATTTTGCTATCATCGATTGCTTCTAGCTTTTTAACAACCTGGCCAACCAACCCATAGCCACTACCAATCGAAGGGATTACCGTATGCGTACCCGGGATAAAGTTTCATTGGTGCTCAGAATTGTCCTCATGATTGGCATGGTCGGCGAGACCATCTTCATCTATCAGGCAAACACCACCAACGACAAGCTCGATGGCATCGCCACACTTCTCATGTGCCTCACTGCATTCATCGTCGTGAGTGTGCAAAGCTTCAAGGGCAGCGTGCGAGATTAGAAGTAGACAAACCAACATTCGATGAGTGGCTGTGGTCAGCGGGGGTGTGGTGACGGTCATATTTGATACTTTGAGCTTGCTCAGATCAATCAGATATCCGTGACCAGACCCCCGTACCACCCCTCGTTACCCTCCGAGGCCCTAGGACGAGAAGTTTAGCTAAATTACGCGAACTTCTCACGGAGTTTATACCGCGCGCCCGCGGGTCTCAGAGGATAAATTGGTTGATTGGTCAGGTTCCTTGAACCAGATTAATCTCGCTTGTCATTCCGAGGCCGGGACAGCCGGCGAGGAAGCTGTGATCGGTGACAAGTTTTCGCTTTACTCAGGATCACGATAAGGGCGCCTATCCGCGGTATACTGGGGCGGATGGGAGCACGCGTTGAAACAAACCGCTAAGGCATTTTCCCGCTTCGGTATTTTTTCGGCCACCCTCGGCGGGGCGGCTTTTCTGCTGGCGTTGGCGCAGCTTGGTTCGCGAGGGCTGGGACTGGTGCGCGATCGTGTCCTAGCCACGGGGCTCGGTACCACCGGCGAGCTCGACGTCTATTACGCCGCCTTTCGCATCCCCGACTTCCTCTTCAACGTCCTGATCGCCGGCGCGATCTCGGCGGCTTTCATCCCGATTTTCGCTGGCTACTTGGCAAAGAACCAAACCGAGGAAGCGAACCGTGTCGGTTCGGCGATCATCACGATC
>JAABUS010001455.1_pt1 | contig 51269 bp, 38 predicted proteins | sample 5560161 | NCBI WGS metagenome assembly JAABUS01 (sample SAMN10711885, study PRJNA513376) | rock metagenome | isolation source: Antarctica rocks | place: Antarctica: Victoria Land, Trio Nunatak nord | collected 2016-01-04 | reverse complement strand
TACCAGGAGGCGATGATCGGCCAGAAGGTGAACAGGGCGGCGAGGAGGAGCGAGGGGAGCATGAAGAGGTAGCACCAGCGTGCGGCGTAGATGCGCCGCCACCGCGATGCCTGCGCGCGCGTCGCGGATTGATCTGACAATCGCTGAGCGAGGGGGGTAGCCATGACCACTCCTTATTTCTTCAACGGGCCGTAGTCCGCGTCAGTGTAATCCTTTGGCGGCAGACCCCGCAGGTGCTCGTCCCAAGGGACGACATCGCTCGTGCGTGTGTACCAATCGAGGAGCGTGCATTCTAATCGGTGCCGAACCGTCGCGTACGCCGCGTCGCCGTGGATATTCCGCGTTTCCCGTGGGTCGCGAGCCAGGTCGTACAGCTCGCTGACGCCGAGTGGGCGGTGGATGAGCTTGTGCGTCATCGTCCGCACCATCACCGCGCGGCAGACGCTCTCCGGATGGTCCTGCTGCAACCGCCCTTTCGGGTAGTAGATCGCGCCGGGATTGGTCGCGACGGGGAAGCCCGCGCCGACGCGCCCCTCGAATGCCTGCGGCTCGTGCGGGTCGTACCCACCCTCCGCGAAAACGGCGCGGTCCGGGTCGCCCGCTTCCCCGCGCAGTTGCGGGACGAGGCTGCGGGCGAAATGCGTGTGCGCGGCGGGGATCCCCGCGAGGTCCAACACCGTCGCCATGAAATCGAACAGCTCGATCGGCTCTGCCACGACATGCCCCCGCGCCATCCCCGGCACGCGGGCGATGAACGGCACGCGCGTCAAGGTGTCGTCGAGGGCGCTCGGCCACTTCTCCACGAGGCCGTAATCGCCCGCCCAGTCGCCGTGATCGGAGAAGCAGAAGACCGCCGTGGTCTCGGCACACCCCGTCTCGTCGAGGGCGTTGAGCAGTTGGCCAAGCAGGGTATCCGCCACGGCGGTCATGCCGAGATAGACCGCGTTGATCTCCCGCAGCACGGATTCGTCCAACCGGTCGAGATGGCGCGTCGCGCGGATCAGCGCGTGGAAGTCCGGCCTGTCGGGGAGGTCAGCGGGGCGTAGCGGCGGCACGCCCGCCGGGTCGAACATCGTCTGCCACGGCTCTGGCGCGCGGTACGGTGGGTGCGGGTACGAGAGGGGGAGATAGAGCGCGAACGGCTCCTCTGGCTTCCCCCGCAACAGTTCAATCGCGCCATCGACCTGGCGGAAGTCCCCCAACTCTTCAAGCGAGTCCGCCGGTTCATAGAGAAAGCTGTAGTAGCGCGGATCGTCCGGCTGCCACGGCGGCGTCGCCAACGCCGCGCGATTGCCCGCGACCGCGCGGCGGGAGCGGTCGCCGAGCCGGTAATCCGTCACGCTCTCCGCGAAGCTCCCCGGCGCGAACAGGTCGTTCTTGCCGCCCCAGTAGATGTGGTAGCCGGACTGCTTGAGGTACTTGAGCAGGTTCGGCTCGTCGGGCCGGAGGAGGTGCCAGAGCGTGCGATGCCCCCGGACATGTGGATACCAGCCCGTCATGAACGCGCAGCGCGCGGGCGTGCAGACTGTGTGCTGCACATGGCACTGGTCGAACCGCGTCCCCTCCCCGGCGAGGCGGTCCATATTGGGCGTACGGGACAGTGGATGCCCGTAGCATCCCACGCTCTCCGCGCGTAACTCGTCGGGGACGAAGAAGACGAAGTTCATCTTCGATGCACGCTCCATGCCCGTTCTCTACTTCTTCAACGCGGCGTAGTCCGCCTCGGCATAGTCCTTCGTCGGATCCCAGTTCGGGAAGACCCAGTCGTCGCGGGTCACTTTCGCGCCCTTCGCCTGCGCCGCCTTGATGGCGCGGTCCAGCTCCTTGTCGGCGCGATCCTTGAGGTCCTGCATCGCCTTCTTCGCGTCGCCGAGTTGCCCGGTGTAGATTCCCTGTACGACCGTCCCGAAATCCGGCGTGATCGTCTTCCGCTCCAGGTTGACGAGTTCCACATCCGGGTTGTGGACACTCGGGTTCGGCGCACGGTGCATCTGCCGGTCAAAGAGCGCGAGCGCTTTCGTAATACGCGGATCGATGCCCGTCACCTGATTCGCTTTCGGGAATGTCGCCGGTTCTCCGCCACCGGAAATTTTCACGAACGTCGCCTGCCCCTCCTCGGTGCCGAGGTAATGGAACATGTCGCCGACGATGTCGAGGTATTTGCTCTTCGCGTACGCCCAGAAGTAGCCGCCGGTGGTGCCGTACATGAGTGGCAGTGGCGTACCGCTATTCGGTACCGGCTGACTCGCCAGATCGAACGTGAAGTCCGGCGCGGTGGATTTCCATCCCTCGATATTGAACGGCCCTTGGAGCATCATTGCCGCGACCCCCTGTGGGAACTGCGCGCGCGCCTGCAAGGCGTTGAGCGAGAGCGAGCCGGGAAAGACACTGCCGTCCGCTTTCAGCGCGAGCAGCAGGTCAATGGCGGCGAGGTATGGGGCGGTCGTGTAGTTGTACTCGCCGGATTTCCAGTTCAGGTCTTCGGCGAATCCGTCTCCACCACCCCCGGATGCTCCCGCCATCTGCGCGAGACCGGAGACGATACCGCCCCAGCGATTCGTTTGGCTACCCTCGATGATGACGCCGTAATACTTGCCCGCGCCCTGTTGCGTCAACTTCTTCGCGGCGGCGCGGTACTCATCCCACGTCATCGGCTTCACTTGCGGATCGATCCCCGCTTGCTTGAGGTAGTCCACGTTGTACAGGAGCAGGTTGCTGTACGTCTTGTTGGAGATGAACGGGAAGGTATACGTCTTTCCCTTGAAGACGTGCACGCCATTAACAAACGAACCGGATGGGAAGGCCGCCTTCCATTGCGCGAACATTGGGATGATGTCGTCGAGGGCACGCACCCATCCCTGGCTGACCGCTTGCGCCCCCGTGAAGTTCTGCGGGATCTGGAAGACGTCGGGCGCGTTGCTGTTTTGGACACCGAGCGGCACCAGTTTGTTGATCTCCGGCCACGGCAGTTCATCGAGTTGAATCGTGACGTTCGGGTGGGCCTGCTGATAGGAGGCGAAGTACGCTTTGAAGAACATTCCCTTCGGACCGGGGCCGCTATGCACCCAGTGGAAGGTCAATTTCTCCGTCGGCAGTTTCGCGCCACTCGTCGGAATTGGGATCGCGGTCGCACCGGCGGTCGTCGCGGCGGGAGCGCTTGTGATCCCCGTTGCAGGCACAGCGGTCGATGCGGTGGCTTGTCCACTCGGTGGTGGTGGCGCCGTGGCGTTCCCGCCGCCACATGCGGCGAGGATCGCGGCCACGCCCGTCCCCGCAGCGATCCGCAGGGCATGACGGCGCGAGATTGCCGAATCGGTCCGGTCGTGCGTATCCATGGCCGCCCCTTTCACGCTTACCGCCATTTGGCCCGCTCCTGTTCGGAGAGAACGATGTCCGCCGCGCCACTCAACTTGAATGCGTCCGTCTCATAGTCGTCGAACTCCCTGCCACCGGTTTCCGCCCACCATGCATCCACGCGCCGTTCGAGGTCTGCCTTCGTGTCGGCAACGGCGGGGTCCGCCGCGACGTTCAGCAGTTCGTGCGGGTCCTGCTCCATGTCGTACAGCTCGTCGGTCAGGTCCGGGCCGTAATATCGGATGTACTTCCACCGGCGCGTGCGCATGGCGCGGAAGGGATGTAAACCCCAGTACGCGCCGTAGTGCTCGAAAAAGACCGCTTCATCGTCTGGATGGTGCGCGCGGCGCATCGCGGGCAGCAATGACCCACCCGCGAACATGGGCGGTGGGGTGATCCCCGCCGCCTCCAGGAGCGTGCCGGGCACGCTGACATTGACGGTCAGATCGTCCACAACCGCGCGCGGGAACCGGGTGCCGGGAATGCGCACGAGGAGCGGGACGACGAAGAGTTCATCGTACGGCAAGGTGCCCTTCAGTCGCATCCGGTGCGCGCCCATCATGTCGCCGTGATCGGAGGTGAAGACGACGACGGTCTCCTCCCACATTCCCTTCGCTTCCAGCGCGGCACGTACCGCGCCGAAACAGGCGTCCATGTGGGAGATCATCGTGTAGTACTGCCGCAGTTCGTGCTTCAGCGATGATTCGGCGGTCGCATCGCCGTGCTCGCGATCCCGGTTGCGCGCACGCTGGAAGGGTGGCTTGCTCGCGAGATCGTCCGCATAATAACTGATGGGTAGGGTGATCCGCTCCGGCGGATAGCGATCCGCGAATTCCTCCACGATCTCAAACGGCGGGTGCGGCTCCTGAAAGGAGACGGTGAGGAAGAGCGGTTCATCGGGGTCGTGCTCCGCGAGGAAGTGGCAGGTCGTATCGGTGATCGCGCGGTCCACGCCACTCATCGGTACCGCCGCCGGGAAGTCCGCGCCGACGTCGTACCCCAGTGCCGGGAGCGCCGCGCCGAAGTGCGTCTTGCCGAAATAGGCAGTCGTGTAGCCGTGCTCGTGGAAGACCTGTCCGACAGTGCGATGGCGCGCATTGAGATGCGCGGTGTGCCCGTGGAAGCCGTAAATGATCATCACGCCCAGATCATGTGGGTAGCGGCCGGTTTGAAGCGCGGCGCGCGACGGGACACATTGTGGGTTTGCCGCGTACTGGTGCGTGAAGCGCACGCTCTCCGCCGCCAGCTGGTCGAGATGGGGCGTATACGCGGTCGGGTCCACCACACCGAGCCGCTGCCCCTGCATTTGATCGCAGATCACGAACACCACATGCGGACGTTTCATGCATCCATCCTCTGCCTTATCAGTGCTCCGTCGTCAGGTAGGCGTCGCCGAGTGCCCGCGCTTCTGCCCGCAGTCGTGCCAGGAGCGCCTCCTCCTGCCGCGCCACCTCTGGCCGACCGGCCAGATTCTCCATCCCCAGCGGATCCGTATCGAGATCGAAGAGGAGTGCGACTGCGCCCGATTGATCCGTGGCGAGGAGCCAGTCATGCGTGCGCAGGGCACGCCATCGGTCCGGCGGGAGTTGGTGCATCGGCCGGTTGACCGCCTCCCACTCCGGGCTGCGCTCGACGCCGCCCTCGATGTAGACCGTCTGGCGCGGTGAATCGGCCGCGCCGCGCCAGACGGTCGAGAGGTCATATCCCTGCACATGCGCCGGGATCGCTGCATCGCAGCAGGCGAGCAGTGTAGGTGCGATGTCCACACAGGCGAAGAGATGATCTGTCACCGTGCCGGCCGGGATCCGACCCGGCCAGCGGACGATACAGGGGACACGGGTGGCCTCGTCATACGGAATGCTCTTGCGCAGCAGGCCGTGCTCGCCGAGCGAGTCGCCGTGATCCGAGATGAAGAGGACAATCGTCTCTTCTGCCATGCCGAGCTGGTCGAGTGCGGCGAGCAGCCTGCCGACATTATCGTCCAGCGCGGTGACGAGGCCATCATAACGGGCACGCTCCGTGCGGGCCCGCTCCGCGAGGGCGGGCGGAACGCTGGCGGGAAGCGGCATTGCCTGTGGATCGTAGGTGGCGCGATGCCGCCCCGGAGGCTCCAGCGGAGTATGCGGCGGCCCCCAGGAGATCATCAGGCAGAACGGCCGCGCGCGGTCCGCCGCCGCTTCTTCCAGAAACGCAACGGCGAGGTCCGTCTGGTAGTCTGGCTCGAAACCTGGTGTCGGAATCTCGTCCGGCGTGTCAAGGAAATAGACACCATTGTAGTAGCGATGCCCGCGGTTGAAGGCGGCCCAGTGCTGCCACCCGTGACGGCGTTCCGGCGGGACGAAGCCGGGGCGCGGATCGCCGTCGAGGTGCCATTTGCCGATGTAACCCGTCCGGTATCCCGCCGCATTGAGGACTGCCGCGAAGCAGACCTCGTCGGTAGGAAGCGGGTCATTATTGCGCATCACCCCCGTCGTGTGCGGATACCGCCCGGTCATGAATGCGCCGCGGGAGGGCGTGCAGAGAGGGTTCACTGTGAAGGCATGCGTGAGCCGCATCCCCTGCCGCGCCAGCTGGTCGAGATGCGGTGTGTGCACGACGACATCGCCCGCGCAGGCCAGCGTGTCCGCGCGCCACTGGTCAGGGTGGATGATGAGCACATTCGGGCGACCTGCGGCCAACGCCTACCTCCTCTCGTACCCAGTACTCGGGAGCCAGTAGCCAGCAAGAACATCGGCTCCACTGTCTACCGGCTATTGACTACTTCTTCAACGCGGCGTAGTCGGCGTCGGTGTAGTCCTTCGTTGGGTCCCAGTTGGCGAAGGCGAAGTCGTCCCGTGTCACCTTCGCGCCCTTCGCCTGCGCCGCCTTGATCGCCCGGTCCAGCTCCTTGTCCGCGCGGTCCTTGAGGTCCTGCATCGCCTTCTTCGGGTCCGCAACCTGCCCCGTGTAGATGCCCTGCACGGTCGTGCCGAAGTCCGGCGTCAGGGGCTTCAGTTCGAGGTTGATGAGGGCGACGTCGGGGTTGCGAACGTTCGGGCTGGGGGCGAGGCGCATCTGCTGGTCGAAGAAGCCGAGCGTCTTGCGGGCGCGCGGGTCGAGTTGCGCCTTCTCGTTCGCTTTCGGGAAGATCGGCGGGTCGCTGCCGCCGGTGATCGTCGCCCACTTCGTCTGCCCCTCGTCCGTACCCAGGTAGTGGAAGATGTCCCCCGCGATCGCCGCGTACTTCGATTTCGCGTAGACCCACATCTGGTTCGAGCCGCCCGGCCCGTAGCCCTGCGGCATCGGCGCGCCGCTGTTCGGCACGGGCGTCGGCGCCACATCGAAATTGAAGGCCGGGTTGTCGTGCAGCCACTGCGGGATGTTCCACACGCCTTGCAGCATCATCGCCGCGACGCCCTGCGGCATCTGCGCCCGTGCCTGGGGGGCGTTGAGGTTGAGCGAGCCGGGGAAGACGCTGCCGTCCGCCTTGAGGCCGAGCAGCAGGTCAATCGCGCCGAGGTACTGGTCGCTGGCGAAGGCGTACTCGCCCGTCTTCAGGTTCATGTCCTGTACCGGCCCCGCTACGCCAGATGCCATCGCGCCTGCGACGGTCGCGAGGCTGCGGACGATATCGCCCCAGCGCTGCGTCTGCGCGCCCTCGATGATGACCCCGTAGTACTTGCCCGCGCCCTGCTGCGTCAGTTTCTTCGCGGCGGCGCGGTACTCGTCCCATGTCATCGGCTTCGCCTGCGGGTCAACCCCCGCCTGTTTCAGGTAATCCGCGTTGTACAGGAGCAGCGTGGCGTACCGCTTGTTCGTTGTGAAGGGGAGGGTGTACGTCTTGCCCTTGAAGGTCGTCAGCCCCTCCACGAACGAGCCGGGCGGGAAGTTGGTCTTCCAGTTGGCGAAATCGGGGATCAGGTCGTCGAGAGGCAGCACCCATCCCTGCTGCACCACCTGCCCGCCCGTCAGCCCCTGCGGTATCTGGAAGACATCGGGGGCGTTGCCGTTCTGCACGCCGAGCGGCACGAGCTTATTGATCTCGGTCCACGGCAGCGCGTCGTACTGCACCGCGATATTCGCGTGCGCCTTCTGGTACGCGGGGAAATAGGCATTCCAGAAGAAGGCCTTCACGTCGCCGCTGTCCACCCAATGGAAATTCACCTTGTCCGTCGGCAATTTTGCGCCGGACGCGGGGATGACAAATTCCGCCGCCGATGGAGGGGGCGTGCTCCCGGACGCGCCGCTCGTGGTTGGCGCATTCGTCGCACCCGTGGCGGCGGTCGTCGCGCTCGACGTGGTGGAAGCCCCGCCCCCGCCGCACGCCGCGAGGAGCGCCGCCGCGCCCGCGCCCGCCGCGAGGCGGAGGGCATCCCGCCGGGAAAGCTGGTCGTGTTCGGTTTGCCGCGTCATCGGTCGCTCCCTTTCTCGCCGCGCCTATTTCTTCAGCGCGGCGTAGTCCGCGTCGGTGTAATCCTTCGTCGGGTCCCAATTCGGGAAGACCCAGTCGTCCCGCGTCACCTTCGCGCCCTTCGCCTGCGCCGCCTTGATCGCGCGCTCCAGTTCGGCATCCGACCGGTCGTGCAGGTCCTTCATCGCCTTCCTCGGGTCGCTCAGTTGCCCGGTGTAGATGCCCTGCACGACGGTGCCGAAGTTCGGTGTCAGGGGCCGTTGTTCGAGCAATGCCTTCGAGACGTCCGGGTTGCGGACGGCGGGGCTGGGGCCGAGGCGCAACTGGTCGTCGAAGATCGCGTTCGCCCGCTGCACGCGCGGCTCGCCGCTCGCCGCCTGATTTGCTTTCGGGAAGACGGATTGCCGCGCCCCCTTCGTCATCGTCAAGAGGGCGGTCTGCCCCTCCTCGCTGCCGTAGTAGGAGAAGATGTCCGCCGCGATGATCGGGTTCTTCCCCTTCGCGTAGACCCAGAAGTACTCCGCCCCGCCGGGGTCGTAGGCGATCGGCACGGGCGTGCCGCTGTTCGGCGCGGGCTGGCTGGCGACCTCGAAGGCGAAGCCGGGATTCTGGTCCTTCCAGATCGAGATATTGTAGATACCCTCGATGATCAACCCCGCGACGCCCTGCGGGAACTGCGCGCGGGCCTGCGCGTCGTTCAGGTTCAGCGAGCCGGGGAAGACGCTGCCGTCCGACTTCAGGCCCAGCAACAGATCAATCGCGGCGAGATATTGGTCCGTGGTGTAGTTGAATTGCCCCGTCTTGTAGCTGATGTCCAGTCCGCCGCCCGACGAGCCGCTGCCCCCCGCCACGCCCGCCCGCTGCGCGAGGCTGCGGACGGTGCTGGCCCAGCGGTCCGCCTGGCCGCCCGCGAGGATCACGCCGTAGTACTTGCCCGCGCCCTGCCGGGTCAGTTTCTTCGCGGCGGCGCGGTATTCGTCCCACGTCATCGGCTTCGCCTGCGGGTCAACCCCCGCCTGTTTCAGGTAGTCCACGTTGTACAGGAGGAGGCTCGTGTTCTTGTTGCCCCAGAAGGGGAAGGTGTACGTCTTGCCGTTGTAGACGTTGATCCCCTCGTAGAAGATGCCCGGCGGGAAGGCCGCCTTCCACTGTGCGAAATTCGGGATCAGGTCGTCGAGCGGGCGCGCCCAGCCCTGCTGCACCGCCTGCGCGAAGGTGAGGTTGAGCGGCACCTGGAAGACATCGGGGGCGTTGCCGTTCTGCACGCCGAGCGGCACGACCTTGGCGATCTCCTCCCAGGGGAGTTCGTCGTACTGGATCGCGATGTTCGGGTGCGCCTGCTGGTACTGTGTGTAGTACGCCCGCTCGAAGGTCGCCTTGATGCCGCCGCTGTCTATCCAGTGGAATGCGACCTTGTCCGTCGGCAGTTTCGCGCCGGTGTTCGGCACCTTGAGCGCGTTCGCGCCCGTCGCCGCCGGCGTGCTTGTGCTCCCCGCTGTGGCGCTCCCCGTCGCTGCCGTCGGGCCGACCGCTCCGGTCGGTACCGGGGGTGTTGACGGGACGGTGGTCGCGCCGCCCACCGTCGGTGCGGGGAGACTCGTGGCGCTGCCGGAGGGCGATGCGCCGCACGCCGCGAGCAGCGCCGCCGCGCTCGCCGCCGCGCCGAGGCGTAGCGCGTCGCGGCGGGAGAGGGGTCGGCCGGTCGTCGGTCGCGTGTTCATGAGGTTACAATCCTTCCCGCCATGGGTTGATCCGTCGCGCTGTCCATCTCGCGGAGCGGGTTGCGGCCCCAGTGCGGATAGGGGGCGGCGTGCTGCCACGGGGCGGGGAGGTCGGTGGGTGTCGCCGCGAGGAAGTCGCGGATGTGCGCTCCTAGACCGGCGATCACGCCCGCCATCTCCGGCTCCGCCGCGCGGTTGTGCAGCTCGTCCGGGTCGTCCGCCATATTCCATAGCGATTGCGGCTGGAGATCGGCCCCAGTCACGACGAGTTTCCATTCCTCGGTGCGGAGCATCAGCCGCTCGCCAAGTTCGCTCACGACGAATGCGCGGTGCCGCCCCGGAGACGCCTCCCCGCACACGATGGGCAGGAGGCTTCGTCCCTGCGCGCCCGGCATATCCGCCCCCGCGATGGCCACGAGGGTCGCGGTCAGGTCAATCAGCTCGACGAGTGCGTCGCTGACGATGCCGCGCGGCACGTCCAAATTGTCCGGCGGGCGGATGATGAGCGGCACGCGCGCCGCCTGCTCGAAGAACTCGCTCTTGTTCAGCAGGCGGTGGTCGCCGAGCATCTCGCCGTGGTCGCTGCACAGGACGACCCAAGTGTCCGCCAGTTGCCCGCGCGCATCGAGCGCGTCGAGGATGCGCCCGACGCCGTCGTCAATGGAGGTGACATTGCCGAGGTACTGGGTCCGCATCTCCCGAATCTGCCGGGGCGTCGCGTCGAGCAAGCGCTTCTTGTTGCCGTCGGGCCGGACGGGCGGGGAATCGAGCGGGCCGACGGGCATGTCGTCCGGGTTGTAGCGCGAAGCGTACGGCTCCGGCGGGTCGAAGGGGTCGTGCGGCCCCGGCGGCCCGGCCCACAGGAAGAAAGGCGCTTGTGTGTTCTCCGCGATCCAGCCCGCCGCGCGGCGGAGGAGCCAGCCGTCGATGTGGTCCTCCTCGCCGAGCATCGAGGGGCGTTGGTCGTATGCCGCGATCGGCCCCGCTTCGACGCGGCGCAGGAGGTCGCGGTGGTACTCCTCCAGGACGCCGAGGGAGCGCAGATGCTCGGAGTACGGGCTGGCGCGCAGGTTGCCCGCGCTCATCTTGCCCGTCGTCTCGCCGGGGTCGGTGAAGCCCATCTTCCTGAGGAGCGGCTGGCTGACGAGGATTTCCAGATCATGCTGCCATGTGTAGTGCAGCTTGCCGATGTTCGCGGTGCGATAGCCCGCGTCGCGCAGGGCGCGCACGAAGGAGGGCGATTCGGGCCAGAGCAGCTTGTTGTTGTCCCGGCAGCCGTGCTGATGCATGTACCGCCCGGAGAAGAAACTCATGCGGGAGGGGACGCACAAGGGGGCGTTCGTGTACGCGCGGCGGAACCACGTCCCCTCGCGGGCGAGGCGGTCCATCGCGGGCGTTTCCACAGGGAAGGCGCCCGCGCAGCCGAGCGCATCCCACCGCTGCTGATCGGTCATGATGAGCACGATGTTCGTCGGTTGCTCCGCGTGCTGCTCAGCCATTCGGCCCTCCCTCCCGCGCTCCGGCGCGCTACTGCGCGGCAACGCGACTCGTGCGGAGTTCGTGCGAGCCGTCGGGGCGGGTGTATTCGTAGTAGTAGCGCACCCAGTCCGGCCCCTGCACCGCCTCGACGTACCGCACGCTCCCCGGGCCGCCGTTCGGGCCGATCGCGGGGCCGGTGACGCTGAGGCGCTCCCAGCGGCGTAGGTCGAGGCTACAAGCGAGGCCGCACCGCTCCTCGTAGTTCTCCGCAACGGACGTGCTGCCGTCGTAGAAGCCGAACCAGAACGGCGCGCGATACACGACCGTGTTCATTCGGGCGGCATAGGCGTCCCAGCCCCCGTCGCGGGGTTCGAGCAGTGCGCCTTGCCACTGCCACCGCACGCCGTCCGCGCTCGTGGCGAGGCCGGTGCAGGATTTCGTGTGTCCGGTATTGTAAATATCCCGTGTACCATGTAGGGCGCGATGGTCGCCCGCGAGATCCGGCGGGGTGGGGGCGAAGGAGGCGAGCATGTGCCAGACGCCGCCGACCTGGCAGATCCACGGGTCCTTGACGCCCTCCGCACCGATCTGCTCCGCCGTCAGGATCGGGACGCGGCGCGCGGGGTCGAAGGCGTCGGGGCTGTCCGCCTCCATCAGGTCAATCCGCCACTTGTCGGTTGCGCCATCCACGTAGCTGATGTAGAGCCGCCAGCGCCCGCCGTCGGCGCAGACGAGGGCGCACCGCTCGATCGAGGGGGTGTCGAACTGCTCCTTCGTGCCCACCCATATCGTCTCGAATCGCTCGCCGTCGCCGCTCGCCGCGATGCGCGTTTCGCCGCCGCGCTCCGGCTGCGGACGGCGGACGCGGTAGGAGAGGTAGTAGTGGCCGCCCGTCCAGAGGGCGCTCGGCGCGCCCGCCCACCAGCCGTTGCCGCTGCCCAACGGCTCGATCACCGTCGTCCCGCGCTCCGGGTCGAAGAGGGGCGGCGCACCGAACACACGGTTCGTCTGCGCCAACTGGTCCACGCTCGTCGCCGTGCCGTTCGTCTTGACGTGCTGCATCGTCCGCTCCTCTCAGTAGCCGGTGCGAGTTTCGGTGCTCGCGGCGATGAATGCCGGGCGCTCGGTCGGCATGATCGGCGTGTCGGTGGGCGGGTCCGCGATGAAATCGTCCATCGTGACGATCCTGCCCGTGACGGCGGAGTAGTTCGCGGCGAGCGAGACGGCAACGCTCTTCATCGCCTCCCGCGCGGTCGCGCGGATCGCCGCGCGGTCGTTCCGCTGGATGATCGGGATGATCGCCTGGTCAATGCTCCAACCCTGCGGCTGATCGTGCTGCTCCGGCTCCGCGCCGCGACGGAAGATCGCGCTCTTGCCGAGATTGATCCGCAGCAAGAGCTCGCGCGCCGTCACGTCGATACCATTGCTGTTCGGGATGCCGGGGAAGAGCGCGTACGACGTGTGGACGCTGCCGACGGCCCCGCCCGCGAATTTCAGTGTCAGGGCGTTCGCGTCCCAGTTCGGTAGCTCCGCCTCAGGGATCGCGTTGCGCGCGTAGGCGGCGTACACTTCGGAGATATCACCCGCGAAGTAGCGCATCAGGTCGATCAGGTGCGTCGCCTGATCGAAAATCTGCCCGCCGCCGAGGCGCATGTCCTTGATCCAGTCCACCACCGGGATCGTCCAGTACCACCATCCCGCCAGCAGCGTCGGCGGGAGATCCGCCAGCGCCGCGCGCGCCGCGTCCGTCGCCGGGTTGTACCGCCACTGGTAGCCGACGGTGCAGAGGATGCCGTGCTTCTCGACGGCGTCCGCCGCTGCCTTCGCCTCCGCGACGGTGGTGGCGAGCGGCTTCTCGACGAAGACATTGACGCCGCGCTCCGCCGCGAAGGTCACCTGCTCCGCGTGGTCGAAGGCGGGGGTGCAGAAGTAGACGAGGTCCGGCTTAACCCGCTCCAGCATCTCGCGGTAGTCGCCGAAGACCGCCGCGTTGTGCGGCTCCGCGAGGGCGTCCGCTGCCTCACGCACCACGTCCGCGACCGCGACAATTGTCGCGCCCGCCATCGCGCCGATGTTCTTCGCATGGTTCTTCCCCATCCGCCCGGCCCCCGCAATTGCCACGGAAACGGTCATGCCCTTGCTCCTTCATTTCGCTCCCACAGATCGCGTAGATACCGGACCGAGCGGTGCAGACCTTCGACCGTCACGGTATCCGGGCGGCACTCGAAACCCATCCAGCCGTTGTACCCGCGCGCGTGGAGCGCCGCGAGGACAAGGCCGAAATCGATCCGTCCATCCCCCGGCAATTGCCGCGCGTCGTCCGAGAGGTGGATGAGGGCGAGCCGGTCGCCGACGGCCGCGATGGTCGCCGGGATGTCCTGCCCGTTCTTCGCGCAGTGATAGGTGTCAACCATTGTGGCGATCTGCGGCGAGTCGATGGCGGCGCACCAGCGCGCCGCCTCGGCGGGGTTCGTCAGCAGGTGTGTTTCGTCGTGATTGAGTGGTTCGAGCGTGACTATGATCGGCAGATTCGCCAGCCGATCCGCCACCTCAGCGAGTGCGGCCAGGACGAGCGCGACCTCGACCGCGCGCGCATCCATAACCGGGTCGAATCCGCGCACGTTCGTCCCGCCGAAGACGGGCACCGCGATCATCGCGCGTGCGCCGATCTCTGCGGCGAGCGTGGCACGCGCGACGAGAAGGTCAACCCCCTTCGCCCGGTCGGCGGCGGATCGGGAGAGCAAACCCGGCTCCCTGATTTGCGAGTACACCGCGCCGACCGGCAAGCCGCTCGCTTCGAGCGTGCGCCGGTTCTCGGCGTCCACGAAGGTCACGAATCGTCCGTCAACGCCATCGAAACCGGCATCGCGAATGATCGCCAATTTCTCTTCAAGCGGCCGTGCCCCAAGCATTTGCTCCGCGCATGAGAGACGCATCGCCCCTCCCTTACTTGTATCACTGACGCATATCCGCCGACAGATTCTTGTTTATTTCGACAAACTGTGCGTCTATACTATCGGCAATAGCAGACTTGTCAAGGGCACGTGGAGGGGAAGGCCGGTGCAATCGACGCATCTGTATCATGGGGCGAATCACCGCATCGTCAGGCAGCGGAACCGCGCGATGATCTTCCAGGCAATCCGGGCGCTCGGTCCGGTCGCGCGGGCCGACTTAGCCCGCCGTACGGGACTGAATGCCGCCACGATCACGAACATTGTGGACGAACTGATCGCGGCCGGGCTCGTGTATGAAACCGGGCAGGGGCTTTCCCGTATCGGGCGCAAACCGATCTCTCTTGAGGTCAATCCCTCGGCGCGCTTCACGGTCGGTATCGATCTCGCCCGCGCAGCGATTACCGGGGCAATCGTTGATCTCTCCGGCACGATTGTTGATTCGATCAACGAATCTGCCGGGCCGTGGCTGTCAAGCGACATCGTCTACTCCACCGTCGTGCGGATGATTGAGCGGTTGCTTGACCGCCTCTCACCGGCGGAGCGCGCGGCGGTGATCGGCATCGGCATCGGCGCGCCGGGGCCGCTCAGTCTTCGCTCCGGTCGCTTCCTGGGGCCGCCGTCGTTCGGTGTGTGGGACGATCTCGCCCTCCAGGCGGCGGTGGAAGCGCGCTTCCATCTGTTGACACACGTCGACAACAACGGCAACACGAGCGCGCTGGCGGAACTCTGGTTTGGCGCGGGGCAGGGGATCGAAAATTTCGTCCTGCTCAACCTGGGGACCGGCGTCGGTGCGGGGCTCGTGCTGGACGGGGATCTCTACCGCGGAGAGCATGACCTGGCAGGCGAACTAGGCCACCTCAGCATTAACGCGGATGGGCCACGGTGCGCGTGCGGCAATTACGGTTGTCTGGAAATGTACGTTTCGGTGCCGCGCGTTCTCGCCTCGGTCCAGGCCGCGCTGGCATCCGGGGAGCCGTCGGCGTTGCGCGCGATGCATGATGGGGGGGGCGACGTGAACGTCGCCATGCTGATCGCGGCGGCGCGGAGCGGTGATCCCCTCGCGACACGGGTGTTTGCTGATACGGCACGGGCGCTCGCAGCGGGCATCGTTTCAATCGTCCATGCATTCGATCCGCAGTTGATCCTGCTCGGGCGTGAACTCGGCAACGCCGGTGACGTGCTCATCGCGCCGGTGCGCGCGGAGGTGCGCCGCCGTGTCTTCCCAGCCCTGCGCGCAAGCGTTCGCATCGAGGCGGCGACGCTCCGGGAGGCGCCCGTGATCGGTGCCGCGACCCTCGCCCTGCGCGCGTTCTTCCACGCCCCGCTCGCGGATCGCGCCGCAGTGATCGCATGATACCGTCGCGTGGATGGGTCATGGGCCATCCCGTGGTACTGAAAGCGATGAGGGAATGAACATATCCCTATAGATCAATTAATCGACGAGATCATTCGTTCGGTCGCCATCAGGCGATGATAACGCATCATCAGCGCTCGTGAGAGAAGAAGTCGGTACTTTCCTTGCGGGGACACTTATCGCCGCTGCGGTCGTGCCGTCGCCTGGGTTGCCAAGCGATCCATGCTCCCCGCGAACCAGTCCAGTGCGCCCGCCGTGTCGATCCAGCTCGTGATCGCCTCAGCGACGTACGACACCGCCTCGCTCTCATCCCCCATCCCAATGTATCCCGGCAGTTCCTCCGGCAGTTCCCGCAGGCCAAAGAGGTAGAACGGCACGTGGGGATTCGTCCGCAGCGCCGCCTTGAGCGCCCGCGTCGCCCCGGCCCCCGCGCCTTTCCGGCGAAAGGTCCACAGCGCCTTCGTGTACGCCCAGACTGCGCTCCCCTCGTCTGGGTACGCTTTGAGCAGCTGCCGCTCGCCCAGCACCCAGAGCACCTCGGCGACTCCCTGTCGCGCCCGCATGTACGGTCGTGTCTCTATGATGCCCCAGAAATGTCCGACATCTTCCGTGAAGGGGCGCGGACCGAGCGCGCGTTCGCCCGCTTCCACCCCGTGTTCGTTGTGCGGCTCCTCGTGGCATTGGGCTGGGTGGCGGCGGGCTTCCTGTACGAGTTGGGGGTGACCCTGGAATGGGAAGAGGTGCGGCTCTTGCGACGGTGGGGGGTGGCGAGGAACGGGCGGATCGGCCTCCGGGGAAGGTCGTGCTGACGCGCGGGTTGAGGCGGCTGCTGGATGGCTTCGCGACGGAAGCGATCCTCGCGGCCCACAGCGTGGAGTACGGGACGGTACCGCCCCGGATTGCCGCCATCCTCGGTCGTCCGGTCACCGGCTGAGTTATGCACGGATGTCCGACGGGCCTATTTTGTTTCGCGCCGGATTATGCTATCATTATGGCATCGACACGGAACACAAATGGAGGTGGGAGATGGCGGCAGGGCACGACCAGGCAACCGAGGGGCAGGCGACGGAGCGTTCACCGATCAGGCGGCGGGGCATCCTCGCGGTGGCGGCGGCGGCGATGGCGGGGATCGCGGCGAAGCAGCTGGCCGAGCCGGTCGGAGCGACGGCGGGCGGCACGAACGGCACCGCCCTGATCATCGGCGCGAACAGCAACCCGGGCAGCCTGCCCAACTCCTACGCCGACACCACCACCCTGCGCCCCGCCTCGGGGAGCACCGTGCCGGCCACCAACACCCCATCCGGCGTCGCGCTCTACGGCGTTGGCGTGGACGGGCAAGAGGGCCTGTACGGCATCTGCTATGGATCAGTCGGCTATGGCGTCGCAGGCCGGACGGACAGCGGCTATGGGGTCTATGGGCTCGCCACCAGCGCCAGCGCCACTACCTCGTTCGGCGTCTACGGCCAGAGCTTTGCGTCCGCCGGGTACGGGGTCTACGGATTGGCAGACGGCGCTGCGGCCACCGGCGTCAACGGGACCACCGGGAGCGGCACGGGGGTGAAGGGCGTCGCCACGAGCAGCGGCACGGGGGTGAAGGGGTCCTCCGCGAGCGGCTTCCCGGTGGTCGGCGTTGTTACCGGCAGCGGTAGCGCGAGCAACGTCAGCCCCGCCGTCTACGGCACCGGCACTGCCGGCCCCGGCGTCCAGGGCCAGTCCACCGGCGGCCACGGTCCCGTCGGCACCACCGCCGCCACCGACGGCCACGCCGGGCTGATCGGCTACGCCAGCGCCCCGAACGGCATCGGCCTGCGCGGGTCGGCGGCGAACGGGGCGACGCTGGCGGGGGTCTTCGATGGCGACGTCTCGATCAGCGGGGCGCTGCGGGTCTACGGTGCGCCGAAGAGCGCGGCGGTGAAGCACCCGGACGGCTCGCACCGGCTGCTGTACTGCATGGAGTCGCCGGAGTCATGGTTCGAGGACTTCGGCGAAGGCACACTCGTCAACGGCAAGGCGGATGTCGCGCTCGACAGGGACTTCGCCGCGCTCGTGGACACGGGCAGGCTGCACGTCTTCCCGGTCGCACACGACGAGCATCACCTCCACGTCGCGCAACGCACCGCGAGCGGGTTCACCGTCGCGGCCACGCCGAGCGCCGCCGCCCATGCCGCGGGGAAGAAGGCGGGGGACCTGGGCGGGACGTTCTCGTACCGGGTGGTGGCGCGGCGGAAGGACATCAAAGGCGAGCGTCTGGCGAAGGTGGAGCCGCCGCCCGCACTGAAGGCGCCGACCACCTTCACCGTCCCGGAGACGCCCGCGATCAAGGAGCCGGAGGTGCCGAAGAAGCCATAGCGAGCGCGGGTGATATGGGCCGGTATCGCAGCGGCCTCTTCCTTAAACTAGTCACACCACTCGCGGAGGAAAAGGAGCCTCTGGCGCTCTATGGTCCCATTGCCCACGGCCGAGCGTTCACGGCGGCGTAACGGTTCAATCCGGGCGGTCAGGCGTTTGTCTCCGCAACTGCTTCCGCAATCGCCTGTTCGGGCGTCAATGCCGCCCCTGCCGCCCCTGCCGCCGTGAACGCCTTCTCACCCAACGTCCGGCGCGCCTCCGCCAGCAATCGATCAACCGGGACACGATCCACTGCCGGGAGTGGGACGCCCATGGCGCCTCGCAACGCGGCGGCTGCGCCCGCCAGCCGCACTGCCTCGGCCCACCGGCCCCCCAAGGTGCCCGTGACAAGGGATACCCCTTCCAAGCATTCCGCCACACCAAGCAGGTTCCCAAGTGCATGGTGGCGACGGAGGCTCGCGGCATACTGTCGCGTCGCTTCGTTGGCATCGCCGTTGAGGCGTGCAACCGTCCCCAGATTTCTCAGCACAATGGCGGTGCTTGCCTGATCGCCTTGATCGCGAAAGAGCGTCAAACTCTTCTCGAAATGCACCACTGCCCGTGCGGTGTCCGCGCGGCCGAGGGCGACCTCGCCGAGATTGTTGAGTGCGTATGCCAGTCCCGGCTTGTCCGCCAGCTCCTGGAAGAGTGCGATACTCTCTCCCAGCAGTTCCGTCGCGCGCGCATACGCTCCCTGGTCCCGCGCCACATCCGCGAGGTTGACGAGCGCGACGCCGATGCCGCGTTTGTTGCCCATCTGCCGCTTGACGGCGAGGCTCTCCTCGAGTAACCGCATCGCCCGCGCGTAGTCGCCCTGTTCCCGTGCCACGATCCCCATGTTGTTCAATGCGATAGCGATCCCATTTGGCGAGTCCACCCGGCGAAAGAGCTGCACCCCCTTGCTGTACCGTGCGAGCGACGCGGCGGAATCTTTCTGGTACCGAGCAATGTTCCCGAGGACATTCCACAGTGAGGCGGCGTGGTACAACTGATCATGCTCCTCAAGCCACGCCACGTTCTCGCTCGCGAGCGCCGAGGCCCGGGTGTAGTCCCCCTGTTCGGTCAGCAACATGCTGGCGCCGTAGACCGCGCGTGCCCACGCGGGAGCCATCGCGGCCCGTGCATCCGCCCGCACCGATGCGAGCGTCGCCTCCAACCATCGTCGCCCTTCGTCCAGGTGGCCGCGCGCCAACCAGTAGCGCCAGAGCGCGCCCGCGAGATGAGCGCCCATCTCAACCTCGCCCCGCTCCTGCACCCATCCGAGGGCCGCCCGCACGTTGTCCTGTTCCGCATCCAACCGTGCGAGCCACATCGCCTGTTCCGGCCCGGTGAGGTGGGGTTCCGCCTCCTCCGCCACCGCGCGGAAATAGGCGGCGTGCCGTCCCATCATCGCATCGGCCTCGCCACTCGCCGTCAAGACCTCGCACCCGTATTCGCGGATCGTTTCCAGCATCCCGATGCGCGGTTCATCCGCATCCCTGGCGCTGCTCACGAGGAGGTTCTTGTCCAGCAGGGAGTCGACCGCATTGAGCAGATCGAATGCGTCACCATCGACCTCCCCGCAGACCGCTTCCGCTGCCGAGAGCGTGCAGCCCCCGACGAATACCGCGAGCCGCCGGAAGCACCGCTGTTCCTGGGGCGAGAGCAGGCCGTAGCTCCACGCGATAGCGTCGCGCATCGTCTGTTGTCGCGCGGGCAGATCGTGGGGGCCACCCGTGAGCAAGGGAAGTCGCCGCGCGAGGCGGGCGAGCAGGACCGCCGGGGGCAGGAGCCGACTTCGTGCCGCCGCCAGTTCGATGGCGAGCGGAAGCCCATCGAGCCGCGCGCAGATGGCCGCCACCGTCGGGCCGGTCTCGCCGGTCAACTGAAACTGCGGATCGAGCGCCTGTGCCCGCTGGACGAAGAGCGCCACTGCGGGACTTTCCATCGCCGTCGTCACATCGAGCGGCCGCGACGCGTCGGGTAATGCCAGGGGGGGCACAGGAAAGCTCTGCTCACCGCGTAGACGGAGCGCCGCCCGGCTGGTGACGAGCGCCTTCACCTGCGGCGCGTGCATCAGCAGGTCCGCCACGACGTCGGCCGCAGGAAGCACCTGCTCGAAGTTATCGAGCACGAGCAGCAGTCGCTTACTCCGCAGGGAAGCGATGAGCACGTCGCGCGGCGATTGCCCGGCGGTTTTCTTGATGCTCAGCGCTTGCGCGATCGCGAGAACGACGAGGGCGGGATCGCGCACGGTCGCCAGCGAGACGAACGAAACACCGTCCGGGAAGGTCGGCGCGAGGTCTGTCGCGATTGCCAACGCGAGGCGTGTTTTGCCGACACCGCCGGGGCCGGTGATGGTGAGCAAGCGTATCCCACCGGCACGCAGCATGTCACCGCCCATCTGTATCGCCGCCGCGCGTCCGATCAATGGAGTAGGTTGAACTGGCAGCGTGAATGGAATGGCGGGACGATCCGGAAGCGTGAGCACGCGGCGGTTCCGACCGCGCGCGGCTCCCTCGAAGACGGCGCGATCTGCGGTCGAGAGATGCAACGCCTCGGCCAGTAGCCGCACTGTCTCCCGCTGCGGGCGCTCGTTCACCCCGCGTTCGAGGTTGCTGATCGCCGGAGCGCTCAACGTCGCCGCCGCCGCCAACTCCTCCTGCGTCACCCCGGCGGCATGGCGGTACCGGCGCAGCAGATCCGCGAAGGATGGGGGATGCAGGGCGCGCGGATCGCCGTGCTCCTCTCCATGCCGCTCATATGCTGGCACGGGCCGCAGGTTGCTCATGCACGCTCCTCTCCCCGATTGCCTAGTCTGCTCGCCATGCTACGCTGCTGATAGGACGAATGATACCACGGCGGCAAAGTGCCGTAGGCGTCACGTTGCGGACGTGGCGATCATTTCTATGAGAAGTTCTATCATCCCTACTACGGAAAGTTGATGGTCATTCGCCCCGCCGACCGGCAGACTGGGAGGCGAGCGGCCACATGGACGAGCGACCTGGGTCGTGCGGGAGCACGGGGCACGGCGCGAAGGGGGATTGCACAAATGGCGGCAGAGCGATGGATGGACGCGGATGCGGACGAGCAGGAGCAGGGCGACACGCGAAGAACCCTCATCAAGCGTCGCGGGCTGATCACGGGGGCGGCGGCGCTCATGACGGGCGTGCTCGCGAGGCAGACTGCCCAACCCGTGGAGGCATTTACCGGCGATGACTGGGTTCTCGGTCGCACTAACTATGCGGATACGACGACGTACTTGATAGGTAAGGGCGATGGGTACAGCGGCCATGTACTGACCGTGTACGCATATCAGGATCTGGACGGTCAGAGCGCTATCGAGGGTGTTGGTGGCAGAACAGGCAATGGCGTCACCGGTGTGGGCGGTACAAACGGGGGAGACGGTGTCACGGGCTTCGCCACCGGCAACGGCACGGGTGTGGATGGCGAGGGCGGGGACGGCAACGGCTTTGGTGTTACCGGCTTCGGTGGGCGCACCGGGGGAATTGGCGTCCTCGGGCGGGGTGGCATCAATGGGAATGGCGCCGGGGTGCAGGCCTTCGGCTCCGGCAACGCAGCCGGCATCTTCGCGCAGGGCGGCCCGGCGCAAGGCACAGGCGTCCTCGGTCGTGGTGGGCCGAATGGGCAAGGTGTCGCCGGGCTTGGTGTTGGCACGGGCCCCGGCGTCGTCGGCGTTGCGGACGGGAGCGCCCCGAACGCCAACGCCGATGGGGTGCAGGGGTTCGGCATCGGGACCTATTCCGGGGTGGCGGGCTTCGGCGGTGGCAAGGGCGGTAGCGGGGTCTTCGGGCTGGGAGGCGGGCCGAACGGGGACGGGCTGCGCGGGCAGGGAACGGGCAACGGCGCAGGTGTCCGAGGCACGTCGGCGAGCAGCGTGGGAGTACAAGGGGAGTCGACGAGCGGCCACGCCACGGTCGGCGTCTCCGGCGCCACCGACGGCCACGCGAGCGTCTTCGGCTTCAGCAACAAGCAGGGGGGCATCGCCGTGCGCGGCTCCATCGATGGGCCGGTGCGAAGCGCCCCCTTCACCTTCGCCGGGGTCTTCGATGGTACTGTCGTCGTCTCCGGCTCGCTCTTCATCGGGGGGAACAAGAGCGCGTACGTCAAGCACCCGGACGGCAGCCACCGCGCCCTCTACTGCGTCGAGTCCCCCGAGTCGTGGTTCGAGGACTTCGGCCGGGGCACACTGGCGAACGGCAAGGCGGAGGTGAAACTGGACGGGGACTTCGCCGCCCTGGTGCACAATGACGACTACCACGTCTTCCTCACCGAAACGGGCGGCGCGCATCAGCATCTGAGCGTCGAGCGGGTGGACGCGGCGGGGTTCACGGTGGTGGCGGACAGCGAAGTGGCGACACTGAAGGGGAAGAAGGCGAGCGACCTGAGCGGGACGTTCTCGTACCGGGTGGTGGCGCGACGGAAGGATGTCAAGGGGGACCGGCTTGCGAAGGTCGAACTGCCGGCCTTGCCTGCGGTGTCGACGCTCACCGACGATCCCGCGCGGAGCGCGCCCGCCCGTTCGTCGCAGCCACCACCGTTCGCCAAGGCGCCAGAGCCGCCGCAACCGGCGAAGCGCCCGGAGTCTGTCAATCCGCCGCCGCTATCGAAGAAGCCATAGTGAGTGCGGAGTGCTGAGTACTGAGTGACCCTACGCGCTTCACTGGTGGGCAGGGTCACTCAGCACGTAGCGCCCCGTTGGGCGAGGGACGCCGCGTCGCTTCGGCGACCATCTCGTCCATATCTATCATGCGCCCGGCGTCGCACGCCGCGACGAAGAGGTCATCCCCGAGCGCGGCGCGGGCATCGGCAATGGCCCGATCGATCGCGGGGCGGTCGATGGGGAGGATCGGTGCGTGGATCCGCTCCCGCACCGCGCGCGCCGCGCCGAAGCAGCGCGCCGCGCTCGTCCACATCCGCCGCCCTGCCATCAGCCGCGCGAGCCGTTCCAGGCACTCGACGACACCGAGTTCGTTGCCGATTGCGCGGGAGATGACGAGCGCGTCGCGATAGCAGTGCCAGGCGTGCCCGCCGTTTCCCGCAGCATGGGAAATATCGCCGAGGATGGTGAGCGACTGTGCGATGCCCCACTGGTCGCCGATCTGTTGGCGAATCGCCATGCTCCGCTCAACATAGGCGCGGGCGCTGACATCATCGTGGGTATCGTGGGCGATCATCGCCAGTTGCGCGAGGGCGATGCCGGTCCCGCGGTTCTGCCCCATCCGCTCATAGAGCGCGAGACTCTCCTCGATGAGGGGCAGCGCGCCTGACGGATCGCCGCAATCGCGCGCCATGTGCCCCTGGTTCCCCAGTGCGCTCGCCAGCCCCTCGCTATGTCCGATTTCCCGGTACAGCGCCTCGCCTTCCTGATAGTAGCGTAACGCACGCGCGTACTCGCCCTGGAAGCGTGCCGTGCGGCCAAGATTGTGCAGCGAGGCGGAGATGCCGAGTCGGTTGCCGATCTCGCGGCGCAATGCGAGGCTTGCGGTGTGGTGTGTCACCGCGTCCGCGTAGTCGTTGCGCTCGAATGCCGCGTTCCCGAGGAGATTGAGCGCGGCGGCCGTTCCGCGCGCATCGTCGATTGCTCCGCAGGCGGCGAGGCTTTCCCGTGCATACCGCTCCGCCACCGGGATGTCTCCCTGCCGCAGCGCCAGTGTGGCGACGCCGCACAGCGCCTCGGCGCGCGCGAAGGGTGCTGCGGCGCCTGTGTGATCGAGCGCCAGCATCGCCTCGATCCACGCGCGCCCTTCGCGGAGATGGCCGCGTGTGAACCAGAACCGCCAGAGCGCCGCCGCCAGCCGCAGCCCGGTCTCGGCCTCATCGCGGTCGCGCGCCCAGGTGAGCGCGGCGCGGATGTTCTCATGCTCCGCATCGAGCCGGGCCAGCCATTCCGCCCGTGCCACGCCGACGATACCCGGTTCGACTGTCGCCAATGCGAGGAAATAGGCGGCGAGGGCGCGCCGCACCGCCTCGGCCTCACCCACCGCCTCCAGGCGCTCAAGCCCGTATTCGCGCACGGTCTCCAGCATCGTGAAGCGCGTGGCATCGACCCCGACGTCCGCCTGCACCAGGCTCTTGTCAACGAGGGACGAGATCCCGCTCAGGAGATTGATCGGGCAATTCTTTGGGACGCCCCCGACCGCCTCGGCCGCTTCGAGGGTGCAGCCGCCCGCGAAGGCTGCCAACCGGCGGAAGAGTTGCTGCTCGACGGCGGCCAGGAGGTCGTAGCTCCAGTCGATCGCACGGCGCATCGTTTGTTGACGCTCCGGGAGGTCGTGCGCCCCATCGGTGAGCACCGAGAAACGGTGTTCGAGCCGCGCGAGGAGTTCCGCCAGCGGCAGCACCCTGGTGCGGGCCGCCGCCAATTCGAGGGCGAGCGGCAGCCCGTCGAGGCGCGCGCAGAGATCGACGATTGCGCGCGTGTTCGTCGGCGTCAGCACGAAATCGCGATTGACGGCCGTCGCGCGTTGCATGAAGAGTTCTACTGCCGGGGATCGCCGCACGCGCCCCATGTCGTCCGCATCCCGTGGGTCGGGGAGTGCGAGCGGGCGGAGGCGATACTCGTGCTCCCCGCGAAGGTGGAGCGCTGCCCGGCTCGTGACAAGGATTTTGAGCGCGCCGCAGGTGGCGAGGAGGTCCGCGATGGGGACCGCCGCAGGGATCAGATGCTCGAAGTTATCCAGTACCAGGAGCAGCCGTTTCCGGCCCAGATACGCGACGAGCGACTCGCGCACTCCCTGTGTCCCCCGCTCCGTAAGCCCGAACGTCTGGGCGATCATGGAGAGAACGTGCGATGGATCGCGCAGCGCGGCGAGTGAGATGAAGAAGGTGCCATCCGGGAATAACGGGAGCGCCATGGCATCCAACGCGATCCGGGTCTTGCCGACGCCCCCGCCCCCGGTAATGGTCACGAGGCGTGTCGTGGGCTGGCCGAGGAGGCCGACAATCGCCGCCAGATCGCGCTCCCGGCCCACCAGCGGCGTCATTGCCGCCGGCAGGTTGTTCGGCGAGTCGCGCGGGACGAGGCGCGGCATATCGGTGGTGGGCGCGCGCGCGGCGGATTCGAACCGCTCCCGCTCCTCGTCGGTCAGGTTCAGTGCGTCCGCGAGCAGGCGCAGCGTGTCTCGCTGTGGCCGCCGCCGCTCACCGCGCTCGAGGTCGCTGACGGCGCGCGCGCTGATCGTCGCCCGCGCCGCCAATTCCTCCTGCGTCAGCCCCGCCACGATCCGGAAGTGGCGGACGAGGTCGCCGAACGAGGCAGGCGCGACCCGATCCCGACTCGATCCGCGCTGGCCCGCGAGAGTGGAAACCGAGCGGCGATTCACCATGCATCTATCCCTCACCGACCCACATCGTGTGTACAGTTGTTATCTGTTTCTCCCGTTAGTATTTCACACGATCCAAGTATTCGCAAGGTGTTGAATGGGTTCTGAACTTACACGGGGGTCGACTCGTCCGGTAAATTACTCGGTGGCTCATCGCCCGTTGGCGTGCGGCTCGGCGCCTGACGGATACTGCCCATCGCCCGTCGCAGCCGCGCGCCCATGCCGCGATCCGCTGGGGCCGCGAGGTTCGGGCCGCCACGCTCGGCGAGTTCGCGTTCGAGGCGTTCCGCGTAGGTGCTCGTCGCGTAGAGCGTCCGTTCCAATTCATTGACGCGCTCCCGCAAATCGGCGGTGACGAACCCCGGCACCCGCGTTCCCTTGACGGTCTGGTGGCAGAAGGCGAGCAGCGGCGCGGTGACGGTCTCCCACGCGAAGGATTGCCCGAGCGTGTGCCCCCGCGCGGCGAGGAGCCGCCGCTCGTACGGGTTGTCGATCAGATTCGCGAGGATCAGCGCGAGCGCGGCATCGTCGCCGGGGGGGACGATCCGCCCCGCGTCGTACCCACGCAGGAGGTCCGCCGTCGCGTCGCCGTCACTGACGACCGGCACGATCCCCGCCCAGAGCGCGTCGAGGGCCGGGGTGCGGAAGGCGAACCGCGCTTCCAACGTGCGCAGATGCAGGCTGATGACGGCATCCGCTTCGAGGAGGAATCCGATCTGCTCGCTGCGTCCCAGCCGCCCCTCGTGGAAAAAGAGGTGCGTGCCCGTCAGGTTGAGTTCGTCGCTGCGCCGCCGCACGACGGCGTTATCCGGATGGTCATTGAGGAAGTACGCGCGGATTGGGTAGTCCAGATCGCGCAGCCGGGCGACGGCGTGAATCAGGGCGAAGGGGTCGAGCCACGGGCGCGGCTCCGCGTTCCAGAGCGCGACGAAATCGTTTGCCCCGATCCCCGGCACGATGCCCTTCAGCGTCTTCGCGCGCTTCAGTGGCGGCACGGGCGGCACGCCGAAGGGGACGACATCGATCAGCGCGCGCCCATCGTCGGCGCGCCCGTAGACCGTCTCCGTCAGCCTGCCCGCCTGCGCGAGCGCGCCGAGCCAGAAGGCGCGCTGCGCCTCCCCCGCGCAGATGAAGAAGTCGCCCGCCGCGAGCAGGTCCGACATCACGGTGAGGTCCCGCGCGAGCCACCCCTCGTCAATTCCTTCCGCGCCCTGGTGCGCCTGAAGGCCCTCGATCACCCAGACATGGGCGAGGTCGATGATGAGATATTTCGTGGCGATCATCTCCGCCGGGATCTCCGCCAGGGGGAGCGTCCGCGCGATGATGATCTCGTGCGCGGCGATCAGGTCGATCAGCGCGGTGATGCTTTCGCCCGCCGGGGGCAACCCGACGCACGCGAACCCCGGCGCATCCGGCGGCGCATACCCCGGCGCGGCGAGGGTGGTAGGGAACTCCCGCGTGAGGACGCGGGCGAACTCCCACGCGCGCATCGACGCCTCCGTCATGAGCGGGCCAATCGGTTCATCCGTGATAATGAGCACTCGTGGGGTGGATGCGGTCATCGTGCCTTCTTGTTTCGGTGATGGACGTACAACGGACACTCGCTCCTGCCCGGTCATCGGGCGGTGTGGACAAACAATAACACCTTCCCCCCGCTCCGTCGCTTCCCGGAGCGCAAGGTGCCGTCTCTCGCGTACGATGCGTGCATGCAGAATGGATGCCACGTAGGAGAATGTTGAATTCCTGTAAAACAACCTTGACAGTCGCCCGCACAGCCGTTACTACACACGCGATGTGCCGTCGATTGGGCGCGGCACCGACGAAAGAAGTGCGCCGATGCAGGACCCGAGTGCGCCACGGTTCAGTATCATCATTCCGCTCTTCAACCGCGCGCTCTTCACCACAATTTGCGCGCGCGCTCTCGCCGCAGTCGCGGATTGCTGGGGCGAGACGGAAGTTGTGCTCGTTGACAACGGCAGCAGCGACGGAACGCCCGCGTTCCTTGCCACGCTCGGCGTGCCCTTTCGGACGGTGACAAACCCGCGCAACATGGGTTTCGCGCGCGCCTGCAATCAGGGAGCGGTGGCGGCGCGGGGTGCGTACCTCATCTTCCTGAACAACGACACGGTGCCGCAGCCCGGCTGGCTCAGCGCCCTCGCGCGCGCGATGACGGGGCCGAGCGCGCCTGCGGTCGTCGGCGCGCGGCTTCTCTTCCCGGACGACACGGTGCAGCACGCTGGCCTCGGCTTCAATGCACGGCAGGAACCCGTGCATCTCTCGTACGGTGAACCGGCGGACGGGGCGGCGCGCGCGGCGCGGCCGGTGCCCGCAGTCACCGGCGCGTGCCTGATGGTCGAGCGCGCGCGGTTCCTCGCGGCGGGCAGTTTTGACGAGGGGTACGTCAACGGCTTCGAGGACCTCGATTTCTGCTGCCGGATGCGCCGCGCGGGGCAGACCGTCTGGTATGAGGCAGGGAGCGTGCTGTACCACTTCGAGTCCGCCTCGGATGGTCGATACCGCGCGGATGTGGCAAACTACGAGCGGTTTCAGGGTCGGTGGGCGGACTGGCTGGCGACGGACCCAGTCGCGCACGCGGACGCGGCGACGACGCAGATGCCCGTCCGGCTCGCGCGGAGTTACGCGACCGGTGCGGACGTGCGCCGCGAACTTGACCGGGTGATCGCGGATGCGACGGCCTACCGCGCGGAGTTCGCGCGGCTGCGCGTGGCGTACGACGAGCATGCGGAGGAGTTCGCGCGGCAGGCGGCGTGGATCCACTCGCTGGAGCAGGATGCTCGGCGGGTGCGGGATCGGAATCTGCTCCAGCGGCTCGTCGGCAACATGTTGCGGATGTGAGGATGAGAATGGTACGAGAGGCGGGGCGATGCGGATCGCGGTGACGGGTGCGAACGGGCAGGTCGGGCGCGCCTTGCAGCGCGTGGCGACGGAGCGCGACAATGTCGAATTGATCCCGTTCGCATCGTCCGCCCTCGATGTCTCGGATGCCGCTGCAGTGCGCGATGCGCTCGTGCCGCTCGCCCCCGATCGCATCATTCACGCAGCTGCGTTCACGGACACGGACGCCTGCGAGGTGCAGCGCGACCGCGCCTACGCGGTCAATGCATTTGGCACGGGGTACGTCGCGGCGGCGGCGGCGCAGCTCGGATGCCCGCTGCTCGCGATCGGCACGAACTACGTCTTCGATGGCGAGCGCGACGAGCCGTACGACGAGTTCGATCTGCCGAACCCCCGCTCCATCTACGCGCGCAGCAAGTGGGCGGGGGAGGTCGCCGCCGCGCGGACAGGCGCGCCCCTCCTGATCGTCCGCACCGCGATGATCTACGCCGAGGAGGGGCGGAACTTCATCCGCACGATGCTCGCGCTCGCCGAACGCGGCACGCCGCTCCGGGTCGTCGCGGACCAGTGGGGGCAGCCAACCTACGCGACCGACCTGGCGCGCGGCCTCCTCGCACTCGCCCAACAGCCCGTGCCCGGCGTCTATCATCTGACGAACACGGGCAAGGCGTCGTGGTACCAGTGGGCCTGCGCAACCTTCCGGATCGCCGGGCTGCAACCGGAGGTCAGCCCGATCCCCGCCGCCGAGTTCCCCCGGCCCTGCGCGCCGCCCGCCAATGGCGTCCTCGTGAACCGGGCGGCGGCTCGGCTCGGCGTCACCCTGCCGCCATGGCAGGATGGCCTGTACCGCTGCCTCGCGCGGATGGGGCGCGGCGTGCAGGCGCTCGACGCCGTTGAGGACGACGCCTTCGCGGAGTGAGTGGCGCATGGTCGTGGCGTCCGTTGCCGTGAACGCGCGGTGGCGCGCGTTTGACAGAAGCGCACGATGAAGTATGCTCTCTGGCGCGGGCTGATCGGCCCGCGTTGGAATGTGGAGGCAAAGAAGCGAGCATGGCTGCAACGATCGGTGTGCGTGAACCTGTTTATTCGAGCGAGAAGGACTTTGGGCTGGCGGCGCGCCTGCGCGAGGTGTACCGGCACCGGAATTTGATCTGGGAGTTGACCGCGCGGAACCTGAAGGTCCGCTATCGTCGCTCCGTCTTCGGCTTCCTCTGGGCGGTGTTGAACCCGCTGCTGAACGCGCTCGTGTACGCCTTTGTCTTCCAGGTGCTGCTGCGGTCGCCGATCGACCGGTTCCTACTCTTCATCACCATCGCGCTCGTCGCGTGGAATACGTTCGGCACGTCGGTGATAGAATCGATGTATATCATCACGGGGTCGTCGCACCTCGTCAGCCGCGTGCGATTCCCGCATGAGGTGCTGCCGATCTCGGTGGTACTGACGAACACGATCAACTTCTTCTTTGCCATGCCGAGTATATTCCTCGCGATGATCCTCACGCGCACGCCGCTGCATGTGGGAGTCATCTATTTCCCGGTCACGGTTGTCTCCGCATTCTGTTTCAGTCTGGGGATTGCCTTTGTCGCCGCCGCAGTCAATGTCTTCTTTCAGGACACCCGGAACTTCCTCGATGTCGTCATGGGGCTTTGGTTCTTTCTCACCCCGACGATCTACCGCATCCAGGATGTCTTCCCCTCCGCCGCGCGCATCGTCTACATCGCCAACCCGATGGCGTCGATTATCGAATCGTACCGCCAGATGTTCTACTATAACGGCGGCTGGCCCGCGCCGGACTTCATGGCGCGTACGCTCGTGTCGTGCATCATCACGCTCGTGGTCGGCTGGTTGGTCTTCGCGAGTCTTTCGGCCCGGTTCGTCGAGGAATTGTAGCTTCGTGTTCGTCAATCGACGAAACACTCCCATCAGGATGGGCGAGAAAGGGAAGGCCGGATACGTGAAACGGAGCGCGTCACCTCGTGTCGTGATCGGCGGCGTCTTCATCGTGGTCGCGCTGATCTTCGGCTTGTTAATAAGCGCCGTCATCCTCAAGCGGCCACAACCCGCGAGCACGCAGGCCCCGAACCCCCCGCCGCCCGTCACGTCCGCCAGCGGCCCATCCGCAGCCCCCGCAGCCCCTCTCGTCCTTGCGAACCTCGCTCGTATCGACGGTGACACATACTTCTTCGTCGATAGTGTGAACGAGACCTCGTTCCAACCGCCGCCGCCGATGCCGATCAAGATCAAGGGCGGCGCGCCGATCACACTCAGCGGGTGGGCGGTGGACAACGCCACCGCCAATGTGGCGGGCGGCGTGATCCTCGCCGTCGATGAGACGATGACCTTCCCGGCGAACTACGGGATCGACCGCCCCGATATCACCGCCGCGCTCAAAAGCCCGGTCTTCCAGAGGTCGGGGTTCTCCGTGACGATCCCGCCGAATGCGCTCGCCGTCGGCAAGCATACGCTCACGATTAAGATTGTCACGACGGACCGCAAATCCTACTACGCACCCGCCCAGAAGATAGACATCGAGATCGCATGAGCCGTCCGGTCGGCGCATGTGTGCCGCGTGTATCGGCGACCGGTTGGGGCGAGCGTTGACAACGTGACGGCGTGTACGTGAAGATTGCCCTTGCTTGCTCTAGGTGTTGAACGATTATCCGTGGAGTGCTCTGAATTGATGACTGAGCATATTCTTGAATACACCGGAGAGCGACATCTTCCCTGGTCGGTCGATTATCAGACGTCTTACGAACATGTCCATCGCTATCTCCTCGCGTGCGAGTACGCGGAAGGGAAGCGCGTGCTCGATATCACCTGCGGTGAGGGATACGGGAGCGCGCTTCTCGCGCGCGTGGCGCGGTCCGTTATCGGTGTGGACATCGACGCGACGACGGTCCGGCACGCCCGGAAGCAGCACAGCGGCCCGAACACGCACTTCGTGCGTGCCGACGCGCAAGCATTCGCGCTCGCGCCGGAGAGCATCGATCTCGTCGTCAGCTTCGAGACGATCGAGCATTTCACGGGCCATGCGTCGTTCCTGGCGAACATGCGTGCGGCGCTTGCGCCCGATGGCATCCTCATCATCTCCACGCCGAACCGCTACATCTACACCGACGCGGTGGACACGGACCTGCACAACCCATTCCACCAGAAGGAACTCTATCGGGAAGAGTTCGTCGATCTGCTCAAGGAATATTTCCCGCAGGTTCAATTGCTCGGGCAGTCCCTCGTGACCGGGTCGGCGGTCGGCACGGCGCATGGGGAGACCTTCCTGCGGGACGAGCAGACGAGCCGACTGCGCTTCACCGCAATCGACGCGGGGCAGACGGATTACCCGCTTCGTCAGGAGAGCGCGCTCGTTCCCCGGTATTACCTCGCGGTCTGCGGGCGCGCGTCGTTGCCTGCGCGCCCGAACAGCGTCATGCTCGACAATAATGAGACGTTGTACCACCATTTCACCGAGCAGGTCGCCGCTCTCCAGACGCTCAACGGCATCTATCGCGAGACGGAGGAGCAGCGCGTCGCGGCGCTCTCGGCATTCGAGGCGTCGGAGGCGGCAGGCGCCCGCGTGAACGCGGCGCTTGCCGAGACGCAAACGGCCTTTGCCCGTGCGGAGGCACAACTGACGGAGACGCGGGAGGTATTGGCGAAGACCCAGTTCACGCTCGCCGACACGCGGGGGGAGTCGGAGAGAACCGGGGCCGCGCTTTCTCAGGCACGAGCGGGACTGGCGGGGGCGCAGAATGAACTGACGGGAACGCGCGATGAACTCGCCGAGACGCAGGCCGCACTTTCCGAGGTGATGGAACGCCTTGCCGAGACGCAGCGCATGGCAAACGAGCGCGTCAAGGTGATCGAACAATGGCTCGCCCGCATCCTCCGTCAGCGACTGCCGCGCGCGGGGGCGCGATCCGCCGCAAACGGGAACGCCGCAGACCTGCGCGCGCTCATCATGGTGCCTGGAGGCGTGAATTACTTCTACGATGACACAGGGTTGCGCGTCGCGGAGGCGCTCGAAAGCCTCGGCTTCGTCACTGCCGTCACGACGATCGATGCGTTGACGGAGGAGCGGTACGACCTCTGCATCATCGTGAATGTCGCGGAGGTCATCCATGGCGTCGGTGATGAGGAGCGGGCGATCGGTCTCCTCGCGAAGGTCCACGATGTCGCGCCGACCTGCGCCGCGATGACGCTCGACAGCGTCAAGACGCACTGGTTCAGCGGCAATGTCTACTACTGTGAGAAGGTGCGGATTCGATCCATCATCGACCTCGGGTTCCACGATCAGCGCGCGCTTCTGCCCGATCATATGGGCAATGTGCGGTACGTATTTGCGTTCAACGGGCTAACGCAGTCAGAACGGCAGGTGCTCGATCGGGCACCCACGACGTTGGAGGATCGCCCCGTGCCGTGGGTGATGGTCGGCCACCAGACGGCGGAGCGCGCCCGGCTGGCCCGGGAGATGATGGATGACTACGACACCGCCGGGGTTGTCTACCTACCGTACCTGACCGCGTTCACGGCGCAGGGGCCGCATCTCACCAGCCCGCAACTTGACACACTTCTCTCCCACACACGATACCAGATCTGGTGCTCCCATCACACGAACTTCTATCTGGAAAGCGAGCGGTTCCGTGCCTCCCTGCTGACGGGTGGGGTGCCGGTGAAAGCGCTGCTGTATCCCCTCGAAGCGCAGCAGGACGCCCCTTTCTCCTACCTGCTTGTCGATGCGGACGCATTGATCGACTATCTGCAGCATCTCGATTTTGCGGCGACGCGGCAGCGGTTTCGCGATGACTTCGTCGCGCTCCCGACGCTCGATGAAGGCTTGCTACAGGCCCTCATTTCACTGACTGATGGTTGATCGCGCCAAGGAGCCGCGTGCATGGAGATGAAATCGATCGGGCGGGCGATCAGCCGCATGGTCGCGCGCCCCCTCGAAACGGGCGTGCGGACGCTGCCCCCCGGTGTGACGATCGCGATCCCGAACTGGAATCACGAGTTCGTGCTTCCGCGCTCCGTCCGGTCGGCGTTGCGCGCCTCGCACGCCTTGCGGTCGCACGGCGTGGAGACGGAGATCCTCGTGGTTGACGACTGCTCGCGCGATGGGTCCCCGATGCTGCTGCGCCAGTTCGAGGCGCTCTATTACGCAGACGGCATGCGCGTGCACACACTCACCCGGAACGTCGGCCTGCCCGCAGCGCGCAACACCGCGCTCCTCCACGCGACCTACCGCCACATCGTCTTCATGGACGCGGACAACGAACTCCTGCCGACGAACCTGCACACGTTCTACCGCGCGATGCTCCAGACCGGGGCCGCCGTGGTGTATGGGAACCTCGTCTGGCAGGGGCGGGACAGCGAGCAGCAGGCGATGATGAGCAACGAGAGCTTTCAGGACCGCATCATCGCCGAGAACTACATCGACGCCTTCGCGCTCTTCGATAAGACCCAGTTACTCGACGCCGGGGGGTATGCGAACGATCTCGCGGTCGAGGCGCGCGAGGACTGGGAACTCTACCTGCATCTCGCCACGAATGGCCGGCGCGTCATCTTCGTCCCGCTGCTATTCGGCATCTATCACGATCTCGCAGGGTCGATGATCCAGGATGCAGTGGAGGGACACAGCGCCCAACGGGCACACATGCGCCGCGTCTTCGATCAGTTGGGCGTGCGTGAGCGCCTGCCGCTCACGACGCGCCATCTTCGTTACCATCCGGATATCGGCTATCTTTAGTGGGGCAATCGACGCGGTAATCGAGCATTGACGAAGGATGTACAAGACGTGCAAAATGTGACGAACGCCACCGAGGTGGCCCCGGCCACGCCGAGTCTGACGAGTTACTTCCGGCCTATCACCGAGTACCTGCGACTGCTGCGTGGGGCATCCCGGAACCTGAAGAACCCCGCCGTTGCCCTTTCGCCGCATGATGCATGGCTGCTGTATCAACTCGCCGCATTCTATCCCCTCGCCCCGACCGTGATCGACCTCGCGGCGGAGGCGACGATGGGGGCATCGATCGCGTTCTGGGCGGCGCACCCCGGCGTTCGTCACGTCCTCGCGCTCGCCGGTCCGCCCGCGTCACGGCCCGTGACGGATTGGCGGCGGCTCTTCCCGCGCGCGGCGGCGGAACTTAAGTTGGCGCCGGATTCCTGGGAGATCATCGAGACGGCGCTTGGCCAGCGCGATGGACGCGACGCCATCACCCGCGTCATCGACCCGCTCGCACCGCCATTCTTCCTGCTCGCGATCCCCGATGCGGACGCCGCGAAGGTCACGGACACGCTCGCGACGATCCGCGCCATCCACGCGGACGCGGTCACGCTCATCATCCCCCTTGGGCAGACCGGCCGGAGTCCGTTACTGGAAACAGTGCTCCGCTCCTGCCCCGCCGACGGGCCGGACCGACTCACGCTCCTGCGGGAATGCAGCCCGTTCTGCGCCGCCAGCACGCTCGGCGTGATCGCGCGGGCGGAGAATCCGTTCGTCTCCGAGGCGTTTGAGCGGCTCCATCGCCTCTTCGACGGGAATTTTCAGTTTATCGATCTCGTCGAGCGCGTCACCTCCGCATCCTTACGTGAAGCGAACGCCAAGCGCAAGACCGCGGCGACGGCCGAAACCATGACCGAGACCATCCGCCACCAAGTGGCGGAGCGTGATGCACAAATCGCGGAGCTTCGTGCCCGGATCGCGGACCTCAACGAGGAAGTCGCAACCCTCAGGGGGGAAATCGCAACACTTAACGGGGAAATTGAGCACAAGAATAGGCATCTCACGTACATCGAGGGGCGTGCCCGCTATATTGAAGAGGAACTACTCCCCTGGAAGAATGAGTACATCGCCGGGCTTGAGACGCATGTCCGCAATCAGGACGCCAGCAAGGTGCTGCGGGTGAGCCGCGTCCTGAGACGCATCCAAAAGAGCATCAAGAGCGGGGCGTGATCCAGCCGGGACCGGCCAGTCGCCCGTATCCCATACCCCGGGTAGGGTAGGAAGAATCTACGGTGATCGCCGCCGGATGCGATGGACGACATGCCGCAACGGCGTCCTGCTGAGGCGCGTCACAACGGCCGCGCGCATCCCCGGAAGCAGGGCGCGCTGCTCCAACGTCTGAACGTAACGCTGGGTCTCCGCGATGTGCCGGTCCCGCGCGGCGATTTCCCGCTCGAGCCGCTCGGCGTAGACGCTCGTCTCATGCGTCGTGTGCCGCATCGCCCGTACCTCGTCGAAGATTTCGGTCGCGACCATGCGCGCGCCGGTTTCACCCTTCCACGGGCGGCGGCAGAAATCAATGATTGGCCGCGCCGCGATCTCCCATGTGTACGATTTCGCCAGCGCCTGGCATCGGGCGGCGAGCGCGCAGCGTTCTTCGGGGTGGTCGATCAGGCCCGCGATCGTGTCCGCCAGCGCCGCGTCATCCCCGATGGGCACGACCTTCCCCACGTCATTGTCCCGCACGAGGTCGGCGATCGTGTCGCCATCGTTGACGACGGGGACGAGGCTGGCCCACAGGTAGTCCAGCACGCGGGTGCGGAAGGCGAACCGTGTCTCCAGCGTCGGCTGGTGAAGGCTCATTCCGACGTCCGATTCGAGCAGGTAGTTCGCGCGGTTGTCGTACGCCACCCATCGCTCGTTGAAGAAGACGTGCGTGCCGGTCAGGCGCAGGTCGTCGCTCAGTTGCTGAACGGCGTCGATCATCGTGGGCTGCATCGACGCGGCATCGCCCACCGACGGGCGCTGCATGCCGAGGAAGAAGGTGCGGATGGGGTACCCCCGATCGCGCAGCCGCCCGGTGGCGCGAATCAGCGTTAACGGGTCGAGCCAGTTCCAGACGCCCCCACCCCAGAGTGCCACGAAATCATCCGGCCCGATGCCGGGGACGGCCCCCTTGAGGACGGCCGCCGTCTTGCGCGGCGGCTCTGGCGACATCCCGAACGGGACGGTGTCGATCAGCGCCTTCCCGTCCCTGTCGCGCGCGTAGACCGATTCGGTCAGCCGCCCGAACAGCGAGAGCGCGCCGAGCCAGTACGACCGCTGCGCCTCCCCGGCGCAAACGAAGAAATCACCGTGCGCGAAGAGCGCGCTCATCATTTCGAGATCGTGCACCTGCCACGCGGGATCCTTCTTCTCTTCCAGGCGGTAATGTTCGAGGTTCTCGATCAGCCACGGGCAGTAGAGATCGACGATGAAGTACTTGTCGTCCAGGATGCCATCGGGCAGGAGCTGAAACGGCAGCACCTGCGCGACGATGATGTCGTGCGCGCGGATGAGCTTCACGAGCGCTTCCTGCTCGATCTGTTCGAGCGGGAGTTCCGCCATCGTGAAGCCCGGCGCCTCGCGCGGGGTGGGCGGCGGGGCCGCGAGCGTCGTCGGGAACGAGCGACCGAGCACGCGCGCGAATTCCCACGCCCGGATGCCCGGCCCGGCCATCATCGGCCCGACGACATCATAGGTGACGACGAGAACCTTGGGGAGCGCGGGCATGTGGCCTTCTTTTCGTCTCTCACGTGCGAGCATGAATGCCCATCGGGATGATCACCGCGTCCGTTCCGGGGAATGATTGCACGGTGGCATCGGCGCGCGCAAGTACACCGCGCCACCGCGCGCCTGCATGTTATGACGGCTCAGGTATTGGCGACGACCAGTTCCGATAATGCGATGGTCGCTTGCTCTTCCGCGTGCGGGCCGATGACGGACTCGCGGTACTTGAGGGCGACGTGCTCGCTGCTTCCCGCCGCCATCACCTTCCCCTCGTCGAGCCAGATCGCCCGGTCACAGAGCGCGAGCACCTGCCCGAGCGCGTGGGAGACGAAGAGCATCGTCTTTCCCCGGCGGCGGAAGTCGGCGATGCGATCCTCGCACTTGGCGCGGAACGCATCGTCCCCCACGGCGAAGACCTCGTCCGTGATGAGAATATCGGGGTCGACGTGGATGGCGATGGAGAAGCCGAGGCGCATGTACATGCCGGACGAATAATGCCGCACCGGCACATCGATGAAATGCTCCAACTCACTGAACGCGATGATCTCGGGCACGATCGCATTCAACCGCTGCTTGGAGAGGCCGAGGAACGCGCCATTGAGATAGATATTCTCACGCCCCGAGAGATCGGGGTGGAAGCCCGCGCCGACTTCGAGGAGCGCCGCGATCGAGCCGTACACCGTGACCGTCCCATCCGACGGTTGCATCAGGCCCGCGATCAGTTTGAGCAGCGTGCTCTTCCCCGAGCCATTGCGCCCGATGATCCCGACGGCATCCCCCGGATAGACCGTGAGATTGATGTCGCGTAGCGCCCAGAAATCCTCGCGCTGCCCGCGATCGCGCTCCAGCGTGCGCACGAAGAGTTCGTGGAACGACTTCGGCCGTTCATGATGCAGGACGAAACGGCGTGACACATCGGTGATTTCAATGATCGGCGTCGGAGTTGGAATCGGAGTTGGAGATGCGGTGTTTTCGTTCTGCGTCATAGTTCCTACCTTCACCAATCGTACCGCGTAACCCTCGTGAGTATACTTTCCGCGCTTCATCTGTCAAACGCGCCACGCGGCGGCATCGTCTGCTCAGGCCAGCAGGCGGCGGCTCATCGCGATGATGCTCCCGCCGAGGAGGACGAGCCCGAGCAGCAGCACCCCACGCCAGAGCGGGGTGAGGAAGACTGTGAGCCGCCCCCAGATTGGACCAAAGACCTGAAAGAGCCGCCCCGATCGCGGCGAATAGGTGACGGTGAATCGTGCCGTCCCCTCCTGCCGCTCGCCATTATAGAAGAGCGCGTATCCGTCCGGTCGCCAGTTCGCGTTCATCCACCAGGTGACGGCGTCGCTTCGGCCATCGTCGGATGAGAGCGTGATTCGCACCGTCTGCCCCTTGGCGACTTCGAGCGGCGGCGAGAGGGCAATCGAGTAGAACGCGTTGTCCGCTAATGTCTCTTTATTGACCGACCGGGTCGCAAGATTTTTCCATGCACCATTCGTTCGCGCGTCCACGCCAACTTCGAGGGCGCCATGATTGACACGCAGATAGGTGCCGAGAAAGACCGCGACGGAATCGATGCGCGTCCCGTTCGCGGGGAATTGCTGGGCGATGATTGCCCCATTGTTGAGCGGACCAACGGGACGTATCGGCGAATCAACAGCCCCGGTTGCCACGGGAATTGGCGTTGCGAGACCGGGGAGGATGGCGCCACTGTTGTCCGCCGTGGGCACGGTGGCGGGCAGAAAGGCGACGATGAGCAGAAAGAGTGCCGCGATTGCGAGCGCCGCCACGCGCCGGACGAGTCGCCCGCTCATCCGACCTCCACGCCGTAGTACCGAGAGAGGATGGTCGCGAGGGCGATCAGCTGGAGAACCGCCATGCAGAACGGGGCGAGCCGGAGGATGATCCCGCGTTCGCCCGCGAGGTGCTCCCACCCGGAGAGGAGCAGGAGCAGGAGCGGCGCGAGCACCGGGAAGAAGTATCGCCCCTGCAGGCCGAACTCGATGCCCTCATGCCGGAAACTCTGATACCAGTCCACGCCGATGAAGAGGAAAACGACCTGCGCGACGATCATCCCTACTAGCAGAAGCAGCATCCCCCGACGCTTTGGTTGGAGCGCGAACTGGATGAGCAGCCCGACCCCGCCGATCAGATACGCGACCACGATCGGTGTGAACACGTGATCGGGGAGTGGCGCGTCGAGCCAACCGAAGTCCCCCCAGAACGTCTTCAGGAGCACATTCTGGACGCGCACCCAGGAGGAATCCGTCTCGTAGCGCAGATAGTCAAGGAGCGAGGTGTGCGTCGCCAGGAAAGTCACGATTGATGGCCCGTGTATGGCCATCTCAGGGCCACGCGTTGGGGACGCGGCGACCGTCGTCGCGCCACTCAGGAAACGGACAAATGGGGCGATAGGGATCGTGAGTATCCTGATTTCGTTGTAATAACGGTACCAGAATAGCAACCACGGCGCGTACATTGCGATCACGCCCCCCGCATAGGTGCCGAGCACCGCCGCGCGTGCTCGGAGCGCGCGACGCGATGCCCGAAGCAGCGGGAAGGCTTTGATCAGGACGATGACGCCTGCGATGAGGATGATGGGGAGTGCCGTCGCCTTCGTGAGCAACGCCAGTCCGCTCGTCACACCAATGGCAAGTGCCAGGGGAAGCGAGAGTGTGGGCCGCCGCCACGCCCGCGCGATCAACCACGTTAGCGCCCCCGCGAACAAATCGACGCCCACATCGTTGTTCACGGTGCCCGCGATGAAGGCATACATCGGCATCAGCGCCATGCACAGCCCGATCGCCCAGCCCCATGATCGTTGCCGTCGGAGCTCATACGCGAGTAGATACGCGAAAACGCAACTGAGCGCGCCGAGTACGCCGGAGCCGACACGGAGCGCGAAGAGCCGGGAAAGAATCGGCGCATTCTTAAACAGCAAATATGGCACCGCTTCAAGCAGGAAGTAGAGCGGTGGGTCGCCGGTCCGTCGTGCCCCCGCATCGCTGAGCCTCTCCTGAAACGGCGCCGTATATGATCGGGCCGCCGCATAATCATAGGCTATCGGGAGGTATGCAAGGTTCGGCGGGCCTGCGTTTCCCAGGCGCGAGACATCTCCAAATAATGTGAGGCCCCAGCTTCTGCCAACCTCGATCGGGTAGGCGGGGTAGGGGGGGAACGGGACATGCGGAATGCGCCCCTGATTGGCGATGTGTGCAGCGTAGACGTAGTGGTCCGGCTCGTCCGGCCCTTGCCACGGCGGGACGATGACCGCCCAGATGCAGCGCACGCCGAGGGCGACGACGAACACGAGCAGGAGATCGCTGACGATCGCGCGCTGTGTCGGCATCGGTTCGACAGCGGACGGACGGAGCAGTGGACGGAGCGCACCATCGCGCCACCCGGCGAACCGCGCGCCGAGGCGATAGCGCCCGATCCACGAACGGGCGCGGCGGAGCAGATTGGGTGCGTCCGGTGCGCCGAACGGCAGTGTCAGCGCCGCGAGCGTGAAGCAGATGGCGATTGCCAGACTCCCCAAGGTCCAGGCAACATAGGTGTCCCACTGAATGACGCCGATGCGCAGGATCAGGGCAGTCACAAGCGCCGCGTCCGCCGCGCCGACGATGCAGAGTGCGCTCGCCGCGCGGCTCGCGAGCGTGGAGCGGGAGCGTCGCGCGACGAGCGCGCACCCAATCATCAGCGCCGCGAGCGCCGGCAGCGCCCCGATGAGCCATAGCCGCCGTGTGATTGTGGACCAGGCCTCGCCTTTGTCGAGAGACACGCTCTGGATCATCGTGCCGAGCTGGCGGGTATCAACGCTTGATGGCACGAACGGTTGGGCCGTGAACTTGATCTCAGTGCGTCCCCCGCCCCAATCGAACGGCACGAACCGGACGCTGAGTGGCTGAAATGCGCGGCTCGTGGGGTCGGGGTGCAGCTCGCCGATATCGCGCCCGTTGACGGTCACGCGCACCGGGGCATCGGGACCGCCGGTGATTGCCGCGCTCCGCATCGCCACGGTGAGTGTAACTGGTTTGTGCACCAGAGAGTCGAACACCAGCGTCGCGTGATCGCGCGTCCAGACATACCGATTCCCCATGGCGTCGGTCTCCGTCGCGTAGAACCCGCGTTGATCGGTGATCCCATCCGTGGTTGTGAACTGCGCGGGGGTCGCGGTGAGCCGCAACATCGGCTGCGTGGCGAGCATCGCGCAGAACGGCGCGATTGCCGCGACCGCGACGAGCGACCAGAGTGCGATGCGCCCCCCTCGGGGCGATACGCGGAGACGGTTCGGGAACCCATGCACCACGAGGCGATACAGGATCAGGAGGATGAGCGCGCAAAGCACGCCAATCAGGATAATTTCGATGAGCGGCTGGCTCACCAATTTTGCGGCGGCGACGAGGAGCAGAATAAGCAGTACGAGTGGTGCCGGTCGTCTCATGCAACCATCCAGTATCGTCCCCACACAACGCACGAGCGAACACTCCACGACGCGTATAGTAGCATAGCGCACCGGTGGCTGACGGCGGCGCACGGCCAGGTCTCAGCGGTGTGTTATACTCCGTCGGGCGATGCCGACAGGTACGTACGCCTGCGAGGATTACCCAGACAGCCGGTTGGCGCGCCCAAATGAGCGATGTGTGGCGCGCCCATGCGCATGGAGAAGTAACGGTGCCCAATCAGTCCCCACAGATGACACAGACGTACGCCCCCGTGCTCCCGCCTCCCGCGTTGGAGGCGATCGAAACGGGCCGCTGCGAACTGACCATTCTCATGCCGTGCCTGAATGAGGCGGAGACGCTCGCGCTGTGTATCCAGAGTGCTCGCCGGTTCCTCGACCACTCCGGCATCGACGGCGAGGTGCTGATCGCGGATAACGGGAGCACGGACGGATCGCAGCAGATCGCGGAGGAGTGTGGCGCGCGTGTGACGGATGTCCCGGAGCGGGGCTACGGGAATGCGTTGCGGCACGGCATCACCGCAGCCCGTGGCCGGTACGTCATCATGGGCGACGCCGACGGCAGTTACGACTTCGAGGCGCTCATGCCCTTTGTGGAGCAGCTCCGGGCCGGGTATGACCTGGTGATGGGCAATCGCTTCGCGGGCGGCATCGAGCGGGGGGCGATGCCGAATCTCCATAAATACCTCGGCAACCCGGTCCTGACGATGATCGGCAGGCTCTTCTTCGGCGGACCATCCCGCGATTTCCACTGCGGGCTGCGCGGCTTCCGCCGGGACGCGATGGTCGAACTCAATCTGCGCACCACCGGCATGGAGTTCGCGAGCGAGATGGTCGTCAAGTCCACCATGCACAGCCAGCGGATCACGGAGGTGCCGACGACCCTCTCGCGGGACGGGCGCAGCCGGCCACCGCACCTGCGAAGCTGGCGTGACGGCTGGCGGCATCTCCGTTTCCTCCTGCTGTACAGCCCGCGCTGGCTTTTCCTCTACCCCGGTATCGCGGCGGTCGTCGTTGGGCTGATCGCGATGGTCCTGCTCACCATCGGCCCGGTGCGTGTCGGCAGGGTCGGCTTCGACGTGCACACATTACTCCTCGCCAGCCTCCTCGTGATGATCGGGACGCAGAGCATGTTCGTGGCGATCCTCGCGCAGGAGTTCGCGATCAACGAGGGGTTATTGCCGCCGGAACAACGCTTCCACTCCTTATTCGCGCGGCTGCCGATCGAGACGACCCTCATCGTCGGGGGTGTTCTCGTCGCCGCCGGGAGCCTCGGCATTCTGGTGGCGGTGGTCATCTGGGGGGCGGTCGACTTCGGTGGCCTGCGCGTGGGCGCGGTGATGCGGATGCTCGTCCCCTCGGTGACGGCGGTGGCGGTTGGGTTCCAACTGATGGTTGCCAGTTTCTTCAAGGGCGTGCTCGGCCTCAAGGTCGCGACGTAGCGAAGTAGAAAGAAACCCCGTCGATCTCGCCACGCGCCACGCCCGTACGACGGATGGCGCCAATGACTAGCCCCAGGGAGGGAAATGGAGCGAACGCACCCGTTGCGGGTTCTCATGGTGCTCGAATACTTCCCGCCCCACATCGGCGGCGTGGAAACGCTCTTCGATCACCTGACGGAAGCCCTCGTGCGGGATGGGTACGCCGTCACCGTGGTGACGCTGCGCGTGCCCGGCACACCGGCGTACGAGCGGCGGCACGGCGTGGAGATTATCCGGGTGCGGACGCCGCGTTGGGCGCGCCGGGGGTTCTTCACCCTCTTCGCGTTCCCGCGCGCGCTTCGGTGCGCGTTCCGGGCGGACATTGTCCACGCGGCGACGCCGAACGCGGCGGTTCCGGCGTGGCTGGCCGCGATGATCGCGCGCAAACCCGCTGTGCACACGGTGCATGAGGTCTTCGCGGACCTGTTGCCCACGCTGCCGGGGCTGCACCCACTTCGGGCGTTCGTCTTCCGGCTGTACGAATCAACCATGCTCCGGCTCCCCTTCGCGCACTACATCTGCGTCTCCCAGTTCACGCGCGAGCGCCTGCTGCGCCTGATGCGGATCGCCCCATCGCGCGCGTCGGTGATCTACAACGTCATCGATTACACATTCTGGGACGCGGCGCTTCACCCGCCGCGCGATCTCCGCGAAGAGTTCGATCTGTGCGCGGATGCGTTCGTCTATCTCTACTTCGGCAGGCCGGGCTTCCTCAAGGGGGTTGAGTATCTCATCGACGCGGCGGCGCGGGTGACGCAGCAACTCCCTGCGAGCCGTCTGGTGATGCTGCTCGATCACGACCCGCCGGACCATTACCAGCGGCTCCGCCAGCGCATCGAGCGCCTGGGGCTTCGCGCCTCCGTCATCGTGCGGGACCCGGTGCCGCGCCGGGAGTTGCCGGGGTATCTGCTCGGCGCAGATTGCGTGGTCGTCCCCTCGGTGTCGGAGGGATTTGGCTACGCGGCGGTCGAGGCGGCGACGCTCGGCTGCGCGGTCGTGACCACGTCCGGGCATTCCGTTCAGGAGGTGGTGGGGGAGTACGTCACGCTCGTGCCCCCACGCGACGCGGACGCGCTCGCCGACGCGATCATCGCCGCCGCATGGGCGCCGCAACCCCGACGGGCGCCGCAACGCTTCACCCTCGACGCGCACGTTGCGGGGATCAAGGCGGTCTACGAACGGCTCGTGCCGTCACGCGGCGCGGCGGGACGATGACGTGGAAGATGCGCGTCGGCATCAACGGCCTCTTCCTCGCGCTCGGAAAGATGGCTGGGATGGAGACCTACCTGCGCGCCCTCGTGCGCGAACTCCCCGGCCTCGACCCCGATGTCGAGTACATCCTCTTCACGGAGCGGAAGAACGCGGGGTCGTTCGATCATGGCGGGCACGCCAACATCCGGGAAGTGACCTGCCCCGTGCCCACGCCGCCCACCCGACAGGCGGCTTGGGCATCCCGGATGCTCTACGAATACACCGCGCTGCCCATCCAGGCACGGCGGGAGGGCATCGACGTGCTCTTTTCCCCGGCGTTCATCGGGCCGGCGCGCGCCGCGTACGCCTCGGTCATCACCATTCACGACACGCAGCACGAGGACCTGCCGAAGAATTTCGGCGCGGTTGACCGCGCGGTGTTCACGCGGTTGCTCCGCCGTTCCGTGCGCTCGGCGGCGCACATTTTCACGGTCTCCGAGTACGCGAAGCGGCGGATCGAGACGATGTACGCGGTGCCCCCGGAGCGGATCACCGTCACGTACCACGCGGCGGACCCGATCTATTTCAATCGGGTGTCGGGCGCGGAAATCGCGCGAGTGCGGCAGGCGTACGGGTTGCGCGCCCCGTACCTGCTCTCCGTCGCGTCCCTGATGCCGCACAAGAACCTCGACACCCTCGTTGACGCCTTCGCCACGCTGCGCCGGATGACGGACCAGTCGGTGCAACTCGCGCTCGTCGGCCTGCGCAGTGTCGCGACCACGCCCCTCGAGGAGAAAATTCGCGCGGCAGGTCTAGAGCGGGATGTCGTCATCACCGGCTATGTGCCGGATGCGGACATGCCCGCGCTCTATCAGGGGGCGGCGGTCTTCGTTATGCCCTCACGATATGAGGGGTTCGGCCTGCCGGTGCTGGAGGCGATGGCGAGCGGGGTGCCGGTGGTGACGACCACCGCCACGGCGCTGCCGGAGGTGGCGGGCGATGCCGCGCTGCTCGTGGACCCCGACGACCGGGACGGCTTCGTCGCGGCGCTCCGGCGCGTGTTGAGCGATACTGCACTCTGCGAGTGGATGATCGCGCGGGGCACCGCCCGCGCGCACCTTTTTTCGTGGCAACGGGCGGCGGAAGTGACCCTGGCGACCCTCGTACGGAGCGTACGCCAATGAACGAGACCCATTCCTCCCGGCTTCATGTGAGTGAGTGTGACATGCCAGAGCGCGTGCGTATCGGGGTCAACGGCGTCTTTCTCCTCCCGGAGGGCAGCGGGGGCACATGGACCTACCTGAGTAATCTCATGCGAGAACTTCCCTCGCTCGATGAAACGGTCGAATATCTCGTGTTCACGAACCGCGAGAACACGGGCACATTCGACGCCCGAGGGAGCCGCAATCTTCGGGAGATCCCCTGCCCCGTCCGCGCGGTTCGTCGGTCGTCACGCCTCTCGTACATGTACGCGCGCTTGCCCATCCGGGCGCGCCACGCGGGGATTGACTTCCTCTTCTCCCCGGCACTCGCCGCGCCGGCCCGCTTCGGCTACGGATCGGTCCTGACGATCCATGACGTGCAGCATGAGGACCTCCCGGAGAACTACCCCCCGTTCGAGCGCAAGGTGTTCGCGCGGCTGTTCCGGAACTCGGCGCGGGCGGCGGCGCAGATCCTCACGGTGTCGGAGCACGCGAAGGGGCGGATCGTGGCGGCCTACGGCGTGCCTCCCGGGCGGGTGACCGTCACCCACGAGGCCGCCGACCCGGTGTATTTCGCACGGGTTCCTATGGATGTGATCGCGCGGGTCCGGCGGGACCACGGCTTGCACACCCCCTACATTCTCTCCGTCGCCTCGCTCTTCCCCCACAAGAATCTCGACGCGCTAATCAACGCGTATGCAGTGCTGCGGGGGCGGGGGGCGACGACAGCGCAGCTCGCGCTTGTGGGGTTGCGGGGCGCTGCGGCTGCGCCGCTCGAGGCGCGCGTCCGGGCGGCGGGGCTGGAGGGTCAGGTGGTGCTGACGGGGTGGGTGCCGGACGCGGACATGCCTGCGTTGTACCAGGGGGCGACGGCGTTCGCGCTGCCGTCGCGGTACGAGGGGTTCGGCCTGCCGGTGCTGGAGGCGATGGCGAGCGGGGTGCCGGTGGTGACGACCACCGCCACGGCGCTGCCGGAGGTGGCGGGCGATGCCGCGCTGCTCGTGGACCCCGACGACCGGGCGGCGCTCGCGGCGGCGCTCGCGCGGGTGCTGCACGACGCGGACCTGCGGCGGGAACTGATCGGGCGGGGGGAGGAGCGCGCGCGGCAGTTCACCTGGAGGAAGACTGCGGAGGCGACGTTGGCCGCGTTCCGTCTCGCGCTGGCGTCTCGTACCCCGTGAGGATCTGCTCCGCCTCCCGGCCGTAGTGTGCGGTGATCGCTTCCCGCGTGCCCACCCGCTCCAATTCCGTCAGTTTGGCGTACGCGGCCAAGAAGTACGCGCCCCAGAACAGGGAGAGGTAGAACCCGCGCCAGCCGTCGCGATAGCCCCGATTCTTGACGTACCGATTGACGAAGGCGAGGAAGGAGTAGACCAATGCCCATACCGGGGTACTCCCCCGACTGCGGTAGAAGGCGAGCAGCCAGGGGTAGAGGGCCATGTCCCGGATGACCCACGCGGGCGTCTCCCTCGCGCCGCGCGCGAAGCTCTGCTGCGCCTCGATCGTCGAGTAGCGGTTCAGTTTGTCCACGAACTGGGCCGTGTCCAGGTAGGCGAAATGCACCATCTCCGCGCCCGGCTCGTGGGGAAGCTCCAGCACGCGCGACCCCGGTACCGGCTGGATGAAGTGATGAATCTCGGCGCTGAGTTTCAGCATGTCGCGCCGGAAGAAGCGCGGGTGCTTGTTCGTCTCCGGGGCCCATGCATGGGCGATCGGCGCGCCGAGCATGTACTCCACGCGCGGAATCATCACCACGTCCGCGCCGTCCCCCTCCGCGACCTCCCGCAGCTTCCGGCTCAGCGGGGCGGGGACGATCTCGTCGGCGTCCAGCACGAGGATCCAGTCGCCGGTGGTGCGGGCGAAGGCGAAGGCGCGCGCGGGGTCGGCGAAGCCCATGCGCTCGTGGAGGTAGACGGCGGCACCGTAGCGCTCGGCGATGGCGACGGTGCGGTCCTCGCTGTGCATGTCGACGACGACGATCTCGTCCGCCCAGGGGGCGACGGAGCGCAGGGCGTAGGGGAGGTTCGCCTCCTCGTTCAGCGTGTTGATGACGACCGAGATGCGCGGCCCGCTCTGCGCCAATCCCCTCTCCCCTCGCGTCACGGAACCCGTGGGTGATCCGCACTAGACGACACGGCGTGCGGCGCGTCCGCGTACTCCCGGAGGATGTGCTCCGCAACGTCGTGATAGCGCTCCTCGATCATCTCCCGCGTGCCGACCGCCTCCCGTTCCGTCAGTTTCGCGTACGCGGCCAGGTAGTACATTCCCCAAAACATAGAGAGGTAGAATCCGCGCCAGCCGTCGCGATAGCCCCGATTTTTCACGTAGCGGCTCGCGGCGTGGAAAGCGGCGTAGAGCAGCGCCCACCAGGGACTTCGTCGCGTGCGGAAGAGAGCGCGGAGCGGCGGATACGGGCGCATATCCCGCAGCACCCACGCGGGTGGCTCCCCGGCGCCGCGCGCGAAGCTCTGCTGCGCCTCGATTGTCGAGTAGCGGTTCAGTTTGTCGATGAAACTGGCCGTGTCCACGAAGGCGAAGTGGATCATCATCTCGCCGGGCCGGTCGGGGAGGTCCAGGATGCGCGCGCCCGGTACCGGCGCGAGGAAATCGTGGATCGCTGGGTTGGCCTGCACGAGGCCACGCTTGAAGAAGCGCGTGTGCTTGTTTTGCGTCGGTTGGTACCCGGTATGCGCCAGAGGCGCGCCGAGCATGTACTCCACGCGCCGGACCGTCACCACGTCCGCGCCGTCCCCCTCCGCGACCTCCCGCAGCTTCCGGCTCAGCGGGGCGGGGACGATCTCGTCGGCGTCCAGCACGAGGATCCAGTCGCCGGTGGTGCGGGCGAAGGCGAAGGCGCGCGCGGGGTCGGCGAAGCCCATGCGCTCGTGGAGGTAGACGGCGGCACCGTAGCGCTCGGCGATGGCGACGGTGCGGTCCTCGCTGTGCATGTCGACGACGACGATCTCGTCCGCCCAGGGGGCGACGGAGCGCAGGGCGTAGGGGAGGTTCGCCTCCTCGTTCAGCGTGTTAATCATGACCGAGATGCGCGGCCCGCTCGCTGACATATCCGTCCTTTCCTCCCCCGTCACCTCGTCGCGGCGGATGATGCCATGCAGGCATGACTAACCGTGGCGAACTATAACACAGCCGTCGGGTGCGATTGTCGGGGCTGGGGCGATATGCTATCGTCTCCGGGCGCTGTGGGAGCGCTCATGGTATTTGGGGGGATCGGGTCATGGGTCATGGCGTCACGCGATGGAACTGATTAAACGTGGGCTGATGCATCCCATCCTGCGGAACAACGGCTTCATCTTCATGGCGACCATGGTGGTGGCGCTCGCTGGCTATCTGCTGAACACGACGGCCGCCCGTCGTTTCGCGCCCGGCCAATACAGCCAGTTCGGCATCATGATTAACTTGCTGGGCGCCCTCGCCCCGCTCTCCTCGGCGATCATCGGTGCGGTCCTGCGGCGGGCGAGCCTGAACCGGGCGATGGAGGAGCGCGAGCAGACGGATGCGGTCCAGCGCACACTCTTCCGGCACCTCGCCTTCACCTTCCTCATCGGGATCGCGGCGATCACCATCTCGCGCGAGCAGATCGGCCATTTCCTCCGCCTGACGACCACGACGCCGCTCTACTTCGTCTGCATCGCCGGGTTCTGGCTGGCGATGCAGGGCGTGTTGCAGGCGACGATGCAGGAGCAGGGGAGATACGGGAAGCTCAGCTTCGTCTTCTTTCTGGAGGGTGTTTTCCGGGGGATCGTTGGGGTAACGGTCATCGCGGTTGGGCTGGGGATCTCGGTCACGCTCGGCGTCTTTGCTCTCTCCGCGCTCTTCGCCGCCCTCCTGATGCCGTGGCCGCAGGCGTTGTGGACGGGCAGGGGGGCGCGGCGCGCGATCATCCAGCCCCTCTATCGTGACGTCGGCGAACTGCTGATCGCCAACCTCTGCTTCGCCGTCCTGATTAACCTCGACGTCATCCTGTGCCGCCGCTATCTCGCGCCGGTGGTGGCGGATTGGTACGTCGCGCTCGCGGCGCTCGGGAAATTCTTCGTGTTCGCCACGAATTCCGTCAGCGCGGTCGCGTTCGCGGAGGTCGTCAGGACGGTGCATCGGGGTGAATCGAGCAGGCGCCCGCTCGCGATATCGCTCGGTCTGATCGTCGCGCTGGGCATCCCCTTCGTCCTCTTCTGTCGCATATTCGGCCCGCTGGTGATGGCCATCGCCTTTGGCGGCACGTACCGCATCGGCGGCCATGTGCTCTGGTTGACGGCGTTGAGCGCCTTCGCGATGAGCGTGATTAACCTTGAGGTGGCGTACTTCAACGCCCGGCGCTGGCTCTGGTACCTGCCGGTATTCCTGCTGGGGAGTGTCGCGACGATCACCGCACTATCGCTGGCGCACCAGAGCCTGCAACGGTACGCCGGCATCTATGCGACGGGTACAACGACGCTCGCGCTCATTCTCCTGCTCCCGCTCTTCGGCATCCTCAAGCGGGAGCAGGTGCGGGGGGACGAGACGCCGGGCACAACGGAACTTCCCGCGCGCGAGGACCGTTTGGGCCTCCCGGATACGGTCGTCCTCGACGGCTGAAACGACGGAGACCACGGGCGCATGTTCGCCGGTCTCGCATCAGGCCGAAGATACGATTTTACCTCCCCTCAACCCACCCTGTTCGCGCCACGCTCGGACGATGAGCAGCAGAGCGATGAGCAGCGGCAGCCCAATGGCGATCGCATCCGTGCCAAAAAGGCTCACCCCCGGCGGGAAGAAACCACGATTGTCGATCACTTCCAGCGGCGCCGCGAGCCGCGTGCAGACCGTGAGTGCGAGCGCCATCCAGCCGAGTGCGCCGCGCGGGGAGAGCGCCAGGAGCGCGATGGGCATGGTGGCATACCAGGGCCAATAGACAGGCAATGCCACGAGCAGATAGGCCATCGCAATGCACGCGGACGCCTTCATCAGGCCCGCTGCGTCGCGCACCCGCCAACTCACGAGCAGCACAAAGACGCCGAAGATGCCGTCCAGCAGGCCCAGCGTCAGCGGCCGTGCTGTCGCGTGGAGGGGCGAGTGCATCAATATCAGGAAGAGCGCCCCGACGGTCGAGGCCGCGCCATGCGGCTCGCCCTGCGTGCGCAGGCCGTTGAAGGTCGCCGCCCCGGCCCAGAGCGGGCCGTAGAGCAGCGCCACCAGCCCCAGACTGACCAGCACGCCGAGCAGCAGGGGCGGCGCCAGACGCGCCCGTTCCTGCCGAGTGTGCCGGGTATGCCAGAAGAAAACCAGCTGCGCCGGGAGCAGAATGAGGGGTACGAACTTGGCGAGCCCCCCCAGCGCGAGCGTCGCGAGGGAGAGCGCGGGCCGAGCGCCGACCGTCAGCAGCAGGGCGGCGAGCACGCAGAGGATCATCAGCGCGTCGTTGTGCCCCTCAGCGGCGAACTCGATGATGATCACGGGATTCCACAGGTAGATCAGGGTACCGAGCAATTGGTCGGCGGGCCGCACCCGGCCGAGGATGACCCAGATCAGCGCGGCGGAGCCGAGGCTGGCGGCGACGACGATGCCCTTGAGCAGGAGCGTCGCCGTCGGGGCATCCCGCGTCAGCCGCAGCACGGTGGTCTCGATCTGTACCCACACCGGCCCGTATGGCACCATCGGCACGATGTGGTTCGGTCGCCAGCCGGACGCGATCAACTGCGCGCCGAGGGGGGTCTGCGCCACCGCAGTGACCGGTTGGGTATACGGATTCCCGCCCGGATTGGCTCCTACCGCTCCATACGCGATGTAAGTAAAGACATCGATCGACAGGTAGGGACGACCGAGCAGCAGGCCGAGATTGAAGAGCGCCGGGAAGAGGAGGGCGAACGCGCGCGCCCAACCGTCGCGGAGATTGCCTCGGCGGCAGAGCGTGAGGAGCCGGACGTAGAGGACGAGGAGGGCGGCGGTGGCGCCGTAGTAGGCGGCGCACTGGGCCACCAGCCAGGCCCGACTGGCGGGGTCGCCCCGCGCGGTCACCCCCGCGAAGGATTGCAGCAGGCCGTTGCGAAAGAGCGCCCGCTGCGCGAGGTAGACCACCAGGTAGAGCGCGCCACTGGACAGGCCGATGAAGAGTATGGGGGATGCCGCGCGCGTGAGCCGATCATCCTGGCGCGCTGCCACGGTGTGCTGCATCACCCTGCCTCACGATCCGAAGCGACCAACCGCGAGGCCACACGCGCCGGGGCGCGGATATCGCCTGGTTGGAGGAGCACGCAACGCGCGTGTCGTGTGTGGCGATTCGTCACGGGCTGCCCTTCATCTTCTCCCTCGGCGTCATGGGTGAAGCGGTCGTTGATTGAGGAAGGATCAGATCGTCTTTGCGCCCGCGTTGGGTTACCTCGTGTCGCGCGCGTTACGAGGCGACGCCCTCTCTGGCGAGGTCCGATTGCACCATCATCTTGACGAGCCGGGGAAAGTCCACCGTTGGCTCCCAGTGCAGCACGCGCTCCGCCTTCTCCGCCTTGCCAATCAGAAGGTTGACCTCCGCCGGGCGGTAGAACTTCGCGTCCGAGCGCACGTACTCGCGCCAATTCAGCCCCACCTCCGCGAATGCGCGCTCCGCGAACTCCTCGACGCTGTGCGTCTCGCCCGTCGCCACGA
>JAABUS010001203.1_pt1 | contig 51366 bp, 46 predicted proteins | sample 5560161 | NCBI WGS metagenome assembly JAABUS01 (sample SAMN10711885, study PRJNA513376) | rock metagenome | isolation source: Antarctica rocks | place: Antarctica: Victoria Land, Trio Nunatak nord | collected 2016-01-04 | reverse complement strand
GCCTGCTCTCGGTGACCTTCGAGACGCCCGAGGGCCGGGTCACCGTCTGACCGGGGCGCCCTCCCGCTCGAGCCACTCCTTCGCCAGCCGCTTGGGGGCCTTGGCCAGCCACGCGTCCTCGACGACCTCCGCCAGCTCTTTGCGGGTCAGCTGCCCGACATGGGCCGCCCGCAGCAGCACCGCGTTGTAGCCGTCGAAGTGCGACGTCGTGAACCACGGTGGACCGGCGGCGAGCAGCGCCTCCTTGTCCTCCGGCCCGGGGACGGCGAACATCACGACGTCCAGCAGCCGTTCGCCGGCCTCGTCGAGAGCGTCCTTGCGGGGGCCACGGAAGATGACGAAGCTCTTGCCCCGCACCTGGTAGGCGGGCAGGTCACCCCAGGAGATGGACTTCTCCACCTCAGGCAGGGCGCTCGCCAGCTCGGCGAGGTCGGCGGGCCGGGCTTTACGCTGGGGCATGGCGCGACGGTATGCCCGGCCAGCCTTCGGGGGGAAGGCTCAGCCGAGGTAGTCGACCAGCTCCGGGGCCGCCCCGACGTACGTCTGCGGGGTGAGGGCACTGAGGCGGGCGGCGACATCGTCCGGCAGCCCGAGCCCGGCCACGAACGCCCGTAGGTCGTCGGCGCCGATCCGCCGTCCTCGGGTCAGCTCCTTGAGCCGCTCGTAGGGGTTGTCCAGGCCCGGAACTCCCTGGGCGGTGAGTGCCCGCATCGCGGACTGGACCGGCTCGGCGAGGACCTCCCAATTGGCGTCCAGGTCGCGTCCCATGACACCCGGGACGGGGTCGAGCCCCGCCAGGCCGCGCTGGACGTTGTCGAGCGCCAACAGCGAGTGCCCGAGCGCTGTGCCGATGTTGCGCTGCATCGAGGAGTCGGTAAGGTCCCGTTGCAGCCGCGAGGTGACCAGCGTCGAGCCGAGCAGGTCCAGCAGCGCGTTGGACACCTCGAGGTTGGCCTCGGCGTTCTCGAACCGGATCGGGTTGACCTTGTGCGGCATCGTGGAAGACCCCACCGAACCCTGCCCCCGCACCTGGGCGAAATACCCGAGGCTGATGTACGCCCATACGTCGGTGCAGAGGTTGTGCAGGACGCGGTTGAAGCGTGCCACGTCGGCGTACAGCTCGGCCTGCCAGTCGTGGCTCTCGATCTGGGTCGTCAGGGGGTTCCAGGTCAGGCCGAGGGACTCCACGAAGGACCGGCTGATCTCCGGCCAGTCGGCGTCCGGCACCGCGGCGACGTGGGCGCCGTACGTGCCTGTTGCTCCGTTGAGCTTGCCCAGGTACTCAGCTGACTCGACCCTGCGCAACTGCCGGCGCAGCCGCGCGGCGAGGACGGCCAGCTCCTTGCCGAGGGTCGTCGGCGTGGCCGGCTGGCCGTGTGTGTGCGACAGCATCGGTATGCCGCGCAGGTCCCGGGCCATGTGGACGACGGAGTCGACCAGCGTGCCGGCCCGGGGGAGCCATACCTGCCGGATCGCCCCCCGGACCATCAGCGCGTAGGCCAGGTTGTTGACGTCCTCGCTGGTGCAGCCGAAGTGGACCAGCTCCGACAACGACGTCTGCGGCGGCGGAGTCTCCCCGGAGGTGGCCGGAGGCCCGCCCCTAGCCGGGACAGAGCCGATAGGGGTGGCAGGTTCAGCAAGGCGTCGCTTGACGAGGTACTCGACCGCCTTCACGTCGTGCACCGTCACCCGCTCCAGCTCGGCCAGCTCGGCGACCTCCGCCGGCCCAAACCCGTCGACGAGCGCCCGCAGGCGCCCTCGCTCGGACTCGGTCAGCGACCGGACGCCTGGGACGACCCGGCGGTCGGTGAGCTGGACCAGCCACTCCACCTCGACCCGGACCCGCTCCCGGTTGAGCGCCGCCTCCGAGAGGTAGTCCACGAGCGGCGCCACGCTGGCGCGGTATCGCCCGTCCAGCGCGCCGAGGGCAACGGTGGGGGTCGCGTCGGCGAGCGAGGGCATGCTGCCAGTGTCCCAGAGAGAGCGTGACATTCCTCTCTCCAGGAGCGAGCAGCCCTCGTAGCGGACGGAATCTCGGCAAAATCCAGGTATCCTGCCTCAACAATTCAAGTGACGACGGCTGACCCGGCGCGGACACTGCTGTCCTGCGTCCTTGTGCTCCGCAGCCGTCTCACGCAGTCGCCAGGGCGCAGTCACCGCTCTGCAGCGGCTCCATCGGCCGACAAACGCGCCGACCTGCCGTGACCCGCAGTAAGGGGATTCGACATGAGCCTTCGCATCGGTTTCGTCAGCACCTACCAGCCCACGCGCTGCGGGCTGGCCACGTTCACATCCGCACTGCTCGGCGCGCTTACCGCCTCGGGCGAGGTCAAAGCCGAGGTACTCCGACTGGTCACCGGGCCCGACCTGAGCCGGTCCGATCTCCCGGAGGTCATTGCCGAACTCGACACGGCCGACGCGGGGGCTGGGACCGAACTGGCCGCCGCGAGCCTGGACTCGGTGGACGTGGCGGTGGTGCAGTTCGAGTACGGCATCTTCGGCGGCTCCGACGGTGAGCAGGCCATCTCCTTGCTGCGGAACCTGCGGGTGCCCTCCGTGGTGGTGCTGCATACCGTGCTGTCCCGGCCTACTTGGCATCAGCGCGAGGTGCTGGAGCAGGTCAGCGCGCTCGCCGATGCTGTCGTGGTGATGACCGAGACGGCGCGCACGTGGCTGGCCGCGGGATACCGGGTCGACCCCGCCAAGGTGGTGACCATCCCGCACGGAGCGGGCGGTCCCGCGGACGAGACCAGCGCTGCGTCCCTGCCGGGCGGCACCCGGCCCCTGGCTGCCGGGCAGGCCGCACCCACGATCTTGACCTGGGGGCTGATCGGTCCCGGCAAGGGCATCGAATGGGGCATCGACGCCGTGGCCGGCCTCGCCGACATCACCCCTCGACCGCGGTACGTCGTGGCCGGCCAGACCCACCCGAAGGTCCTCGAACGGGACGGCGAGCGCTACCGCCACGAGCTGCAGCGGCGGGCCGCCGCGCGGGGGATCGCGGGCCAGGTGGTTCTCGACGATCGCTACCGCGACAAGGCCGCGCTGGCCGCGCTGGTCTCATCGGCGGACGTCGTGCTGCTTCCCTACGACTCCCGGGAGCAGATCAGCTCCGGTGTGCTGATCGAGGCCGTCGCCGCCGGCGTGCCTGTGGTGGCGACCCGCTTCCCGCACGCGATCGAGCTCCTCGGGTCTGGAGCGGGCCTGCTCGTGGACCAACAGAGTCCGGACCAGATGGCCACCGCCCTGCGGGCCGTACTGACTGACCCCGGCCGGGCGGCGCGCATGCGCGCGGCGGCGGCTGTCATCGGCGGCCAGGTGTCCTGGCCGGCGGTGGCCGCCGCTTACCGGCAGGTCACTGACCGGTTGGCCGAATCGCGCCTGATGGCATGACTGGTTCGACCCTGGTCGCGCCCGGCTACGCCCACCTGAGGCGGCTGAGCGACGACCAGGGACTGTTCGAGCATGCCCGGTTCGCAGTGCCCCGGCCCGAGCACGGCTACTGCGTCGACGACGTGGCCCGTGCACTGGTGGTGATCTGCCGCGAGCCCCGGCCCGACCCCGCCGTTCGCGGGTTGGCCGAGCGGTTCCTGCTCTTCGTGCTGGCCGCGGTGACCGAGGACGGGACCACGCACAACCGCAAGTCACCGGATGGCGAATGGACCGACCGGCCGGATGTCTGCGACTGGTGGGGCCGGGCGATCTGGGGCCTGGGAGTCGCTGCCGCCAGCGCGCCGACCACTGGTATGCGCGACCGCGCGCGGGACGGTCTCGACCGTGCGGCCCGAGCCCGGTCGCCATACCTGCATGCCAACGTCTTCGCAGCACTCGGCGCAGCCGAGTTGCTGGGGGCGCGCCCCGCCGACGCAGTGGCGCGGGAGCTTCTCGCCGAGTGCGCCGGCGAGGTCAGGGCCGGCGTGGACAACGTCCGCGTCGAGTGGCCCTGGCCGCAGGAGCGGCTCCGCTACGCCAACGGCGCCGTGGCGGAGGCGCTCATCGCGGGAGGTGATGGGCTCGCCGACGGCGGGATGCTCGCCGACGGGCTGCTGCTGCTGGACTTCCTGCTGCGTACCGAGACCCTGGACGGGCACCTGTCGGTCACCCCAGTGGCCGGCCGGGGCCTCGGGGACGCGCGTCCTGCCTTCGACCAGCAACCGATCGAGGTATCGTCTCTCGCCGATGCGTGTGCCCTGGCCTTCACCGTGACGGCCGAGCCCCGCTGGAGAGATGGGGTACGCATGGCCTGGGCGTGGTTCGTCGGTGACAACGACCGGCATACGGCGATGGTGGACTGGAGCACCGGTGGGGGGTACGACGGGCTGACCCCTGACGGGCCGAACCTCAACCAGGGTGCCGAGTCGACGCTGGCGATGCTCGCGACGGCGCAGCACGCGCGCCGTCTCGGTCTGACGACCTGATGGCGGAGGCTGCGACAAGCCTCCCCGAGGTGGAGGCCGGAGCCGGGGCCGAGCTTGAGGCCGAAGCCGGGGCCGGAGGCCTGTTCCGCAGGATCGACGCCCGGCTGGACCCCGACCCCGCGCGAGTGGTCTCGCGGCTCTTCGTGCCGGGCGAGGAGCTGATGACTGGCCGTCCGCGCGTCGACGGCGTGGTCAAGCGGGTTCTGGCCCTGTCCGAAGCGGACGTGACCGTGATGGCGCGCCAGATCCGCGACCGATTCTCCGGCCGACACCCTGATCTGGACGGGCTGCTCAGCGAGCACGCGATGATCGCGAGCGTGCACTTGCACGACGCGGGTCGGATCAGCCGCGACCGGGCGGTCGTACTCGGCGCGACGTTGACCTCGGAATACGCGGTCGAAGGCGCGGCACTGTGCAACCCCAGCGCCATGCTGCACCCCGACCAGCGCGCCCTTGCTCCCGGGCAGGCGCGCCTGGCGGTCAGCCTGCGGGCCATCGGCGAGGGCCACCTGTCTTCGATCGGTTTCTGCGAGGCGGTCGTGGGGCCCGGGCCGTCCTGGGCATTCAGCGAGCGGCCGCTGCCGGTCGTGGCCGGCGTCCCCGCACCGACGACGTTCCAGCGGGAGAACCTGCGCGCGATCCTCCAGGACAGCAACGAGATCGACGAATTCGTCCTGAGCGTGCTGGATGCCTTGCCGCCGGTGTTCGACTCGCACGTGCTCGAGAACATCCTCGACGAGGTGCCGGTGCCGCTGATCTCGCGGCAGACCGGCAAGGGCAGCAAGGACCGGCTGCGGCACATCGTGTCCTCGGTATGCCGCACCAGCTTCGCGCCGGACGCGGAGCTCGGTCAGCAGGTGCTGATGCCGACCAACGCCGAGGAGCGGCTGGGCCTCGAGGACGCCCGGTTCGTGCTGTTCCGCGAGGACGACGGAACCACCTGCTACCTCGCGACGTACACGGCCTGGGACGGCGAGCAGATCGCTCCTCGGGTCTTCGTCTCGGCTGATCTTCGCGTGTTCGAGATGTACCGGCCGGCGGGCCCGGCGGCCCACAACAAGGGTATGGCCCTGTTCCCCCGACGGGTGGGCGGCCGCTTCGTGGCGCTGTGCCGGCCGGACGGGGAGACCAACGGCGTCGCCTTCTCCGACGATGGCCGGGTATGGGGCGACCCGATCGTCATCGCGCCGCCGTCGCTGTCGTGGGAGCTCATGCAGGTCGGCAACTGCGGGTCGCCGATCGAGACCCCGCAGGGCTGGCTGGTGCTGACCCACGGCGTGGGGCCGATGCGGGTCTACTCGATCGGTGCCCTCTTGCTGGACCTCGAGGATCCCACCCGGGTGATCGCCCGGCTGGCTGAGCCGCTGATCACCCCCACCGACGGTCATGGCGACGGCTACGTGCCCAACGTCGTCTACTCCTGCGGCGGGGTCGTGCACGACGGGGTGGTGTGGCTGCCCTACGCCGTGGGCGACTCGCGGATCGAGGTGGGGTGGGTGACGTTGGACGACCTGCTCGACGCGATGACGCCGGAGCCCGTTCACGCGGTTCTGGCCGGGGGTCAGCGCAGCTGAGGGGCCAGCCACGTTTGGGATCTGGCGCTCGGGGCGCCAGAATGGCGCCATGCCGAGCATTCAGATCAAGGACGTCCCAGAACAGACCCACGCCGTGCTACGCCAGCGGGCTGCGGCAGCGCACCAGTCGTTGCAGGAGTACCTGCTCACCCGGCTGACTGCCGAGGCCGCGTCGCCCACCCTGGAGGAGGTGCTCGATCGGGCCGGCGGGCGGGCGGGTGGATCGGTGTCCTTCTCCGCGGCCGTATCGGCTCTGCGGGAAGACCGTGCTCGTCGTTGACGCCAGCGTCCTGGTCACGGCCCTGGCAGACGACGACCAGGACGGGGACCAGGCCCGCAATCGCCTGCGGGGGGAGGTGTTGGCCGCTCCGGAGTTGGTCGACCTGGAGGTGACATCGGTCCTGCGGCGCCTGCTGCTCGTTGGACGCCTCCCGAGCCGGCGCGCGGAACTCGCGCTTGCCGATCTCAGTGACCTGGCGCTGCGACGGGTTCCACACCGGCCCCTGCTCGCCCGATGCTGGGAGCTGAGGGACAACGTCACCGTCTACGACGCGTCGTACATCGCGCTTGCTGAGGCGCTGGACGTCGTCCTGGTGACCTCGGACCAGGGACTGTCGCGGCTGCCCGGCGTGTGGTGCCGGGTGGAGGTGCTCAGCAACGGCGCGAGTGCGTGGCCTGGGCTTGGCTGACCAGACCATGGCCTCCGGACAGCACCTGCTCGTAGACGGCGAGGTAGCCCTCGACCATCGCGTCCACCCCGAACCGCTGCAAGGCCCCTTGCCGCACCGCGCCGCGGTCCAGAGCCTCGGCGGCGGCGACGTGCTCGGCCGCGGACTCGATGTCGTCGGCGAGATAGCCGGTGATCCCCTCGTCGACGATCTCGGCCATCGACCCGCGGCGGTAGGCCACGACCGGCGTGCCGCACAGCATCGACTCCACGACCGCGAGGCCGAACGGCTCGGCGAAGCCGATCGGGTGTAGCAGCACCGACGCCTGCCCGAGCACCTGCGCCCTACCCTGCGGACCGACGGAGCCGAGGTAGGCGACCCGGTCCCCGTCCAGGGACGGCGCGACCTGCTCGTCGAAGTACCGCTGATCCTGGACCGGCCCGCAGATGGTCAGCCGCCGGCCGAGCCGCCGGGCGATTGCGATGGCCTCGTGCGTGCCCTTGTCGGGGTGGATCCGGCCGAATGCCACCAGCCCCGCGTCCGGCCCTGGGTCGGGGTTGAGCGGGAGCGGACCGGCGTCGACCCCGTGATACACCGTCGCGGCATAGGTCAGCTCCGGCACCCGGTCGGCGTCGGAGATGGAGACGTACGCCGAGTGCGCGCGCTCATAGGCTGGCAGGATCGCCGGGGCGGAGAAGCCGTGGATCGTGGTCACCATCGGCACCCGCGAGTGTGCGGCGAAGGCCAGTGGCAGCCAGTCGAGGTGGTTGTGGACGAGGTCGTACTCGGCTGATCGGGCCAGGGCGTGGGAGACGTGCAGCGCCTCCCATACCCGCCCGTCCATGGCTGGGTCGTCGCCGTAGCCGTGGGGGCAGATCCCGTCGAGGCGTCCCGTCGTCACGGAGTCGAGGGTGGCGAACAGTGTCACGTCGATCCCGCGCGCCACCAGGCCCTCGGTCAACGTGCTGGTCACCTGTTCCCACGGTCCGTATGCCAGTGGCGGGGTCCGCCAGGCGACGGGCGCGAGCATGGCGACCCGCAGCGGCTTCACCACGGCACACCCTCGGGTGCGCCGTCCCGCTTCCGCTCCCGCGCGCGCTCACACATCCCGGTCAGCCCGGCGTGCCCTGCGCGGCGACGTGGGCGCGCAGGTGGCCGACCAACCCGCGGCATGCCCGTTCGATCTCGGCGAAGGCCCGCTCGAAGTCCTCGCGCCGGCCGTAATAGGGGTCGTCCACCTCCAGCGTGCCAGCCTGCGCCGCGGCAGGGTCGAACTCGCGCAGCAGCCGGATGCGGTCGTGCTGGTCGGTTGCGACGAGGTGGCGCAGCTCGCGCACGTGGCCTTTGTCCGCCGCCAGAATCAGGTCCCGCTCACCCAGCCACGACGCCGAGACCTGCCGGGCGACGTGTGCCGAACCGTCGTACCCGTGTCGGCGCAGCGCCTTGAGTGCCGGCCCATGCACGGCCTCTCCGACGTTCCAGTGACCGGTACCCGCGGAGTCGACCGCGACAGCGTCGCCCAGCCCGGCCTCCTGCAGCATCGCCCGGAGCACGATCTCGCCGGTGGGCGAACGGCAGATGTTGCCGGAGCAGATGAAGCAGACCCGGTAGGGCTGGCGGGCAAGCGGCTGCTGGTCGCTCGGCGGGTCGGTCATCCCGCTATTCAACCCTGACTATTCAACCCTGACCCACGAGGCGGCCTGGGCACGGAACTGCTCCCCCGGCCAACGCCCGACCCCGCTGGGAATGCGGCCCAGCAGCGGCGCACCGGTCACGGCAGGCAGGTCCTGGAGGTTGCACCGCATCGCCAGGTCCGGTTCGTCCGGCGGCGCGGGCCAGGATCCGATGACCAGCCCGAGGCAGTCCAGGTCCCGGTGCCGCAGCGCTTCCACGGTGAGCGCGCTGTGGTTGAGGGCGCCGAGTCCAGCAAGGGTGACGACCACGTACCCGGCGCGTACGCCGAGGGCCGCGAGTTCCGAGCCCAGATCCGCGAACGTCGCCCCCTCGGAGTCCAGGCGCACCAGCAGGCCGCCGGAGCCCTCCACGAGGACCAGGTCGAGGTCACCTCGCCTCGCCAGGGCGGCGATATCCGCCGCCTGGTCCGCTGCCGAGGAAAGCCCGACGCCGGCCAGGCGGGCCGCCGTGTCGGGGGCGAGCGGGTCGGGCAGGCGGACCGGCTCTCGCGTCTCCACGTCCCCGGCGAGCCGGCGTACGTCGTCCAGGTCGCCCGGTTCGCCTGCCCGCAGGCCGGTCTGCACGGGCTTGACCACTGCCAGCCGCATCCCGTGCTCGCGAAAGCCGACGACCAGCGCCGCGGTGGTCACGGTCTTGCCGACTCCGGTGCCGGTGCCGGTCACGACGATGACCGGTGCCGGTTCAGCCATGGAGGACCCCTCGGAGCACGCTCGCCGCGGCATCCATCTGCTCGGCGGTGTGGTCGGCGTGCGCGGTGAGCCGAAGCCGGGACGAGCCGTCCGGGGTGGAGGGCGGCCGGAAGCAGCCGATCCGTATGCCGCCGCGGGCGCATGCCCCGACCGCGGCCAGAGCCTCGCGTGGCCCGGACATCGGCACGGAGAGGACGGCCGCGGCAGCGACAGGGATACCGCATGCTTCGGCCAGGGCGGCGGCGTTGGCGAGGGCGCGCCGCGGCAGGTCCGGGTCGCCGGCCAGCACCCGGAGCGCTGCGAGCGCCGCCCCGGCGGCAGGGGGCGCCAGGGCGGTGTCGTAGATGAACGAGCGGGCGGTGTTGACCAGGTGCTGGCGCACGGCGGGATGGCCGATGACCGCGCCGCCTTGTGCGGCAAGCGACTTGGACAGCGTCACGGTGACCACGACCTCCGGCAGAGCGGAGATCCCGTTCTCCGCACAGAGCCCCCGCCCGTCCCCGCCGGCCACACCCAGCGCGTGGGCCTCGTCGACGAGCAGCACCGCGCCGTGCCGCTGGGTGACCTCGGCCAGGTCGGCCAGCGGCGCGGCGTCGCCCATGACGCTGTAGACCGACTCGACGACGACGAGCGCCTTGCCCTCCGTCCTGCCGCGGAGCAGCCGGTCCACGTCGGCGACGTCGTTGTGTCCCACCACGGCGACCCGCGCCCGGGACAGCCGGCACCCGTCGATCAGCGACGCATGTGCCTGGGCATCGGAGACGACGAGCGTGTCGGCGTCGGTCAGCGCGGTGAGGGCGCCGACGTTGGCGAGGTACCCGGAGGAGAAGACCAGCGCGGCTGGGCTCGACAGCAGTGCAGCCAGCGCCGCCTCCAGTTCGTCGTGCACGGTGGTGCTGCCGGTGACCAGCCGCGAGGCGGTCGCGCCGGCGCCGTAGTCCAGCGCCGCCTGCACGGCCCCCTCGAGCACCGCCGGATGCCGACTGAGACCGAGGTAGTCGTTGCCGGCCAGATCGAGCGGCCCTTGACCGACCTTGCCGGGTCGTCGCGGGCTGAGCCGGCGGGTCAGTCCGCTGCGGTCCCTCGTGGTGTCCGCTGCGGCGAGGTCGTCGAGGAACCGGCTCACCGGCTGTGCACCTGGTCGACCGCGGACACGAGCGCCGAGCTGATGCTGGCGAGGTCCTCGGTCGACGTCACGTAGGGCGGCATCGTGTAGACCAGATTGCGGAAGGGCCGCACCCACACGCCCGCCCGCAGTGCCGCCGCGGTGACCTCGGCCACCTGAACCGGCTCGCGCAGCTCGATCACGCCGACTCCGCCGAGCACCCGGACGTCCTGGACGCAGGGAAGGGAACGGGCCGGCGCGAGACCTGCCTCCAGACCCTGCTGCAGCGCTCGCACCTGAGCAGCGCCGTTGCGCCGCTCGAGCAGGTCGAGGCTGGCCAGGGCGATGGAGCACGCCAGCGGGTTGGCCATGAAGGTCGGTCCGTGCATCAGCGCCCCGGCCGAGCCGCCGCTGACCCGCTCGGCGACGTCGGAGGTGCACAGGACCGCGGCGAGCGTGAGATACCCGCCGGTCAAGGCCTTTCCGACGCAGAGGACGTCGGGCACGACACCGCAGCGGTCGCTGGCCCAAGGCGTCCCCGTCCGCCCGAAGCCGGTCGCGATCTCGTCGAAGACCACCACGGCGCCGTACTCGCGGGCGAGCGAGGCGAGCACCTGCACGGCATACGGGCTGTAGAGGTGCATGCCACCGGCACCCTGAAGCACCGGCTCCACGACGACCGCGGCGATCTCGGCGGCGTGCTCGGCGTAGAGCGCCCGCGTCGCCGCCTCCCAGGCGACCATCGCGGGGTCGTCGGCGGGCACGTCGACCCCTGCCGGTGGGCGCGGTGCGAACACCTGCTGCGCCAGGACGCCGGCGAACAGCGCATGCATGCCGTTGACCGGGTCGCAGACGCTCATCGGCGCGAGCGTGTCGCCGTGGTAGCCGCCGCGAATCGTGAACAGCGCCCGGCGTGGGCGCCCGGCGGCGGCGTGCAGCTGCCAGGCCATTTTCAGCGCGACCTCGACGGCCACGGAGCCGGAATCGGCGAAGAAGACGTGCTGCAGCGGCGATGCTCCACCGGCGGGCGGAGCCATCTCGACCAGCCGGCGCCCCAGCTCGATGGCCGGCTCGTGGGTCAGGCCGCCGAACATCACGTGGCTCATCCGGCCCAGCTGCTCCCGGGCGGCGGCATCGAGCTCTGGCACGGCGTACCCGTGGATCGCGCACCACCAGGACGACATCGCGTCGATCGCCTGCACAGCGACACCCGACGGGAGCCGCAGCCGCAGCCGGACCCCGGAGGCGGACTCTACGAGGTAGGGCTCCGACGGGGTAAGGGCTGATGAGTAGGGGTGCCACAGGTGCTCGCGGTCGTAGCGCAGCCGCTCGTGCAGGACCTCCAGATGCGCGCCGGGGGAGCGCACCTCAGCTCGCCCAGGTGGACTGGCGCACGGTGCCGTGTTCGACGCACCGCGCGGACCACCCGTCCGGCGTGACCTGCACCACCATCCTGCGGCGGCAGGCGGCGCAGTACCGCGGGGGTTCGAGCCGCAGCGCCTCGGCACAAGCCGAATGTTCGGCCCTGGCCCTGGCCCTGGCCTCGGCGAGCGGGCGACCGCAACGGCCGCAGAAGGCGGGAGGCGAGCTCACAGCGTGGCGTTGAGCGCCTTGATCGGCATGGACAGCTCGTCGAGCAGCGCCAGGTCGTCCCGCGGATCGCGGCCGAGGGTGGTCAGGTAGTTGCCGACGATGACGGCGTTGATGCCACCCAGCAGCCCGTCACGCGTGCCCAGATCTCCGAGGGTGAGCTCGCGGCCACCGGCATACCTCAGGATCGTGCGCGGGAGGGCGAGCCGGAACGCCGCGATGGTGCGCAGCGCGTCATTCGCAGCCATGACGGGCAGGTCGCCGAACGGCGTGCCCGGCCGCGGGTTCAGGAAGTTGAGCGGCACTTCGTGCGGTTCCAGCTCACCGAGCTGTGCGGCGAGCTCTGCCCGCTGCTCGATGCTCTCGCCCATGCCGACCAGGCCGCCGCAACACAGCTCCATGCCCGAGTCCTTGACCAGCTGGCAGGTGTCCCAGCGCTCCTGCCAGCTATGCGTGGTCACGACCTGCGGGAAGTACGACCGCCCGGCTTCGAGGTTGTGGTTGTAGCGGTGCACGCCCATGTCGTGCAGGTCCTCGACCTGCTCCTGCGTGAGCATCCCCAGCGACGCGGCGATCTGGATGTCCACCGCCTCCCTGATGGCAGCCACGCCCTCGCGCAGCTGCGCCATCAGCCGCTGGTCGGGGCCGCGCACGGCGGCGACGATGCAGAACTCGCTCGCGCCGGTCTCCCGGGTCTGCCGGGCCGCACGGACCAGCTCGGGGATGTTCAGCCACACCGAGCGCACCGGCGAGGTGAACTGGCCGGACTGGCTGCAGAAGTGACAGTCCTCCGGGCAGCCGCCGGTCTTCAGCGAGACGATCCCCTCGACCTCGACTGCCGGGCCGTTGTAACGCATCCGCACCTCGTGGGCCAGGGCGAGCAGCTCCGGGAGCGCGTCGTCGTCGCTGCGCAGCACCGCGAGGATCTGCTCGTACCGCAGCGGCTCACCCCGACCCAGCACCTGCTCGCGGGCCTCGGCGAGGATCGGCACGATCCCAGCCGGCTGGGCGTTCACGGTTGTCGCAGTGGCCATGCTGGCGGGGGCGGTCATGGGGTGATTCTGGCCCACTGCGCGGTATGCCGCTCCCTGCGTCCGGATCACGGCGCCCACGAGCCGGGTGCAGGGAGGCCTGTTGACAGATCGTCGAATTCCCGCGGTTCAGCGGTGAACTCGACCGGTTGAGCTCGGCCGGTCGACTGGTCGACCGGTCAGACGCACTGACGGCCACAACGGGGACCCGGCGTCGAAGGCCCCACTGGCCGGGCGCTAGGTTTCGCTCAGCTTCGCAATCGCGAAGGACAGCTCGTTCGGCTAGAGGCGTCGGAGACGCCCGTCCGGCCCGCCCACCGGCGCGGTCGGGCGGGGTGTGCCGCCGCCGCTACCCGCACCGATCGTGTAGAGGTGGACGTATGGGCCAACGCTCACGCAGGAGTACTCACCGCCGTTTCGCCGGCATCGCCTTCGGGGGGACTGCCGCCATCGTCGGCGCCCTGCTCGCGGCGCCGGCCGCGGGCGCCGCGATACCAGCCACCGCCTCGGCGGACCTGGGGACACGGACCTTCTCGGCCAAGCCGGTCGGCATCACCTACGTGGGCATGTCCAGCCCGTCGGCGGCCGCCATGGCCGCCGCCCCGTCGGCTGCCGGCCCCGGGGCGACGTCCCACCGCCTCCCCGCGCTCAGCCCCAAGGGCGTGGTGGCCGCTGCGCAGGCGGCAGGGGCAGGGCTGCCGAGCGTCGTGGGCTCGCCGAGGCTCTCGCCCTCGACCAGCTCCGGAGCCAAGCTCGCCGCCAACTTCGACGGGGTCAACGCGTTCCAGAACAAGTCGGCGGCCGGTTTCGACCTCGAGCCGCCGGACGAGGGTCTCGGTGCGGGTAACGGCTACGTCGCCAACTTCGTCAACGTCACCGGTGCGATCTACACCACCGGCGGCAAGCGGGTCACCCGCCCCTTCTACCTCAACCCGTTCTTCGGCGAGTCCGACGCGGCGAACATCTCCGATCCGCGCGTCTACTTCGACCCCGACAGCCGCCGGTGGTTCGCCACCGCCGTCGAGTACGACTTCAACAAGGACTACACGGCTGTCACCGGATCGCGGATCGATTTGGCGGTCAGCACCTCGGCCGACCCGACGGGAAGCTGGCGCGACTACCGGATCAACGCGGACAACCGCGCCCACAGGGGCTGCCCGTGCCTTGCCGACTACCCGATCCTCGGCGTCAACCGGTCCAACGTCTACATCTCGACCAGCGAGTTCACCAGCAACTTGAAGGCGTTCAACGGCTCCCAGCTGTATGCCGTCTCCAAGTCCCAGCTGGTGGCCGGACGGCACGCGCCGGGCGCGGTCCTCTTCTCGAACCTCGCAGTGGCGGGCTCCCTGGCCTACCACGTGCAGCCGGCCACCTCGTACTCGGCCGCGCCGGCCGAATACCTCATGAGTTCGCTCGACCCGGACTCCACCTACGACAACCGCTTGGCGGTATGGGCCGTGACCAACGAGCACGCCGTCACCAGTGGATCCGGCCGGCCGACCCTGTCGGTGCGGGTTATCCGGTCCGAGGGCTATGCGTTCCCGCCCAACGCCCAGACGCCCCCAGGCTTCTGCGGCGGCAGCCTGTGTGACGGCGGCGCCCGGACCACCGGCGTAGTGCAGACCGACTTCGACGCCATGCAGGAGGTGCAGTACATCAACGGGCAGCTGGTGGGCGCGCTCAACACCGGGCTGCACGTTGCCGGCGACACCGGCCCGCGCTCCGGGATGGCCTGGTTCGTCGTACGTCCCTTCGTGAGCGGACACAGCGTCTCCAGCGCCACGCACGTCGCCCGGCAGGGCTACCTCGCCGAACGCGGCGAGTACCTGCTGTACCCGCACGTGAACATGGCCGCCGACGGGACCATGGCAGCCGTCTTCGGTCTCGGCGGTCCGGGGACCTACCTGTCCGCGGCATACTCCACAGCCGCCCCCGGCAAGGGGTTCGGCGGCATCCGGCTGGCCGCCGCAGGTGTCGCCCCGGACAACGGGTTCACCGGCACCAAGGCATTTGGCGGTGCTGGCCGGTGGGGCGACTACTCGGGCGGTCAGTACGTCCCGGGCACCGGGAAGATCTGGCTGGCCACGCAGTACATCCCCAACAAGGGTGACGGCAACGCCAACTGGGGCAACCGGATCTTCGCCCTCGCCACGCGCTGAGCCAACGGCAAAGGCCCGCCGCTCCCTCTCGGGGCGGCGGGCCTTTGCGTGGCCTGGGAAGACACTCAGGCGTCGGGGTAGCCCTGCGGGTTCTGGCTCTGCCACCGCCAGGTGTCGGCGCACATGTCGTCGACGGTCCGCGTGGCGCGCCAGCCGAGCTCGGCGGGACGGGTCGGCATACGAGGCGGCGACGTCACCGGCCCGGCGCCCGACGATCTCGTACGGCAGCTCGCGGCCGACGGCGCGCTCGAAGGCGTGCAGCATCTCCACGACGCTGGTGCCGGTGCCCGTGCCAAGGTTCCAGGTGCGCACCGGCTCCTCGCTCGCCTCGAGCCGGGCCAGGGCCGCAACGTGCCCGGCCGCGAGGTCCTCGACGTGGATGTAGTCCCGCAGCGCGGTGCCGTCCGGGGTCGGGTAGTCGTCTCCGAAGACGCGCAGCCTTTCCCGCCGGCCGACCGCCACCTGCGCGATGAACGGCACCAGGTTGTTGGGGATGTCCGCGGGGTCCTCGCCGATCGTGCCGGACGGGTGCGCGCCGACCGGGTTGAAGTAGCGCAGCAGCGCCACCCGCCAGTCCGGCTCCGCCGCGGTGACATCGCGCAGTACCTGCTCGATCATCACCTTGGTCCAGCCGTAGGGGTTGGTGGCCGAGGTCGGCAGGTCCTCGGTCATCGGGACCGGCGCCTTGTCCCCGTACACCGTCGCCGAGGACGAGAACACCAGCTTGCGTACGCCGTGCCGCCGCATGGCGCGGACCAGGGAGAACGTGGTGCCGAGGTTGTTCTCGTAATACTCCAGCGGCTTCTCGACGCTCTCGCCGACCGCCTTGAAGCCGGCGAAATGCACCACCGCGTCGAACCGCTCCTGCGCGAACAAGTGCTCGGTCTTGTCGATGTCGGTCAGGTCGAACGCCTCGACGGGCAGGTGCCGCCCGGTGATCGCCTCGAGCCGCCCGACGACGCTGGCCTTGGCGTTGGAGAAGTTGTCCACCACCACCACGTCGTGCCCAGCTGCCAGCAGTTGGACCACCGTGTGCGAGCCGATGTAACCGGCTCCGCCGCTGACGAGTACTCGCATGCCGAAACTGTATGGCCTGCCGCCGGCCTGCCGCCGGCCTGCCGCCGGCCTGCCGCCGGCCTGCCGCATGCCCCGCCGCAGGTCCCGGGCTGGGCGTGGGCGGCGGCAGTACGCTCCGATGATGACCACTCCGGCGGCGCAGGGGTTCAGCCCGACGGACGAGCAGCGTCGCGCGCTGGACGACGCCACGGCGGCCCTGGTCAGCCGGGGCTACTTCTCCCGTTACCCGGAGTCGCCCTCACCGAAGGTCTACGGCCAGGACGCCGCGACCCAGGGGCACGAGCGGTTCGAGGCGTTGCTCGGCACCGACTTCCCCGGTCTGTCCGGCCAGCCGGACGACGGTACGACGGTAGGCGGCGAGCGCTCGCCGTACGGTCCGGAGCTGGGCGTGCGCTACCCGCACCTGGACCTGGACGCGGCGCTGTCCGCGGCCGAGGACGCCCTCCCGGCCTGGCGTGACGCGGGACCGCTCGCCCGGGCGGCGGTATGTCTGGAGATCGTCGACGCCGTCCACGACCGGTCGTTCGAGATCGCCCACGCGGTGATGCACACGAGCGGCCAGCCCTTCGTGATGGCCTTCCAGGCCGGTGGTCCGCATGCCCAGGACCGGGCTCTCGAGGCGGTCGCGGCGGCCCTGGCCGAGCAGCAGCGGGTGCCGCCGTCGGTCGTGTGGGAGAAGCCCTCCGCCGGCGCGTCACGAGGCGATCCGGTGCGGATGCGCAAGGACTACCGGTTGGTCCCGCGCGGCGTCGCTGTGGTGATCGGGTGCAACACCTTCCCGACGTGGAACGCCTACCCCGGTCTGTTCGCCTCGCTGGCCACCGGCAACCCCGTTGTGGTCAAGCCGCACCCCCACGCGGTGCTGCCGCTGGCCCTTACCGTGGCCTGCGCGCGAGAGGTGCTCGGCCGGGCGGGGTTCGACCCTGCCCTGGTGCAGCTCGCGGCAGAAGCGGACGGCGAGGGCCTGGCCAAGACGCTGGCCGAGCGCCCCGAGGTGGCGATCATCGACTACACCGGCGGCTCGTCATTCGGGAGCTGGCTGGAGCGCACCGGAGCGGCGAGGGGGGCGCTGGTCTACACCGAGAAGGCCGGCGTCAACACCGTGGTCGTCGACTCCACCGACGACCTGGTCGGCCTGCTGCGCAACCTCGCCTTCTCCTTCACGCTGTATTCCGGGCAGATGTGCACCGCACCGCAGAACGTCTATGTCCCACGCGATGGCGTCGCGACGGACGAGGGGCGGCTGTCCCCGGCCGACTTCGGCGCCCGCCTGGCGGAGGCGATCACGACGTTGACCGCCGACGACGCCCGAGCCGTCGAGTTGCTCGGGGCCACGGTGAACGACGAGGTGCGGCTCCGCGCCTCGCGGCTGGCCGACCTGGCGACCGAGGGGAACGGCACGGTGCTGCTCGACTCACGCCAGGTGCGGCACCCGGCATACCCCGACGCCGTCGTCCGCACCCCGGGCCTGGTGTCGGTCGACGCGACGTCGTCGGTCTACGAGCGCGAGTGCTTCGGGCCGGTGGCGTTCCTGATCGCGACCGCGTCCACGCAGGCCTCGCTCCGGCGGATGCGAGAGACCATCGGCGCGCACGGTGCGATGACGGCGAGCGTCTACTCCAGCGACGAGGCCATCCTGGACGCTGCCCGGGAGGCAGCCGCCGACGCCGGCGTCTCGCTCTCGGAGAACCTCACCCGCGGCGTCTACGTCAACCAGACCACGGCGTTCAGCGACTACCACGGCACCGGCGCCAACCCGGCAGCCAACGCGTCGTACGTCGACGCCGCCTTCGTGGCCGGCCGCTTCAGGGTCGTGACCAGCCGCCGCCACATCTGAGGATCGACGATGCGGCCCCAGGCCCCGGGACCGGTGGAGCGCAGCGGTTACTCGTCCCCGTCCGGCAGCAGCAGATGCAGGATCATGCTGACGAAGGTGATCACGATCGCTCCCAACACCGCGTCCCAGAAGAAGCGGTCGACGTGGAAATCCAACTGCAGCTGCTTGGCGAACCACGAGGTGAGCTGCAGCAGCACCGCATTGATCACCAGCGTGAACAGTCCGAGGGTCAAGACGATGAACGGCGCGGAGAAGAATTTCAGCACCGGCTTGATCAGCGCGTTGACCAAGCCGAACAGGACGGCCACCACGAGGATGGTCAGCAGCCGATTCGACAGCGCCTTGGCGTCCTCGCCCAGCTTGATGCCGTTCACGACGAGCGCCGCCACCCACAGCGCGATGCCGTTGACCAGGACTTTGATGGCGATCGACTTCATCCGGACACTGTATGGGGTGCGGTCCGGCCAGTAGCCCGGTGCCACAGCGGCGGTGTCGTCGAACCTCGTCAATGCCTCACCTGCGACGCCATCGGGGCTTACCCTTCTATTGTTTTTGGTTCCCAGCGTGTTGTTCTGCACTGACTAGTGCCCGATGAACAGGTAAGGCGCGTCCGATCGACATGTCACCGAAGGACCGTGATAGTAGGCGCGTGAGCGATCCGGCGTCCCGGGGATGGCGCGGTCAGGCACGGCACGAGCGCGACGTCACTGCCTCGGCCCTGATCCCGACCGTCGGGTTCATCGTCCTCGCCGTGATCTTGGTCATCACCATGAGCGTCCTTGCTGTGCGCTCGCAGGAGCAACCCGTCGGCAGTCCTGCCGAAGCGAGCAAAGGCCCTGTGCCCGGGCCACACCTGTCCGTCACGCCGTCACCGCCGCCTCCCGCACCTGGGGCCGGCGAATCGGGACGGGGCCTGGACGCCTCCACGGGTGCGACAGGGGGGAGCCGGGCCGTCTCGGCAGCGTTCCTCGACGCGGCCTCGGCGCGCCGGCTGGCTGCGGCGGCGCTCGAGCGCCAAAGGGCTGCTGACACGCTGGCCGGTGCGGACACCGGGTCCGGGGCGCGTAACGCCGACACCACGCCAGCCACACCGAGCGGGCTGATTCAGCGCACCCGGTGTGGCAAGGCGACCTGCCGGGTCTGGGTGCCGGCGCACCGCGGGCCGGGCCACGTCGTTCATGGGCATCACGCCCACGGCCATTGGGTGGCCGCCCACCAGGGCGCGAAGGTATGGGTCGCGGGCCAGTGGACCGCACGCCACTGGGTCCAGGCGCATACCGCGCCTGCTCGCTGGGTCAAGGGGCACTCGACGCCCGGCCACCGGGTCAAGGCCCACTGCACCCCCCGCCACTGGCAGCAGGGAGCGTGGATCCCCAACCATCTCGTCCCCCGCCACTTCGTCAGCGGCCATTGGGTGTGTGACAGCGTGTGCGGGCAGCGCTATTGGGTGTTCGGCCACTGGGTGGAACAGCACCGGGTCCAGGGACATCGCCGACCCGGCCGCGTCCTGCCGGGCCACTGGGTTCCCTCCACCTGGGTTTCGGGGACGTGGGTGGCTGGGCACCAGGTGCGTGGCGGACCGATTGCCGGGCACTTCGTCCAGGGTCATTACGTGCCCCGCCACTATGAGGCCGGCCGGCACGTCCCCCGCCACTTCGTCGCCGGGCGCTGGATCTCCCGCCAGTACGTGGCCGGCCCGTTCATCCCCGGGCACTGGCGCTACTTCTGATCGGTCGGTGACGGCGGCGCTCCCGTGCTCGTGTCCTGTCCATGATCTGGGACAGCCTCGTTGTCCACCGGGTACGGTGAGGACTCGAGGCAGTTCCGGGTCAGGTGCCGCGGCACCTGACGTCCGTCCCGCCGGGGACACTGCTGGCGGTGACCCCGCCCCGTCCCCGGAGGCGATTCGAGTCGGCCAGCCACCTCTGCGCCGATCGGAGACAAGGAGTGACCGTGAGCGACGAGGTCGTGCCGAATGCTCGCCCGACGACAGGCACCTCGGGCCCCCCAACATTAGCGACGGCCGTGCAGTCCTCGCCGTCGGCTGGCGCCGCCGACCGCTCGCGGTTAGCTGAGTTGACCGCCCCGGTTCCCGAGACGATCGGAGACGGTGGGCCCGAGCTCGTGCAGTTGCTCACCCCCGAGGGGGAGCGCGTGGAGTCGCCCGACCCGCGGTATGTCGCGGACTTGGATCTGCCAGCGCTGCAGAACCTGTACCGCGACCTGGTCCTGATCCGCCGAGTCGACACCGAGGCGACCGCGCTGCAACGCCAGGGTGAACTCGGTATCTGGGCCAGCCTGCTCGGTCAGGAGGCCGCCCAAGTGGGTTCCGGTCGTGCCCTACGGCTGCAGGACCATGCCTTCCCGACCTACCGCGAACACGGTGTCGCCTGGTGCCGAGGCGTCGATCCCCTACAGCTGCTCGGGCTGTTTCGCGGGGTCAATCACGGCGGCTGGGACCCCGAGGAGCACCACTTCCACCTCTACACCATCGTCATCGGCGCCCAGACCCTGCATGCGGTCGGCTACGCCATGGGAGTCCAGCGCGATGGAGCCGTGGGCACCGGCGATCCGGATCGGGACGCCGCGGTCATCGCCTACTTCGGGGACGGCGCCACCAGCCAGGGTGACGTCAGCGAGGCGTTCGTCTTCGCCGCCGTGACCAATGCCCCGGTCGTCTTCTTCTGCCAGAACAACCAGTGGGCGATTTCGGAGCCCAGCGAGCGGCAGAGCCGCATCCCCCTCTACCAGCGGGCGCGGGGGTTCGGCTTCCCCGGCGTGCGCGTCGACGGCAACGACGTCCTCGCCGTGCATGCCGTCACCCAGGCCGCTCTGGACGCGGCGCGCAACGGGCAGGGGCCCACCCTGATCGAGGCCTACACCTACCGGATGGGTGCGCACACCACGTCCGACGACCCCACGCGATACCGGATTTCCGCTGAGCTCGAGATCTGGAAGCACCGCGATCCGATCGCCCGCCTCAAGGCGTATCTCTCCCATGGTGACGCTGCCCGAGGTTTCGGGCAGGTGGGCCGCGAGTTCTTCGAGGCGCTAGAGGCCGAGGGTGACGAGCTGGCGGCATCCGTCCGCGAGCGATGCCTGACGCTGCCCGACCCGGACCCCCTGACGATGTTCGACTTCGCGTACGCCGAGCCGCATCCGCTGCTGGAGGCCGAGCGGGCCGAGTTCGCCGCCTACCACGAGAGCTTCGCGGGAGGGCAGCCCCGATGACGAGCCTGACGCTGGCGAAGGCGCTGAACCAGGGCCTGCGCGCGGCGATGGAGGCCGACCCCAAGGTGCTGCTGCTCGGCGAGGACATCGGCAAGCTCGGCGGGGTGTTCCGGGTGACCGACGGGCTGCAGAAGGACTTCGGCGAGGACCGGGTGATCGACACCCCGCTGGCCGAGAGCGGCATCGTCGGGACCGCCGTGGGGCTCGCGCTGCGCGGCTACCGGCCGGTGTGCGAGATCCAGTTCGACGGCTTCGTCTATCCCGCGTTCGACCAGATCGTCTCCCAGGTGGCCAAGCTGCGGGCGCGGTCGCTCGGCCTGGTCCGGTTGCCCATCGTCATCCGTATTCCGGTGGGCGGCGGGATCGGCGCCGTCGAGCACCACAGCGAGTCCAACGAGGCGTACTTCGCCCACACGTCGGGGCTGCGGGTGGTCTGCTGCTCCGGCGCCGAGGACGCCTACTGGATGATCCAGCAGGCCATCGCCAGCGACGACCCGGTCATCTTCTACGAGCCCAAGCGCCGCTACTGGGACAAGGCTCAGGTCGACGACAGCCGCGAGGCGCTCGCCGCAGGCCCGGGACTCGGCCTGTATTCCGCCCGCGTGGCCCGTGCGGGCGACCAGGTGACGCTCGCCGCGTACGGGCCCATGGTGCGCACCTGCCTCGAGGCGGCCGACGTGGCCGGGCACGAGGGGCGCTCGCTCGAGGTTGTCGATCTGCGCTCGTTGTCGCCGGTGGACTTGGACACCATCACCGCCTCGGTGCGCAAGACCGGCCGGCTGGTCGTCGTGCACGAGGCCCCGACTTTCCTCGGTCTCGGCGCCGAGCTCGCGGCCTCGGTGCAGCAGCGCTGCTTCTACAGCCTGGAGGCGCCGGTACTGCGGGTCGGCGGCTACGACGTGCCGTACCCCCCCAGCCGGCTGGAGGACGACTACCTGCCCGACCTGGACCGCGTACTCGACGGCGTGGACCGGGTGTTGGCCTATTAGCCCCGTGCAGCGTCGGCACGAGGAGTCCGGTCGGCCGTCGGCGGGTTGGCGCGGCCCCGTGGTCGTCGGTGGCAGTGTGCAGGTGACGAGGCCCGTTGGGCTCGGTGGCAATTCGTCGGATGAAGTTCTCCGGTGGAAGTTCTCCGGTGGAAGGAGTGGCCCGTGAATGCCGTACGGCGGTTCAACCTGCCCGACCCCGGTGAGGGGCTGACCGAGGCGGAGATCGTCACTTGGCGGGTCAAGGCCGGTGACGTGGTCAAGGTCAACGACATCGTGGTCGAGATCGAGACGGCCAAGTCGTTGGTCGAACTCCCCGTGCCCTTCGCCGGCACGGTCGCCGAACTTCTGGTCGCCGAGGGTGACACCGTCGAGGTCGGCAGGCCGATCATCGCCGTCGACACTGGAGTTGCTGCCGGTCCCGGCGCTGTCGGCCCCCCTTCCGGGTCCCGTTCCGGCTCCGGTTCCGGCGCTGCTTCTGGCGCGAACGGTGACATCGATGGCGCCGACCCGGGCCTGGAGGACGGGATTGTGGGGATCGAGCCGGGGATGATCGGCGGTCCGGCTCCCGGCGGCCGGACCAGCGTCCTGGTGGGCTACGGGCCGCGCGAGAGCCAGGCGAGGCGCCGGCCCCGCGTCGGCACGGGGGCCGCCGCCGCTGCAGTCACCACCACCGGGCCAGACTCCACCGCGGCAGGCCACCTCGCGGCAAGCCACCTCGCGGTAGGCCCCGGCTCCGCGGCGATCACGGCATCCGGCAGCGTCGGCGCACCGGACGCAGCCGACACACGGGTCCGGGTGCTCGCCAAGCCGCTGGTCCGCAAGTACGCCAAGGACCTGGGGGTGGACCTGACCCTGGTGCGGCCGAGCGTCGGAGAAGTCGTCACCCGCGCCGACGTCGACGCCTACCGCAGTGCGCTGGCCTCCTGGACGCCCGGCCCGTCGGGCGTGCCCATCGGGGACTCCGGCGACCCGCGCGGTGCCGGCGGGGCGAGCGGAGGACAGCAGCGGGAGACCCGCATCCCGGTCAAGGGGGTCCGCAAGGCGACCGCCGCGGCAATGGTCGCATCAGCCTTCACGGCTCCGCACGTGACCGAGTTCGTCACGGTCGACGTGACCCGGACGATGAGGCTGGTCCGCCGGCTGCGCCAGGACCCAGAATTCGCCGAGGTCAAGGTCTCTCCGCTGCTGGTCGTGGCGAAGGCGCTGCTGATCGCCGCACGGCGCAATCCCGGGGTGAACGCCTCGTGGGACGAGGGCGCGGGCGAGATCGTGCTCAAGCACTATGTCAACCTCGGTATTGCCGCCGCCACACCGCGTGGTCTCGTGGTGCCCAACGTGAAGGACGCCGACCGGCTCACCCTGCGTGAGCTGGCGGACGAGCTGTCGGCACTGACCGCGACGGCCCGGGAGGGGCGGACCCCGCCGGCGGCGATGACCGGCGGCACGCTGACCATCACCAACGTCGGCGTGTTCGGCATCGACACCGGCACGCCGATCCTGAACCCCGGCGAGGCGGCGATCCTCGCGTTCGGAGCAGTCCGCCGGATGCCGTGGGTGGTTCGGGCGACGGTACGCCCTCGCTGGGTGACCACCCTTGCGTTGTCGTTCGACCACCGGCTGGTCGACGGCGAGTTGGGCTCGCGGTTCCTCGCGGATGTGGCGGCAATACTCGAACGACCGGACCAGGCCCTGGTCTGGGCCTGATCCGGCCGATCGTCGTGCGCTAGCCGTCACCCGCAGGCACCGCCTCAGGCGTTGAGGTCAGCCCGGCCCTTGGCGCGGTGCCGGCCAGCCGACTCGGCTGCGGCCGAGCGGCTGGGCTGGTCCGGACGTGCTGCCGCCTCGTGCCGCCCCGGACCGGTGAGTCCGGTCTCACCCGCGCGGTTCCCCCCGTTCGGGGACTCAAGAGATGGTGCGGAATCGGTGGCCGCTGCGGCGTCCGTGCCCTGCCTGCTCGGCTGGAGGTCCGGCGCGTCGACCGGAGCCGCCGAGTTCACCTGAACGGCCTCGGGGCTGGCCGGCCCGGCCGGGAAGGCGCCGGTCGGCGCGTCGCCCACCGCCGCAGCGTCGGAAGCGGCACGGGCCGCGTCCTCACGGCCGCGCTCGGCGTAGGCGGAGCCTCCCGAGAGCACGTTGTTGGGCAGGAAGAACACGACCACGAAGCCGATCAACGCGACGGCCGCACCGCACAGGAAGACCAGATCCATCGACTGCGAGAAGCCCACCAGGAACGGCTTGGCCAGCCGCGGGTCGATCTTCTGGATGAACGAGGAGTCGCTCAGCGCGTTGCCGAACGCCGAGGCCCCTCCGGACTGTTGGTTCTTCAGTGCCGCGATGAAGGAGGCGTTGGCCGCGGCGTCGCCTACCGGCGCGCGTATCGCCGCCTGGAAGTCCGCGCTTGGCGCGATCGTGGCGAAGGCCGAAGCCAGCTTGTCGGGGACCGCCGAGAACAGGACGGACAGGAACACCGCCGTACCGAGCGTGCCACCGATCTGCCGCGTGAACGTGGCCGACGAGGTGGCGACGCCGATGTCCTGCGGCTTGACGGCGCTCTGCACGGCGATGGTCAGCGGCTGCATGCAGAAGCCGAGGCCCAGGCCGAAGAGCAGGGCGAAGAACAACGTCATGACCAGCGAGGTGTCGTAGTCGACGGTGTGGAACAGGAACAGGGCCACCGTCAGCAACCCGGTGCCGATGATCGGGAAGACCCGGTAGCGACCGGTTTTGGAGATGATCTGGCCGGAGGAGATGGCGGCGGTCATGATGCCGACCATGAGGGGGAGCAGGAGCAGTCCTGCCTTGGTCGGCGACTCGCCCTTGACGATCTGGAGGTAGAGCGGAAGCGAGGCGAGTCCGCCGAACATCCCCATGCCGATGATGATCGAGGCGATGGAGGAGACGCCGACGGTACGGTCGCGGAACAGCCGCAGCGGCAGTAGCGCCTCGGCGCCCATCGCGCGCTCGACCAGGAGGAAGGCCGCGACACCGGCGGCTCCGATGCCGTAGCAGGCGATCGCGCGGCCGGACCCCCAGGTCCAGCTGCGGCCCTGCTCGGCGACCAGCAGCAAGGGGATCAGGCCGACACTCAGCGTGACCGCTCCCCACCAGTCGATCCGGTGGTTCAACCGGGTGTGCCGCAGCTTCAGCGTTTTGCTGACCACGACCAGCGCAGCCAGGCCGATCGGCACGTTGACCAGGAAGACCCACTTCCACCCCGAGATGCCCAGGATCGTCGCCTGCCCGGCGAAGAACCCGCCGATGACCGGCCCGAGGACGCTCGAGGTGCCGAAAACGGCCAGGAAGTACCCCTGGTACTTCGACCGCTCACGCGGGGGGACGATGTCGCCGATGATCGCCAGGGCCAGCGAGAACAGGCCACCGGCCCCGAGGCCCTGGAAGGCGCGGAAGCCCGCCAGCATGGGCATCGAGGTGGCGAAGGCGCACAAGGCCGATCCGGCCACGAAGATGACGATCGCCGCGACGAAGAACTTTTTGCGGCCGTAGATGTCGGAGAGCTTGCCGTAGAGCGGCGTCACGATCGTCGAGGTGATGAGATACGCCGTAGTCACCCAGGCCTGCTGGGAGAGCCCGTGCAGGTCGTCGGCGATCGTCCGGATCGCGGTGGAGACGATCGTTTGGTCGAGGGCGGCGAGGAACATCCCCATGAGCAGCCCCACCATGATGGTGAGGATCTGCCGGTGGGTCAGTCCACCGGCGTTTTGGTCGACCTCGCTGGCCGGGCCGGACGAGCTCGGGGCGCTGTGCGGGGACACATCGCTGGGGGTGGTGGCGGCGGACATCGGCAAGCTCCTGGAAGTGCGCGGACGTTCTGGGCGTACAGGGAAGGTTCATGACGCGCGGGTGGAGTGGGGACGGAGGACTTCGGGAGTCCCTCCGCGTACGGTCCGGATGGACCCGGGTCCGCTGCGCTGTGGATGGGGCCGGACGCCGTCGTCTCGCGCCGGGGCGCCAAATAACTTGTGTGCGGCATACAAGTTAACACGGCCCGGACCGACGGCGCAATGATTTAGCGGAGCGCGCTCCTCCGCGTGGCCGCGCGTACGGGTGTGACCGCTCGTACGGGGGTGACCGCTCGTACGGGGGTCACGCTGCTACCGCGTGATGACGAGGGCCTCGATCACGCGGCGGGCGACATCGTCGTCACCGACGACGGTGTATCGGGTCTCCTCCACGGACTGGCGGCCGGCGGCTCGTCGGGTGAAGGCCGCAGTGGACAGGGCGATCGTGGTCGTCGGCGGCTCGCCCTGCTCCGGTGCCGAGGCGGAAGGGCCGGGTGAGCCCGTGCGGGCTGCGGGGCCGCCGGAGCCGCCCGAGCCGCTGGGGCTAGCCGTCGCTGCCGTAGCGCTCAGATGGCTCTTGTCGCCGGTGAACATCTCGTGACCCCGCGCCCTGCCGGTCTCGTCCGCCTCGACGCGGACTCCGGTGCGGGCGTGGACCGGCCCGGTGACGTCAAAGATCACGCGGTGACCGGGCGCGATGCCGGCCTTGCGGGCGACCACCTTGGGCAGTTGGTCGAAGATCATGTCGACGACGACCGCGGCGGCCGGCGAGTCCAGATCGCCCGGCCGGCCGAGGGCGGTGCGGATGTCCTGCTCGTGGTTCCAGAGATCGAACGTGCGTAGCCGCGTCACGGTGGCCGCCTCGTCCGGTCCGAACGGTCCCGGAAGGATGCTGGTCTCGGTCAGTCCCGGGCTGCGCAGGGTCGAGAAGCGGCTGTTCAGGACGTGCTCGAGCTCGCTGAGCACATCCCGGTCCGTGCGGGACCGGCGCAGTTCGACGGCCCGTTCGACGAACCGTGCCTGCTCGTTGGTGACATGGTCGTGGTCCGGCACGCTCACCGGGGGGTCGCGGAAGCCCTCGAGCATCGCCTCCATGCCGACGATGTGCGAGAACTGGTCGTGCACCGTCCATCCAGCGCACTGGGTGGGCAGCGCGAAACTCTCCGGGGGACACGTGCGGCCGAGATCCAGCACCGCCTGGGCGCTCTGGACGAAGGCCTCCACGAGCCCGTGGAGGTCCTCCGGTGGCGCCGGGTGCATGGGCATGGGGTCACTGTACTTACGCTGAGGGCATGGCGACTCTGCAGTCATCCGGCCCCGCCGGTGACCGCACGGTGCCCCACCAGGCCGGCTCGAGCGCCGCGCCGGCCGCCAGAGCGCTGGTGCTCCCGGTCACCGTGGCCATCGCCGTCGTCCTCGGTTCTGTCGTGGTCACCGGTGCAGTCGCGCCAACGGTGCCCGGCCTCCCGGACCCAGGAACGGTCGTGCGCTGGGGCATCCCGGTGGTGCGCGTGGCACACGACCTGGCCGCTGCGCTGACCGTCGGGTTGCTGCTGCTGGCCGCGACCGTCGTACCGGAGGCCGGGAAGGACGCCCCCGGTCCGTCCCGACGCCTGGTGGCGGTCCGTTACGCCGCCGCGTCGGGCGTGGTCTGGGTGGTCGCGGCGGTGGTCGGGCTCGTCCTTGCTTTCGCCGACGTCGACGGTCGGCCGGTGTCAAGTCCCGGCTTCGCGGAGCAGTTCCAGGCGTTCGTGCTGACCTTCGACGTATTCCGCGCCGCTGCCGTGAGCGCCGCGCTGGCCCTCGTAGTCACCTCCGGCGCAGCGCTGGTCCGCTCCCGCGGCTCCACGGTGGCCCTGGCCGGGCTGTCCCTGGTCGCCGTCCTGCCGCTCTCACTGGCGGGCCACGCCGCGGGCTCGAGCAGCCACGAGACGGCGGTCAGCTCACTGGCCGTGCATCTCGTGGCTGCGGTGGTGTGGGTCGGCGGCCTGCTCGCGCTCGTCGTGCTCCGGCCGGTGCTGGGCCCGGCGCTGGCCGTCAGCGTCGCCCGCTTCTCGACTCTCGCCGGATGGTGTTTCGGGGCGGTCGCGCTGTCGGGGATGCTCAACGCCTGGGTACGCCTCGGGACCCCCGGTGCGCTGCTCTCGGCATACGGCCTGCTCGTGTGCCTCAAGGTTGTGGCGCTGGTGGTTCTCGGCATCGCCGGGTTGCAGCAGCGGCGACTGGTGGTCAGGCGGCTGTCCGACGGCCCGTCCGCGGAAGGCGCCCGCGCGCTTTTCTGGCGCCTCACCATCACCGAGACGGCCGTCATGGGCTCGGCGTTCGGTCTGGCCGTTGCCCTCTCGCGCAGCGCGCCCCCGGTGTCCGACCGGTCGCCGGGGGCGGTCAGCATGGTCCAGTCGCTGACCGGCTATGGAGACCCGGGGCCGCTCACCTCTGCCGGCTGGTTCACGGTATGGCGGGTCGACTGGCTCTGGGCCTCGCTCGCCCTCGTGGCTGTCGGGCTCTACTGCGCTGGCGTGCTCCGGCTCCGACGGCGCGGGGACCGGTGGCCCGCCGGGCGTTCGATCGGGTGGGTGGTCGGCTGGGCGGTCTTCGTCTGGGCGACCAGCGGAGCGCCGGGCGTCTACGGCCGGGTGCTGTTCTCCGCTCACATGGTCATGCACATGATCATCTCCATGGCCGTCCCGATCGCGCTGGTCCTCGCGGCTCCAGTCACGCTCGCGCTTCGGACATTGCGGCCGCGGTCCGACGACACGCTCGGCCCCCGGGAGCTGGTGCTGGGACTGGTGCACTCGCGATACCTGAAGGTGCTCGGCAACCCCGTCGTCGCGGCAGCGATCTTTTTCGTCAGCCTGGTGCTGTTCTATTACTCGCCGTTGTTCGAGCTCGCGCTGCGGACGCACACCGGGCACGTGCTGATGGTGACCCACTTCCTGCTGACCGGATACCTGTTCGCCTGGGTGCTGATCGGCGTGGATCCCGGCCCTGCGAAGTGGGCGCCTTCCCTGCGTCTCGTGGTTCTGTTCGCGACGATCTCGTTCCACGCGTTCTTCGGGGTGGCGCTGACCACGGGCACGGCGCTGCTCGCGCCGTCCTTCTACAGCCAGCTGCGCTTGCCGTGGTCGACCGACCTGTTGGGAGACCAGCACACCGGCGGCGCGCTCGCCTGGGGGGTCGGCGAGCTGCCCACCCTGCTGCTCGCCATGTTGGTCGCGCTCTCCTGGATGCGCGCGGATGCGGCCGAGAGCCGCCGCCACGACCGGCAGGCCGACCGCGACGACGACGCCGAGCTCCGGGCGTACAACGCCCGGTTGGTGGCGGTGGCCGCGGCCAGCCGCGCGCGGGAGTCCGCGAGCCGCACCGGTGGGCACGGACAGCACGGCGAGCGCGGGCAGCACGGCGAGCGCGGACAGCACGGAAGCCGCTGATGCGGGTCGCCCTGATCCAGCTGGCGTACGGCGACGACGAGCCGGTCGTCGACCGCACGCGCCGGGTAGCTGCGCTGGTGCGCGAACAGGCCGGCCACGACCTCGTCGTCCTTCCGGAGCTGTGGTCCGCCGGGGGGTTCGCCTACCGGGAGTGGGCGGCCCGGGCGGAGTCGGTCGACGGTCCCGTCGCGGCTGCGATGTCGGCGGCTGCACGCGATGCCGGTGTGCTGCTGCATGCGGGCTCCATCGCCGAGCGACCGGGCGACGGCGAGCGCGGTCCCGAGGGCAAGGACCTCTGGAACACCTCCCTGGTCTTCTCTGCTCGCGGCGAGCTGCTGGCCAGCTACCGCAAGATCCACCGCTTCGGCTTCGGGACCGGCGAGCCGAAGTTGATGGAGGCGGGTGAGCACCTGGCGTACGTCGACGTGCCGGACGCCGGGCGGGGCGAACCGGGACGCGCGGCGCTGTCGACCTGCTACGACCTGCGCTTTCCCGAGCTCTACCGGGCCCAGCTGGACGGCGGGGCGCAGTTGTTCGTCGTACCGGCCGCGTGGCCGGCGGCGCGGGTGGGCCACTGGACGCTTCTGGGTCAGGCCCGCGCCATCGAGAACCAGTGCGTCCTGGTGGCCTGCAATACCGCCGGCACGCACGCCGGTGTACCGATGGGCGGCCGGAGCCAGGTCGTCCTGCCGACGGGCGAAGTGATCGCCTCCGCCGGCGTTGACGAGGAAGTGCTCAGCGTCGAGGTCGACCTGTCCGTCGTCGCGGCCGCCCGGGAGCAGTTCCCGGTCCTGCGCGACCGCCGTTATCCGGCGCCGCTGCCGGCCTCGGTCGCACCCTGCCCCCGGCTGAGGTAGACGGCGGCCGTCGACATCAGCAGCAGCGTCGTCGCTTCCCCCAGGGCGGCCGACCATCCGGCCCGGAGCTGCTCGTCGTAGACGACGACGCCGAGGACGATGCTCAACAGCGGGTCCACGGTTGCGATGGCCGGCAGACTGGCGGTGAGCGGGCCGGACTGGAATGCCAACTGGGACAGGACCAGGCCGGCCGCGCCCGCCACCAGGAGCGCGTACAACTGCCAGCTGGCCAGCAGCGACACCGGACTGCGGACGAACCGGTCCGTGCAGTACTTGATCAGGGCGGCCGTCCCCGCGTACGTCGTCCCGGTGGCGACCCCGATCAGCGCAGCGGAGATCCCTGCCGTCGTCCTCCGGGCGATCGCCACACACGCGCCGGCGAGCACCACCGCGATCGCGGCAGCGAAGGCCGCCGGAGCCTTGTCCACCGCCTGGGCCTGTGCGGCGGTCGTGGGTGACGCGGCACCCGAGACCGCCAGGAAACCGGCCAGTGCCAGGACCAGGACGACCCCCCATCGCAGCTCCAGGGCGGTGATCCGGGTGCCGGCGACCCGATGGTTCACGATGATGGAGAACAGCAGGGCGGTGATCAGCAGCGGCTGGACGACGGCGAGAGCACCGATGTGCAGCGCCAGCACCTGCAGGCCGAGGCCCCCGGCGTCGCACAGCAACCCGGCAAGCCACAGCGGATGGGTGGCAGTGGCGGCGACGAACGACCCGAGGTGGCGGGCGTTGAACCGGTGCAGCTGGGGGGTCTGTCCGGCGCTGCGGTGCTTGAACGCCGTCGCGAAGGCAAAGAATGCGGTCGAGGCCAGGCTGGTCGCGATCACGAGGGGGTAGTTCATGGAGCAGACGCCCCACGGGCGTCCGGGCGCTGGTTGCTCATCGCCTCCCGGTATACCGCTTCGGTGCGCTCCAGCACGGCCTCCCAGCTCACCGGGCAGGGGGACGTGCGGTTGTGCGCGGCGATCTGCTCACGCAACCCCTCGTCGCGGACCAGCCGGACGATGGCGTCGACCATCTCGTGGTCTCCGGCGCAAAGGACGCCCTCCCTGCCGTCCCCGATGAATTCGCCGACCCCTCCGGAGGCCTGGGCGACGACCGGCAGCCCGGCGCAGCGAGCCTCGAGGGCGGCAATACCGAAGGACTCGAGGTTGGCCGGTGCGACGTACACGCTCGACCGAGCCAGCATCTCCCGCACCTGGTCCCGGTCGAGGCGACCGTGCACGTTGACCACGTCGGCCAGCCCGTGCCGTCGCACGTAGCCCGCGATGCGCCGCCCGAGCGGGCCGTCGCCGGCGAGGTTCAGCCGCAAGCCGGCGTCGCGCCCCAAGCGCTCCCTCGCATGCCGGAACATGTGGAGCAGCGGCATCGGCCGCTTGCGCACGCTCAGCCGCATCACCGAGGCCAGGACGACGTGCCGATCAGGGGTCGCGACCCTGTTCGGGTGGCGCCAGTAGTGCTGATCGATGCCGTTCGGGATGACATGGATCGGGCGCTCGGCCGGGATCAGCCGGCGCACAGGCTCCGCGGCCGCCTGGCTGACCGCCGTCCACGCGATCGGCAGGCGCGACCAGCGGCCCCAGGCGTCGAAGGCCTGCATCACGGGGCGGACGCCGTACCAGAGGGAGTGCACCGTCACCACCGTCGGTGTCCCCGCGCGGACCGCTGCCCTCGCGCCGAAGAATGCCAGAGGCGAGCCCACCCCCACATGGGCATGCACGACGTCGTATGCGCCGAGGGCGATCGCGTGGATCCCCGCCCTCGTCGCGAGCGGATGCAGCGCGTGCGGCCACCGCAGGTCACCGCTGAGCCGTACGGCGACACCGTCGTCCGGTCCGGGCGAGCTGGTGAGCACGTGCACGGTATGCCCGGCCTGGGCCTGCCTCCCGGCAAGTTCGGCGACCTGGGTCTCGATGCCGCCCAACCGAGGCAGGTAGAAGTCGGTGACGTGGGCGATCTTCATAGAGTGAAGGTCGCACACCGGGGCTCGCCGCGGTCTACCGCCGGGTCCGCCGGGCCCGCCGCGCCGTCGATACGCCCTTCGAGCGGCGGCCGGCCCGGGTCGACCTGCGCATCGGGCGCACACCACAATGCAGTCATGATCACCGTCTCCCGCCGCTGTTCGGTCGCTCCCCGTCGCGTGTGGGAGGTGCTCGCCGACGGCTGGTCGTACGCCGGGTGGGTGGTCGGTACGCAGCGGATCCGTGCCGTCGAGCCGGGCTGGCCCGAGGTGGGCACCAAGATCCATCACTCCGCGGGGTCGTGGCCGGTGCTGCTCAGCGACGAGACCGAGGTGATCGAGTCCGACCCCGGGCGGATGATCACGCTGCAGGCCAAGGGCCGCCCGTTCGGTGAGGCGACCGTCAACATCGAGCTCACGTCCAAGGGCTACGGCACGCTGATCGAGCTGCGCGAGGACGTGACGTCGGGCCCGAGCCGGGTGGTGCCCAAGCCGCTGCGCCAGCTCGGGATCGCGCCTCGCAACACCGAGACCTTGCTGCGGCTCAGCCTGCTCGCCGAGCGGCACCAGCGGCCCGAGTAGCCGACCGACCCGCCGGGCCCGGCGTCCTGCTGCGGTACGGCTAGCCGAGGCGGCGCAGCTGGACCGGCCCAGCACCGCCGCGCCCAGCACGAGGAAGGGTTCTCGTGGTGGCCGGGACCGTATGGCTTCACGACCAGGACCAGGACCACGACGCGGCAGGAGCGCTAGTGATGGTGCCCATCGGGCGCCTCTACGGCTCGTGGGCCTGTCCGCCTTGGATGTATGTCGCTTCCGTGTTTAGCGCCTGAACTTCGCGATGGCGTCCGGTGTTACGGGTGTGAAGAAGTTGACGAGGTTGCCGTCGGGGTCGCGGAACAGGATGGAGCGGTTTCCCCAGGGCATGGTGGTCGGCTTCTGGACCCACTCACCGACCAACGGCTTGAGCCGCTCGTACTCGCTGTCGATGTCGTCGACGAGGAACTCGATGATCACGCTGTGGTTGTCAGCTGCGCGCGCGGAGTCCTCCCCGAATAGCTGAGTCGTCTGTGTGTGGCCGAATGCCAAGGTGCAGGACGGCGTGATCAGCTCGGCGAACAGCGGCGTGGAGCGCACCGCCGCAACGCCGGTGACCTGCTCGTAGAACTGGACCACACGCTCCAGGTCGTCGGTGATCATCCGTATCGAAACGAGGTTCACGGTTTGCATCCTCTCCAAGTGGGGTCGTGTTCACACCTGAACGCTACGCAACCGTAGCGTAGTGTTGTGTCAGAATCAACCTATGGAAACTGCGACCAGCAGCAGTGCTCAGACCAAGCGGCGCTCGGCAACAGCATCCACGCAGAGCGGCGTCAGGGAGGTTGACGCTCGCGTCCGGCGATCCCGAGGTCGCGTGCTGGCGACGGCATACGAGCTGCTGAGCGAGACTGGGGTCGCTGGGTTCACCATCGATGAAGTTGCTCGGCGGTCCGGAGTCGCGAAAACCACCATCTATCGGCATTGGCCCACCCGTGAAGCGCTGGTGATCGATGCCTGCTCTCGGATCGCCGCTGAGCAGGAGGTTCCCGACACCGGCTCGCTCGAGGGGGACGTGACGACCATCCTTGCCCACATCGCTCACCTGCTGGGCACAGCCAGGTGGTCCTCGGTGCTGCCCTCGATCGTCGACGCTGCCGAACGCGACCCGGGGTTCGCCGACATCCACAGCAGAATCCAGCACGGTCACGCTGCACCGCTCAGAGAAGTCATCGAGAGAGCAGCAGACAGGGGGGAGATAAGAGCGACAGCTCACCCCTCGAGCATGGTCGCGGCGCTGCTCGGACCACTGTTCTACCGCCGCTGGTTTTCACGCGAACCGCTCGACGACCAGTTCCTCAAGACCATCGCCCGAGTCGTCATCGGAAACCAACGAGCCACGGACGATCTCCATCCACATATGGGCGCATCCTCCCGCGCCCAGTAGCCCGAAAGCACCTCGGTCCGACAGCGGCTCAAACCCGCAGGCGGCTGTGTCGCGGAGTGCCGGCTCTCGCCGGCCGACGGAACACCCGCTCATAGCCGATGTGGCCTGTGCTCTCCGCTGCCACGCCACCACCGGGGATTTAATTGCGGGGATGTCCGTGTCGGATTCGCCTGTCGCCGTTCGTGGGGTAGGTGAACGCGGAGCACCAGGCCCGCCAGAGGAGAAGGAGCGGTCATGACCGAGTACCTCATCTACTTCAACCAACAGTGGGTGGGCGACCACACTGAGGAGTGGTTCCGCGGGCGCGGACCGCTCGCAAGGGCGGTTGTGGCCGAGATGAAGGCTGCCGGCGTGTGGGTCTTCGCCGGGGGGCTGGAGGAGGACGGCCCGGTGTACAGCGCCGACACCACCAGTGGCACCGTGGTGATCACCGACGGACCATACGTCGAGACCAAGGAGTTTCTGGGCGGGTTCGCACTGGTGGACGTCCCCGATGACGAGGCCGCCACGATGTGGGCAGGTAAGGTCGCGCAGGCATGCGGCTGGCCCCAAGAGGTTCGCCGCTTCAAGCCGCAGCCTCAGGGTGACTGACTCCATCGTCGAGCTCGGTTCAGCCATCGAACGGCTGAGGCGCGGGTGGCGTCACCCAAAAGGTTGGCCAATGGACTCCTTTGGCCTATCGCCTCCAAACTCGCGGCGGGGCGCTGCGGGAGGACCGTTCACCGCTGCGCCGGAAGCGGAAGGGCGATCGGGTCAGCAACACGGACCCACGAGTGGCAGGTAAGACTGTCGAGGTGTTCACGCGACTTACGCCGATCCTGCCCGTCAGCAGCGTTCGAGACGAGCTGAACTTCTACCAACAGCTCGGCTTCGACCAGTACATCGACCCACTGGAGACCTACTCGATCGAGGAGTTCGCGGCGGTCACACACGGCGACGGCATCCTATTTGGTCTCTCCAGCCACGCGGACGTGTCACAAGTGCCCCCTGCGGGATTGGAATGGCAGTTCGAGACGACTGACCTCGAGTCAGTGAGCCGCGCGGCCACCAAGGCGGGCCTTGAGATCACGCTGCCCATCAAGGTTCAGCCCTGGGGTCGGAAGATGTTGACGGTGAGATCCCCGAATGGTTACTCAGTCAACTTTGAGCAAGCCTGACCGAAGATCGGGCGTCCCGACAGACTGGGACTGCGGGGCTTGGCGCTATACGAAAACGTCCCTACGCCGCTGACGATGTGCTGCCCGATCCTTAGGCCGACCCTCCTGCGGCCACCTCGGCGCGGACCGCGAGCGGAGGGACTTGCCGTACGCCGCGACGGCGCGGTTTACGACCTCTCTGCAGTTCCGCGTCACGATGGTGAAACCGCGCATGGCTTGCGATCAGCGGCCGACCGGGTGGATCGCGTTCAGCCGACGCTCATGACCGGATAAATCCAAGTTGCCTACATGTTCTGAATAGAGCGCGGCCAGGCGTGTTGACGTGCAACGCTTCCTGGGCTGACTCATTGCCGAGCGGGCCAGCCTGTCGCGCACAATGAGCGAGTGTCATCTGTGAGGGGCAGTCTCTCTGCCCTCTAGGCTCGGCCCCCGGCTCGCATTGAGGTCACTGTCCTCCGTCAGATGGTTCATCGCAAGCATGATGGGCCGCGCACTATGGACCCCGCCCCCCTTCTGCGACCGTGGTCGTAGCGGGTCACTGCGGCGATAGTGTCCTCAGAACGCGTCCTCGGCAAGGTCCATCAGCGCGTTGTCGACCGACTCAGCGATCTGCCGCTCCGCGCTCAGCGTCGGCAGCACCGTCGTGGCGAAGAAGGATGCCGCCGCCACCTTGCCCTCGTAGAACCGCTGGTCGGCCAGTGACGCCGGCGACCGCACGAGAGCGTCCAGCGCTGCCTTGGCGACGTCGGCCTGACGCAGCAGCAGCCACGCCACCACCAGGTCTCCCGCGACCAGCAGCAGTCGGGTCGTGTTCTGGCCCACCTTGTACAGCTCGGTGGGGTCCCCCCCGCGCCGGGCGTCGGACTGCATCACCGCGCCGACCATGACAGCGAGGATGGCCTGCAGGTCTTCGATGCCCTTGCCGAGCAGCTTGCGCTCTGCCGCGAGGAAGCTCGAGCCGTCGTCGGCCTTGACGACGTCCTGCATCTGCAGGCAGAGCGCCCCGATCGCCTGGCCCCGGTCGCGGATGATCTTGCGGAAGAAGAAATCCATCCCCTGGATCGCGGTCGTGCCCTCGTACAACGTGTCGATCTTGGCGTCCCGCACGTACTGCTCGACGGGGTAGTCCTGCAGGAAACCGGATCCGCCGAACGTTTGCAGCGACTCGGTCCCCAATAGGACCCACGCCCGCTCCGACCCCGAGCCCTTGACCAGCGGCAGGAGCAGGTCGTTCAGCCGGGCGGCGCGACCGGCCGCCGAATCAGGATCGATCAAGTCCGGATGGTCAGGCTGGCCCGGCTGGCCGGGCACTCGACCGGCGGCCTCGAGCTGCGCCTGCTGAACGATGTCCTGCTGGGAGGCGGTGTAGAGGACGAGCGCGCGCAGGCCCTCGGCGTACGCCTTCTGCAGCATCAGCGAGCGGCGCACCTCGGGGTGGTGGGTGATCGTGACTCTCGGGGCGGCCTTGTCGGCCAGCTGGGTGAGGTCGGGTCCCTGCACGCGGGTCTTGGCGTAGTCCAGGGCGTTCAGATAGCCGGTGGACAGCGTGCCGATCGCCTTGGTGCCGACCATCATCCGTGCCGATTCGATGATCCGGAACATCTGGGCGATGCCGTCGTGGACGTCGCCCAGCAGCGTGCCGACCGCCGGCTGGTGCTCGCCGAAGCGCAGCTCGCAGGTGGTCGAGACGCGCAGGCCCATCTTGTGCTCGACGCCGGTGACGTAGACGCCGTTGCGCTCACCGAGAGCGCCGGTCTCGAGGTCGACGTGGTGGGTCGGCACCACGAACAGGGAGAGCCCCTTGGTGCCGGGGCCTGCCCCCTCCGGCCGGGCGAGGACCAGGTGCAGCACGTTGTCGTAGATGTCGGCCTCGGCAGAGGTGATGAACCGCTTGGTGCCGGTGAGGTGCCACGTGTCGTCCGGCTGCTGCACCGCCTTGGTGCGGCCTGCCCCGACGTCGGAGCCGGCGTCGGACTCGGTGAGCACCATGCTGCCGCCCCAGCGGCCGTTCGCCAGGTGAGCGGCGAGCTTCTTCTGGTCGGCCGTCCCCAGGGTGTAGAGCAGCTTGGTGAAGGAGAAGCCCGCGGCATACAGGTGTATGGCGGGGTTGGCTCCGAGCACCATCTCGGCGATCGCCCACCGCAAAGACGGGGGCACGACGGTGCCGCCCAGCTCCGCGGGCACGTCGAGCCGCCACCACTCTCCGTCGAGATAGGCGCGCCAGGACCGCCGGAACGACTCGGGCAGCGCGATGGTGGCGGTCTGCGGGTCGAACACCGGCGGGTTGCGGTCGGAGTCGGCGAAGCTGTCGGCCAGCTCGTGCTCGGCCAGTCGGGCGACCTCGCGCAGCATGTCCCTGGCTGTGTCCGCGTCGACGTCGGCATAGGGCCCGGCGCCGAGGATGTCCTGGCGCCGGAGGAACTCGAACAGGTTGAACTCGAGGTCGCGCAGGTTGGCCTTGTAATGGCCCATGGCCCCCACCTCCGGGCGTCGATCCGTAGTTACCGGCCAGTAACATCACCGAGTCTACCCGCCGGTAACCTTGAAATGGGCTCTGGTGCCCGAAGGTCAAAGGGGTGCATGAGTTATTGCGAAACGCTTGCAATAGTGGCCGCGGCAACCTAACGTCGAACCGACAGGAACGACTCCGCCGGCGCTGGACAGGACCGACCGATGGCCACGATGACGGCGCCGACCGCTCCCTCCAGGCTGCAGCGGGCACGCCAGTCCCTCAGTCCCGGTGAGTGGGCATCCCTGTCCGGGATGACCGCCTTCGTGCTGCTGCTGCACGTGGTGGGCTGGGGGGTGCTCATCGGGATCGTCGCACCGCACCACTACCAGGTCGGCAGCAACCAGTTCTTCGGCGTGGGCCTGGGCCTGACGGCATACGTGCTTGGTATGCGGCACGCGTTCGACGCCGACCACATCGCGGCCATCGACAACACCACGCGCAAGCTGATGAGCGAGGGCAAGCGACCGGTGGCGGTCGGCTTCTGGTTCTCCCTCGGCCACTCCTCGGTCGTGTTCGGGCTGTGCCTGCTCCTTGCGGCCGGTGTTCGGACCCTGGCCGGGCAGGTCGAGAACGACTCCTCGAGCCTGCAGAACGTGCTCGGCGTGGTGGGCACCGGCGTGTCGGGCGTCTTCCTCTACGTCATCGGCATCATCAACCTGGTCGTGCTGTTCGGCATTCTCAAGGTGTTCCGCCGGATGCGGCACGGCCAGTTCGACGAGGCGGCCCTGGAGGAGCAGCTCGGCAACCGCGGCCTGATGAACCGCTTCCTCGGCGGCGTCACCCGGGCAGTCACCAAGCCCTGGCAGATGTATCCCGTCGGCCTGCTGTTCGGTCTCGGCTTCGACACGGCCACGGAGGTGAGCCTGCTGATCCTGGCCGGTGGCGCCGCGGCGTTCGCCCTGCCGTGGGACGCGATCCTCACCCTGCCGATCCTGTTCGCGGCGGGCATGAGCCTGCTGGACTCGATCGACGGCTGCTTCATGAACTTCGCCTACGGCTGGGCGTTCTCCAAGCCGGTGCGCAAGGTGTACTACAACATCACGATCACCGGGCTGTCCGTCGCCGTGGCGTTGATCATCGGCACCGTCGAGCTGATCTCGATCCTGGTCGACAAGCTCGGCATCACCTCCGGCCCGCTCGCCGTTATCGGGGGGCTGGACCTGAACTCGGTCGGCTACGCCATCGTCGCGCTGTTCGTGCTCACTTGGGTCGTCGCCCTGGCGGTGTGGCACTTCGGCCGGATCGAGCAGAAATGGACTGCCGGGCTCAAGGGCTGACCGGCGGCCCGAGCTCTGCACCCCGCGGCTACCTGCCGGACACCTGCCCCCGGTAACCTGGCGCCGCAGACCTCGAGGGATGGGTGGCAGATGGCCGGCAAGCGTCGTGACCCCCGTCCCAGCGTCAAGCACCCTGAGCTGTATTCCGCCCCGCGCGACGGCAAGGTGGACCTCGTCGCCGCGCTGCGGGACCACTGACGGTGGCGGCTCTCACCGCGGGCGAGGTGCTGCTCGCCTACCTCACCGAGCAGGTAGAGACGATCCGCTCGAACGAATCGGCCGTCGGCTCCATCGACCAGGTGGCGATCCACAAGACCCGCGTCGCGACCCGCCGGCTGCGCAGTGTCCTGTCGACCTACCGGCGACTGCTGCACCGCGAGCACACCGACCCGTTGCGCGACGAGCTGAGGTGGCTCGCGGTGGCGCTGGGGGCTGTCCGCGACAGCCATGTCCTGCGGGAGCACCTCAACAGTGAGGCGTCCGAGCGGCTCGGGCTCGCCGGGCTTCCGGCCGAGGTGGAGCGCGGGCTGGCCGAGCGCGAGCGCAGCGCCGTCCGTGTGCTGCACGCCGACCTCGACAGCGTCCGGTACGCCGAGCTGCGCCGGCGACTCGATGCCCTGGTGGAGCAGCCGCCGCTGCGCCGGCGCGCCGATCGCCCGGCTGCGCGGGTGCTGCCTGCGCTGGCTGGCAAGGCCGCGCGCGGTGTCGACGAAGCGGCCCGCCTCGCCGAGGTCGAGGGGTTGACTGCCCGGCAGCGGGACGACCGGCTGCACGACGTACGCAAGGCCGCGAAGCGGGCTCGGTACGCCGCCGAGCTGGCCCTCCCGGTGGGGGGCAAGGGCGCCGGTCTCCTGGTCGAGCGGATGACGCAGCTGCAGGAGGTCCTCGGGCGGCATCAGGACAGCGTCATGTCCCGGGCGACGCTGAGCGAGCTGTCCCGGCCGGCCGGCGCCGGGCCGGAGGGTGCCTTCGCCGCCGGGGTCCTCTCCGGGCACGAGCAGGCCGACGACGCCGTGACCGAGGCGGCGTACCGCAAGGCCCTCCTGGCGGCGTCCGAGGGCAAGGCTCGACGGTGGACCGGCGTCGATGCCGTCCGGGCAGTGCGCGACGCGAGCGGCGACTGATCCGGCAGCGACCGCTGAACTGGGTCGCTGGACTGGGGTCGCTGGCATTACGAGGCGCGGTCGGACCCACCACCCGCAACTGGACGCCACCTGGCAAGCCGCTACCCGGCCTGCCGACTGCTTCCGCTCGATCCGATCGCCGCCCCGGTGGCCCCGCGCCTGTCGTAGGCTCGAAGGTCAGCAGTGCCCGGGGGTGATGTCGAGCGGAGGGAGGTTGCGGTGAGCCCGCTCGACATTCTCATCGCCGGCCGCTACCGCGTGGTGCGCCTCGTGGGCACCGGTGGCATGGGCGTCGTCTGGGAGGCGTGGGACGAGCGCCTGCACCGGGCGGTCGCGCTGAAGCAACTGCATCCACAACCCGGGCTCAGCCAGGCCGAGGCCGAACTGGCGAACGACCGAGCCATGCGCGAGGCCCGGATCACGGCGCGGTTGCATCACCCGCATGCCGTTCCCGTGTTCGACGTGGTCGAACACGACGGTCACCCGTGCCTGGTGATGCAGTTCCTGCCCTCGAAGCCGCTCTCGGCCGTGCTGCAGGAGCGCCGGCAGTTGCCGCCGCTGGAGGCTGCTCGGATCGGTGCTCAGGTCGCTTCGGCCCTCGCGGCGGCGCACCACGTCGGCATCGTGCACCGGGACGTCAAGCCGGGCAATGTCCTGATCGACGACAACGGCACCGCACGGATCAGCGACTTCGGTATCTCGCACGCCCTCGGCGACGTCACCCTCACCTCGACTGGCATGGTGACCGGTACTCCCGCCTACCTCGCTCCGGAAGTCGCTCGCGGAGGAGAGTTCGGCTTCGCCTCCGACGTGTTCTCGCTGGGCGCGACGGTCTACACCGCGATCGAGGGCGCGCCGCCGTTCGGCACCGACCAGAACTCCATCGCGCTGCTGCACCGGGTGGCCTCCGGCAACTTCGTCCCACCGAGCCGTAGCGGAGTGGTGACACCGGAGCTGCTGCACATGCTTTCCAGCGATCCCGCGGACCGGCCGTCCATGAACGAGGCAGCGCACGCCCTGGACCGCCTGGCCGCCGGCGCCGACGTGGCGCCGAGAGTCAGGACGGCACCGGCCGTCGTGGAGTCGCCTGTGGTGGGGTCGCCTGTGGTGGGGTCGCCTGTGGTGGAGTCGCCTGTGGTCGAGCCGGCGGTTCTCGAGCCCACGGTGGCGTCGGTCGCCCTGGGTGCCGAGTCCCCGACCCCGACCCCGACCCCCGCGCCGGTGGCCCTCCTCCCGGCCATCGCGGCGGCCACGGTCGAGAGTGCAGTGCCGACCCAGCTGTCGTCGCCGCCCGGGGACGTCACACCCGCTGTGCCGATGCTCCGGCAGCCAGTGCCGCACGAGGACGTTGTGCCTGAGGACGTCGTGCCTGAGCCGACGCCAGAAAGGCCGACGCAAGCGGTGCCGACGCAAGAGGTGCCGACGGCCGCGGCGCAGCGGACCGGCGCCTCGGCAATACCAGCGGGTCGGCCGGTTCAGCCACCAACGGCGTCGGGGGAAGCGCGCCGCCGGCTCGCCTGGGTCACGCTGGCCGTGGTCCTCCTGCTCGGCGTCGCGACCGCGGCGCTGCTGGGCCTGCAGCGTGGACGCGACAACGGCGGCAGCGCGGCTCGTTCGAGCGCCGGCTCTTCGAACTCCACTAGGCCAGCTTCGTCGACGACCTCCACCCCCACCACTGCGTCAAGCTCTTCGAAGTTGTCCCCGTCGAAGTCGTCATCGTCATCGTCGTCGCCTGCCTCCAAGACCTCGACCACGTCTTCCTCGTCGTCGACGCATCGAGCCTCGACCCCGCTCGTCCCGCCGCCTGCGTCGACGTCTGCGGCGCGGCTCGCCCAGGCGATCACCGGCTACTACGCGGTCATGCCGGGCAACACCGACCAGGGCTGGTCACGCCTCACCCCGTCTTACCAGAGCAGCCGAGCCGGGGGTCGAGGCTCGTACAACGGGTTCTGGGGCTCGATCCGCCGGGTCACGTCGAACGGCGCCACCGGTACCCCGCCCGGAACCGCGCAGGCGACGATCACCTACTACTTCAAGGACGGTCGGGTCGTGCGCGAGCGGACGTCGTACGGGTTGGTCAACGACGGTGGCGTGCTCAAGATCAACAGCTCTAAAGTCCTCAGCAGCTCGACCCGGTGACCGCCGCTGCGGCTCACCCCTGTCAGCTGCCCGCTCAGCGCTTGAAGTACGGGTCCGCGCCCCACGACTTGAACGCGCTGAACGCCGACGCCGAAGTGGTGACCCGGAAGTCGCGGCCGCGCGGCGAGATGGAGTCGAAGTAGGCGACCGCCTTGACGTTGGGGTGCGCCTTGATCCAGCTGTGCGCGTCGTTGATCCAGGCGGCCTTGCGCCCCGGGACGTTGACGTCCTCCATCGTGGCCGTCTCGCCGACGAGCGCCGGCTTGTGCCGAGACGCGGCGAAGGCGGCAGGTGCGTCCATCTTGCCTGGCCGGGTCGTCCCCGGCAGGGGGTAGTAGCCGGCCCAATTGGGCGTGTCCGGGTACATGTTGTAGACGTCGGCGCCGATCCAGTCGACGTAGGCGTCGCCGGGGTAGAAGTCCTGCGAGTGAATGGTCGACGTGCTGCGGAAGCGTTCGGCGACGCCGCACCACACCCAACTGACGTTCGTCACACCGGCGCTGACGAAGATGCCGTGGACCCGCCGCCACGCCGCGATGAAGTTGGTGGGCGTCCCGATGTACCGCGGCTCACCCGGGGGCTGATCCATCTCGTAGGCGAAGCGCAGCAGCACCGGAGCCTTGAGCGCCTTGACCGATGCCGCCATCTTGCGAATGGTGCCGTCCTGGGAGCCGGAGGTGATCTGCAGCGCCGTCACGTCAGGGCCGGCCGCCCACGAGATCATCGGGATCCGTCCCTGACTGATCGTCCACGCCTCGTCGTCCAAGGTCGTGCCGGTCCACGCGCGGAACCGCTGGTCGATCCGGAGCTTGTAACCGAGAGTCTTCTCCCGCTGGAGGACCGCCTGGCGGTGCTGCAGGCCGGGGATCTGCACGTATGCGCCCCACAGGGCTCCGGTCGTCGGGACCAGGCTGGTCGTGGCCGCGTTCGTCGTGGCCGCGTTCGTCGTGAACGTGTTCGTCGTGAGAGTGCTGGCCGTGTTGTCCGTGCTCGAGGTGCTGATCTGTACGGACGATCGGCTAGCCGTCGGGCCCGGCGTGCTCGTGGCCGTGCCAGGCGCAGCTGTCACCACCGCCAGCAGCGAACCCGCGGAAGCGACGGTCACCATTCGTTTCGACGTACGCATGCGTCACTCCTGCCTGTGGGGGATGGGGACGGCGCATCGGTGCAATCACGACAATTCGCCTGCCGGGAGGCTAACGGGCACCGCCAGGTGCGGCAAACGGGGCCGGTCACTGCGGCAGCGCTGGCTCTGGCGACGCTGGACGGGGGTCCAGATGCTCGCCCCATCCGTCGAGCACCGGGATAGAGGATCTGTAGGGCGACGCACCCTCAGGGTGAGGCGAGTTGGAAGTGCCAGACAATGGTCACCGGACCCTTGCCGGCGGCGCTCGCCGCCTCTGGCACGAGATCCATCAGGGACCACGGCCATTCGTGCCAATCCATGACGGTGATCTCCGCGGCCGGTGGCACGCGCTCGTCCCCGGCCGAAAGCCCCGGCTCAACACATCGCCGTACCTGTAACCCGACCGGAAGCGCGGCGCGGATGAAGTCACTTGTCCGGTGACGATAGGTCGCCACGACTCCAGGCTGGCCGGCGGGTGCGAGCGCCTTGACGAGCGATCCCAACAACACCCGCTCGTGATGGATGTCGGAGACGACCAAGTGCCCGCCAACGCGGAGCACCCGCGCGAACTCCGCCATCACGGGCTCGAGCGCCGGCACGTGCGACAGCGCGAGGGCGCACACGACGATGTCCGCCGCGTTGTCGGGCAGCGGCAATTCGCGCAGATCCCCAAGGACAAACTGGCCCTCCGGCACGCTCGCGCGGGCGCGCTTCAGCATGTCCATGGAGCGGTCCACGCCGATGACCCGATGTCCCTGTGCCGCCAGATGCACTGCGTACCGTCCTGTGCCGCATGCCGCGTCGATGACCGTGCCGATGGGCAGGGTTCCGAGGATCTCGTGCATGATCGGCTCGTCGAGGTCGAACAGGGCGTTGCGCGGATCGTCGTAGGTTGCTGACCACTGGCGGTAGCCGGTCGCGACGTCCCCCCGGTGGACGAACACGCCGGGGTGGTTCGCCAACGTCTCATCGCTGAGAAGCCGCCGAACCTCTGCCAGGCGCGCCTGGACGAATTCTCTGTCGTAGTCACCAGCCCACCCATGGAGCAAGGCAACGCCCTCAAGCCCCAGCAGGTACGCCAACGGGTGCTGGTAGATCACCCTGTGCACGCTAAGAGACGCCGAGGATCGGCGCCATCCTTATTCGTGCCTCCCTACACCTAGCACCCTGAGTCGCAGTTCCGCGTGGAGCGGGTGACGGGAATCAAACGAGCACCGTCAGCTTGAGAACCAACTAGCGTAAGGCGATTCGCTCCGATGACTTGCGGCAGCGACCTGGGAGCGGCCAAAGTCACATCGCCGTCGCTAACCGCGGCTGCCGCTTGCGAGCCGCCGCGTTGGCACGCGTTGGGCACGGAGGGTCAGCAAGCGGCTCTGGGCCTTCGACCCCGACCACATCCGGGGCGGTCCTCGTGGCGGAGCAGCAGCATGGCGTCACTGATGGGACCCCCAGCGCGCGGCACCGGGCGGGGCCCTAGAGCATGGACCCGAGGTCGGATCCGACGGTGGGGTAGGCAGCGGTGGCCGACTTGAGTTGGCGTCTGGTGAGCCCGAGTTTGATGGCGAGGCCGATGGTGTTGACCAGCTCGGCGTACTCGGCCCCCAGTAGGTGGGCGCCGACGATCTGGTCGTTCGACCGGTCGATGAGGATCTTGGCCGCGGCGGTGGTCTCGCCGATCCGGTAGTTGGAGTACCAGCCTCCGGTGTCGGAGTAGCGGACGTCGAGATTGATCCCGTGCTCGTTTGCCTCTGCTTCGAGCATGCCGACGCGGACGAGCTCGGGGATGGTGAAGACGGCAGTGGGGATTCCGGCGTAGTCGGGGATGGTGGTGGTGCCCTTGATCATGTTTGACGCGGCGACCTTGGCTTCCGAGACCGCGACCGGCGTCAGCGGCATCCCAGGGGTGTCTGCGGAGTCGCCGGCGGCCCACACGCCCGGGTTCGCCGTGCTTTGGAGGTGGCCGTCCACGCTCACGCCGCGTTCGCCCCACTCGACGCCGGCGGCATCGAGACCCAAGGTGGCGAGGTCTGCGACGCGCCCCGCGCCGTGGACGACAAGATCGGTCTCGATCGTCTGGCGGCCGCCGGCGCGCTCGAGGGTGACCTGGTAGCCCCGGTCGCCTCGTTTGACGGCCGAGATGGTGGTGGACCGCCGCAGGTCGACACCGACCTCACGGCCTCGGTCGACCAGGAGCTCGACGAGATCCGGGTCGAAGTTCTTCAGCGGGCGCTCCCCGCGGTCGACGATTACCGCGGTGCTACCGGCGCGGACGGCAAGGTGGGCGAACTCGAAGGAGATGAAGCCGCCCCCGACGAAGAGGATCCGCGCTGGGAGGGCGTTGAGGTCCAGGAAGGCGGTGCTGTCGATCAGGTGTTCGAGGCCGGGGAAGTCCAGGGGGCGCGGTCGCGCTCCGGTCGCGATCAGGAAGCGGTCAGCGTCGTAGGGGGTGCCGTCGACCATGATGTGGTGGGCAGCGCTGAACCTCGCGTGACCGTGGAGGGTCTCGACGCCGTTGTCTGCGAGGCCGTCCTCCATGTGCTGGGGAACTGGGTCGGTGAACCCGTGTTTGTGCTTCATCAGGTCCGGCCAGTTGATCATCAGCCCCGCGTCGTCGATGCCCTTACCGCGCATCAGGCGGGCGCTGTCGATGATCTCGGCTCCTCGGCGCAGAATCTTCTTCGGGTCGCACCCCCGCAAGGCGCATGTTCCGCCGTAGGGGAGGGAGTCGACGATGGCGACCTGCCAGCCCTGGGCGGCGCACTTGTTGCCGGCTGCCACACCGGCCATGCCGGCGCCAATGACGAACAGGTCGTAGGTCCGGCTCATGGGTCGTTTCCCTTCGTGGAGGTGTCCCGGGGCTAACCAGGAGTGCGGTCTTGGGGCGCGCACGGGGCGCATATCTCGCAGTAGAGGTTTTTGCTCCGACGGCGCCGTGCCCGCCATGTCCACCCGAGGACGGCCAGGACGAGCCCGAGTCCGATCAGGGCACGGTTCTGCAGCGACAGGCCTGCGACCGCACCCAGCACTCCCAGGGACAACAGCACCGGAAGGCCGCAGCAGAGCCCGAGCGCGCCGGCGACGGCGGCGATCGGCGCGACAGTGGCGACCCGGTCACGCATCCGAGAGCACCGCACGTAGCTGATCGAGCGTCGGCGCACCTTCGTACCCATCCGGGGTTAGGTACCGGCGGCAGGTCAGTCCCACCCGCAAGCCGGGCTCGGCGAAGAGGTCCACGCCGTCCACCTGGAGGCTGGGGGAGCCGAGGAACCCGACACGGTCGGCCTGCTCGGGGGTCTCGACCAGCTGGCGAGTCACCGTGGTGTCGGGGCGCTCGGTCGCCAGGAGGGTCAGTCGCTCGTCCGCGGCCTTCCAGTTCGGGCAGTCCTCGAAGTAGAGCAGGGTGATGTCCATGCCTGCGACCGTAGACCTTGATCTGGGGTACAAGGTCAAGGCGTAGGTTGAGTGGATGCGCATCGGAGAAGTCGCCGCTGCCGTGGGCCTGCCTGCGCAGACGATCCGCTTCTACGAGCGCAAGGGTCTGCTCCCCCCGCCTCGGCGCGACCCGAACGGCTACCGCGCCTACGACACCACGACCCTCACCCGACTTCGATTCATCCGCAGCGGACAGGGTGCCGGGCTCACTCTGCTCGAGATCGCCACCATCCTGGAACTGCGCAGAGAAGGTGCAACGCCCTGCGCCCACGTCCGCGAGCTGCTCTCGACCAAGCTGCACCACGTTCAGTCACGCCAGCGCGAGCTCACGGCCCTCGAAGCAGAACTGGAAGGCCTCATCAGTCGCAGTCACCGACTCGATCCCGCCGACTGCACCGACGCCCGGATCTGCCACATCATCGCGCCCCCCACGTAGCCGGGAACCCCAAGCCGGGGACTGCTGTCGATCTGGTTGACACTTCCGGTGTGGTGTTTCAGGCCGCGTGAGCGGCACAGTTGATGGTCTCAAACTCGATCGGGGTGAGCTTGCCTAGGGCTTTTTGGCGCCGGCGGCGGTGGTAGGTCCGTTCGGTCCAGGTCACGATGGCGAGGCGGAGTTGGTCGCGGGTGTCCCATCGTCGGGAGTTCAGGACGTTCTTCTGAAGAAGCGCGAAGAAGCTCTCCATGGCGGCGTTGTCGGCACTGGAAGCGACCCGCCCCATCGACCCGACCAGGCCGTGGCGGTGCAGCGCCGCGACGTAGGGCCGAGAACGGAACTGGCTGCCTCGGTCCGCGTGAACCACACACCCGACCACAGCCGGGCGCCCGCGGCGCTCGACGGCCATCTCCAGGGCGTCGACGGCCAGGTGGCTGGTCATCCGCGAATCGATGGAGTACCCGACGATCCGGCGGGACCAGACGTCCTTGACCGCGCACAGGTACAGCTTCCCCTGCGCGGTGGGGTGCTCAGTGATGTCGGTCAGCCACAACCGGTTCGGCCCGGCCGCGGTGAAGACCCGCTCGACGAGGTCGTCGTGCACCGGCGGGCCGGGCTTCTTGGACCGTCCCCGCTTGCGGGAGTGGGCCGAGACGATCCCGGCTTGGGAGCAGATCTTCCACACTCGCCGCTCGGACAGGTCGTGACCCGCCTCGCTCAGCTCGTCGGCGATGAACCGGTACCCGAACCCCGGGTCGTCGGCGTGGACCTCGAATGCGGCGTGGGTGGCGTAGGCATCGACCAGCTCCCGAGCACTGACGGGGTTGGCCTTCCAGGCGTAGAAGGCCTGCCGGGAGAACCCCAGCAGCCCGCAGGTCACCGCGACGGGGATCCCGTCGACGGCAAGGTCTCGGACCAGCGGGTACGTCATTTTGGGGACTGACCGAGCCTCAGGTTCGCTTGCGACAGATACGCCGCGGCACGACGCAGCACCTCGTTCTCCTGCTCCAGCAGCCGGTTCCGGCGGCGCAGGTCTTTCACCTCCTCGAACTCGGCCTTGGTGGTGCCGGGACGGTGCCCGTCCTCGACGTCCGCTTGATGCATCCAGTTCCGCAGGCAGGACTCGGAGATCCCGAAGTCCTTGGCGACTTGGGCGATCGGGGCATCGCCGCGGCGGGCGACCGCGATCACGTCGTGGCGGAACTCCTTGGGGTGGGCAGCTGGCATGTTGACATCCTTCCAGCGGGGACCTCACGTCCCCACAGATCAGGTGTCAACCAAACCTTCAGCAGTCCCCCGGTCGACATGCGCGAAGAGTAGCCTCAGGCGATGAGGCGAGGCATCGGCATCGCACTTGCGCTCTACCTCAGCGCGGCACTGGGCACCCGCGCAGCGGAAGCTGCTGGACTGCAGCGTTGCCACTGTTCCTCAGCCTGCTGGTGTCGCATCCCGGCCCTTAGGACCTTCCGCTGGGTGGCACCGGTCGGCCACCGATAGCCGAGTCGCCCTCTGGCACCCCTTCACCGAGAAGAGCGCCCCCGCCCTGCGGCCCCTGAAGCTCGGAAGACTGTGGAGTCGTCTATCGAGTTGAGCGTTTGGTGTGTGGAGCGGGTGACGGGAATCGAACCCGCACTGTCAGCTTGGGAAGCTGATGTTCTGCCATTGAACTACACCCGCCTGCCCGAGGGCCCGCCCACTATACCGAGCAGCAGCAGGCCCTAAACCACGGTCAGCCGGTCAGCCGGTAGCGTGTCCGGGTGCTTCTCTCCGACCGTGACATCAAGGCAGAAGTGGCTTCAGGGCGGGTCCAGCTCGAGCCGTATGACGAAGCGCTGGTTCAGCCGTCGAGCATCGACGTGCGGCTGGACAAGTTCTTCCGGCTGTTCGACAACCACAAGTATCCCTACATCGACCCTGCGCAGGATCAGCCCGATCTGACCCGGCTGGTCGAGGTCGAGGACACCGAAAGCTTCGTGCTGCACCCGGGCGAATTCGTGCTCGGCTCCACGTTCGAGGTCGTCTCGCTGCCGGACGACATCGCCGCGCGGCTGGAGGGCAAGTCATCGCTCGGCCGGCTTGGCCTGCTGACCCACTCGACGGCCGGCTTCGTCGACCCGGGCTTCACCGGGCACGTGACGCTCGAGCTGTCCAACGTCGCAACGCTGCCGATCATGCTGTGGCCGGGGATGAAGATCGGCCAGCTGTGCTTCTTCCGCCTGTCCAGCGCGGCGGAGAGCCCCTACGGCAGCGCCAAGCACGGCTCGCGATACCAGGGGCAGCGGGGACCGACGGCGAGCCGTTCCTTCCAGGGTTTCAGCACCACGCCGGTCTAGGGCAAAGCTCTAGGCCAGGGCGTCGACCACGCTCAGGGCCGCGTCGAAGTCCGGCCCGAGGTCCCGGTCTTCCATGTCCTGCGGCAGCTCCTTGCACGCCTCCATGACCGCGCCGAGCCGCCCGCTCGGACCACGCCCCCGCATCCGCAGAGCACGGACCGCGCATACCAGCTCGACCGCCAGCAACTGCCGGTATGCCGCCGCGGCCGGTTCCAGGCGCGCCGCCGCTAGCCCGGCGAAGCTCGCGTCGTCCTCGACGCCGGCCGAGACGCCGGTGGTCAGCAGGGTGGCCGGCGCGTCGGCCTGCGTTCGGACCTGGGCCAGCGCCGACCCGGCCACGTACTCGGCGATCAGCAGCCCGGAGGAGCCGGGGGACCCGCTCGCCAGGAACCGCGGCAGCCCGATCCCGGGGTCGGTCAGGAGGTGCCTGATCCGCGACATCGACGACTGTGCCGACCGGACCAGTGCAAGCAGCGTCGTGTCGGTGGCGAGGGCGAGATAGGTCAGCAGGAAGCCGCCGTGGTGCGCCGCATCCGCAGCCAGCGACGCAGTGGCCGGGAGGAAGACCGGATTCTCGGAGGGGGCGTTGATGTGGGCCTCGGCCACCTGACGCAGGTGGGCCAACGCGTCGAGCACCGGGCCGTGCGACTGCGGCCAGGTACGCAGGCCGAAGAAGTCTTGGACATGCCGGGGGGCGAGCCGGTTGCCGTCGAGCAGATCCCTGGTCGCAGCGGCGACCCGACGGGCGCCTTCGAAGGGCGTCACCGCGGCGACGGCCGGCCCAACGGCCTCGGCGGCCCCCTCGAGAGCGAGCCAGCTGAGCGCGCATACCGGTATTGCCGCCCCGGACAGTCGCTGCAGGCCTGCCCACCCCAGCGCCGCCGTGGCCAGGGTGAACGCGTTGCCGGAGAGCAACGGCAGCGCGTCGGACAGTCGCGGCTGCAGGGTCTGCCGCACGGAACCGTCGGCCCTGGGTCGCTCCCCGGCGAGGGTGAGACCGACCTGGGCCAGCGCGCTCAGGTTGCCGGTGCCCAGATCGCCGTGCCGGCGGACGACCGGCAGCGCCTCGAGCGGTCCGTTGACCAGGTCGAGAAGGGCGGAGACCAGGTCCGGTGAAGCTCCCGACCCACCGGTGAGCAGCTGGTTGGCTCGGATGGCGAGTGCGGCTCGGACCGTCACAGAGTCGAGGGGGTCGCCCAGCGCGCCGGCGTGTGAGCGCCACAGCCGCAGACTCAGCCGGGAGCCTTCGTCGTACTCGACGCCGCCATCGCCCTGAATGCCGCCGCCGGTGCCGATCGCGACGTCCCGGTTGGCGCCCACCCCGGTCGTGCGCCCGTAGACCACTCGGGTACGGCTGATTTCGTCGGCCATGAGGGCCCGCTCGCGCACCCTCGCCAGCGCGTTCGGGTCCGCCGCGGCAGGGGCGCCATGACCGATACGGCACGCATCGGGCAGTGGCAGGGCCGAGCCGTCGAGGCTTACGGTCACGTAACAACCCGGTGTCAACGACTTGCCGGTGTCCATCCGCTGCCAATCCGCTGGGTCTGGTCCGTTACGTTTGCCGCATGATCCGCTTCGACGGTGTCTCGAAGAGATACCCCGACGGCACGGTCGCTGTGGATGATCTCATCCTCGAGGCGCCGACCGGCCAGATCACCGTCCTGGTGGGCCCCTCGGGATGCGGCAAGACGACCTCCTTGCGGATGGTCAACCGGATGATCGAGCCGACCAGTGG